>Ga0207700_10002294_pt1 | contig 10975 bp, 10 predicted proteins | sample LARL82metaG_FD_184348 | JGI IMG/M metagenome (GOLD analysis project Ga0207700, IMG submission 184348) | Corn, switchgrass and miscanthus rhizosphere microbial communities from Kellogg Biological Station, Michigan, USA - LAR L8-2 metaG... | ecosystem: Host-associated > Plants > Roots >...
GTGGGAGCCACATCTGGGGATGTGTACGCTCGATCTCGACGGCTGACGAAATCAGCCGATTTTGCTCTTTGATCCGATCATGAGTGTCATGATTCCATAACAGTGTCGGCTCCCAGGCCCGAGTAAACTTTGGTGGTGCCAACCAACCAAGGCTCGGGAGAAAGGAGCCGAACATGCTGATTATAGGTTGTGATTATCACCCGAGCTTCCAACGAATTGCGCTCGTCGATATGGAGACGGGGGAAGTCCAGGAACGACGACTGAAACACCGGGAAGAGGCCGAGCAGTTTTATCGCACTTGGGCAAAAGCCGGAAACAAAGTGCGCGTGGGCATGGAAGCGAGTGGTCATGCCGGATGGTTCGAGCGTCTGTCAGCAGAGCTGAACTTCGAGCTGTGGATGGGCGACGCAGGATGAGACCGAGCTACTCGAGATTAGCATCGCCGAAGCCGAACCTCTATTCCGCGAGATTCGCATCCACAATTCCTTCGTCGATTCACGCGGAGGCGTCGTGTCGCTAACAGTCGGTACTTGGCTAAATATCCGCTTCGAGGTCGATGCCAAAAAGTCTGGTTAAGACGACTAATGGCACAAAGTGCGGACGAGTCCCACAGGCTACATCACCCAGCGGTATCGGCACGTTTCGTGAGCGGGTGGAAGTGGAGCAGCATGCAGCCGCAAGCAGATCAACTCCAGAAGCGTTTCAACCTCGATCCCGTGATCCAGCAGATCGATCATCTGCTCCAGGGTCAATCCAGCCTGCTCGCCAGCCGCCGCGAGCTTCGAGATTGCGAGAACTAATGAAGGATTCTGCATACCCTCACCCCATCGCTGAATGTTGCTGGAGGTTCGCATTCTTCCTGCGGTTGGTATGTGATTAGGATCACAGCAGCCTGCGAGCCCAGCCACAGTCCTAAGGATTCGCGCATTGTGGCGCGCCGTGCAGGTCGGTAGAACGGCTCAGAGTGTGTGACGGCCGATACGATCTGGGTCATCTCATCGGCGATACGATTCGGCGATTCTAAGACAAGGTCCCACGAGGACGAAAAAAGCCCCGCACCCTCCGGTGATGCGGGGCGTTCCGTTTTATCGTTGCTATCTTGCCTTCTTCGCCTTGAACTTCGCCCATCGCGCTCGCTGCGCCGCTGCGATCCTTTCACGGGCCGCTGCAGAGAGTTTGCGTTTTTCGCCGCCACCAATACCTGCTTTTCCGGTAAGTCCACTCAATACTTCGATCGCCTTATCTAATTTCGCACGCTCTACTTTCAACTGCTCTAGTACCGCACCGAGATCAGCCATTCGTTTCTCTTTCGATAGGGGAAGATTTGACAGCTTGCGGTTTCCATCATACGCGCATTGCAATTCAGACAGTCTCATCCCACTCAATCGCAGGCAACGCGTTATGTCGCGGCATTGAAGCGCTGGTGCGACCACGATCGTAATCGCGTCTACGTTCCCGAGTGGCTGCTAAAGGAATGGGGGATCCAGGTGGAAATGAGCCTCGGCGCGGCGTAACAACCATTAGACAGTAATTACTGCGGAAGGCTCTCAAGGCCAAGCCACTTCAGGGCCGAAGCAAGGTCGGCAAATACACGGATATGCGACGGCTTCTCCGAGAATTCAGTGTAGATCTCCCACATTCGTCCCATACCGAATATGCTTGGATTCGTTGCGACGAAGGCCCGTCTTGAATCGTGAGAAAAGATCTGCCGGTTCGCCAGCATCCTGGCCTGCTCACCTGACATCCGGAATCCAGTCGCCGATCTCAAGTCTACAACCTGATTGAATGTTGGATCGAAGTTGGGATCAGTCTTGGTCTCGTCCTGCCGCGCTTTTATCTCTTCCCAGGTTACTAGACCCGATCCGACACTTACTACCAGCCGGTGTTCCTTATAGACAACGTAGCTAAATGGCATTTTGTTAAGATCTCAGTTAGGCGTGATTGGCCGCAAGATCTATCTCCCGCTGTGGCACATGGCCGTCAGCTGCATCTTTTGCAGCTAACCTCTCTCACATAAATCTGTAGACTCTATCAGTCTTGATAGTTCCCAACGCCACGCAGGCGGGCGACACTCTTCGCGCAGGTAAAATCGATCAAAGGCGATCGGAAGGCCGCCATCTTGACACCTTTCTGAGGTTCGTCTCCCAGATGAGCTGTGTGGCGGCCTTCGTTACTTCCAGAACTACGCGACTCACGGCTGCCATCCGGTGGTGTCACTCCCGCCGGTGCCCTTCGTTGAATCCCCGTTTACACCTGTGCCTTCGATCCGATTGCGCAAAAGAGAGGATCGTGTTTAGGCTCCGGTGCCATTGGCCACTTCTTTCCGTCCGACTTTATGTTACAGGGTCTTGAGGTACTCAATGATCTCCATCCGCTCCTCCGGAGACAGTTTTCGACCGATTACTCCGCTGCTCTTAGGGCCATCGTTGAATTCGTGCCCAGCATTGGAATTACCGGGCAGATCAGTGCGGAATTCGGTTGCACCCTTCAAGGGATCGATGCTGAGCCCGAGATTGACAGGGTCATACTGCTTACTCCCAAGATAAAACACTTTCGGGCGCTCCAACACCGGCGATAACAGCGAAAACAGGTTGGGAACCGAACCGTTGTGAAGATATGGAGGAGTCGCCCAGATTCCGTTGTGCGGTCGCGCTTTGTACGCGAGTGGCGCTCGCAGCATGTTTTCCCGATAACCATTCCATTCCTGCTGCTGTTGCGGTGAGAGTTTTAGCTCGGCATAGGATTCGTCAATGAGCTTTTGCGTGATGTATTTAAGCCCGTCCTGCGCCGATACGATTCCCTTCCCCAGAGGACCGCTATCGGCAGTCCGGTCATAGAAATTCTGAGCCTGCTTCGGATCAGTCCCGATCTCAGCCAGAGGAATCATGGTCACTTTGAAGAGTTGGTTCCCTCCGGGGATCGTAGTGCTCCAATGTTCGGCCTTGCGCCCGTTCTCGGAAAGCATTGGTGACTGGTGGCAATGCAGGCACAATTCGTTGTAAAGTTTTTCACCCTTGGCTGCTACTCCGCGATCGATTTTGCCAAGAACGTTTTCCGGCCACTTCGGAGACCACACTCCCAGACCCGGCTCTGCGCCGCCTAATAGTAGTTCGATCTCGCGGAGATTCTCGACATGGATTGTGTTCTGGAACTGCTGTCCTGGATAACCCAACAGGTTGATCCGCGAGCGGACCCCGAGGGCTTCACCGACATTCCTTCCCATTGGTTGCTGGATCGAACCGTTGTATTGAACCCAGTCCATCCAGGAGGCGTCCCAAACCGGAGGAAAATTTACGGGGCCGTCACCCACCACCAAGTTTTTGTTGTTGTTTAATTCAGTTCCAAAGACGAAGTTACCGATCCGAGCTAGCGCATCAGTGCGGCCATATCCTTCCGGGGTTGGGAATAAGCGCCGGGTCGCTTTAAACTCGGCGAAACTAGTGTCCAAATAATATTTCAGGGCCTTGCGCAAAAGGACTCGGTCTGCATAAGGGTGATCAGGTCCAAGCACTCGATTGGAAAATCTGCGAAACCGGATCGGATCGTAGTACGTCCAAGTAACTGCAAGACCAAGAGCCTCAGTAAACTTCTGGAAATCGATCAAGGACGGCCCGGCATCGATCCTTATGGCCTTTCCACCATAAAACAATTCTCCCGTATGACAGGCCGCGCATGTAATTCCTAGGACCACATTCTTCTGCCCTGTGTACGGATCAACGAATCTGTCATCGCGCGTAAATCCCACCGGTAGCCCATCGGGATTCTCCAATGAAATTCCGTCAGGAATGAAACCAAAACCCTCCAGATAGTCATTTTCCCGGAATGGCGCTGCACCTTTGATAGTGAATCGCGGCTGCTCCAGCGCGAGAAACCATGCATAAGGGATAAGGTCGCTTCCTTGTGCCGTGTGGTAGTACCGGCGACGCTGATCTTCGGTCCAGTTCTGCGCAAGCCACGCAACTTCGTTCGGTCTTTCTACTTTGGGCACCTCCAGGCGGTTGCGTAATGCGAATACCGCAATCACAGCGGCACAGATAGCGACGACCGTCAGCAAACCCAATGCTCCGATGACGCTCGGACGCCTCAGCAGAGGACGCTTTGCGGGTGCCACAGGCTGCTCACCATGAACCGGACGTTTCACAAGTTCGCACTCACTCTGTGGTGCCTTCACGTATTCCGACGGCAGATTCTTTGGCTTATAGTCGGGTACGCCAGCGAGGCGATCAAGAACGCTTTGGTGAAAATGGACGCCGTTCGGAATCTTTCTGGATCGCCCCAGGTTTATCCTGAGACGGTGTTTCCATATTGGATCAGGTTGCTCAGGTACACGCACCTGATACGAAACAATCTTCGGCCACAGCTCTGCAATCCACCACGGACCCTTGAGTGATTCATGCTGGTTTGTGGTGAGCGCTTCAGGAGCCACATAAGGAGGTTTCCCGCCAAGAATGTCCGTCTTACGGTTCTGATCGACTCGAAGCCCCGCGAGCTCCGCTTCACAGACCATCCACTGCAGCGCAATCTTGGAAAGCTGGCTCTCGGACTCTGGATAGCTGCCGCCAACGTCTGAATGAACACCTGCGAACCAAATCTCTTTTATGTCTTGTTGAGCATCGTGCGGTTCGCCCAACAGGTTTTGCCGAAAGAACGCCCTGCGTTCATCAATCGAAACCGCGTGCCGCACGATCTTCAGATCAGGGTTGCGCGTTGCTTTTGTTCCTGGGAAATGCGCAACGTTATATACCCAGCCGACCGAGCTAACCGTATCCCAGACTCCGACGAAATAGGGTTTACATTCGCGGCAAAACGTTTTCTTGAAGTCAGCAGCAACAGCGAAGTCGATCCTCTTACTCTTAAGCATCCGAATTGAGTACGGAATTAGGCCCTCGTTGTCCTCGCGTAACAAGCCGATAATGCGAAGCATCCCGCACAATGCACGAACGGTGTAGGCACCTCGACTGAAGCCGAACATATAAACAGAGTCACCCGGCTGATAGTTCCTCATCAGGAATTGATATGCATCGGCGATGTTGTCGGAAATGCCGTATCCGAAGGCGAGGCCTATGACTCTGGTCCACCACCTGGTGATTCCGCTGAGGGCACTGCGGGCTCCCATCGTTCCCACGCCGGGGTGGTAATAGCCAAGTTGAGAATCGTCGTGCACGAGCATCTTGTACAGTTTCACGACGTTCGACTTGCTCTCTCTGAACTCGTTGCCCGTGCCGTCACAGCAGATGACAATGTTTTTGGCCATTCCTTGGTCTCAGACTTTAAAAGGTCCGCGCAACCTCAATCATGTCGATAGCACAACTCAGAGCGGATCCAATGCTTGCTGGCAGATCCAGAATCCTGTTACAAGCTCGAAAAACGCAAAACGTGCACTACAAATAGTGAGGTTCCTTTTCGTCTTGAGTCTTGTCTCGCAGATAACCGGGCGCTCACGGCTTGGTCTCGGAATTCTTACGACGTGCAGCTAGCGATTCAGGGCCAAGACGTTTTGGCGTAATTCTTCTCTGTGGTCTGCTGCTCATGGTGCAGCGCCTTACTAACTCTGGGTCTGCGCCGACACCCATCGCCCTGATTTCAAGGTGCGATGGAAGAATAAACGGATCCGCTGCGGAAAAATCTACTTCGTAGCCGAGGTCCGCCAATGACGCAATGGTGAGTCTACTCAACGGTTGAGCATCGCCACTAAGGAAACCGGTCATAAGCTCATTGCCAAACACCGTCTCGCGCCAGTGCGAATTTCTCGTGCCGGCACCACCATGGTTCTCCACGGGCAGCGACCTTGGCGCTAGCGCGGACAGTTTCACCCATTCCGCATCAGCCTGCCGTCCGACAAATCGGGGATTTGCAGTGCGAGCCCCTACAAGATCATGCTTGTCCCTCCAGATTGAACCAATGCCCAACACATGGCCCATCTCGTGTAGGATCACGCTTCCGAGTGTGCCATCGTTTTCCATTTCGGCGAGATCGGAAGTATCGAACTCCATAAAACCCTTGGCGGGCAATCCGTTGGGCAGCACTACTGTCGGGCTGGACTGTCCAAGGATGTTGCCTTCTCCGTCAATGTCTTTTCCGCTGGCCTCGATGACTAATGCGTTGATCACTTCGCCATCCACGTTGACGGAGGGAAAGTCGCCAATCACCACTTGGGCCCATCTTTTCGCGGCGTTGCTGAATGCGGCTTGCTGAGCGGCATTGAGGCCGCCCATGAAACGAACCTCGATTGAGAACTTAGGCATGGTGTGGTCTCCTTGTTTAAGCGGGTATTTCCTTTGACCGCGGAGGAATTGCTTGCATCCTCCGGCTCCCAAACAGAAAGCTTCAGCTCTGTCACATCGCGTCGCTGACCGCACTGCTCCCACACCGAATAGTGTCCCCGGAGACAAATTCATTTCTTTGAAAATGCAAGATTGACGAGAAAGAAGGGCTAGTGGTCCCAACCCTCAGAGCATCTCGAAACCTCGCTATTCGTTGCGCTTTTTGTGTCCGATCGGTTGCAATCCACCTTGGTGACTTTGAGACATAACCCCGGTCGGTTTTCCGAGTATCTCGCTGCCGGTTCAAACTCCGTGCCAGTCGAAACTACGACAGCGCACGGTCGCCTGCAGATTGCCTCGTTTAATCACGACGATGATTGATCGGGTTCGAACAGAGAATTAAATGAGGTGATCAGGCGATTGCACTCAAAATCCCACGGTTCTGGAAGATGAGTTTAGTCAGGACTTATCAACAACTACTTTTCGGCAAGATCAATCACCTACCTGAGCTGCGAGTCCGGCGTCACCATACGTTATCAAGTTAGCCAAGGTTGGATTCGCGTCGGGTCGGCACGGATAGTGTCAATATCGCTCCGGTGAGCGCCACCACGGCCACCGCCCACAACGCTGCCGTAAACGAGCCAGTCCGCGTTTTCAGATATGCAAACAAGTATGGCGACAGGAAGGAGGAGATATTTCCCATCGTGCTGATTATTCCAACTGCAGTTGCAGCTGCTGCCTGGCTCAGAATCTCCGTTGGCATGGAAAAGAACACAGAGATACTGGCGGTTCCGAGGGCCACCATCGTGAACAACACCATCGCGGTCCCAAGTGACTGCGGTCCAAGTGCCAGTCCGATCCACCCGCATACCGCGATCAGCAGCGGCACACCTGCATGCCACTTCCTCTCGCGCTGACGGTCCGAGTGCCAGCCATTCACCTGCATCGCTACAAAGCATGCAGCGAAGGGCACCGCTCCCAGCAGTCCCAGCCGCAGATCGGAAACGCCTGCCATCCGTTTCAACATGGTCGGGAACCAGAACATGAACACGTAGGCAGCCGGATTGTTCATGAAGTAGGCGGCGGCCAGCACTAGCACCGGAACCGAGCGCAGGGCTTCGCGGGCAAAGAAGATCCCTGCTCCCAGCCCGAATACGCGATCACTAAACCCTAAGTCTCGCGCCATCCCGATCGCGGCAAACCCAAGGTTCGTACGGTCAACATAATTGACGATGTACAGAATGAAGAGAAACGGAAGGAGGCGTAGAGCGATCTTGTGTCGTGTCTGGTCCTCAAACCCAGGTGGAACAGTTGCGACGACCAAAGATCCAGCCCATGCAGATTTTCTATGAGAGCCGCGTAAAGGCTCGCGCGAGTATACCGGACTTTCTAACGATTGCAAGAAAAGGGGTCTTGCTAATACTCCATCCCGAATGATTGTTGTAATCAGGCCGATAACACGCAATATAAAAAGGCGCCCACGTTTGCGATAGGTTGTGATTGTCCACATCAGCAACCTTGCGAAAGGAGCGCCTTATGAGTCAAGAAAAGTATATCGGCATGGACGTGCATCAGGCCACTGTCTCGGCTGCGGTCCGCGATCGAAACGGCAATCTACTGATGGAATGCATACTGGAGACCAAGGCCGAGACCCTTCTTGAGTTCGTCCAAGGCCTGCACGGAACGTTGTCACTAGCTTTCGAAGAAGGAACGTTAGCAGCCTGGTTACACGATCTGCTGAAGCCGCATGTGAATCGAGTAGTGGTCTGCGACTCGCGCAAAGCAGCTCTGTTGAGAGATGGTAACAAGAGCGATCGCAGCGATGCCCGCAATCTATCTGAGTTATTACGAACCAACCAGCTCAAGCCGGTGTACCACGGGGAACACGGACTGCGCACGTTGAAAGAACTGGGGCGCAGCTATCTCACGGTCAGCAAAGAGATGACGCGCACGATGAACCGAATCAAATCCCTGTATCGCAGCGGGGCGATTCCGCGTCCTGGCACCACGGTTTATGCTCCGCGCTATCGCCGCCAGTGGTTGGCCAAGATCACGGAACCAGGAGCTCGGATGCGCGCCGAACATTTGTATGAGCAGCTCGATCATCTGCAACCGATGCGGGTGAGAGCGCGGCGTGAATTCTTGCAGGAGAGCAACAAACACGATGCGGTGAAGCGGCTTCGCCAGATTCCCTCCATTGGGCAAATCCGGGCAGCTCTGCTGGTAGCGCTGCTGCAGACTCCCCATCGGTTCCGCAGCAAGCGTCAGATCTGGGCTTACAGTGGCTTTGCCATCGAGACTCACGATAGCGGCGAGTACCGCTATGTACGAGGGAAGCTACAACGCAACCGCGAGCGCATCACCGTGCGCGGTCTGAACCGCAACCAGCCATCTCGGCTAGCAGCCGACCTGGCCCTCTGCAGGATTTTTATGAAACACGAGTTGCCATGGGGATGCGGCCAACCATGGCCCGACTGACGCTGGCGCGCAAGATCGCGGCCATTACTTTAACCGTTTGGAAAAAAGGAGAAAACTTCGATCCGCAACAGTTGAGTCGGCAAGCCGCTTGAGCATTCCTGAAGGCAGAGGCCTTTCCATCTCTGGCAATGGCTCTACGGTGGTGGTCGGTCGGTTCTGAGGATGCTCGGTTTCGAGGAGAGTATCAGTCAATGAGATCTGGCCCCGTGTGCTCTGGCACCGAGTCACCCATTACACGCTATGCCCCCTCGGATAACCCAACAAAGCCGTAGACCACGGGTCTCAGATAGAACCATGGTGTGCGCTGAGCAGCGCGTTGATCAGGAGGGTTGAAGTCCCTCCGATGCTCGGATGAGGAGCATCGTATCCGAAAGCGGGGTTGATAGCCTCGCTGGCCGGAGGAGTGGAAGGTATGGAGAAGTCTAAACGGGCACGAAGGCGAAAACCGGATACAGCCAAGACGGACCTGAAGCCACCACTTGCAATCTCCGGAGGGCAGGGTGTCCATCGTGAGATGGAATCCGAAGGGCATGAGGAGAAGTTCCGGGCCGTAATCAAAGGGTCACCCAGCGATGAACCGGTCGGCCAAAGGTGGGATTCGGTCGAGCCCGCACCATAGGGGCGAAGGCGTTCTCATTCACCCACCGTACCAAGGTGATTGCGGACGGCACGGAGCGGAAGAACAGGGCGTAACCTCAGGAGGACTGACAGAGTCTCTGGGAGGCACCAGAGTAAGCAGACCTATAAGCGAAAGCGAAATGGCGAGCGACGCTCGGTCAGTAGACGGACGGCTGTGTAGTACCACAAGCTCAGCGAAAGCTGTGCGACCAGCAATGGCGACCGGAAGTGGGTTGGGGAAGGCAGCCGGCGAAGACGGTGGGAAGAGAAAGGACGCCAGATGAGTAAAGGCGAGAAGGTGGAACAGTTCCATGAATGAAAAACCCGTACATTTTCGCCCGAGGAGACTGGTGGACTGGATCAACCCGACAGGGGCCAGGAAGGTCCACTCATTAGTGGATAAGGTGTACAAGCGGAAGAACCTGGAGATGGCCTGGGAAAAGGTGAAAGCGAACCGAGGCAGTGGTGGCGTAGATGGGCAGAATCTGGAAACTTTCGAAGTGCAGCTGGAACAACAGTTGGAACGTTTGCATCGAGAGCTAAAAGAGGGCACCTATCAGCCACTGCCGGTGCGACAACATCGGATCCCGAAGCAGGGGAAACCCGGCGAGTTTCGGATGCTTGGCATACCCGCGATTTACGATCGTGTGTGCCAGCAAGCGCTGCTCAATCGGTTGGAACCCATCTTCGAACCGATATTCGATGACGCCAGCTTCGGATATCGGCGAGGGCGATCTGCGAAGAATGCTCTGCGCAAAGTGTGGCAAGAGATCGACAGCGGAAGGGAGTGGATCGTGGACGGAGACCTGCAGGACTTTTTTGGGTCTGTGGACCACGAGAAGCTACTTACACTGTTGGCCCAGCGAGTAGCTGACAGCCGAGTGCTACGTCTGATTCAGGCGATGCTCAAAGCGGGGAGTTACGGCCAAGGGAAACTCTTTCCCAGTGAGCGCGGGACTCCGCAAGGCGGAGTAGCTTCTCCCTTGCTCAGCAACGTTCTTCTGACGCCGTTTGATCAGGAGATGCGACGCAAGGGATATCAGTTGACACGGTTCGCCGATGATTGGGTGATCACCTGCAAGTCGGCGGCGGAGGCGCGAGCTGCATTGGTAGCTGCGACTCGGATACTGGAACAGTTGGGCGTGCGATTGAATCCACAGAAGACGCGGATCATTCATGTCCAGCAAGGATTCGATTTTCTGGGATACCGGATTGTGCGAACGGGGGGCAAGAGTAAGCTTCCCCATAGCATGATTCAGCGATGGAACCGGAAGGGGTTGATCGCGTATCCCACGCGGAAATCGATTCGACGCTTCCGGGATCGAGTGCGGATGCTCACGCGACGCAGTGCTCCGCGGAAGACCGCGCAACTGATCAAGGAGCTGAATCCGACCTTGCGGGGATGGGCCGAGTACTACAAACGAGCCCACGTTCGGACCCTCTTCCACAAACTCGACGGCTGGATCGTGCGCCGCATTTGGTCGCATCGATTCTGCCGATGGCGGAGCCGGGGTTGGATCGAGTTGCCCAAGGTGAAGCTGTATGAAGAGTTTGGCTTGGTGAACCTTATCTCTCTAATACCTTCCCTCGGTTCTTCCTTTGGTTCACGAGCGTCT
>Ga0207700_10002299_pt1 | contig 10963 bp, 4 predicted proteins | sample LARL82metaG_FD_184348 | JGI IMG/M metagenome (GOLD analysis project Ga0207700, IMG submission 184348) | Corn, switchgrass and miscanthus rhizosphere microbial communities from Kellogg Biological Station, Michigan, USA - LAR L8-2 metaG... | ecosystem: Host-associated > Plants > Roots >...
GACCAGGAGGAGTTTTGGTTCCATGATGGCCGCCTGCTGCTGCGGGGAAACAACGGCACCGGCAAGTCCAAGGTGCTCGCCCTCACGCTGCCGTTCCTGCTCGATGGGGAACTCGCACCGCACCGGGTCGAGCCCGACGGCGACCGGCAGAAGCGGATGGAGTGGAACCTGCTGCTCGGCGGCAAGCACCCCAGCCCCGAGCGTCTCGGCTACACCTGGCTGGAATTCGGCCGCCGGGCCGCGGACGGGACGCAGGAGTTCCGCACGATCGGCTGCGGCCTGAAAGCCGTCACCGGGCGGGGCATCGCCCGGCACTGGTTCTTTGTCACGTCCCAGCGCGTCGGCCGGGAACTGCACCTCCTGCCGGACAGCCGGGTCCCGCTTACCCGGGAGAACCTGCGGGAAGAGATCGGCGAGCACGGGCTCGTCTACGACCGGGCGTCCGACTACCGCCGGGCGGTCGACGAACACCTGTTCGGCCTCGGCGAGCACCGTTACGAGGCCCTGGTCAACCTGCTGATCCAGCTGCGCCAGCCGCAGCTGTCGAAGAAGCCGGATGAAAAGCTGCTGTCCAAGGCGCTCACTGAGGCGCTGCCGCCGCTCAGCCCTAGCCTGGTGACGACGGTCGCCGAGGCGTTCCGCGGCCTTGACGAGGAGCGCGACGCGCTGCGTTCCCTGGCCGAGGCCCAGCAGGCGGCGACCGACTTCCTGAGCCATTACCGCCGGTACGCGAAGGTCGCGGCCAAGCGCAAGGCCGCCGGGCCGCGGCAGACGCAGGCCAGGTACGAGAACCTCGGCCGGGAACTCACCGCCGCCGAGGAGGCCTTCACGGCCGCCCAGCGGGAGCTGGATGAGGCGCAGCATGAGCTCGCTGCGCTGGAGGAGCAGCGCAGCGAGCTAGGAGCGCGCCAGAGAGCGCTGGAGACGGACCCGGCGATGCGGGACGCCGAACGGCTGGAGCACCTAGGCGAGGACGCCGACCGCAAGGAGAAGTCGGCACAGGACCGGGAGGAGCACCGGAACCGGCTGGCCGGCCAGGTCCAGCGGTACGCGGACAAGGTGGGGCAGGCGACACACCGGGCCGGCGTGGGGCGGGACAGGCTCGCCGAGGCTTTGCGTGAGGCCGCCGCCACTTCGGACAGCGCACTCTGCGCCGGGCAGCACCGGACGGCGGTGGCCGCGCTCGATGTCGCCGAGCTGGATGCGCTGGCCGACGGTGCGGACCATGCGGAAGTCCCCTACCTGGACGCCGCTGAGGCAGCCGCGGCCGGCATCCTCGCTCAGGCAAGGCGCGACGCCCAGGCTGTCGCCGACCGGCGGGAGCAAGCGGTCGCGCAGCTGAGCGGGCTGCTGGAGGAGTCAGCGAAGCGCGAACGGCACCTCCAGGCAGCCCAGGATGCGGAAGGCAGGTTGTCGGCTGAGGTGCAGGCCGCGGCTGACCGGGTCACGGCCGCGGATCAAGCGGTAGCAGAACGTCTGGTGTCGCTGCTTGGCGCCTACCGCTCTTACCTGAGCGTCCTGACGGAACTGCGGGTAACCGACCCCGACGAGCTGAGCGCCGCACTGGAGTCCTGGGGCGTGACCGGCGAGGGCGCGAACCCCGCGGTCGCGATCATCGATGCCGCCGCCCGCGCGGCGGGCGCGGAGCTTGGCCGGGTGGCCGGGGAACTAACAGGCCGGCAAACTGCGCACGCCAGGCGGGCAGGCGAACTAGCCGACGAGATCGGCCGGCTGCGCGACGGCGGCCACGACGCCCCGCCGGCCCCGCACACCCGGGCACCTGGCACCCGCGCGGGCCGGCCAGGCGCGCCGCTGTGGAAGGTGACCGACTTCGCCCCGGGGCTGTCCGGTGAGGAACGCGCCGGGCTGGAGGCGGCGCTCGAAGCGGCAGGGATCCTCGACGCATGGGTGACTCCCGACGGAAACCTCGTCGACGGTGACGTGATCCTAGTGTCCGGGCGTGCCCTGGTAGCCGGGACATCCTGCGGCAGCGTCCTGGTGCCCGCGATCGACGCAGCTGACTCGCAGGCCACGGCGTTGCCGGAGGAGTCAGTCGCGTCCGTCCTACGCGCGATTGCACTGGGGACCCGCACTGCGGGCAGCGACGGGACCTGGGTGACCACAGACGGCCGGTGGGGCAACGGGGTGCTTAGCGGCGCCTGGCGCAAACACCAGGCCGCGTACATCGGCGAGGGAGCGCGGGAAGCCGCGCGACGGGCCAGGATCGCGCAACTGGAGCGGGAACTGGCCGCAGAACGCACCTCGATCGAGGGAATCGACGCGGCCCGAGCGGACATCGAGGATCGGCAGGTGCTGCTCGCCGCGGAACACGGGGCGGTGCCGCCGGATGACGGAGTCCGCGAGGCGCACACCAGGGCCGCCGTTGAGCGCAACGGACTTGGCCGGGCGCGAGCCGAGCACGCGGAGGCTGTCGCCGCGTGTGAGCGACAGCGACGGGAACTGGCGACTGCGCGGGCCCAAGCCGCGGAGTTCGCCCAGGATGTCGCCCTGCCTGCGAACCCAGGTGAACTGGCCGTCGTCCGGGCGGGCGCCGGGGCCTACCGGGTGGCGCTCGCCGCCCTGTGGCCGGCCGCCGAGGCCGCCCACGCCGCGATCCGTGCCGCGGCCGAAGCGGAAGCGGAACTCGCCGAGAGCCGTCAGCTGCTGACCGAGGCGAGTGAGCGAGCCGCCGAGGCGCGGGAAGCGGCCGACACAGCGGCGACGACGTACCAAGAGCTGCTGGCCACCGCCGGCGAGGCGGTCGAGGAACTGCGGCGGCGGCTGGCCGAGGTGACCGGCACTCTCGGCCGGCTCAAGGCGGCCGAACGGGACGCCCGCCTCCGGGAGCAGGGGGCACTAGAGGCGCGCGGCAAGGCGGACGGGACGCGCGGCGAACTCCGGACACAGCTTGAGGACGCGGCACGGCAGCGCGACGACGCCGTTCGCGACTTCCAGGCATTCGCGGCTACCGGGCTGCTGCGGGTCGCGGTGCCATCGCTGGAAATCCCCGACATGGAGCAGCCCTGGGCGCCGACGCCAACGGTGCTCCTCGCCCGCGCGGTGAACAGCGAACTTGAGCCGCTGGACGACGGGGACGGACCATGGGACCGGATCCAGAAGCGGGTGACCGAGGAACACAAGCTGCTCGCGGACGCGATGACCGCACACGGGCACTCGGCCGGCTTGACGCTGCGTGAGAGCGTTATCGTGATCGACGTGGTCTTCCAGGGCCGCACTCACGACCTGCCCGGGCTCGCCGAGGCGCTGGCGGCCGAAGTAGAGCAGCGGACCACGCTGCTGTCGGCCCGGGAACGGGAGATCCTCGAAAACCATCTGCTCAACGAGGTGGCCGGAACGCTGCACGAGCTGATCACGGCGGCTGAGTCCGAGGTCAGGCAAATGAACGACGAGCTGGAGTCACGGCCGACGTCGACCGGGATGAAACTGCGGCTGATCTGGCAGCAGGCACGCAACGCACCCGAGGGACTCGACCGGGTCAGGTTCAAGCTCCGGCAGACGATCGACGCGTGGTCCGCCGCCGACCGGGCTCTCGTTGGTTCCTTCCTGCAGCAGCGGATCGCCGCTGAGCATGCGGACAACCCGGCGGCTGGCTGGACCGAGGCGCTGACCACGGCGCTCGACTACCGGAACTGGCACGAATTCGCGATCCAGCGTTATCAGGATGGCCAGTGGCGCTCCGCCACTGGCCCGGCCTCGGGCGGCGAGCGCGCGCTGGTGGTGTCGGTGCCGCTGTTCGCGGCCGCCTCATCGCATTACAAGTCGGCTGGGAACCCGCACGCGCCGCGCCTTATCGCGCTCGACGAGGCGTTCGCCGGGGTCGATGACGACTCCCGCGCCAAGTGCCTGGGCCTGCTCGCCACCTTCGACATGGACGTGGTTATGACCAGCGAACGGGAGTGGGGCTGCTACCCGCAGGTTCCCGGACTTGGCATCTCCCAGCTCGCGCGTCAGGACGGCATCGACGCCGTGCTGGTCACGCCGTGGCGGTGGGACGGGCGGGAGCGCCGCAAGGTCGAATCGGCGGCGGTGTGACCGGCGCGGCCGAGTCCGAGGCTGACCGCAGGCTGCGCCGCCTGCTCGGCGGCGAGCCCACGGCCTGGCTTATCCAGCGGGCACGGGCCCGGCTGGTGAGCGGACGCCAGCTGACCGGGACCGTGACCCTGGCCGACGCTACCGTCGACCAGCGGCGGGCGGTGGAACGACTGACCGGTCGGCCAGCCCGTTCCGGCACGTCCCTGTCGGTATCGCTGCCCGAAGTGGACCACATCCTGCGCGAGAGCGGGGCCGCGCCGGGCGGGCTCGCCGAGGCCGTGACGCGGCTCACGGGTCCGGTCCGGGACCGGAATCGAGACCTGGCGGACTTGGCGGTCGCCTGGGCGACCGCGTTCGCACCGCTTGACGAGGCCGTGGGCGACCGGGATGAGCTGGCCGCGTGGCGTGCGTGGCTTGACGTGACCGGCGTCGTCCGCCGTCTGGCGCCCGAGCCCGCCGCAGCGCAGGACCTGCTCGTGCAGTTGGCCGCGGTGCTGCGGCGGCTTCCCTCGCGCGGCGTGCCGGTCGGCAGGCTCGCCGCCGAGTGCTGCGGCGACGCGCACGCTCTCGATGACGGCAAGCCAGCTGGGACGCTTGCCCTGTCGGCGGCCCGTGCGCTGGCCGGCCTGCCGTTCGCGGCGGACGGCACCGCCGACTCCCGCCGTGCGGCGTGGGCCGCCGTGGGCGTACACCTTGACGACCTCTCGTCGTTGGTACTGTGCCTCGGCCTGCCCGGTGACACCCGTACGGCTCTCGGCCGGGTCCTGGCGCTGCACCGGGAAGCGGGACAGCCCGCGATGCTCACTCTCCGGCAACTGCGCTGTCATGACGAGCCGCTGCGCGCCGGGCTCGTGCGGGTCTGCGAGAATCCCGTGGTGGTGGCCGCCGCCGCAGACGAACTGGGCGCCGCGTGCCCGCCGCTGGTCTGTGTCGGCGGCCAGCCGTCCGCCGCGGGATGGCGGCTGCTTGACCTGCTCGCGGCCGGCGGGGCAGAGTTCGGCTACCACGGCGACTTCGACTGGGGCGGCATCCGGATCGCCGCCGCGGTACGGACCCGGCTCGACCAGGTGCAGACACGCTGGCGGCCGTGGCGATACGACACGGACGCCTACGAAGCGCTGGCCGCGACGGTCCCAGTGACAACTGCCGCGGCGGTCTCGTCCCAATTGTCCGGCGGCCAGGTCGCGACGCCCTGGGATCCGGCCCTAGCCGACGCCATGGCTCACCGCGCCCTCCGCATTGAAGAGGAACTCGCCCTCGACACCCTGCTCACAGACCTGGCCGCGTCGGGCTCCTAGCTCCCGACGTCCGTGCCCGTGACCGCGCGGCCGACCAGCATACGCCGGATCTCGCTCATGCCGTGACACAGTTCAGTAGAGCCCGCATATCCTACGCGGAACTTACCCATCTTACGCAGAACTTACCCAAGAACTTGCTCAACCTGCCTCTCTATTGAGTAAGCTTGGGTAAGCTTCATAGACGGCACGGGAGTGCAGATGGACCTGGCACGGATCATCGCAGGGATGCGGCGCGGAGTTCGAGGACGTTGAGGTCAAGCGTGCCGCCGGGGGCGTTCCGGAGACGCTCTCCTCCACCATGTCCGCATTCGCCAACGCCAGGGGCGGGATAGTAATCCTAGGGCTCGACGAGCGGCAAGGCTTCGCGGCGACCGGCGTCCGCGACCCGTCGGCCATCCGGGACGCCGTCGCCGGGATCGCCCGGGGCAGCCTCACTCCCCCGCTCGCGCCCAGCATCGAGATCATGACATTTGAGGGCGCACAACTCGTGGTCACGGAGATCGAGGCTCTTGCCCCCGAGCAGCGCCCGTGTTACGTCACCTCCAGGGGGCTATACGGCGGGTCGTACTTGCGCATCGGTGACGGAGACCAGCGGCTCACGCCGTATGAGATCGACCGGCTGCGGGAGGCCGCTGGCCAGCCTCGCTGGGACACCGAGCCCGTTGCCGAGGCAACTATCGCTGACCTGGACTCCCGGCACTCAGCACGCCTGGTGGAAGCAGCCAGGAGAAGATCGGTACGGGCCTTCGCGGGACTGGATGACACCGAGGCGCTCACCCGGCTGGGGGTACTCATCCGACACGCCGGAGAACTCGTGCCTTCCCTGGCCGGGCTGCTCAGCGTCGGGATCTATCCGCAGCAGTTCTTCCCGCAGCTCATGGTCACCACTGCCGTCTACCCGCATGCCGAGCGAGACCTCCCCGGGCCGGGCGGCCTGCGGTTCCTCGACAGTGCGACCATCACCGGCGCCATCCCAGACATGGTCGCCGACGCCGTGGACGCCGTCCAGCGGAACCTGCGGGTAGTGAGCCGGATCATCGGCGCCGGGCGACAGGACCAGTGGGAGATCGAGCCAGCTGTCATCCGTGAGGCCATCGTTAACGCGGTGATGCACCGGGATTACAGTCCCCAGTCACGCGGGACCCAAGTTCAAGTTGAGATCTTCCCCGACCGGGTTACGGTCTCCAGCCCCGGCGGCCTCTTCGGCAACGTACGCATCGACACCCTGGGCCTGACCGAGGCGACCTCGTCCCGGAACGCGCGGCTCGCTGTCCTGCTTCAGGAAGCGGGAGACCCGCTGACCGGCAGGCCCGTGGCCGAGAACCGGGGGTCTGGCGTCAGCATGATGATCAGCCAGGTGCGGCGCAGCACAGGCGTCGTCCCCCTATTCACCGCCAGCCTCGATCAGTTCCGCGTCACCATCCCCCGTAGCTCGCCCGTTACGGCAGAGTTCCTCACCTGGGCCGAGCAGCACATGCCAGAGTCCCTGTCCTCCGCGCAGCTGGCCATGGTCGCGATGGCACGCGCGGGCCACGATGTCGACCTCGCCCTGTTGCGACGTCTAGCCCCCGACCACGCCGACCCCAGGGCCGAACTCGCGGACCTCATCGACCACGGCGTCCTGCAGTCGCGGAAAGCACGAAACGACGGCCCCTACCGGCTCGCCCCACAGCTACGGGATGCCTCACCCCCCGGGGCTCCTCCCAAGCCGCCTGAGGACGACCTTGTCTCCAGGGTCCTAGCGCGCCTCAGCGACGTGCCCAGCGCCAGCCGGGAAGAACTGCAAGACGCACTCGGCGTCAGCCGCAGCAGGATGACACGACTCCTCCAGCAGCTCCTCAGCCAAGGGCATGTGGCGACAAACGACCCGCCGACCAGCCCTAACCGCCGCTACCGGCTTGCCCGTCCCCACGCCTGACGCCCCGCTTCGCGGCCAGCGGGGCGGGGCTCCACCGCGTACTCGCGGATGTAGCCACTCCCCCTTCACCCGCCTGGTCAGCGGGCGAGGTCCGCCAGGCCCGCCAGGAGGCGGTCGACGTCGGAGGCGTCGTTGTAGTGGACCAGGCCCGCCCGGACCGCGCCGTCAGGCTCGAGGCCGAGGGCGGTGCACAGCTCGTAAGCGTAGTTGTCGCCGTCCCAGACGTTGACGCCCTGGGCGGCCAGGTGCTCGGCGACCGCGCGCGGGGCCACGCCGGCGACGCTGAAGAACGCGGTCGGCGCGCGCCGGGCCGCCTTCCCGTACAGGGTGACGTGGCCAAGTTCAGACAGCCCGCCGAGGAGCCGGGCGAACAGTCCCGCCTCGTACGCCTCGACTACCTTCATCGACGCCAGGACCCGGTCGCGACGCGAAGCAAGCGCGGCACCAGCGCCGGAGGCAACCTGCGGCGCGAGCGCGGCCAGGTGCTCGACCGCCGCCGTCACGCCCGCGAGGTCGGCGAACGGCAGCGTGCCGCGCTCGAACCGCCACGGCACCGCGTTCGACGACGGCGCGAGCTTGTCCGGCCACACCGTCTCAAGGAGCGCCGGGCTGGCGGCGAGCGCCGCCACGTGCGGCCCCGACCACTTGTAGGCGCTCGTCGTGTAGAAGTCCGCGCCGAGAGCCGCGACGTCCACTGGCAGGTGCGGCGTGGCGTGCACGCCGTCCACGTAGACCAGGGCGCCTACCGCGTGCCCGAGTTCGGCGATCGCTTCCACGTCCGGCCTGGTCCCGATCGCGTTGCTCGCGGCGGTCACCGCCACGACGCGGGTGCGCGGGCCGATCAGGTCCGCGTACTGCGCGGTGGGCAGTTCCCCGGTTACCAGGTCGACCTCGGCCCACTTGACGGTGACGCCAGCCCGGGCAGCCGCCTGGATCCACGGCCGCACGTTGGAGTCATGGTCGAGCCGCGACACCACGATGTCGTCGCCCGCCGTCCACGCCCGTGCGAGCGCGTCGGAGATCCGGTAGGCGAGGGCCGTCGCGCTCGGGCCGAAGACCACGCCCGCGGCCGTCCCGCCGACCAGGTCCGCGACCGCCGCGCGGGCCTCGGCCACGATCGCGTCCGAGCGGCGGCTCGCCGCGAACGCGCCGTCGAGGTTCCCGATCCCCGCCCGGTAGGCGCCCGCGATCGCCTCGATCACCGCGGTGGGGACCTGGGTTCCCGCGGCGCCGTCCAGGTACGCGTGCCCGTTCGCGAGGGCCGGGTACAGGGCGCGCACCGCGGCCACGTCAAAAGATCTCGGATCCAGCACGCTATCGCCGGTGCCAGCAGTCAACTCGGGCTTTTCCTCCTTGTCGGGTCGGCCCTCCTTGGCGTCCAAGGCGGCCGGTGCAGCGGCAGATCGCGCATTAGCCTACAGCTCACCCATCCGGCCTGGCCCGGCGGCTGAACTAGTCGCACACCTGACCGACTTCCCCGCGACGACGCTATGAAACGCCAAGCGAGGACGACCTCATTGCACCCAGCGAGCCACATTAAGTGCCTGGGTTAACACATAGCGCGATATCGAGCAAGATTCAACAGAAAAAACCAGGTGACCCAATCACGGTTGTGAATTAGGCTCCGCACAGTGTCCCAAAGCCCAGTCGCCGCCCTTTGGCGGCTGCGCCCTTACCTGCGCCCTTACCGCCGGCAGCTCACTGTCATGGTGGTCGCGGCGATCGCCGTGGAGGGCGCGGAAATCGCGATTCCCCTCGTTATCAAGGCCCTGATCGACGGCGCCATCACGCGCCACGAGCGCGGCCTGCTACTCCCCCTCGGCCTGGCGGCCATCGGCCTCGGCGCGGCCGCCGCCGCGCTCAGCCTGGTCCGCCGCTGGGTGCAGGGCAACGCCGTCTCCGGCATGGAAAAGACAATCAGGACGGACCTGTACGCGCACCTGCAGCGGCTCGACCCGTCGTTCCATGACCAGTGGCAGTCCGGGCAGCTGCTGTCGCGCGCCACCACCGACCTCGGGTCGATCAGGCGGTTCGCCGGCTTCGGCCTGGTCTTCCTGTTCATCTCGGTCGTGGTGTTCACCGCGGTGACCGGCCTGCTGATCAGCCTCAACTGGTGGCTCGGCCTGATCACCGGCACGATGCTCCTGCCGGTCCTGGTCTTCTGCACCCGGTTCGAACGGCGCTACAAGGTGCTCGCCCGGCGCGCCCAGGACCAGGACGGAGACCTCACCACGGTGGTCGAAGAGGCCGCGACCGGGATCCGCATCCTCAAGGCCCTCGGCCGCGCCCCCGAGGCGTCGGCCACGCACTACGCCCAGGGCCGGGAACTCGGCGCGACCCGGATCGCCATGGCCCGGCTGCTCGGCGGCTTCTGGTCCACGCTCGACCTGGTCCCCAACGCCGTGATCGTCCTCGCGGTGGTACTCGGCGCCGTCGCGGTCAGCCATCACGCGCTGACCATCGGCGGGCTCGTCGCGTTCATCACCCTGGCGCTGCAGCTGGTCTGGCCGGTCGAGGCGCTCGGCTACATCCTCGCGTCCGGCGAAGAGGCCGCGACCGCGGCCCAGCGGGTGCTGGAGATCTTCGACACCGAACCCGCGATCACCAGCAAGTCAACCGAAGAAGACCATCCAGAACGGCCGCTTGGTCCCAGCCGCCCGGCACTCGACGCCACGGACCTGGGTCACCCGGCCCGTGAGCGTCGCTTGGCTGGTCATGCGAAGGAACCGGCCGTTCTGTTTGATCATGTGTCTTTCTCTTATCCCGGCAATGACCGGGCCATCCTGCGGGACGTGTGCCTGGACGTGGCCCGCGGGGAGACGCTCGTGATCACCGGGGCGACGGGGGCGGGGAAGACCACGCTCCTGCAGCTGGTGCCGCGGCTCGCGGACGTGACCTCGGGGCGGGTGCTGCTCGACGGCACGGACGTGCGGGACATCGCGCTGCCTGAACTGCGCGCGGCGGTGGCGTGCGCGTTCGAGGAGGCGACACTGTTCTCGGCGAGCGTGCGGGAGAACGTGACGTTCGGCGCGGCAGACGCGACCGAGGAGGAGATCGAGGCGGCGCTCACCGCCGCGCAGGCCCGCTTCGCCTACGACCTGCCCTGGGGGCTCGACACGCGGATCGGCGAGCAGGGCATGGCGTTGTCCGGCGGGCAGCGCCAGCGCGTCGCGCTGGCCCGGGCGATTCTGTCGCGGCCCGAGGTGCTGATCCTTGACGACCCGCTGTCCGCGCTCGACGTGCAGACCGAGGAGCGGGTGACCACCGCGCTGCACCAGATCCTGGCCGGGGTCACCGCGCTCGTCGTAGCGCACCGGCCGTCCACGGTCGCGCTCGCCGACCGGGTGGCGCTGCTCGACGACGGGATGATCACCGCGGTCGGCAGCCACCGGGAGCTGATGGCGACCGCCCCCGCGTACGCGGACCTGATGACGATGGAGGAGGTAACGCCGTGACGGCGGATACGGGGACCGCCCCGGCTGCGCGGCCAGAGTCGGAACAAGCAGCGGCGGAACAAGACGCGGCCGACCGGCAACGGCGGGCCGGGTCCGGCACGACGTCCTGGCGAGGCGTCGCGGCCGAGACCCTGGACGAGGTGTCCGCGCCGCTTGAGGCGCTGCTGCGAAAACGGAGCAGGCGGCTGCTCGGCGACCTGCTGCGGCCGCACCGGAAGGCCGTCGGGCTCACGGCCGCG
>Ga0207700_10002300_pt1 | contig 10958 bp, 8 predicted proteins | sample LARL82metaG_FD_184348 | JGI IMG/M metagenome (GOLD analysis project Ga0207700, IMG submission 184348) | Corn, switchgrass and miscanthus rhizosphere microbial communities from Kellogg Biological Station, Michigan, USA - LAR L8-2 metaG... | ecosystem: Host-associated > Plants > Roots >...
AGGGGCCGATGCCGTGGCAGAACAGCGGGCGGATATAAGCCGGCACGAAGCCCGGAAACTCGAAGGCATCCTTGACGCCCTCCTCGAGCGCCATCTGGCGGATGTTGTTGCCGTAATCGACGACGGGAATCCCCATGCGATGGAAGTCGAGCATGGCGCGGACGTGCTCGGCCATCGAGGCGCGCGCGGCGCGATCGACGCCTTTCGGATCGCTCTCCCGGCGCGATTGCCAGTCGTGAATGGTCCAGCCCTTGGGCAGATAGCCATTCACGGGATCGTGCGCCGAGGTCTGATCGGTGACCGCGTCGGGCTTCACCCCGCGCCTGACCAGCTCGGGAAAGATTTCCGCCGCGTTGCCGAGGAGGCCGACCGAGACCGGCTTGCGCGTCTTCTTCGCCTCTTCGATGATCGCCAGCGCTTCATCGAGATCGTTGGCCTGACGATCGAGATAGCGTGTGCGCATGCGCATCTCGATGCGCGACGGCTGGCATTCGACCGCTAGGCATGACGCGCCCGCCATTACGGCGGCGAGCGGCTGCGCGCCGCCCATGCCGCCGAGCCCCGCGGTGAGAATCCATTTGCCGGATAGGTCGCCGCCATAGTGCCGGCGTCCGAGCTCGGCGAAGGTCTCATAGGTGCCCTGAACGATGCCCTGGCTGCCGATATAGATCCAGGAGCCCGCCGTCATTTGGCCGTACATCATCAGGCCCTTGCGATCGAGCACGTTGAAGTGCTCCCACGTCGCCCAATGCGGCACCAGGTTGGAGTTGGCGATCAGCACCCGCGGCGCGTCGGCATGGGTGCGGAATACGCCGACCGGCTTGCCGGACTGCACGGCGAGCGTCTGATCGCCCTCGAGGCGGCGCAGCGTCGTCACGATCCGGTCAAAGCTCTCCCAGTCGCGCGCCGCACGTCCGATGCCGCCGTAGACGACGAGCTCGCCGGGCTTCTCGGCAACGTCAGGATCGAGATTGTTCATCAGCATCCGCAAGGGGGCTTCCGTGAGCCAGCTCTTCGCCGAAAGCTCCGGGCCACGGGGCGCGCGGACCACGCGTGCGTTGTCGATTCGTGTCATGGGAACAGATCCAATGATGGAGGGAGCAGGTGGGTCATGTAGCCCGGCCTCGCCAGACGCGCGCATGCAGCGGATTGAAGCCGATCCGGTAGACCAGCTCGGCGGGACGCTCGATGTCCCAGATCGCGAGATCGCAACGCTTGCCGGCTTCGAGGCTGCCGGTCTCGCCGAACAGGCCGAGCGCGCGGGCGGCCTCGCGGGTCACGGCCGCGAGGCATTCGTCCACGGTCAGGCGGAACAATGTCGCGCCCATGTTCATGGTCAGCAGCAGCGAGGTCAGCGGTGAGGAGCCCGGATTGCTGTCGGTTGCCAGAGCGATGGGAACGCGGTGCTTGCGCATCAGCTCGATCGGCGGCGCCTGTTTTTCACGCAGGAAATAATAGGCGCCCGGAAGCACGACCGCGACAGTTCCCGCGTTCGCCAACGCCGCAAGGCCGGTCTCGTCGGCATATTCGAGGTGATCGGCCGACAAGGCGCCGAACCGCGCCGCCAGCGCCGCGCCGCCAAGGTTTGAAAGCTGGTCGGCATGAAGCTTGACGCGAAGATTGCATTCGCGGGCACAGGTGAAGACCTGTGCGGTCTCTTCAGGCGAGAATGCGATCTTCTCGCAGAACGCATCGACGGCATCGACGAGGCCCTCGGTCGCAAGCTGCGGGATCATGTCGCAGACTTCGGCGATGTAGGTTTGGGAATCGCCGGCGCGTTCGGGCGGCAGTGCGTGAGCCCCGAGGAACGATGTTCGCACCGTGATCGAATTATCGCGCGCAAGCTGCCGCGCCGCGCGAAGCTGGCGGCGCTCGGTCGCAAGCTCGAGCCCATAGCCCGACTTGATCTCGATGGTCGTGACGCCTTCGGCGATGAGTGCATCGAGCCGGCGTTGCGCGCCGGACACGAGCTCCTGCTCGCTGGCGGCGCGCGTGGCCTTTACCGTGGATACGATGCCGCCGCCGCGCCGTGCGATCTCCTCGTAGCTGGCGCCGGCCAGCCGCAGCTCGAATTCCTCGGCCCGATTGCCGCCGTAGACGAGATGGGTATGGCAATCGACCAGGCCAGGCGTGATCCACCGCCCCTCGCAATCGGTTCGCTCCGCCGCGTCGAGGCCCGTCGGTGCATCCGCTTTTGGTCCGGCATAGACGACGATACCGTCCTTGGCGGCGATCACCCCGTCTTCGACGATGCCAAGGCCCTCTCGGTGCGGGGAGAGCGTGGCGAGCCGACAGCGATGCCAGACACGATCAGCCACAGTCATGACGATGGGAGCCCGCTATCCTCTATGTCGACGCTTGGCACCGGGATGCCATTTGTCTATACATATTACATGCTGACCGCGTGCTGTCCAGCTTGTCGTCGACGCCGGAGACTTTAGTTGCCCGAACTGCATTTCAAGCAAGCCCTGCTGCCCGGCGGATGGTCGAGCGACGTCCGGCTGTCGATTGCGGACCGCAGGATCGCCGACGTTCAAACCGGTGTGGCACCGAGCGACGCCGACGAGCGTCACGCGATCGGCGTCCCTGGACTGTCAAATCTTCACAGCCATAGTTTTCAGCGCGGCATGGCGGGCCTGACCGAGATCCGGGGCGCCTCGTCCGACAGCTTCTGGACCTGGCGCGAGCTGATGTATCGCTTCGTCGCGCGCATGACGCCTGACGATATCGAAGCGATCACGGCCCAGGCCTATGTGGAAATGCTCGAGGCCGGGTTCACGCGGGTCGGCGAATTTCATTATATCCACCACGATCCCTCAGGTAGCCCTTATGGCAATATCGCCGAGCTTGCCGCACGCATCGCCGCAGCCGCGCAAGCAGGCGGCATCGGCCTCACGCTGCTGCCGGTGTTTTACGCGCACGCGAGTTTTGGCGGCCGCGCGCCCGACGAGGGACAGCGGCGTTTCGTCAACGATGTGGATCGTTTCGCCCGGTTGATCGAAGCTTCGCGAGCCGCTGTCGCTGGGTGCAGCGGAGCGGTGGTCGGTGTCGCGCCGCATTCGCTGCGTGCGGTCACGCCGGGTGAGCTGGCGGCGATTCTGCCGCTCGCAGGTGCCGGGCCGATCCATATCCATATCGCCGAACAAGTGAAGGAAGTGGAAGACTGCATCGCCTGGAGCGGGAGGCGGCCGGTCCAATGGCTGCTTGATCATGCGCCGGTCGATCGTCGCTGGTGCCTGGTGCATGCCACACACATGACAGATGAGGAGACTCGCGCGATGGCCGCAAGCGGGGCGGTCGCGGGGCTCTGTCCGGTGACGGAGGCCAATCTCGGCGACGGCATCTTCAATGCGCCGGAGTTCTGCGGTGCCGACGGTGCGTTCGGCGTCGGCACGGACTCGAATGTGCTGATCGGCGCGGCAGACGAGCTGCGCCAGCTCGAATATTCGCAGCGGCTCAGGCTGCGCGCGCGCAATGTCATGGCAACGGGGCGTACGGCCTCGACCGGGCGCGCGCTGTTCGACGGCGCGCTCGCCGGTGGCACCCAGGCCCTCGGCGTCTCGGGCGGTCTCGCCGTGGGCCTGGCAGCCGATATCGTCAGCCTGGATGCCAACAGTTCGGCGCTCGCCGGGCGCTCGGGCGACGCCATCCTCGACGGCTGGATCTTCGGCAGCCACCGCTCTCCTGTGGACTGCGTCTGGACATCCGGCCGCAAGGTTGTGACAAACGGCACACATCATCAGGCGGAGCAGGTCGCGGCCGGCTTCCGTCTTCGGCTGGAAGGGCTGCTCGCCGCATGAAGGCAACATCATCGAAACGGGACGCCAGCGGCGGGGTCGCGCTCTACCAACGGATCCGCAGCGATATCGAGGGCCGCATCCTGTCGGGCGAGTGGCAGCCCGGCCATCGCCTGCCGTTCGAGCACGAGCTGATGGATACCTATTCCTGCGCGCGTATGACCGTGAACAAGGTGCTGTCGGGGCTCGCGGCGGCAGGGTTGGTCGAGCGCCGCCGGCGCGCCGGCAGCTTCGTGTCACGTCCGAAGGTGCATTCTGCGGTGCTGCAGATTCCGGACTTGAAGGCGGAGGTCGAAAAGCGCGGCGAACGCTATGGCTATACGCTTCTAGAACGGCAGAAGCGCGCCGCCACACGGCAGGACAAGGAACGGCTCGAAGTCGACCTGCGTACGCCGATTCTGGCGCTGCGCTGCCGTCATGACGCGGCGAAGCAGCCGTTCGCGCTGGAAGACCGCATCCTGAATCTGAAGGCCGTGCCGGAAGCGATGCGGCAGGACTTTTCAATCGTATCGCCGAGCACCTGGCTCGTCGATCATGTGCCATGGACGGAGGCGGAGCACCGCATCTCTGCCGCCAATGCCGACAAATCGCTCGCAACCGAGCTGAACATTGACGAGGGCGCCGCTTGCCTCGTCATCGAACGTCGAACCTGGCGCAATGGCGAGCCGATTACCGCGGTTCGCCTTGTTCACCCAGGTCCACTCTATGATCTGACGGCGCGGTTCACGCCGAGCGGCTGAATTATTTCGCCTCGACTATTTCGCTTGGGCTCCGTCAACGAAGCGGTTGGTCCAGAGATCGTTCTCCGCGGCCTTGGCGTCGAATTCCTTGCCGAAGTTGGTGCCGATCTCCCGGGCGAACGTCAGCGTGTTGGAAAATCCTTCCGTGTCGAGCTTGCCGCCGTCGGCGACGCCGCTGTTCATCGCCTTCACCGCTGCGATCATGGATTCCGGCGTTGCTTTGGAGAAGAACTGCTTCTGGATCGCCTGCGCGGTCTGATCGGGCTGCTTGATCAGTTCGTCGCTCGCTGCCCGGAGTGCGCGTGCTGTCTTGATGAACAGCATCGCCTTTTGGTCATCGATCGGCTTCTTCGCCGCCAGAACCAGATAGGGCTGATGGTTGAGCAGGGGGAAGTCGTCGCCGAGTGAGGCGAGGATAACGCCGCTGCCCGATTTTTCCGCGAGAAAACCTTCCGGTGGCGACAGTACGAACGCGTCGATCTGCTTGTTCTCCAGCGCCGCCTGCAGTGCGACGGGATTGCCGATCTGCGCGACCTTGATGTCGGTTTTCGGATTGAGGCCGCCCTTGGCTGCCAGCCATCGCGCCGCGGCGTCCTGCGTGCCGCCAACCGCGGCGACGCCGACCGTGGCGCCCTTGAGCGCACCGAGCCGTTTTTCCAGCGGATCGCCGGCCTTCACGCCGGTCCGTTCGAGCAGCGCGGGCGAGACCACGATCTGGAGTGTGACCTTGGACATCAGTGAATAGACGATCTCGAAAGGCTGGCCCTTCGCGGCGGCGCGGAGAACGGTCTCCGATCCGACGGCGGCGAGATCGATGTCGCCGGCATCGAGCGCGGCGAGCGCCGCCGCGTCGCCACCAGGCACGACCACGGCGTTGGCAGTCAGTCCCTGCGCGGCAAAGCTATTGAGGGCGCGGGCGGCCCACAATGGAAGGAAACTCAGCGTGGAGACACCTTGCGCGATCCGGATCGTTTGCTGCGCGCAGGCCGAGGCCGGCGCGAGAAGCAATGTCGTTGCGATCGCAACCAGGCTGATCAGGCTGTTGTGGGCGCGCATCGCTTTCTCCGGATTGCCACTGGTTGATTCAGATATCACTTGTCAGATATCGCGTGTCAGATGTCGCTTGGGCCCGCGCCCGAAGGATTGCGCCAGCGCAAGAGCCGGCGTTCGAGCCGGCCCGCGAGCGCGCCTGCGGCCATCACGAAGCCGAGTAGAATGACGATACCGGCGAATACGCCGGCGGGATCATAGGTTGCTGACGCCTCGTGAATGAAAAGGCCGAGCCCCTGTGTCGAAGAGGTGAACTCGCCGACGATCACGCCGATCACGCTGTAGGGGATCGCCATCCGCATGCCGAGCATCACGTAAGGAGCGGCCGCGGGCAAGTAAACGTGATAGGTGAGCTGGCGCTGATTGGCTCCCATCACCAACGTCAGGTTCACCAGCTCGCGGTCGACGCTGCGCACGCCGGCGAACACGTTGTAGAAGACCAGGAAAAACACCATGATCGAGGCGAGCGCGATCTTCGATCCCATCCCGATGCCGAACCAGATGATGAACAGCGGCGCCAGCGCGATCTTCGGCACGCCGTAAAACGCCATCACATAGGGCTCGAAAATACGGGCCAGCCGCGGCGAACGGCCGAGCGCATAGCCACCCAGCACGCCGCCTGCGACGCCGATGACATAGCCGAAGACGAGCTCCTGACCTGTCGTCCACAGATGCGGATAGATCTCGCCCGAACTGAACAGCTCATAGAGCCGCACCGCGATGGCGGTCGGCTTGCTGACATAGAGCTCCTTGATCAACCGGCCCGAGGCCCATTGCCAGAACAACAGAAATGCGAGGCCGGGAAGCACGGCAAGCAGTCCATGGGTGAGCCTTCCAGCCCACGCATGGCGGGTCGATCTCGCCGCGTCTTCCGCGGAAGGCGCGTTGTAGGCCACATCCGTCATCGGCTTGCTCTCGTTCAATGGACCCGCCCGGTGTCGATCTGGGAACGGAATTCGGTCCAGACCGCGTCATAGGCAGCCTCGAAGCCTGGATTGCGGAAAGGCTCGAACATGTTGCGTGGCCGCGGCAGATCGATCGGAATGTTGGCGAGGAGGCGCGACGGCCGTTGGCTCAGCACCACGACGTGGTCGGCAAGCAGTACGGCTTCGGTGATGTCGTGCGTGACGAAGACGACGGTCGCACCGGCTTCCATCGACAGGTTCTGCAGGTCGCTCTGCATCACCATGCGGGTTTGTGCATCGAGCGCGCCGAACGGCTCGTCCATCAGGATGACGTCGGGCCGATAGACCAGCGTGCGGGCGATCGAGCCGCGCTTCTGCATGCCGCCGGACAATTGGTTCGGGAAGTGCTGCTCGAAACCCTTGAGGCCGACCGCACCGAGCGCGTTCGCAACCCGCTCTTTTCGTTCGCCGGCGGCGACGCCGCGGAGCAACAGGGGAAGCTCGACATTCTCGGCCAGCGTCTTCCAGGGGAACAGTTGCGCCTGTTGCGGCACGAAGCCGACCTCGGTGTTGATCCCCTTCACCTTGCTGCCGTGGTGATGCACTGCGCCGCGGGTCGGTATCAAAAGGCCTGCCGCCATCTGCAGCAGCGTGCTCTTGCCGCAGCCGCTCGGGCCGATCACCGCGACGAACTTGCCGCGGTCGACCACGAAGCTGATGCCGTCGAGCACACGGATGTTGGTCCGTTGTCCCGGTGCCGGAAAGTCCTGCCCGATTGCGTCGAAGGCGAGTACGCGCTCACTCATGCCGGCTATCCCTGATCCGAACATGTCTATACATAATCGAAGCCGTCGGAACGGGCAAGCCGGGATCGATGGAGAGATTTTAGCCTCCGTGCCCAAGGCCTCGGCAGGCCTCCGGGCGCGCAAAAAGCCGTGCTGGAAGTCACGTCGCCGCGTTTCAGCCGCTACTCCGTTTGGTTTTTCCTATCGGCTGCTTCGCCTGATCCGGATTGGTCGGGCCTGCGACGTTCGTCTAACGTTGATCGTCCGGCGATAACCGCAAGACATGATCAACGAAGAAGAGAAACGATGGCTGACAAGGTTTTTGCAGGCACGGTTGTCCTTCCGGACCGCCTGATCGACAACGGTTACGTGCTGGTCGGCGACGGCAAGGTGCAGGCCGTTGGCTCCGGCGCCGCGCCCGCGGGCGAGAAGCACGGCGGTGCCGGTTTTCTTGTGCTGCCCGGCGCCATCGATGCGCAGGTGCACAGCCGCAGCCAGCTCGGTCAGGAGGACTTCGTCTGGTCGACGCGCAGTGCTGCGGCGGGCGGCGTCACCACGATCGTCGACATGCCCTATGACGACAATTGCCTGATCGCGACCGCAGAGCGTTTTCGCTCCAAGGTCAAGGAAGCCGGCGCGCAGGCGCGCGTCGATTTTGCCCTTTATGCCACGGTTGATCCGACCGAGGGGGCGGCGAGGGTGGACGAACTCGTCGATGCCGGCGCGGCGGCATTCAAGTTTTCGACATTCGGCACCCATCCGACGCGGTTTCCGCGGATTCCGCCGCAGATGCTTTATGCCTGTTTCGGCGCGGTCGGGAAACGCGGCCTGATGGCCGGCATCCACAACGAGAACGATGAGATGGTGCGCGCCTTCATGGCCGATGTCGAAGCCAGGGGGATCACCGACTACACCGCGCACGGCCTGTCGCGGCCGCCGGTGACGGAGGCGCTCGCCACGGCGGAGGTTTACGAACTTGGCGCTGCGGCCGGCTGTCCGGTGCACATCGTGCATTGCTCGATTGGGCGCGGATATGAGCTTGCCGCGGCCTATCGCGCGCAGGGACATGGCGCGACCATCGAGGCCTGCGTCCACTATCTCACTCTCGACGAGGAGAACGACGTCCGCCGCCTCGGCGGCAAGGCCAAGATCAACCCGCCCTTGCGTCCACGCAAGGAGGTCGAGGCGCTCTGGCATCATCTGGCCGCCGGCAACGTCACGATCGTCTCGACGGATCACGTCAGTTGGTCGGAAGATCGCAAGACCGATCCCAACATGTTGAAGAATGCCTCCGGCATTCCCGGCCTTGAAGCGCTGTACGGATTGCTGTTGAAGGGGCTCGATCAGCGCAACTTGCCGCTGACCCATGCGGCGCGGCTGCTCGCGCTCAATCCCGCGGCGCTGTTTCGCATCACGCATGCCAAGGGCGCGCTGGAGGTTGGGCGCGACGCGGACGTCCTGTTGATGCGGCGCGATCCCTATCGCTACAGCGCGGCGGCGAGCGGCAACAATTTCGTGTCCTGGAGCCCCTATGACGGCATCGAGCTGCCGTTCCGTGCCATCGAGACCTACCTCCGTGGCGAATGTGTCGCCGCCAATGGGGAAGTGCTTGCCAAGCCTGGCAGTGGAAGATTTGTCAGTCCGCTGCGCGCGCACTGACGGGCGCGGGTCGTGAAATCCAATCTACCGCTCGACGCCGACCGGTTGTGGTCGGACATCATGGCGCTCGCCGGCATCACCGATCCGGCGCGGCCCTACACGCGGCGCTCGTTCACCGCGCTGTTTCTCGAAGGCCGAAACCTGATCGCGCGGCGCTTTGCGGAAGCAGGCTTGACCACGCGGATCGATACCGCCGGCAATCTGATCGGGCGGATTGAAGGCCGCAAGCCGGAGCTCGGCGTGATCGCCGTCGGCTCGCACAGCGACACCGTGCCGTCCGGCGGCCGTTTCGACGGCATTGCCGGCGTCGCGACGGGCCTCGAGATCGCGCGCGCCTTGCGCGATTCCGGCACGCGGCTCGACCATACGCTCGAGGTGATCGATTTCCTCGCGGAGGAACCCAGCGAATACGGACTGTCATGCGTCGGAAGCCGCGGCATGACGGGCTCGCTGGACGGCAAGATGCTCGACCTGGTCGAGCCGGGTGGCGAAAAGCTGCGCGACGCCTTGCAGCGGGTGGGCGGCGATCCGGACCGGCTCGGTCAGGCCAGACGTAGCGATATCCGTGCCTTCCTCGAGCTGCATATCGAGCAGGGCATCGTTCTGGAAGCGCAATCGCTCGACATCGGCGTGGTGACATCGATCGTCGGCATCCGCCGCATCGAGATCAGCTTCGAAGGCGAGGCCGACCATGCCGGCACGACGCCGCTTCATTTGCGCCATGACGCGCTTGTCGCGGCGGCCAGCACCGTCGCCAGCGTGCGGCGCATCGCCGAGGAGCTTGATCGCGAAGGGTCCGATTATTTCGTTGCCACGGTCGGCATTCTCGCGGTCGAGCCGTCGGCGTCGAACATTGTGCCCGGCCGCTGCCGTCTCGTCATCGATGCACGCACGACCAATCCGGCGCTGACCACGCGTTTTGTCGCGGCGGTCGACCACGAGAGCGAAGCGGCGGCGACAGCGGCGCGGGTTCGGCGCAGCGCGTTCGCGACGCTGTCGGACGGTCCGCCGGTTGCCTGCGATCTGGATCTGCAAGCGTCATTTCGCAAGGCCGCGCGCAATCTCGGGCTCGCGCAGACCGACCTGCCGAGTGGCGCGGGGCATGATGCCGCTTTCATGAGCCGCATCTGCCGCTCGGCCATGGTGTTCGTGCCGTGCCGCGCGGGAAAAAGCCACGCACCGGAAGAATGGGCCGACAGGGACGCGGTGGCGGCAGGCGCCGCGGTCATCCTCCAGGCCGTGAAGACGTTGGACCGCTCCTTGCAGGAAGCGTGAGGCAGGAAGCGTGAGGCAGGAAGCGTGAGGCTAGCCGGCGCCGCGATGTTCCGACAGTTTCCGGCGCAGGATGTTGACGAGACCGCGTTCCGGCTCGCTCAGCGTCCGCTCGCCGGAATAGATCACGTAGAGACGCCGCGCGATTGAGGGATCGGTGATCGGATGCGCGACGAGGTCGCCGCGTTCGATCTCCTGCGCGACCGCCGAGACTGGCAACACGGTGCAGACCGGTAGCCGTGCCAGTAGCGACACCGCCATCGGGAGTGCGTCAATCTCCATGATAGGCTGAATCCTGAGATTGCGTTCGGCAGCCGCGTTCTCCAGAAGCTGACGCAAACCGAAGCGGTTGGTCGGCAACGCCAGCTTGAGCTGCGCAAGCTCGGCAAGACGGACCGGTCCCGGCGGCAACAGCCGGTGTGAAGGATGGGCGATCGCGGCAAGACCTTCCGACGAACCGAGCGGCAGCCGCGGCATGTGTGGCAGCGTCGTCTCGACAATTGCCACCCCGACGAGGCCGCGGATCACCCAATCCTGCAAGGTGCCGTTGGGCGCCTCCTGGAACACCAGCTTCAACGCCGGATAGCGCGCTTGGATGTCAATGATGGCATCGGAGATCCGGTTGACGAGGAAACCGTGCTGATTGACCGACGGCAGGATGCCGACGACGATCCGGCGACTCTGCGCAAGCGGTGCGCCGGCATCGCTGGCCGAGAGGCGGCGAAATCCGGTCTCGATCAGGGTGGCGAA
>Ga0207700_10002301_pt1 | contig 10958 bp, 9 predicted proteins | sample LARL82metaG_FD_184348 | JGI IMG/M metagenome (GOLD analysis project Ga0207700, IMG submission 184348) | Corn, switchgrass and miscanthus rhizosphere microbial communities from Kellogg Biological Station, Michigan, USA - LAR L8-2 metaG... | ecosystem: Host-associated > Plants > Roots >...
AGTTGTCGCATTTCAGCTAACCCACTGAATTAAAGCATCTTAGCCTTCAGCTGACCTCCTTCGACTGTGACTTTGGCCACCAGCCGTGTCGCACCGTGGCACAAAGACGCTGCATCAAGCATCCTGTAATCAATAACTTACAAGGCATGACTTTGGTTTCCCGCGTGCAATAGATAGGGCAGGAGTTAAAGCTATGTCTCTCAGAAACAAAGTTGTGGTTTTCACTTTAGGCGCTATCGCAGCGGTTGCTGGATTGAGCCTCGCCTTCACCAGCCTCAAACAAGCCTCGATACTCGTGGCTTCAGCCGTTTGGGGTGGATAGCAGCAGCTTGTAAGCGCTTAAACAGAAACTTCTTCCGGAGTTTAAAAAAAACATGAGATTGGAAAATAACAAATTTGCAACCGAGCAGAGATCAACCTGGCTTCGGTTCTTCCTTTTGGCGGTGGTGGCGACCCTCATATTCGCGTCTGCGACTTTGAGTGCGCAAGCTGGGCCCAAAGCTTCAGGGCCAAATGCGCACAGCAAACTGGCGGCCGACCTTGCCAATTTTCCGCTGAATTCTGACGGCACAGTTGACGTGATTGTTCAGTTCAAGCAAACGCCCAAAGCGCATGCGGCCGAGATGGCAGCGCAGGGCGGACGGCTAAAATTTTCTTTCGACCACATCAACGGAGCAGCTTATCGGATACCGGTGAAAATGCTGGCATGGCTGGAGATGCATCCTGATGTTGCCTACGTGAGCCCGGACCGTCCGAACAAAGTGGCTTCCGATGACGATATCCCGGCGGTTGAGGGCGACGTTGCGCGCCAACAATATGGAGTCGACGGAACCGGCATCGGCGTTGCAATCATCGACAGCGGTGTTTTCAACCATGATGATCTGCAAAAATCGACCGGGTTGGGATCGCGCGTTGTCTACAGTGAAAGCTTTATTCCCGGCGACACGAGTACCAACGATGCGTACGGACATGGAACGCACGTGGCGGGAATCGTCGCGGGTAACGGGCACGATTCGGCAAGCGGCTATCCCACGCAATATATTGGCGTGGCTCCGAATGCCAACATCATCAACCTGCGTGTGCTGGATGCGAATGGATCAGGCACTGACAGCCAGGTGATCGCCGCGATTCAGCGGGCCATCCAGTTGAAAAGCACCTACAACATTCGCGTGATCAATCTTTCACTGGGACGCAGTATTTTTGAGTCTTACAGCCTTGATCCAGTGTGCCAGGCGGTTGAAGCGGCCTGGAAAGCCGGCATTGTGGTGGTTGTGGCGGCAGGCAATGGAGGCCGTGACAACACTTACGGAACCCAGGGCTATGCGACGATTCAAGCCCCAGCAAATGATCCGAACGTGATCACCGTGGGAGCCACCAAAACGAATGGTACGGCAACCCGTTTGGATGACACGATTGCCAGTTACAGTTCAAAAGGGCCGACTCTGCTAGACCACGTTGTTAAGCCTGACCTGGTCGCGCCGGGCAACAGGATCGTCTCACTGGCTTCACCGGGCAGCACGCTGGTTACATCGCTGAGCAGCCTCAACGTTTCGCCGATTACAACCTGCGTCTCAAGTTTGTTGGGTAATATCTGCACTACAGGACTCAGCGGAAAGTACACGCGGCTGAGCGGCACAAGCATGGCGACGCCGATTGTTGCCGGAGCGGCCGCGCTCATGTTCCAGAAAGACCCAACCCTTACGCCGGACACCATTAAGGCCCGCATGATGAAGACCGCATGGAAGGGCTATCCGGGAAATAGCTGGGCCTCTGATGTGTGGGGCAAGACCTATTTTTCACAATATGACGTATTCACGATCGGCGCAGGCTATCTGGACGTCTATTCGTCATTAAAAAGCGCTGACGTGGTCAATGGCGGCGCACCTTCGCCAGTAGTGAATTTCAACGCGACGACCGGGCAGGCGACTCTCAGCAATAGCCTTTCCATTACATGGGGTAACAGTATTACCTGGGGCAGCTCGATCATCTGGGGCAACTCAATCGTATGGGGCGGCAACTGCGTCCTTAGTGACTCGATTATCTGGGGTGACTCAATTATTTGGGGACAATCGGGCGTGACCGGAAACAGCATTATTTGGGGACAATCGATAGTCTGGGGCGCCGATTCAGTCAATGCTTTGAGCGACGGAGAGGACGGAGAGAACTAACCATGCCGAAGTCATTTTCAGCGCGAATATTCGTGGCGTTGATCGTAATTTCGGGTCTCCTCCTGCTGGGAGATGCCGTACTCAACGCTAAGCAAGTGCCCACAGCGAAGTTCTTAGCGTTCTTGTTGGTCGCATGTGTGGCAGCCAGACTCAGGATCAAGCTTCCGGGTGTGACCGGAACAATGTCAGTAAATTTGCCCTTCATCCTTGTGGCGGCGGCGCAGATGAATACGGCTGAAGCCCTGGCCATAGGTTTCATCAGCACGTTCTTTCAATGCCTGGGCAAGGGCAAGAAGTTCAATCTGGTGCAGACAGCGTTTAACTGCAGTACGATCACGCTGGCCGTGGCGGCAACGCGGTTGATCTATGCAGCGCCTTCGGTTGCATCGGCGGTTAGTTCACCTTCACTGCGGCTGGCGATTGCAGCGGCAGGATATGCGCTGGCGAACACTGTCCCGGTGGCAATTGTGATTGGGTTGACTGAGGCCGCTGGTATGTTGCGCACGTGGCTGGAGATGTTGCAGCTTTCATTCCCGTACCTGGTGGCGAGCGCCGGCATTGCAGGACTGACGCTTACAGTTACGCAGGAAATCGGCTGGCAGGTACCGTTGGCGGTTCTGCCGATCATGGCGGGAATTTTCTTATCGTATAAACGTTACTTCGCGGCGACCGTAACCAGCGAAGCAGGCAATATGCGAATGGAAACCAGCAATCGGGCGACTGCGGGAGCGAACGCATAACCACTTCTTGTTAATCAAAATCTGTTTGGTTCGTGGTAGATCCAACAATGCAGCGGCCGGCCGTAACAGGTTGGCCGCTTCTTGCTGTTACTATCTTGATAAACGATCATGACCGCAGGCTTTCAATGCGCCGGATGTGGCGAGTGGAATGAGACCAGCGTGGATTCTTCAGCAGGAATGCGCCAGCAATATGTTGAAGACTGCCAGGTGTGCTGTAAGCCTAATATCCTGCACGTGAGCTGGGACATGTCCGCAGGCGAATACACGATCAGCGCGGAGCTGGAGTAACTAAAGGGACATAGTAAGGTCAGGCGAGTGGATATCCAACCAGGTTTCATCGGTGAAGTTTTCTTTCGGCAAAAATAGTTTTCTGTGTTATCTTCTGGCGAATGTCTGACGCGACTCCTCAATTTACTACTGCAGAATATTCGGGAAACTCCGGCGGAGATCGATGCGTTTCCTGCAACCAGCCATTAACGGCGCGTTACTATCGCGTAAACACCAGGATGGCGTGTGAAGGCTGCGTGCAGGAGCTACAGCGCCGTCAACCGGCGGACTCGCATGCTGGGTATGTGCGCGGAATACTTTTTGGAGTGGGTGCGGCAATCGTGGGAATGGCCGGATACGCCAGCTTCACCATATTGACAGGCCTTTATGTTGGTTATGTTTCACTGGCAGTGGGCTGGTTGGTGGGAAAAGCCATCATGCTTGGCTCGAAGGGCATAGGCGGAAGGCGATATCAGATTGCCGCGGTAATACTGACTTATGCAGCCGTTTCAATAGCAGCCGTGCCGATTGCCATTTCCTATCAACTAAAAGCGAAGTCCCAGACTGAGTCAGTACAGCCACAACAACAGCAAAAATCAGCGGGAGAGGCCGATAATAGCCAGGCTGGTCAGACACAGCCAACGCCGAAACCTAGTTTTGGAGAGGCCATTTTGCAGTTACTGGTGATTGGCCTTGCATCGCCCTTTCTGGAGCTACAGGACCCTTTGCACGGAATTATCGGACTTGTCATTCTGATGATCGGTATACGAATTGCCTGGCAGATTACTACTGGATCGAGACGCGCCAACATCCAAGGTCCCTATGAGAACTCTTCTGCTGCCAGGGTATGAGATGATGCAGCCAGGAGGAGTTTGCTGATCCGTGTCCCCGTTTAGTTCTGAAGTGGCGCAAAAACAATGTCCGCGCTGTGCGCGGGAAATTCCTTCGGGCGCATTAGAGTGTCCGCAATGCCGAACGCTGGTGCATGGCGACCAGATGGAACAGCTGGCGGCGCATGCAAGGTCGCTGGAGGCGCATGGTGATCTCCAGGAAGCTCGCGAAAAGTGGCTGGCGTGTCTTCCACTCCTACCCGCGCAGTCGATGCAGGCTGATTGGATACGCAACCATGTGCGTGAGTTAGAGAGCGGCGCTTCATCGCAAACCGATCGCACGGTTTCACGTCCAACGCCGCAATGGGCCAGGAAGCTGGGACCGTTGGGGCCAATCCTACTGGCGCTATTGAAGTTCAAATCACTGCTTAGCTTTGTGGCTTTTTTTGGTTTTTACTGGACGGTTTGGGGAGCAAAGTTCGGTATCGGATTTGCCGTGCTGATTTTGATCCATGAGATGGGGCACTTTATCGACATCAAGCGCCGCGGGCTGCCAGCAGACATGCCGATGTTCCTGCCGGGATTTGGAGCCTACGTGAAGTGGAACGCGCTGGGCGTTTCACTGGAAACCCGCTCTGCCGTCAGCCTGGCAGGGCCATGTGCCGGCGCGATTGCAGGGGGAATTTGTTATTTGTTGTGGCACCAGACGGGCTATGGACTGTGGGCAGCTCTGGCAAGAACCGGTGCGTGGTTCAACGCGCTCAATTTAATTCCGCTGTGGATCTTTGATGGCAGCAGCGCCACCAATGCGCTGAGCAAACTGGAACGCGGCGTCGTCTTGCTGGTGAGCGCCGCTTTGGGCTATGCGTTGGGCGAATGGGTATTTGGCTTGGTGGCTGCAGGAATGGTGATACGCCTGTTTACCCGTGATGCTCCGGAGGAACATAGCAACGCGACGGCTGCTTACTTTGTGGCAGTCCTGACGGGGCTGGCCTTGATCCTGTGGCTGGTGCCGGGACATGGAAACGGGCTGCGTTAAAACCATAATCTAGCTTTGTTGCTCATGATCGTTGTGTAGCATTGCTAAGTAGTTTCCAAGGCCGGAGTGTCAGCGCGAGAGTGTAAGCTGGTGAGTGGCCGCTACCCATAGAAAATCCATTCGCAATCTTGCGATTATCTATATCGCCGCATGGATGCGGTCATTTGGCATTGGGCTGCTGGGCGTTGTGCTGGGCGTGTTTCTTTATCGTGAAGGCTTTTCTTCTACTGCTATTGGATTGGTGATTGCCGCGGGCCTGGCTGGGGCCGCCACTGGCACAGTGTTCATCACCTTCAAGGCCGATTATCTGGGGCGAAGGCAAACGCTGTTCGCGCTGTCGCTATTGACCGCTGCTGGATCGCTTCCACTCATCTTTCACTTTGGCTTGCCAGCGATGATCGTGATTGCTTTCCTGGGCATGCTCAACGGCATGGGTTCGGACAGAAGTCCAGCATTCGCGCTGGAGCAAGCGACCATCCCGGGATTAGTGGCTGATGAAAAGCGCACATGGGCGCTGGCGTGGTACAGCGTGGTGCTGGATGCAAGCGGAGCGGTGGGAGCTTTGGCGGCAGGAATTCCAATCGCGGCGCAGAAGTGGTGGGGCGTGGACCTTGGGCAGTCTTACCGGATGTTGTTTATAGGATACGCGGCGATCAGTGTCTTGACCGCACTGTTGTATCTACTCCTCTCGCCCGAGGTGGAGGTTCGCAAGGTAGGATTGCCACTGCAGCCGCGAACCGCCATTTCGGCCGAAACAAAGTCTACCGTTAAACGGCTGTCCGCGCTGTTTGCCATTGATGCATTCGGCGGCGGCTTTTTGACCGACGCGCTGGTCTCGTACTGGTTCTTTCGACGCTTTGGCATTGCCGAAAGCCAGCTTGCAGTGTTGTTCTTTACTGTTCATGTGTTGAATGCGCTATCGCATCTGGGGGCAGCATGGCTGGCGCGACGGATTGGCTTGATCAAGACGATGGTCTTTACTCATCTGCCCTCAAGTATATTTCTGATTGCTGCGGCGTTCATGCCATCGCCACGATGGGCCATCCTGCTGTTTCTGCTGCGCGAGTCGCTGGTGGAAATGGATGTACCCACGAGGCAGTCGTATGTCGCCGCAGTGGTGAAGCCTGAAGAACGGACGTTTGCAGCAGGAGTGACCAATCTTGTACGTAATGGCGCGTGGGCCGCAGCATCAGCCGTCGCCGGAGTCTTTATGCAGCAAGTCGCCTTTGCTGCGCCGCTGTTGCTGGGCGGCGGATTAAAGATCATTTATGACGGCTTGCTATGGCGCGCGTTTCGACATCTGGCGCCGCCCGAAGAGCAAAGAGTAGTAAATCAGCCGCACTAGCAGCTATTGCTTTTCTGAGTACCGGCGTTCAATGCGTATCGTTACCTGAATAATAATTGAATGGAAAAATTGGCTCGGAAGCCTACTCTGGGAAAACCGCGACGATAATCATCTCATAGGGTAGCCTCGTATTTACTGTCTTTCCGGCCTTTGCTGCGGCCACCACCTCAGTGAGATTAACGCGAGGAATACCCATCACGTGCAAATGATCGCCTTTCCCCAGGCCGTTCAAAGCATCCGATGGCGGGGTTCCTTTGACAAATACCATGCGTCGAAGGTCGGGGACCACCGGCTCTTCTTCATCACTAACGTCAAAGATTCTGGCCAGGACAAGAAAGCCGTCAGAAACCGCGGTTGGTTTGGCTGCCAATTCGATGATGAATTCAGTGTAGTTGTAGCCGGCCTTGGTTGAGGTGATGCTGATGGCACTACCATTATTTTTGATCGTGCTCTTCAAAGCTTCGTACTTGGGAAACGCCGTGGCGGCAGGATAGGCCGTGTATGTACTGGTCTTGTTGGCAATCGGAGCAAAAGAATCGACGACTGAATTGTTTCCGAATTGCGTAATCGGATGAATTTCAAAGACGTGGTCCGGGTTGGAGTTGGCGGGTTTAGCTACAGTGTTGCCCTGGATCATTTGACCCGGCGATGGATGCTCAAACCACAACCGCCACACACCTTTGACAGCGATCTTGCTCGAGGCTGAGGACTGATTCAGCAGTTGCATACTGCTTGTTTCTTTGGCTGCATTAAGAATTTCAGCCACGAGGGGCAGCCTCACCTCATCTGCTCTTCCCGCCATGTGAACGTCGCCGTCATCGCCGCCCTTATCGATCTTATGGGCATGAGTCAGATGTTCATCCACCTCCAATTGGACCGTAATAGTGGCTTTATCCTTATTGTCGTTGACAAATTTGGAACTCAGCACCAGCGTTCCGGCCTGGAGATGGGAACAGGCAAAAAAGACGGAAAGCGTGGTCCAGAAAACGTGATTTCTCAGTAGTTTCATATGAGCGCTCCTCAGGCTTTTTTCTCTGCTGATGCTGGTATCGGCGTAGTCGACGGCGTTTTGGGCAACTCGCCGGGCGCCTTCCCGGAGCCCCGTATATTGATGAACTTGTTGAGAATGTCAAACCAGAATGGAGCGCCAAGCGAGACCGCTATGCCGGTAAGCACCCAGCCCAGCAGCATCAGCAATAAGGCCTTCGTTTTGCCTGACTCCATGTTCTTAAAATCCGGAGCGCTTTCCCATCCCAGCAGGTTGGTCAAAAAGGCCCGTTCTGCTTGCGTGACCGGCTGCATTTTGGGATTCAGCGGATCGTTCGCATCGGGGTAGGTGGTTTCCACATCGGGAGCATTTGCCGATGCAGGTTCGGACCCACTCTTGTTTGCTTCCGCGCGTTCCTCGGCCAGTTTTACGCCTTCCGCGCGCAATTCAGGATTGTGCCACAGCGTGGTGGCTATCCGGAGTGTATCTGCATTTGTGGCAAAGGCCAGCAGCAAAGCCACAATCGCAGTGTTCATTTGGATTTTCCGCTTGTACCAGCCTGAGACCCTGTCCATGGAGTCATCAAACCACGTCTCGATGCTTTTCTGGGCCTCGGCCAGAGTACTTCCGGTAGTGCGCAACAGGCTGGTTAATGCAGTTTTTACGTCTCCCGGAGGAAGATTGTCGATTCCGGCCTGCAAACTCGCGTAGCTAAGCTGGGCTTCAGGGCCACTGACAATGTCCATTAGGGTTGTAGCAAAGGTGCGAGCAGGAATGTAGGACGGATGATCGTCTCCCTTCTTCATTCCTGTGATCAGAGGGTGTTTGTAAAATTCAGCAATCAGCCAGTCTTTATTGGAGGAAGCCGCCGCCGGATCTCCTGGCTTACTCGGTTTTGGCTGCTGATCAAGTAATTGCCGAATGCCCAGTGCAAGGGTTTTAGCCCGCAAACCCAAGATCCCGGCAATCCACTCATTGAGCGAAGTGCAGATAATGGCAAGCAGGAGATAGACAAAAATCAATCCAACAGCAACATCGAGGATAGTGGAGCCGAAAAGTCCGTTCATTGCATCCTTCTTTCTTGCCTCGCGCTACCAGACACAGACCCAATTACTGAAAGGACCACCCATACCGATAAATGCAGCTTGTTAAACGCACCCCTCAATAGAACACTTGTCTGCTGAACATTAGAACGGGAATTGTAGGCTAGTCCCTTTCGCGTCACAATATATTTTTTGGCAAATTGGTTATACCCGCGCCGCTCTCTTTAGGTTGTCGCGCGCGTTTCGACATCTGGCGCCGCCCGAAGAACAAAAGAGACAAGTTACGTCATTGCCGTGATCAAAATTGTTACCCCTTATTCTGTTGACCTCAAAGTGAAACGCCTTTAGCGTTTGTCTCACTACTAAAGACAAGTTCGCATCCCAACCAAGAAAAGAGAGAATGGATGAATTTTTTCAAGAAGTATTTCTTTGTCTCGGCAATGGCCGTCATTTTTGCGTTGTCGAACCGGCTTGATGCCGAGCAATGGCAGGCGCGCCACAACCTGACGCCCGCACAATTTCAGTCCACTTTTGACGAGCTTTTCAAGCAAGGCTACAGGCTGAAGCAGATCAGCGGCTATGAAAGCGGCGGTTCTGAGCGCTACGCCGGACTATGGGTGAAAGACGGCGGCCCAGCTTTTTATGCCCGCACAGGAGTTTCAGCCGCGGATTACCAGAAGTACTTTGACGATTACGCGAAGCAGGGTTTTCGGCTTACGTGGGTAAGCGCGCACAACGTTGGCGGTAACACTCGTTTTGAAGGCATCTGGGAGAAGAGTACGGGCGCGGCGTGGCAGGCGCGGCATAACTTGACCGCAGCCGACTACCAAAAGACCTTCGACGATCTGACGAAGCAAGGCTATCGCCTGGTACACGTCAGCGGATATGAAACCGCGGGACAGGAACGCTTTGCCGCGATCTTTGATAAGTCCGGCGGGCCGGCCTGGCAGGCAAGACACCATATGACAGGCGCTGATTTTCAAAAAGCTTTCGATGACTTTTCCAAACAGGGATTTCGGCTCAAAGAGGTGAGCGGATACAACGTTGGCGGGCAGGACATGTACGCCGCGATCTGGGAAAAGAACAGCGGATCGACATGGTTTGCCCGCAACGGAGTGCCGGACGCCTGGTACCAGAATGTCTATGACAATTTTTATTACCAGGGAAATGAGCCGGTTTATATTTCCGCTTTTTCCAGCGGCGGAGCCGGCAAGATGAACGTGATCTGGAACAATCCAAATTTCAGTTACGGCGAGCTGCAGGCAATCTCGCAGAAAATCCAGGCTTACATGAGTGCAAACCAGGTCCCAGGGTTGGCGCTGGCCATCACCAAAGACGGCCGTTTGGTTTATGCCGCAGGATTCGGACATGCCAACAAAGAAACGGGAGAAGAAGCTGCGCCCACAAACATGTGGCGCATCGCGAGCGTCTCTAAGAACATAACGTCCACGGCGATCATGAAGCTGATTGAAAAGGGAAGCCTTCATCTTACAGACAACGTGTTTGGCCCGGGAAGCCTGCTGGGCGCGCAATTCCCAACTCCGGCAAACAATAAGAAGATCGAGCAAATTAAGGTGAAGCACCTGCTGGAACACGTTTCCGGCCTGAGCAATGCTAATGGCGATCCCATGTTCATGAACACCAGCATGAACCATGCGCAACTTATTTCGTGGTATCTCAACGACCCTGGACACAAGATGACGCGCGATGCCAACACACAGTTTGAATATCTCAACTTTGGCTATTGCTTGCTGGGGCGGATCATAGAAAAAGTGACCGGGCAGAGCTACGAACAGTTTGTGAAACAAAATGTGTTGGGTCCCAGCGGCGTTACCGAAATGGCGATCGGGGCCAACACGGAAGCTCAGCGCAAGCCCCGGGAAGTGAAATATTATCCTTCCAGTGCCTATTCGCTGAATGTGACACGCTTTGATTCGCATGGCGGATGGGTGGCGTCTCCCATTGATCTTGTCCGTTACGTTGTCCGTGTGGACGGCCTGCCAAGCAAGCCGGATATTTTCAGCGCGGCATCACACACCGCCGTAACAACCGACTCAGGAATTAAGGACGCCAACGGAAACGATCCGAATTATGGCTTTGGCTGGGGACTGCCGCAGTGGCACAACGGCGACATCGACGGGTCCATTGCTTTCCTACAGGTGCTGCCGGGCGGATATACCTATGCCGTCCTGGCGAACACGCGCCCAGCCAATGACACAGGCGCGTTCAATTTGTCAGGAGTGGTGCAGAAAATTATCAGCACCACACCATCGTGGCCGAAATACGATCTCTTCTAGAGAATGGTGACAATCGAAGCTGAAAGGGAGCGCGCGGGCGCTCCCTTTTGTCTGACGCACAGAGGGGCGAGCGCAGCAACCACTTTATGATTGAACTGAAAAATTCCTGGCCGATTTGAGGTATCTTTGCAGCAGGAGATGGGTGCATGAAGAGGTTGGTGATCCTGGCTGCGGCAGTATCGGTTCTCTTGCCATATTTGATCACAGGCGGGCAAGCGCCCAAAGATGAGAAAGCTGCGAC
>Ga0207700_10002305_pt1 | contig 10953 bp, 9 predicted proteins | sample LARL82metaG_FD_184348 | JGI IMG/M metagenome (GOLD analysis project Ga0207700, IMG submission 184348) | Corn, switchgrass and miscanthus rhizosphere microbial communities from Kellogg Biological Station, Michigan, USA - LAR L8-2 metaG... | ecosystem: Host-associated > Plants > Roots >...
TCGACTCCGCTGCGTTTCAATGCCTCCAGTAATGCCTTCGCCAGCAGACGATTGTCTACGGAAGCTTCCTCGGGGCGAAGCACTGCGGCTTCAACTTCTTCGCTGAGGGCGGGCTCCATTTCACGCGCCTCTCTTGCGGAAATTGCTTCCGCTCGCAGGCCAAGGCCGCGATGCAGGGCCACGATAGTGTTCAGCTCTTCGCGCGCGTGTTGGGAGAAAAGGGCCTCAATCGTGCCTCGCGCGCGATAACCAGTGGCGATGCCGCTCAGCTCTTCGACCGTAGCGATGTAATCGCGATAAATTGCCAGGCTTGCCTGGCCGATTGGCACCATGGAAATCATTCCGGGATTTTCCGGAGCGGGGGAAAGAATTCCGGCGCTGGCCCACGATGCTTCCTGGCCGGGTTCGTGTGAATCGAAGAGGGCCACGCGCAAATCGTTGCGCGCCAGCTCGAGGGCAATCGCGCTTCCGATCAGTCCGCCGCCGGCGATGATCGCGTCGTACGATCTCATGGCTTGATTCTATCGCATTGATGCTGCAAATCGCTGCATCCCAGATTGGCGTGCAGAGAACTAAAAATCGGCTGCCGAGAGCGCGCGGACCAAACTTCATCCGGCCCTGAAACCATCCGATAAGTTCATTGGCACCGGTCTAGAGGATGCGGCGCACTTATTGCCTAAAATGCGTGCCGCACAGATCTACAGCGATGGTGCAAGTTCTTGTGAAAGGACTTCCGCTTTTTTCGCCAGATTTTTGGCGCGCGTCCAGTCGCCGTCCTTCACGGCCGTTTTTGATTCGTCCAGGAACGAGTTTACCTTCGAGGCCAGATCGCTCTGCGTGGCATTCAATTGATGATTTTTCGCGTTCGCCAAATTTCGCTGCGCGACGGCGATGCTTTCATTCATTTGCTGCTGAGCCGCCGAAACTTCCTGCTCGGAAAGTTGCGGAGCCAGCATCGGAGCTTCGGTTTTTACCGTTTCTGTTGGACCTTGAGGCGCCGAGGCGGCAACCCTGGGCCTCGCTGGTTGACGAATGACGATCAGGCGAGACGCAGCCGGCGCGAAGTCCCAGGGCAGATCGGGGGCAGACTCATCGACCGGCGGGGGTTTGTAACCGGGGGCAGGCAGCGGGACGCGCGGCCGCACATTTATCGCGGTTGCCCACGGATACGCGCGGGGCCGTTTTTCGGCGCACCCCGCACACGTCATCAGAACTGCGGCAAGCACAGCGGTCGCGGAAATGGGCGTGAATCTCGCCTTGCCCGCATCACTTCTCTGCAAAAGTTTGCCTCGCTTCATGCTGCGAGCGGCAGCTCAATACGAAACGTTGTGCCGCGCCCTGCCTCCGATTGAAAATCGATGGAACCATTATGTAGCTGAACAATACGAAACGTCGTTGCCAGTCCGATCCCGCTGCCGCCCGGACGCGTGGTGAAAAACAGTTGGAAAATTTTTTGCTGATTTTCCAGCGGAATTCCTTTGCCGGTATCGGAGACGCTGATTTCGGCCATCTCTCCTCGCCGCGAAAGTTCTACCCGTAATGCTCCTCCCGTTGACATGGCTTCCGCCGCGTTGAGCACCAGGTTCAGCACCGCCTGTTTCAGCAAATCGCGGTCGGCCCACACCTCGGGCACACCGTTGCCGAGCAGCTCTTCCACTTCCACTCCGGCTTTCCGCATTTGCGGCTGCGCCACGCGTACCACGTCTTTCAAAAGCTCGGCGAGATCGGTCGCTTCCAGTTTCAGCTCGACGGGGCGAGTGAAATCCAGAAATCGCTTTACCACCGCGTCCAGCCGGTCGATTTCTTTGTCCAGTACCTGCACCGCCTGCTGCGCCCCGCCATCCTGCTCAGGTGGCAACGTTTCCTTTAGGTTTTCGAGCCACAGGCGCATCGAATTGAGCGGATTTTTTACTTCGTGCGCGACTCCGGCTGTGATGCGTCCCAGTGCCGCCAATCGTTCGCTGACTTGCAACTGTGTATTGATGCTTTCGAGCGAATCCAGGTCACGCAGCGTGACCAGCGCACCCATCTGTTCGCCGTCCTCCTGAATTGCCTGCACGCTCACTCCCACTCGGCGTACTCCGCCGGCAGTTTTCAATTCCGTTTCTGCGGCCGTCTCGCGCAGGACATCTCCTTCCAGATGCAAAGCTTGCCGCAATGGGTGGTTGTTCGGAAAAATTTCCGTTATGCGCCGGCCCAAAAATTGCCCTGCCGGAGCGCCCAAAAATTTCTCCGCTGCGGGACTGACCATCACCGCGCGGGCATCGCGTGTGAAAAGCAGCAAGCCGTCTTCCAGTCCGGCCATCACGGAATTCAGATTCTCGCGCATGGTGCTGAATATTTCGTGAACGCCGCGTAACTGTTGGCCTACTTGAGAAATTTTCCGACTGACCAGACCCAGTTCATCTGCGCCTCCGCCGAAGCTGCCAAATCCGGAGAATACGGCGAAACTTTTGCTCTCCGCCGGGGGCGCGTCGTATTGACCGGCTGAAATGCGATCGAGTTGCGCGGAAATATCACGCAGCGGAGCAAGTGTGGCTCCGCTGACGACCATCGCCAAGCCAGTTGAAACCAACAGCGCCACCAGCGCTATTGCGCCCGAAGTACGCAGGCTTGGCGAAATCACATCGCGCAGCAATGGAATGGAAATGCCGATACGCACTTCGCCGAACGGTTCGCCGGTCATGGTGAAAGCATATGAGGACTGGAAAACACGCTGCGGACCGTAGAGCAGTTGCATCTGGCGGAAGAAATTCGCGCGATCGATCTGCGAAAAAGGCGGGCGCGGTTGCAAGATCGTGCCAATCATTCCTTGATCGCTGGAGATTAAAACCATGCCAGTACGATCCACGATCGAAACATCGTAAATCCAGGGATTCGAGCCAAGCGGCGATTGCAATGCGGCCATCAATCCTTCGCTGGTTTGAAAGGCGCGCTTCACATACGCGTGGCGGTCTTCAAGACTGTTGGAATTTGGCCGCTCGCCGGATTCTTTCGCATCTTCCAACGCATGCTTCGCTTGTTCGAAAATCTGCTGCGTCAGCTCGTTCGCGCGCATGTTCGTTTCGTGAATCACCTGGCTCGTAAGCCGCGCAACGAACACCGCCGATAAAACCACCACCACCAGAAACACCAATCCCGTCATCACCAGCGTCAGCTTGGTACGAAGCCCGAGCTGCATTTCGTGGATTACTCCCCTTCGGCTCGTTCGCTGCCGTATTCCTTCAGTTTGTTATGAAGCGTTTTCAGGCTGATGCCCAGCAGTTCCGCGGCGCGTGTTTTATTATTCCCTGTCGCGGCCAGTGTCTGCAGAATCAACTCTCGCTCCATGGCATCCACGGTTGTTCCGATCGGGAATTTCAGCGCGCCCAAATCGCTGGGACTTTTTGTCGCGGATTTGCCGAATTCCCCCGGCAAACAGGCCCTACTGATCAAATCCTTTTCGCACATGATAGCCGAGCGTTCCAGGACGTTTCGCAGCTCGCGGATGTTTCCAGGCCAGGTATGGCTCATAAAAATGTCCATGACCTCCGCGCCCACTCCCTTGACGCTCTTGCTGTGCTTAACGTTAATGTCGCGAAGAATATATTCCGTCAGCAGCGGAATATCCTCTTTGTGTTCGCGCAACGGCGGCAGGTGAATATGAAACACGTTCAAACGAAAATAAAGATCCTGGCGCAATTGCGCGGTTGAAACCGCCTGCTCGGGATCTTTGTTGGTCGCGGCGACCACGCGCACATCGACGGGAGTTTCCACTTTGCTGCCGAGCCGGCGCACTTTCCTGTCTTCCAACACGCGCAAAAGTTTTGCTTGCGTCGGCGCAGGCATCTCTCCAATTTCGTCCAGCAGCAGAGTTCCGCCATCGGCCAGCTCAAAGCATCCGATCCGGCGCTCTGCCGCGCCGGTGAACGCGCCACGTTCATGGCCGAAGATTTCGCTCTCCATCAGCGATTCCGGAATCGCTGAGCAGTTAATCGGCACAAATGGCCCGCCCGCGCGAGGCGAAAGTTTGTGTACGGTGCGCGCGACAATTTCTTTTCCGGAGCCCGTTTCTCCCGTAATTAGCACCGATGCCGAGCTGGGCGCCGCCATCTCCACGATGCGCATCACATCCTGCATCGGTTTCGAAGCGCCGACCAGGTCCCCCAGCCGCCCTGCTTCGCGCAACTGCCGTTGCAGCACTACCAGCTGCCGCGCATCCCTGGCTTTGCCCAGTGCGCGATCCAGCAAGGCACGCAACACCGGCCCCTTCAGCGGCTTCTCGATGTACCAGAAGGCCCCCGCCTCAATCGCGGCTACGGCTCGCTCTTCGCTTCCTTTTCCCGTGATAATGATCGCCGGTACGTCTGTCAGCTCCGTGCCAAGCTGGCCCAACAGGTCCAGTCCATTCATTCCCGGCAGTTCAACGTCGGCAATCAAAGTATCCGGCTGATAGCTCCCGAATTTCGCAAGAGCGTCTTCGGCATTGCCAACGCTCAGAACCTCATAGCCCCAGCGCTGGAGTAGTTGTTCATAGCCCTTGCGCGCGTTTTCTTCGTCTTCGACGATCAAGACACGATCTTTGCGTTCCTCGAACTCCGCAGCGCGCACACCAGCCTTTTTCTCGTCAACCATTCGCCAAACCTCTCTCCTGAATCCGTTCTATCTTCGCAGAATCCGCCGCTGGCTGGACCATTTCAATTTATCAATCATTCCGCGCCACTGCAAAGCACGCAAGCTCAGACAGCGATTCAATTACGCCGACGGGAGTTATGACACAACGAGACAGGACCACAAGGATAGAAGACGAGAGGAGGAGAGTTATCCGCGAACGTGACGTTGCGGTCCCAACTTCAGTCTTTAGTCACAAGTAGACAACCGCGATAACGGATCGCAGAGCAACGTTTCGATTTGCCGCGCGAACGTTATTCCTTCACCAGGTACAGCGCGCGCTCCAATTCAATTTCGAGCTTCGACCCCTTTGCCAGCTGCAGTTCGTGCCCGCGCCCTGCTTCCATCAGGTACGCTGCCAAGGCGGCCTGCGCGGCGCCTTCCACCGCTTCCTTGGCATTTTTGTCCTTGATTCCATGCAATGCGCCCATTCCAGCGCCTTCCGCCGCGGCTTCTCCGGACGCCTTCTGCGTACTGGTCTTGCCTTCGACCAGCCCTTCCTTCTCCGGACTCGACCGCACGCTATGATCTCCCGGAACGCCTACCACATCGGCAACGATCGGCAAGGGCCCAAACCTGGTTCGAATCTCGTCAAACACCAGCCAAATTCGTGCGCGCCCGGTGATTCCCGCAGGCTCCACGCGGCTCACGTGGCCGCGAATTTCCGCTCCCGCCGGCAAATAGATTCCGCTTCCGGCGGCCATTGGCTCCAGGGTCCGGACGTTGAATCGTTTGCCTTCCTTGGATTCGCCGGTGCTCAAATCCTCTTCCAGCTTCACCAGAATTCTCGTTCCAGGTGTAACCGCATACGCTTCCAGCGGCAATCCGCCATGACGGGAACCGTCTGCGGGATGCGTCAACTCCTGCGGAACGACTTCCTGTTGCGTCGTACTCGCTTGCGATCGCGCTGGCCCGCCATCATCTCGCGACAATGCTGGGTCCTGGGCCTTCGCCCACCCCGCAAACGACAAGCTCAACGCGACGAAGCTAATCTGCAACAGCAGCATTCTGTTTTTCTGCTGCGCAAAAGCGTTGAAAACCATATTTCTCCCTCCAAAAACTGACCACCGTTTATACAGCACTCGCACTTCCGAACGCACTGCCACCCGGAAATTTAACCCGCGTGTTTTACGTTAGTTGCAGGGGGGTAAGAATTTGTCGCCAGAGTCGGCTCGCATGCCGTCATGCCTGCCATGCAGATCGGCGTCGAAACCTTACACGTGAGATGAGAATTTATGGGCCCGCAAGTCCCTACTTGCGTTGACCTGTTGGTCTTCACTCCTGCGGTCATGTGCCCACTGCCGCTTCGCTGTTCGGGGTCTCATCCAAATGGCGAATTCCTGGTCGCTGCTCGGACAAACTGCCTCCCACCATCCCAACAACTGCACCATTCACGATATGGGCGAGCACGAGTCCGGGGCTTTTATCGCCATGGAGTTTTCTCGACGGCAGTACTCTGAAGCATCTCATCCACGGGCGTCCGATGGATTTGGAGCGGATTCTGGACATCGCCATCGAGACCGCCGCCGCGCTCGACGCCGTTCACAGTGAAGGTATCGTCCACCGCGACATAAACGGCCTCGCCAAACTGACTGTTGCGCCCGCGCCAACCGTCATGACCGGCGGCGGCGATACGCTCACTGAAGAACATCTCACCAGCCCCGGCACCTCACTTGGAACCGTTTCGTACATGTCGCCCGAACAGGTTCTAGGCAGAGAACTGGACGCGCGCACGGATCTCTCTTCGTTTGGCATCGTATGCTATGAAATGGCCTCGGGCCGTCTCCCATTCAGGCGAAACTTCCGGCGCAATTTTGACGCCGTTCTTCACGAGGCCCCGGTGGCGCTCGCGCGTCTCAAATCCCCACGTTCCCGCTGATTTTGAACGCATCGTAAATAAGGCCTTGGACAAAGATCCGCGGCTCCGCTATCAGCACGCTGCCGAAATGCGCGCGGATTTTCAGCGCCTGAAGCGCGACACCGATACCAGCCGTTCAGCAGTTATTTCTCCGGAACCCGCGCAAACCGGCTCGGGCGTATCCGCCGCTCAAGGGTGCCCCGTTTTTTTGACTCCCTGCGATCCGATCCTCGCTACGCCGATCTGCTGAAGCGCATGGGCCTGCCGCAATAGCTCGCGACTGTAGAGTTTCCGCCAGAATAACGAACCCACGCTTTCACTGTCCTTCCAGGAGAGTACGAACGCGCCGCAAGACCCGCGTGTACATATCCGCCGTCACTCGCCCGGTCTGCGTGTTTTGCTGGCTCGGATGGTAAACGCCTACCAGTCTCGGCCCGCCGCCGGGTGGCTGCGCTTCTGCTCCGTGCCCGAACAAGAATTTTGCGCGTGAGGCAATCACGCCATCGATTTTCAGAATATCCAGATACGCATCCCACGCAATTTTCCCCAACGCCAGGACCACCTTAGGCTTCAGCAAGGCCAATTCCCGTTCCAGATATCCCCGGCAATTTAAGATTTCTGATGGCAATGGCTTGTTGGCCGGAGGCGCGCAACGCACCGTAGCAGCAATGAATGCGTTCTTCAGTTGTAGCCCGTCATCGCGGTGTACGGAAGTTGGCTGGTTCGCGAATCCTGCCTCATATAACGCTGCATACAAAAAATCTCCGGAACGGTCCCCGGTGAATGCGCGTCCCGTCCGATTCCCTCCATGCGCCGCGGGAGCCAGCCCCAAAATAAAAAGCTGCGTGTTCGGATCGCCGAATCCCGGAATCGGTTTTCCCCAGTACGTCCACTCGCGATAAGCTCGTCGTTTTTCTTTTGCGACTTTTTCTCGATATTCCACCAGCCGCGGACACTTCCGGCAGTTAATTACCTCTTGTTCCAGAATTTCCAATGATTGCGGATTGTCGGTTTGTGATTCGCGCATTTACATCGCGCAGTATACATGCAGAATTGGCGATGACTAATGCGCGAGTTGGCGATCGGAAACGGCGCCAACCTTACGCGTCGCGTCCGAGCAGCCGATTGACCTCGTCGTACGAAACAGCGCCTTCAAGGAATTCCGTGTGGTCACGATACTCGAGAAGCGCTTTTGCAATTTTCCGCGCCGTGCCCAGAGCAACTCGCGCGGTTCCCGAACCAAGGCTCGCGCGCGCGACACCGAGTTTTTCCAGTTCCGCAACGCCCGCTCCGCCGGGCTGCAGCAGAATATTCAGCGGAGCATCCAGCGCGCGGACCAGTTTGCCGATTGTTTCCGCGTCTCGAATCCCGGGAGCAAATACGCAGTCCGCGCCTGCCTTACCATAAGCGCGCAAACGCTCCACGGTCCGGTCGAATCGCGTTTCGGCAGGACCGATCGGCATCAGATAAATGTCCGTTCGCGCATTGATCACCAGAGGAACGCCTGCCGAAGCTGTCGCCTCGCGAATCGCTGCGATTTTTTCCAGCTGCAATTCCAGTTTGACGTGGGAACTCTCGTCGTCTCCAGTGACATCCTCCAGATTCAACCCAACAATTCCCGCTGCGACCACTTCACGCGCCATCTCCGCCATTTCGGCAGGAGTCGTGCCGTACCCCGCTTCCATGTCCGCTGTGACTGGCACGCTTACGGCGTGCGCAATGCGCGCAACAAATTCCAACATCTCCTTTTGTGGAGTGCGCTGCCCGTCCGGATACCCCAGGACTGCGGCCACTCCCGCGCTCGTCGTCGCCACCGCCGGAAACCCCAGGTCCTCGATCATGCGCGCGCTGATCACGTCCCACGCGTTCGGCAAAATCAAAATTCGCGGCCCGCGGTGCAGCTTCCGCAGCAACTCCGCCTTCTTGGATTGTTTTACGATGTCCACAGGCATCCCCCCGCGCACGTAACGGTCGCCATCTAACTCGCGCCAGTTAACTCTGACACTCAGAGTACGCGCTCCCCCCCAATCCAACAGCGCCAATTTGGCCAGCACTTCCAAACGCCTTGTGTAGCACCGGCTTCTTGCGCTGACGCAGGAAGAATTATGCCGCTGCAGTTTTTATTTTCTCTCCCGAAATGAACCCCTCACCAAACAAACTCAATCGCTGGGGCTTTTACCGTAATAGCGCCAGAGTCTCCTCGTGAATCTTCCCATTTGTGCTCAACAAACTCTGTTCATAAATCGTCGCGCGCCCGTTCAACGACGTAGCCTTTCCGCCCGCTTCAGTCACAATTAAAATCAGCGGCGCCAAGTCCCACGGCTTCGACGTCCAGTCAAGAGCCGCTTCCACTGCACCCTCCGCGACCAGCATGTGCTGCCAGAAGCCGCCGAAAGAACGGCTGTTACGTGCCGCATCCAAATATTTCCGGATTCGCGTCTGATCCGAAGAATCCTTGCTTGGTCCCGTGCCTGTAGAAAACACCATGGAGTCTCTCAGTTTTGCAACACTGGACACTTGCAGCCTGCGTCCATCGCGGTACGCGCCTTCTCCTTTGTATGCCTGCCAGCGTGCCCGCAGCGCCGGCGCGCTGACCATACCGGCTACGATTTCTCCATCGGATTCGATGGCGATTAAAGTGCCGAACGTCGGAACGCCGCGAGAAAATTCCTCCGTCCCGTCAATCGGATCAATGATCATGCGCGCCCGAGCGCCAGCTTTAGGGGCGCCCGCGCTCCCGCCCATCTCCTCGCCCAAAACATCCAGATCGAGCCCACACGCCGCCACCCGCGCTCTCGCCATTTCCTCCACCGCGTGATCCGCCTGTGTCACCGCGGTGCCATCCTTCTTTCGCTCCACGCGCAATTCCACCGCGCGAAAATATTTCAACGCAATCTGGTCGGCCTCCTGCGCAATATCTTCCAGCAGCTTCCCATATTCCGCTCGATATCCCATTCGCCTGATTGCCCCCATTTTCAAGTTCATTCTGCTGCCACTTCCGTGCTGCTTAAAACAGTCCCGTCGCCGTCGCTCACGTTGACTCGTTGAACTGAGCCCTCTAGCATACTATTTCGCTCTCATGCCGACCCCTCCTCAGACCGGAACAGTTCTTGATCGCATTCTCGAGGCTCGCCTGCTCGAGGTAGAACACCGCAAGAAAGTTTTGCCCGAGACCGCGCTGAAATATGGCGTCAAAGCCGCAACCCCGCTACGCGATTTTTCTTCTGCCCTCTGCAAGCCCGGCATCAATATTATTGCCGAATTGAAACCTGCATCGCCGTCACGTGGCATCATTCGCGATCCTTTCGATCCAATCGCACTCGGCACTTCGCTCGAATTCACCGGTGCCGTGGCCCTTTCCGTGCTCACCGAAGGAGAATTTTTTCGCGGCTCGCTCAAAAATCTCCGCGACGCGCGCAAGAATATTCAGCTTCCCGTATTGCGCAAAGATTTTATTTTCGATCCGTGGCAAATTTGGGAAACCCGCGCGAATGATGCCGACAGTTTTCTGCTGATTGTCGCCGTGCTGCGCGATCAACAGCTGGCCGATTTAATTGCTCTCGGCAGGGAACTGGGAATGGAAGCGGCGGTTGAAATTCACACCGCAGAGGAGCTTGCGCGCGCGCTTGCCGCTGGCGCAAAAATCATCGGCGTCAACAATCGCAATCTAAAAACGCTGGACGTTCGTATCGAAACTTCGTTTGAGTTGATCGATCAAATTCCCGACGATTGCATCGCCATCAGCGAATCCGGCATTCGCACGCATGCCGAATTGTCAAAGCTGCGTGCCGCGGGTTTCGACGCCTTCCTGATTGGCACCAGTCTCATGCTCGCGCTCGATCCCGCCGCTGCTCTGGCTGAACTCCTTGGAAACCAGGGGTAAATCCATTGTGGGCGCGATATTTGCCAAGCCAGCTCCACTTCGAAATGCCGACCCCAAGCGAAATTTAGCTAAACTCTCAACGGCGGCTCCCCACTCAATGCCAATGCAAATTCCTGTTCGCGTTATCCTGAGCTTACCCGATGAGGGTAAGCGAAGGATCTCAATGCCCGCTTCAAGCAAAGTTCTTCGCCATGATGCCATCGCTCCCGCAAATCCAACTCCATGCGTACTAAATTGATAACTCGCGCAAAAATTTGCGGCATCACCCGCATCGAAGATGCGCGCCTCGCGGTAGAACTTGGCGCCCACGCGCTCGGCTTTAACTTTTATGAAAAAAGTCCGCGCTGTATCGCGCCTGCCGATGCCTGGAAAATCATCCGCAAACTTCCCGCGCTCGTTTCAACCGTCGGAATTTTCGTAAACTGGGATGCCGTCTCGGTAGTGGCGCTTGCAAAATCGCTGCAATTGAGCGCAGTGCAACTCCACGGTGACGAATCCGGCGCCGTTACCGCCGCATGCGCGCGACATATCCCCGTCATTAAAGCCTTCCGCGCCGGCGCAA
>Ga0207700_10002307_pt1 | contig 10950 bp, 10 predicted proteins | sample LARL82metaG_FD_184348 | JGI IMG/M metagenome (GOLD analysis project Ga0207700, IMG submission 184348) | Corn, switchgrass and miscanthus rhizosphere microbial communities from Kellogg Biological Station, Michigan, USA - LAR L8-2 metaG... | ecosystem: Host-associated > Plants > Roots >...
GAGCGCTTTCCCGAGGCCACGGTGATCGCGCTCCCGAACAGCGGGCACTTCCCCCACGTCGCCCACCCCGACGCGTTCGCCCGCATCCTCGCGAGCGTCTCGTCATGATCACTGCGACCCGCTCACGACGAGGGCGGGAGGAGCGCGGTACGGAACCGTGAACACGCCGCGACAGCGTCGGAGGTCAAACATCGGAAACCAAAGCGGCAAGGAGGACCACTGTGAGGTCCATCGCCACCGTTAAGCATGAACGTGTGCTTCGCATCCTGCTCGTGTTCATGGGGTTCCCTCGGTCCTGATCGGGCTGTGGGCCGGATTCTCGCCGCGGGGGTTCTACGACGACTTCCCGGGTGCAGGGCGTTCGTGGGTCGCTCCCGACGGGCCGTTCAACGAGCATCTGGTACGCGACGTCGGCGTGCTGAACCTCGCGTTGGCCGTGGTCACGATCGCGGCCGCCGTGTGGCTAACCCGACCGCTCGTGCGCGCCACGGCATGGGCCTGGCTCGCATATTCCGTCCCGCACCTCGTGTACCACGTCTGGCACCGCGGGGCGCTCGACCCGTCGGATCAGGTGAGCAGCCTCACGAGCCTCGCCCTGGTCCCGGTGCTCGCGCTCGCCGTACTCGTCGTCTCGGCCCGCCCGCGGCCCGCGGCGCGGTCACGCTCCGAGGATCACGATCGGGTCCCACTGGTGCGAGACTGAGGCCATCGCCGGCGCCCGTCATACGCCAGCAACCAGCCGCCGTCACCATCCGATCTCTACGAGTTCAACCTGGTTAGCACGGCAGTTCGTGGCCCCTGTGCCGCGGCCCCGCAGCCGCGGCACAGGGGCCACCGTGACCCTCCTGCGAGCACGGGACCGGCGCTGGCGTCGCGAGCGGGTTAGCGAGCCAGCGCCGGCCGACCGTTACGCGCCTTAGACGCGCGCGCCGGTGGGGCGGTTCCGGTCCGGCGGATATTCGTGGCGGCCAGCCGGCCCCGACGGTTTCCGCTGGCAGGCCGCCGGCCCTGCCCTCGACCTCGTTAATCTGCCCCTCAAGTAAGTTCAGCCAATCCAAGAATGGCGCGTATCGTGCCCTCCGTTAGAGCACCACGGCTAAAAGGGAGGACCACAACAATGAAACGAATCCGCCCGCTAATGGCCGCAGCCGCGGCGCTGGCCCTTACGTCGGGGATCGCCGTGCTGCCGGCGCTCACATCGGCGGCACCGGCCAGCGCGCAGGCTTCCTGCGCCGGCACCAGCCTCAAGTCGGCCGGGCTCGGTTTTCAGGTACGCGTCCCCACCACCGGTAATGGCACCGGGAACACCAACTGCGACCTGGGAGTCGGCAATCAGGGTGCAGCGGTGAAAACTTTGCAGAACGCTCTGGACAAGTGCAACCTCCTCGACAACATCTCGATCGACAGCATCTACGGGTCGCAGACCCAGGAAGCGGTCGAGGATGTTCAGCAGGCCGACGGGATCCACGTCGATGGCATCTTCGGGCCGCAAACCAGTTCCAACATGGACTGGCCGCTCGCTGGCGTATCAGGCGTGTGCGGCTTCTGGTCCTGAGCTCGCCACACGACCGACACGGGTAACGCGAGCTATATGACGGCTGGCCCGGCCGCACCGCGGCCGGGCCGGCCCCCGCGGTTTTCCTCACGGCAGCGGGTTAGCGCAGCGATCGCAGGTGCGCCTGGTAGCCCGCGCCGTACGGGGTGGGCGTCCCGGTGTAGCTGGTGATCAGGGAGGGGCCCGAGGCGCAGGGGAAGTCGGCGTTCCAGGCCCAGGCCAGGTAACCGGACGACTGCGAGTCCAGCCAGTTCATCAGCGCGGTGATGTAGCCGGACGCGCAGGTGTTCTCGCCGATCTCCCCGGCGACCACCGGGACCTGCGCCATCACCGGGGCCACCTCGCTGGTCCAGCAGGACAGGTTCGAGCACTTGTTGAAGTTGTAGGAGTGCCAGGACGCGGCCAGGTTGTGATCGGGGTCGGTGGGCTCGTTGGCCAGCCACCCGGTGAGGTCGTTGGCGTAGGCCAGGCCGCCGACCAGGATCACGTTCCGGGCCCCGGTCGCGCGGACCGTGTCGACCAGGGACTGCATCCCGGCCACCGGATAGCCGATCCCCGGGCAGGTCCCGCCGTGCAGCCAGCACTGCCAGCCGGCCGCCTCGCTGTGCGCGGCCCGCTCCGGGAACGGCTCGTTGAACAGGTCGAGGATGACCGCGCCGTTGCCCTTGAACGTGCTGGCCACCGACGTCCAGAACGGGATGGCCTGCGCCTGGTCGGGCATCGGCTTGAGGCACCTGGCCTCCGCCGACCGGCAGTGCACCGGGTAGCGGCCGTCGGACCAGTGCAGGTCCAGGATCACGTCCATGCCGTTTTCGTTCAGCAGGCGGACGTAGGCCTTGATCGCGTCCTGGTAGCTGGCGCCAGCGTAGGCGGGGTTGACGTAGGACTCGCCGTTCCAGCAGCCCTCGTTCAGCGGGATCCGGACCGCGTTGATCCCCCAGGCCTTCATCGCCGAGATCGACGCCTGATCGGTCGGCCCGTCGAAGATTCCGTGGCCCTGCACGCACAGGAACTCGGTGCCCGACCTGTTCACCCCGTGCAACAGCACCGGCCTGCCGCGGGAGTTGACCAGCCGGTTCCCCGCCACATGCAGCCGGGGCGCGGTGTTATGGCGATGGTGCGCGTGCGGCGCGGCGCTGGCCGCCCCCGGGGCGGGGGAGTCGCCCGACGAACAGGCCGGCACGGCGCACGCGACCGCGGCAGCCATGCATAGCAGCCAAAACCGCCTCATGCGGGAAAGGTAGGCCATCCCGGTCAGTGCTGTGTGCGTGCCACGGAAACCGGCGGGCCGCGGATCCCGAAAAGTTTCGGGAACTTTAGCGGTGGGTGGGATTGCGGGTCGAAATAGCTAGTGCGCGTTGAGGTTGCCGTTGAGCAGGCTCCGGCCGAGCGGGGTCAGCGAGTGGTTCACCCCGCGGCCACGCCGCACCGTCTGCACCAGGCCCGACGCCCGCAGCGCGGTGGCGTGCTCCGAGGCGGACGGCGCACTGGTGCCGACGCAGGCGGCCAGTTCGGTCGTGCTGCGCGGGGTCCGCAGTGCACGCAGCACGGCTGCCCTGGTCTGGCCGAGGAGCCCGGCGAGGTTATGAGACTGGCTGGCCTCGCCGGCAGGAACCACCGCCCTGGCCGCGTAGATGAGCACGTTCCCCCCGGCCTCCGGCGGATGATCGGCGAACAGCGGCGGCCCGGTCCACAGCTTGGACGGCAGCAGTTGCACACCCTGGCCGTCGAGTGAGCAGTCGCCCGTGCGCCACGAACGTTCCAGCGAGTTGTCCCGCCAGGCAAGCGTCTCGTGCAACGTGCCGAGGACCTCGGCCAAGCCGCCGGTACCCAGCACGCCGATCCGTTCCGCCACGTCGGCGCGGAACGTCGCGACGATGTCCGGCCAGCAGGGCGCCACGCAGACGAGGAAGAAGTCCCGCAGCGCGCGCACCACGATCTCCATGGCCTCCGGGTCGCCGCCAGCGAGGGCGCGGAGCCAGGGCGGCGGGTGGCCGGGGCCGCGCCAGCACTCGGCGACCTCCTGCGCCACCACCCGCGCGGGGGTAGCCCGGACGATCTCCAGGCCCTCCTCCAGGTCCGCCACCGGCGGATCCACGAACGTCGGCGAGGGCAGGGCCGGGGGCACCAGGTCAAGCAGTGGCCGGGCGGTCACCGGGAAGGCGCGCCTCGCGCGCACGGCCCACCTGGACAGCACGGCCGGCCGCCGCCGCATTTCGAGCAGCCCCGCCGACGTCTCGACGAGCGGCGCCGGAGCTTCGGCGAACCTGGTCATCAGCAGGTCGTCACCACTGAAGCGGATCCGCGTCAGCGGGCCCGCGGCCGCTCCTCCGGTGGCGGCATGCTGCGGCTTTTCGGCGAGCCCCGAATTGCTTGCCTGCGTGCTTGCCACTGTCGCATCGTAACCAGGAAGGTGATCTGATCGCGTCACGGAGGCGTAACGAGGGTAATCACATCGCATAACGAACGTAGCAATTAGGTAACAGCGCCGGAAGCGTACCGAGCACCTTTCGTGTGCCCACACGCTGCCGGGTTTCGCCGCCGCGACTACCGGATCGGTCCTGGCTGCCATTCTTTCGTGCGGTCATGGGTTTTACTTTCTCTGGCTGCGGGCCGCCTGTCAGGGCGCCCCGGAACAGCCTTTCTGTCAATACCGGTCTGGTCCCGGTCGATAAACACACTGTGGAGGCGTTTATCTCATGCCAAGACGCGGATTCATGGGGCTGGCCGCGGTCGGCGCGGTAGCCACGCTCGCCCTGGCCGCCTGTGGCGGCGGCAGCAGTAGCGGCCCCAGCGGCGGCAGTTCGTCCGGCCCCGCCGGCTTCGATGCCGCCGTCACCGGGATCGTCAACCCGTCGAATACGAAGACCAACGGGACGATCTACTTCGGCAACAGCAGCACCCCGGACTCCACCGACCCGGGGAACACCTACTACGCGATGATGTGGAACTTCTCCCGGCTCTACACGATGCCGCTGATGACCTACGCGTCCTGCTCCGGCCCCTGCGGCCTCAAGGTGGTGCCGGACCTGGCGACCGCGCCGGGCCAGGTGTCGGACAACGGGCTGACCTGGACCTACCACATCAAGTCCAACGTCAAGTTCGAAGACGGCACCCCGGTCACCTCGCAGGACGTCAAGTACGCCGTCGAGCGCACCTTCGACCGCTCGGTGCTGCCGCTCGGGCCGGCCTACTTCCCGCTGCTGCTGGCGCCGCAGAAGCCCGCGTACCCCGGCCCGTACAAGGACCGGTCCAAGAACATCATGGGGCTGAAGGCCGTCCAGACGCCGGACGCGCACACGATCGTGTTCCACCTGGCGAAGCCGTTCGCGGACTTCAACTACGTGACCGCGATCCCGCAGACGGCCCCGGTACCGCCGGCCAAGGACACCGGCGTGAACTACCAGCTCCACCCGATGTCCACCGGGCCGTACAAGTTCCAGTCCTACCAGCTCAACAAGCAGCTCACGCTGGTGCCCAACACGAACTGGAACCCGGCCACCGACCCGGACGCCAAGCAACTGGTCAGCAAGATCGTCGTGACGATGAACATGAACGCCAACGACATCGACAACCGGCTGCTCGCCGGTGACCTCAACGTGGACATGGCCGGCACCGGAGTCCAGGCCGCGGCGCGGGCGAAGATCCTGTCCAGCCCCTCGCTGAAGGCCTCGTCCGACGACCCGGTGAGCGGGTTCCTCTGGTACGCCTACCTCAACACGGTGGTGCCGCCGTTGAACAACGTGCACTGCCGGATGGCGATCGAGTACGCGGCCAACAAGACCAACCTGCAGACCGCGTACGGCGGCCCCTACGCGGGAGGTGCGATCGCGTCCACGGTGTCCCCGCCGAACATCGTCGGCCACAAGGCCTTCGATCTCTACAACGCGATCAGCAAGCCACAGGGCGATCTAGCTGCGGCCAAGAACCAGCTGAAGCTGTGCGGGCACCCGAACGGGTTCACCACCGGGATCACCTACCGCAGCGACCGGCCCAAGGAAGTCGCCGCGGCGACCGCGCTGCAGCAGGCCCTGTCCCAGGTCGGGATCCACACCTCGCTGCACGGCTACCCCACCGGCACCTACTACGCCAACTTCGCCGGCGTGCCGAAGTACGTGCACCAGCACGACCTCGGGATCGCGTTCGGCGGCTGGGCCGCGGACTGGCCCGATGGGTACGGGTTCTTCTACTACATCACCGACGGCGCCACCATCGCCCCGACGGGCAACTACAACGTCTCGGAGCTGAACGACCCGGTCGTCAACAACCTGCTGGCCAAGTACGGGACCACCACCGACCAGGCGACGCGGAACTCCTACACCGCCCAGATCGACATGCAGGTGATGAAGGACGCGGCGATCCTGCCGGAGGTGTACGCCAAGTCGCTGCTCTACCGCAGCCCCAACCTCACCAACGTGTTCGTGCAGTCCTACTACGGCATGTACAACTACTCGGAGCTCGGGCTGAAGTAATTCGTACGGGGAGGCCTGCGCACAGGGCTCAGGGGATCGGGCCGGTCGGCACGGCCCGATCCCCTGCGCAGGCCGATCATGGCGGGGCCGCTGGGCTATCGTGCTGCCCATGGCGGGACGCGAACTGCGGGAGATCATCGATCCGGAGTGGGCGCAGGCACTGGAGCCGGTCGCAGGGCGGATCACCGCCATGGGGGACTTCCTGCGCGCCGAACTCGCCGCGGGGCGCCGCTACCTGCCAGCGGGCGAGAACGTGCTACGTGCCTTCACCCAGCCGTTCGGGGCGGTCCGGGTGCTCATCGTCGGGCAGGACCCCTACCCCACGCCAGGCCATGCCGTGGGCCTGAGCTTCTCGGTGGCGCCGACCGTGCGGCGGCTGCCACCCAGCCTGCTCAACATCTTCCGCGAGTACACCGACGACCTCGGCTACCCGGCACCGTCCAATGGCGACCTGGTGCCCTGGAGCGAGCGGGGGGTGCTGCTGCTCAACAGGGTCCTGACGGTCCGGCCCGGCCAGCCCGCCTCGCATCGCGGGAAGGGCTGGGAGGAGGTCACCGAGCAGGCCATCCGGGCGCTCGCCGCCCGGCCTGGCCCGGACGGCACGGGGCATGCCCCGCTGGTCGCGATCTTGTGGGGCCGGGACGCGCGCAGCCTCGCGCCGCTGCTCGACGGTGTCCCGCTGATCGAGTCCGCCCATCCCAGTCCCAACTCAGCCGACCGCGGGTTCTTCGGCTCGCGCCCGTTCAGCCGCGCCAACCAGTTGCTGGAGCAGCAGGGCGCACCGCCGATCGACTGGAAGCTCCCCTGACCCGTCCGTCTCGTGATCCGCTACCCCTAGCCCCGTCGTCTCCCGCCCCGGCCCATCGCCCCCCGTGATCCGCCACCCCCCGCGAACCTCGGAGGTCCCCTTGCACGCTCGCATCAGCTCGATCATGCTCACCGCCGGGGCAATCGCCCTGGCCGCCGGTGCCAGCACCCTGGCCGCGGGCATCCCGCCCGCCGTGGCGTCGGCGAGCACCAGCGCCGCCACCTGGACCGTCACCCCGGGCGGCCAGTACCGAGCTCAGGTCCGCAACGACAACTTCTGGGGAATCCTCGACGTCCGCACCAACACCGAACTCCACTGCACGGTCAACGCGTCGGCCTGGAGCATGCGACTGCGGTTCAAGAAGGGCACCGGGCTGAGCGACCCCATCGGCTGGGTGCGGTCGCTGTCCTTCCCCAAGCCCTGCCTCCCCGGCGGCATGGGCCCGGTCACCCTGAGCGCGGCCGGCACTCCCTGGGGGATCAACGCCCTCAGCTACGACCCGGCCGGCCAGGTGACCAGCGGCCGGCTCACCCATATGCACCTGGCCCTGTCCGGGCCGCACTGTGCCGCGGTACTCGACGGCACGAGCGCCACGGCCAACGACGGCACCGCGCCCTTCGAGTACAACAACGGGCCGGCCAACACCCTGCAGACGGCCTACAGCCCCGGCTCCGGCAACCTGCATGCCTATCAGGTGACCGGCTGCCGCCAGATGCTGCACAACGGCGACCTGGTGCGGCTGTTCTTCGGCTACGACCTGAATCGCGCGCTGACCGTGACAAGTCCCTGAGCGGCGCAAATCATGTAATTGGCGGATCGGTGACGATATTCCGATGCCAACCACCAGCCGCAGGGTCTGCCGCTGCCCGCCGGGCTGCCGGCCTGGCGGCGCCTGGCCGGCCAGCGGGCCGGCAGCCGCGTGCTGATCGCCGGGTACGGCTCCCGCCTGGTCCCCGGCGAGACCGTGGTCACCCAGTTCACCGGGCCGCTGTGGCGCACCGGGGCGGTGTTCGACTCGTCCTGGCAGCACGGCGCCCCGCAGTCCTTCGTGCTTGGCTCCGGCCAGGTCATCGCGGGCTGGAACCAGGGCCTGGCAGGCCTGCGCGTCGGCAGCCGGGTGCTCCTGGTGATCCCGCCCAAGCTCGGCTACGGCAAGGCGGGCAACCCCCCGACGATCACCGGCAAGGACACCCTGATCTTCGTCATAGACATCCTCGCCGCCACCCACGGCCAACCCAGGCCAGCCTCGGCTGTCCGCATTTCAGGTCCGCACCAGACCAGCCCCAGCCGCTCGTAATGTCCCATGAAAGTTTCATGACATGGTTTTGCGCTGCCCAAGCGGCCATTGCCGGGCCTGAAACTTTCACGAGCGCGATGACCTGGTACGGGTGGCCTGTGGCCACAACATCGCAGGCAGACCGCAGGTTCGCCGAAGCCCTTGACAGGGTGGTCGGGATGACCGGAATATTCAACAGAGAGTTGCAGGACCGTAACGCACCCGAAACATCGCGCTGGTGCGCGTCGCTGACAAGCAGTGCGCCACTTGGGGAATTGGCCTGCGGGCCAATCGGCCGGGCACCGAAGATGGCTGGCAAGGAGGCTGGGGTGTCGGGCACGGACACGAAGTTACGACCCAGGCTGGCCGATGTCGCCCAGCAGGCCGGGGTTTCACCAGCGACCGCGTCGCGGGTGCTCACCGGCTCCGCGCGGGTACGGCCGGAGACCCGCCGTGAGGTCGAAGAGGCGATCGCCCGCCTCGGCTATGTGCGCAACCGGGCGCCGCGCTCGTCGGCACGGCGGACCGGCTCGATTGCGTTCGTCGTATGCGAGGACAATTCACGTGTCTTCTCCGAGCCATTTTTCCCGCTCATGCTCAGGAGTATCAGCCGGGAGCTTTCCGCGCGCGGAATTCAGCTTGTCCTGCTCATGGCGCACTCGCCACGGGATTACCAGATAGCATCTCGTTATCTGCGCAGTGGCCATGTGGACGGTGCCGTACTGGTCAGCATGCACGGGAAAAGGCCGCTGGACCTGCACGGCCTCGGGGTGCCCGTCGTGCTTGCCGGGCGCCCGTTCGGCAACGACGACGACCTGTCCTACGTGGACGCCGACAACGTCGGCGGGGCGCGCATGGCCGTGCAGTATCTGCTCTCCCACGGCCGCGGCACGGTGGCCACGGTGGCCGGGCCGCCCGACATGTCTCCCGGGGTGGACCGGCTGCGCGGCTACCGGATGACCATGGCCGAGGCCGGGCTGAGCGACTCCGGGCTGATCGTGTTCGGCGACTTCGGCCGGGTCTCCGCCGAGCATGCCGTATATCGCCTGCTAGATCGCAGGCCCGGGCTGGATGCGGTCTTCGTCGCCTCGGACCTGATGGCGGCGGGCGCGCTGCGCGCACTGCGCCGCAGCGGCCGCCGGGTACCCGATGACGTGGCCGTCATCGGCTTCGAGGACTCGCCACTGGCCCGGCACACCGACCCGAAGCTGACCACCGTGCGCCAGCCGGTGGAGGCCATGGGCGAGCGGCTGGCGAGCGAACTGCTGGCGCTGATCGCGCGGGCCGGCGCCGACCCCGCGCACGTGGTGCTCGACACCGAGCTTGTGATCCGCGAATCAGCGTAATCGCCTAGTTCATTGGCGTGATGATTCGCAGCTCATTGCCGTGATTACATGGTGATGTCCGGGAAGCGCTGGATTGATCCGCTTTGCCATGTCATGATTTCCCCGCGGCGAGAGGGAGAGACGTGTGCATGGTGCCGGTCGGGCGTTCATGGGACGCGGCGTGGGGCTTCCTCCATTAGGTGGGCTAGCCGAAGCGAAGGGGAGAATGTGAAACAAACACGCTTGACGCGAGCCGTGATCTGTGGCACGTCGGCACTCGGTATCGGTGGGCTCCTGGCGCTGCCCGCTGCGCTGCCAGCATCGGCAGCAGCGGCGCACCCGGCACCCGCCCGGCACCTGAAGGCGCTCTACGACGTGGGCGTCCACCCGCGCATCACGGCGGCCCAGGCCCGTGCGTCCGAGCTTGCCGCGACGACCGTGCCCGAGTACACGGCCACGGTGAAGGTCGGCGCCAAGAGCTTCAAGTACACGATCGTGGGCAAGAACCCGGCGGTCAAGGTAACCAACGCATCGACCACGGTCAACGCCGAGATCGTGCCGCTGATCATGAAGTTCTCGAACGGCGACTCCTGGAGCCCGACGACGGCCGACAGCTGTGACCCCGGGGCGAGCGCGCTTTCCCGGACGCAGAACTCGCCGATCGTCAAGACCAAGCTCACCAAGTTCGGTGGCACCTCGGTCGGCACCGTGCAGGTGACCAACGCCTTCCAGCGCGCCGAGTTCTGGAAGTACGCCCAGCCCACCGGGATCAACCCGAGCTTCGGCGTCAAGCTGGCGTTCAAGACGCTCAATCCGGTCACCATCAACGTGCCGAACGCCGACAGGGCTGAGTTCACCGCCGGCTGCGGCAACGGCCTGCTCGGCGCGGCCGAGATCAACTGGCTGGACAACCACCTCCAGACGGTCGTGATCCCGTCGCTGGCGAGCCAGGGCGTCGGGTCCACGACGTTCCCGATCTTCCTGCTGCACAACTTCGTGGAGTACATCGGCAACACGTCCCAGTGCTGCGTGCTGGGCTACCACAACACCTTCAACACCTCGGCCGGCGCACAGACCTACGGCCTGGCGATGTACGACAACTCCGGCGACTTCGCCGGCTCGTCGGACATCTCCGCGCTCTCCCACGAGGTGGGCGAGTGGCAGAACGACCCCAACACCATCAACCCGACGCCGTCGTGGGGCAACATCGGCCAGGTCAGCGGCTGCCAGGCCAACCTTGAGGTGGGCGACCCGCTGTCCGGCACGACGTTCAACGACGCGCTGGGCGGATTCACCTACCACCCGCAGGAGCTGGCCTTCTTCTCCTGGTTCTACCACCAGAGCCCCAGCCTCGGCATTCACGGCTGGTACTCCGACCTGGGCACCTTCAGGACGTTCGCGGCGCCCTGCCCGTAGTCCGCGGTAGCGGTAGCACAACTTCATAGATCCGCCCGGAGGGAGCCGTAACAAGCCCGCCCCCTCCGGGCGGATTCATGTCCGGGGCCGTCTTACCC
>Ga0207700_10002309_pt1 | contig 10944 bp, 10 predicted proteins | sample LARL82metaG_FD_184348 | JGI IMG/M metagenome (GOLD analysis project Ga0207700, IMG submission 184348) | Corn, switchgrass and miscanthus rhizosphere microbial communities from Kellogg Biological Station, Michigan, USA - LAR L8-2 metaG... | ecosystem: Host-associated > Plants > Roots >...
CCGCAGTTGCCCTGGTAGATCTGGTGGACCGGCAGCCAGGCCTGGACGTACTTCTCCGGCTCGCGGTCGAAGATCCACTTGCAGCCGTCCGAGCAGGTGTGGAACGTCTCGCCGCGGAACTGGCTGTGCCGGAACGAGATGCGGGCCGGGTCGTCGGGCTCGGTGAACGCCATCGGGATCTGGCATACCTGGCATAGCTGCGGCAGGCCCTGGAAGAACACCCGGCCGCCGGCCTGCTCGATGCGGCGGTGCTTGTCCCAGACGGGCTTGTAGTGGCGGTCGAAGGTGTCCGGGTACTGCCCGGCCAGCCACGCCATGTGCTCCGGAGCCGGGGTACTGGTGGTGAATGCGGCGGCGAAGGAGAAGTTGTGCAGGATCTTGTACACCTGGTGGGACAGGTGGTCCTTCTCGGCAATGGCCAGGTCGACGTGGCGCGGCGGCTTGATCCCGTAGAAGTCCAGGTCGGGGAACAGGCCGCCGAGCATCTGGTCCTCGAAGTACAGCTCGAACGCTTCCTTCCAGCTCATCACCGGCTTGGGCAGCATGTAGTCCATCATCCCGGCGACCAGCCCGGAGGTCCGGTACGCCCGCCAGAACCACTTGTCGATCCAGTCCTGGATGATCGGCACGTTGCCTTCGTCCTGCTCGAGCAGGAACTTGATCGCCTCCAGGCCGAGGGTCATATGCCGGCTCTCATCGGACTGCGCGGAGAACCCGAACGTCATCGTCGGCATGTCGCCGTTGAAGCTGGCGCCGCTCATGAACGGCACGAACAGCAGGTTGGTGAGCAGGTACTCGAAGCTGAACGAAATCGAGATCAGGAACTCGAACGGGCCCGCGGTCATCGCGTCGTCGAACAGCGACTTGGGCACCGACAGGTACCAGACCCGGTCGTGCATCTTCGACCAGCTGTGGAACCCGCTGTAGTACTTGTTGTAGTTGCTGATCGTGTGGATCTGCGTCTGGGCGTGCCGCAGCTCGTCCACGCTCTGGCACAGCGCGGCGAACCGCGGCGCGGGGCCCTCAAGGTAGCGGGCGAGGAACGCGAAGTGCCGGTGCGCCGCGTACTCCAGCGGGGTGATGCCCTGCAGGAAGATCTTGATCGAGTTGAGGTAGCTAGCGTCGGACAGCGCTAGGTGACCCTGGGACTGCGCGAAGCTGTCCAGGACGGCGTACAGCCGCTTGTCCTTCTCCGCCTGGTACTTGTAATAGGCGTCGACGGTGAGCCGGAACGGGTCGGTCCAGCCGTCCCAGTCGTGGACGGTGATGCCCTCGTACCGGGTATACGGGTACAGCGTCTCGCGTTCGACGTAGGAGGGCTGCCAGTCGAGGTCCCGGGTCAGCAGCGCGTACCGCTCCTTGAGCGGCAGTTTCCTGGCCCGGGGCTGGGTGTGCGTCATGGTCAGTGCTCCCAACTGACGACGATCTGGTCGTCGTCCCACTCAGAGAAGTTGCCGGCGTAGGAGACGATGGCGAGCTGGAACTCGCCGGTCTCCCATTCACGGCCGAGCCTGGCTTCGACGGACTCCCGGTTGACCACGATCCGGCCGGGTGCCTGCAGCTTCACCAGGCCCGGCAGGTGGCGGATGGTCAGGTCCGGGTTGTCGCCCTCGATCGCCTCGATGAGCGCGCGGTTGTCCTCGGACTCTTGCAGGTCGATGCCGACCTGGCGCAGCGTCGTGGTCACTTGACCTCCTCCAGGAGCTGGTCGAGCGCGGCGGCCGCGTGCCGGGCGCGCGGCTGCCAGGCGGTGGTGATGCGGTCCAGATGCGCCTGGTTCGCAGCCCCGTGCTCGGGGTCGTCGGCCCAGCAGGCGACCAGCGCGTCGAGCCATTTGCGCTGGTCGGCGTACCAGCCGGCCAGGTGCTGGCTGAACAGGCTGTACGCTGCGGCCCCCCCGAGCAGCGCCGGCTGGTCTAGCGACTGGTACAGCAGCGGGTACAGCTCCCGGTCGATGAGGTCGATGGCGAGGATGCCCTCCGCCCAGTCGCCGGTCACCATGATCTCTTCGGTCAGTCTGCGCAGCGGCTGCAGGTGCGCCCCGTCGATCCATTCCTGCTTGGCGCTGCTGAGCATGTCGGCCGTGCCGCCGGCAGCCGCGATGCCGACGCGGGAGAGCATCTGCGCGGTGCCGATCCGGTCGAAGGCCGCGAACGAGCAGCACTGCTCGAGGCTGGTGCCGTAGGCGAACCGGGCGCCGGCGACGCTGACCAGCTGTGCCCCGGCCTCGTAGTGGCGCAGCGGCACGACGACGGAGGCCAGGACGCTCCGCCACGCCGGCGGCAGTTTGGCGAGCAGGTCCCGTTCCTCGAGGTAGGCCAGCGTCTTGCCGAACTCCTCGTGCAAGGCAGCGCGGTTCGTGACATAGGGCGTGTAGTAGTACTGCCGCGGGTCGGTGAACCGGTACGGGTCGGCCAGCCGCAGCGCGCTGAACCGCTCGTCGTACAGTTCCCGGCCGGCCGCCCAGGTGGGGCGGTAGTGGAAGTTCTCTCGCGGCTGCACGTCGAGGGTGGCCTCGAGGTACCGGCTCGCTGGCTGGTCGCCGAGCCGGTCAATCACATTCTGGTAGGTGTGCCGTTTCGGCTCGATGACCTGATAACGCAGCTCGTACTGCACGGCAGGCTCCTTCGGTAGATCAGGTGACGATCAAGGTCAGCAGGAGGGCTCGCAGCTCGTCCGCCGAGCTGAGTTCGACCGGGCCGGTGGGGCCGGTGCCGGGCAGCGTGATCCTGGCCGTCGCGGTGCGTCCGGCGATCTCGGTGTGCACCCGCGCCGCCCGGTCGCGGTAGGCGAGGGTGAACCCGAGCCGGCCGACTCCGGCCTCGTCCCGCAGCTCGATCACGTCTCCGTGGCTGCGCAGTACCGCATTGGCTTCGCTGACCAGCTGTTCGGCCAGTGAGCGCACCTCGACCTGGGTGTGCGTGGCTTCCGCAACGCCGCGCTCGGTGCTCGCGGCCATCCGCGGCACCGGGGCCGGCACGCCGTGGGCCAGGTTGTCTACCGCGAGCATGAACGGCGTCATGGCAGCCTCACGTCCGGTGGAGAGGCGAGAGGTGTGTCCATGCGGTTCTCCTCGGGTCGTGTCGCTTGTTCTGCCCAGTGTTGACCAAGGATTCCGCGTTGTGAAATACAAAGATCGCGCTGATTAAGAGCGCCGGCGTCCTAATCCGTCATGAGCGGCGCCGCCCGCCCCCGATGAGTGACTGTACGCGGGCGAGCACCCGCGCCAGGTGGGGTGACCGGTCGTCCCGGCGGGTCGCGGCCGCCAGTTCCACCTCCTCCGTGGTGCCGGACAGCGGCAGGTAGGTCGCTCCGGTGATCCGCAGATGCTGGACCGATGCCGGCACCAGCGCGACGCCGATTCCGGCCGCCACAAAGGCGACCATGGTCGATGTCTCGGCCACCTCGACCACCGACTGCGGGGTGAAGCCCGCATGCCGGCAGGCGTCGAAGACCGCCTCGTACACCACCGAGCGGTGCTGGGACGGATAGCAGATGAACGGCTCGCCGCTCAGCGCGGCTAGCTTCACCCGGGAGCGGCCGGCCAGCGGATGGCTCGTCGGCAGGGCGGCGATCAGCGGCTCACGGCGCAGGACGCGCACTTCAATGTCCGGGCTGCGGACCGGCGGGCGGAGGAAGCCTAGGTCGAGTGTGCGGTCGAGCAGCGCGGCGACTTGATTCGGCGTCAGCATCTCGCCCTTGAGTTCCAGCTCAATGCCCGGGAAGTCGTCGCGCAGCACGCGGGCCAGCGACGGCAGCAGCTCATACGTGGCCGAGCCGGTGAACCCGATAGCGAGATGGCCCAGCTGTCCGGCCGCGACACGCTTCGCCTCGAGCTCGGCCCGGTCGACCGTAGCTAGGACCGTCCGCGCGCGTTCAAGGTAGAGCTCGCCCGCCGCAGTGAGCTCCACCTTACGGGTGGACCGGATCAGTAGCGGCACGCCGAGCTCGGCCTCCAGCTGCTTGATCTGCTGCGAGAGCGGCGGTTGCGCGATATGCAGCCGCTCCGCGGCCCGGCCGAAGTGGCACTCCTCGGCGACCGCCACGAAGTAGCGCAGATGGCGAAGTTCCACGTCCGTAATCTATGGCTACATTGAGATCTCCGCCATATCAGTCAGGGGTCAATATGTATTTCTGTAGCTTGATCGCCGCTCGTACGCTAGTGCCATGTTCCCAGATGTGGTGATCTGCGAGCCGGTGCGCTCACCGGTCGGCCGCTTCGGCGGCGTGTTCCGCGAGTTGCCCGCGGCCGACCTCGCCACCGCCGTGCTCCGGGCGTTGTGCGTGCGCACCGGGCTGGGCGAGGGCGACGTGGACGACGTGGTACTAGGCCAGTGCTACCCGAATGGGGAAGCGCCGGCGATCGGCCGGATCGCGGCACTGGACGCAGGCCTCGGCGTGCACGTCCCCGGCATACAAATCGACCGCCGGTGCGGGTCGGGGCTGCAGGCGGTGCTGTACGGGGCGATGCAGGTCGCTATGGGCGCCGCCCGGCTCGTCGTGGCGGGCGGGGCCGAGTCGATGAGCCAGGCCGAGCACTACGCGCTCGGACTGCGCGCAGGCGTGAAAGGCGACGTCCAGCTCGCCGACCGCCTCGCCCGCGCCCGGGTCACCGCCGGCGGCCGGTCGCACCCGGTTCCCGGCGGGATGCTTGAAACGGCCGAGAACCTGCGCCGCGACTACCGCATCAGCCGGCAGGAACAAGACGAGTACGCGCTGCGGTCCCAGCAGCGGACCGCCGCCGCCGTCCGCGCCGGCCGCTTCGCCGAGGAGATCGTGCCCGTCGCCGACGTCACCGGCGACGAGCACCCCCGCCCGGACACGACCCTCGACGCGCTGGCCAAGCTGCGTCCCGTCCGCGCTGCGGTGGATCCGGACGCCACCGTGACCGCCGGGAACTCCAGCGGGCAGAACGACGGCGCCGCGATGTGCGTGGTCACCACCGCGACGGAGGCCGAGCAGCGCGGGCTGCGCCCCCTGCTGCGCGTGCTCTCCTGGGCAGTCGCCGGCGTCGAGCCGGAACGGATGGGCCTGGGACCGGTGCCGGCCACCGCGGCCGCACTCGACCGGGCCAGGCTCAGCCTGACCGACATCGAGGTCATCGAGCTGAACGAGGCGTTCGCCGCCCAGGTGCTCGCCTGCCTGCGCGAGTGGAAGCTCGACCCGGGCGACGACCGGCTCAACCCCAACGGCTCGGGCATCTCACTCGGCCATCCGGTCGGCGCCACAGGCGCCCGCATCCTGGCCACCCTCGCCCGCGAGATGCACCGCCGCGGTGCCCGGTACGGGCTGGAGACCATGTGCATCGGCGGCGGCCAGGGCCTGGCCGCGATCTTCGAGGCGGCGCGATGACCGCCGTGCACCACCAGGTCGACGACCTCGCCGACGATGCCCTCGGACTGCTGGATCATCTCGGCATCGAGCGCGTGCACTTCGCCGGCCTGTCGCTCGGCGGCATGACCGGGCTGCGGCTGGCCGCCCGCGACCCGGACCGCCTGGAACGGCTCACCGTGCTGTGCACATCCGCTCACCTGCCGCCCGCCTCATACTGGACCGACCGCGCCGCCCTCGTCCGTGAACACGGCACCGCCGCCGTCGCCGACGCCGTCCTTGACCGCTGGTTCACCCCCGCATACCGGGACCGGGCCGCAGCCCGCCAGATGCTGGAGAGCATCCCTGCCGAGGGTTACGCCGGCTGCTGCGAGGCCGTCGCGACCATGAATCTCACCGCCGACCTACCCAAGATCACCGCCCCGGTGCTCGCGATCGCCGGCGCGGCCGACCCGGTCACGCCGCCGGACCACCTGGCCCGCATCGCGACGTCCGTCCCCCAGGACCGGCTGCTCGCCATCGACGGCGCCGCGCACCTGGCCAACGTCGAGCAGCCCGCCGCGGTCACCGGGGCCATCCTGGAGCCGGCATGGACAAGGTGATCGCCACGGCCGCCGAAGCCGTCGCCGACATCGGCGACGGCGCCAGCATCGCGGTCGGCGGGTTCGGCCTGGCCGGCATCCCGTGGTTCCTTATCGAGGCCCTGCTCGACCAAGGCGCCAGCGACCTGACCATCGTGTCCAACAACTGCGGGGTCGACGGCGCCGGGCTGGGCCTGCTGCTGGAAAAGCGGCGCATCAGCCGGGTCATCGCCTCCTACATCGGTGAGAACCGGGAGTTCGCCCGGCAGTACCTCGCCGGCGAACTACATGTCGAGCTCACCCCGCAGGGCACCCTCGCCGAGAGGATGCGCGCCGGCGGCGCCGGCATCGGCGCCTTCTACACCCCGACCGGCGTCGGCACCTGCGTGGCCGACGGCGGCCTGCCCTGGCGTTACCACCCCGACGGCGCCGTCGCCATCGCGTCGCCGCCGAAGGAAGTCCGCGCCTTCAGCGGGCGGAGCATGGTGCTCGAGGAGGCCATCACCACCGACGTCGCGCTGGTCCGCGCCGCGGCCGGCGACCGGCACGGCAACCTCGTCTTCCACGCCGCGGCCCGCAACTTCAACCCCGTCGTGGCGATGGCCGGACGCGTGACCATCGCAGAGGTCGAGCGGCTCTCCGAACCCGGCGAGCTCCACCCGGACGCCGTCCACCTTCCCGGCGTGTTCGTGCAGCGCGTGGTTCCGCTCACCGCCGGGCAGGCGATGCGCAAACAGATCGAGAAGCGGATAACCCGATGACCTTGACCCGGCACCAGCTGGCAGCACGGGCCGCCGCCGAGCTCCGGCCCGGCCAGTACGTCAACCTCGGCATCGGCATCCCCACCCTGATCCCGGATCACCTGCCGCCGCACGCGGACGTCGTGTTGCACGCCGAGAACGGCATCCTCGGCGTCGGGCCCTACCCAGCCGAGGACCAGCTCGATCCCGACCTGATCAACGCCGGCAAGGAAACCGTGACCGTCCGGCCCGGCGCCTCGTTCTTCGACTCGGCATTCAGCTTCGCCATGATCCGCGGCGGCCACATCGACGTCGCCATCCTCGGCGGCATGCAGGTCAGCGCGAACGGCGACCTCGCCAACTGGATGGTCCCCGGCCGCATGGCCAAGGGCATGGGCGGCGCCATGGACCTCGTCCACGGCGCGCAGCGCGTCATCGTCGTCATGGAACACACCACCAAGGACGGCAGCCCCCGGCTGGTCCGCGAATGCACCCTGCTGCTCACCGGCAAGGCAGTCGTGCACCGCGTCATCACCGACCTGGCCGTCCTCGACGTCGAGGCAGGCACCTTCCGCGTCGTCGAACTCGCGCCCGGCGTCGACCGGGCAACCATCGAACAGCGCACCGACGCCCCGCTGCGCTGGTAAGCGACGGCCCCAGAGCCCGGCCGCCCGTCAGCGACAGCCCTGTACGGTCTTATCTGGCACGCACCTCGGGCCGCGGGCCGGTTACGCGGCGTGAGATCTGAGGCAGTGGCCCGGATTCGGCCGCCAGCCTGCCGTCTCAGAATCGGCGGATTATGAGAAGTGTGGCCCCACGCATCGTACACGCTACCTGCACGGATACCGCAGAGCCGTGCCGCTGATGGCCCTGATTGCACAGTTGGCACGGACGGCTCGGTCCACGAACCGGTCCACGCCTCACCGCGGTGATCACGGGATGCCAGCTACAGAACGTTACCGTCCGCGGGGTGTTTGATATGCCAGGGCTATGGCAGGCGGGCTACGTGGTCGATCTGGACTATCCGCCGTTTTCGTCGATCGTGTAGAAGACGCGGTACCGCCCGGCCCGCAGGCGCCGCAGATCGGGCGACCCGTACGGGAACGACTCCGGCGGCCGCGGCTCATCGGCGAGCTGACCGACGGTATCCCGAGCGCCGCGACTCTGGGGGATCGTCGCGGAGGAAGGCCGCCGCCTGGTCCAGGGCCTGAATTCCCAGTTGACTGATAGCTCACCGGGACGGCAGGCCCAGGCGACGGCCCGCTTCCTCATGTGACACGTAGCGGACCGCCCCAGCCTCGCGGCGCGCCAGGTATCCCGCCCGGGCAGCGTCGAACTCCTCGTTGACCTGCTGCTCCTGCATCGCCTGGCGCAGCCGCCGGTACTCCTCGATGGGCACGACCACCGCTACCACCTGGCCGGCACGGTGAATCACGTCGTGGGTGTCACCAGCGGGCAGTTCGCTCATGACAATGATGGTAACGAAGCGGACCCGGCAGCCAGGCGTCGCAACACGGCGGCGTCCCCATGATCAGAGGCGACGCCGTGCCAACTCCCGCCTGGCCACCTGAATGGATCCGACAGCTATCAGTACCCGATAACTCTTCCGATGGTGGCTAGCGGGTTCGGGGAGGACATCCACTCTTCCACCTGCATCTGGCGACCTAAGCATTACGAGCGTGTCCCGTGCGTGGGATAGGGATCGAAAGGCCTTGCCGACGCCCGATTGCCTGATCCCATCAGCGTACCGTGCAGGCCGCGCCAGAGATGCGCCCGACGGACGCCCGGGGACGACATCGCCAGGGTCGCTGTGTCGCACGCGACCAAGCGCGCAGTCAGGCTGTCCCCTCGGCCGCATCGCTCCCAGCACCGGTCACCTCGGCGACTACGCCACCGATCGGTCGAGGTGTTGCGGGGGGCAGTTGAGGAGGGCGCACGGCATCGAACTTCTTCCACTGGTCTTTCACCATCGACCAGCGGCTCTTGGCGACCTCGGGGTCGTATTCAGGACTCAACGGATCGTAGACATTGGGCAGACTGTCACGCCATTTGGCGAATGCCGGGCTGGATCGATCAGACGTCGGCGGCCTCAATGCCGGTGGAGCATCGTTGCTTATCCGCTCGAGCAACTTGTCCCGCGTGCCCTGGAACTGTGGCCAGTACCTTTGCTGCTCCTCGCTAGACATCTTCAGCCAGGCCGTCAGTGCTCTGTCGGCCTGGTCAGCGAGGAGCTCCGGCGGCAATGGCGGGAGCGCGGGCGCCCCAGCCGAAGCCGCTCTGAGTTGCCCCAGAAGCCCTCTGCCCGGTCGGCCGGGGGTGGGGGCGACCTGCAGGACTGATCCTGAGTAGGAAAGGAACTCCTTTACCGGGTACGGATAATCCTCATCCCCGCTGCTTGGGCGGTAGTCGCCGATCAGGCTCTGGGCCACGTGCGCGAGTTCGTGTACAACGATATGCACGAGCCACTCGAAGCCCTTGTCGAAGGACCCGGGACCGAACTCGATCCTGCTCCGTCGCGCAGCGTCGCCGAGACCGGACGTCTCGGCAGCATGCTTCGTCAAGCCGGGTTCGAAATGCATCTCGGCGAGACCCATGGTCGAGAGGCTGTAGGCCCGGATGACCTCCCGGACCGCCTGCATCCCGATTCTGTTCTTCTCGCTGCCGCTCGCTGCCGCGAATGCCTTGAGGAGCGCTTCGACACTGGGACGAACGGCATCTCCGACGGGCTGTTCGGTGGCGGCGCCTTCGGCTCCCCGAGCTTGCGGCTGGCACGCGATGCCGATCGCGGCGGCACCGGTGACCGTAACCGATCTCCCGCGCACGACCTCGTCAGCAGCGCTTTGAGCCGACGCTTCCAGGCCGGGGTCGCCCGCGACCGGCGCGCGCGCGCCACCGCGCCTCTGCTGCACGACGTGAGCCAGCTCGTGCGCCAGCAGATGCTGGCCGGACGGGTGCTCCAATGCATATTCGGCGTCGTTGAAGACGATGGCCTCGCCTACGGTGTATGCCCGCGCTCCTAGCGTGGAAGCCGAGCGCGCCGCCCGGCCGTCGGAATAGATGCGGACCTGCGAGAAGTCGTGGCCGAACCGCGGCTCGAAATAGCGGCGGGCCGCGAGGCCGAGCGGTCGGCCCCTGTGGCCCGGCAAGCCGTCGGCACGACCGGACGAGTCCGACGCAGTGCCAAGCGCGGTCGCTGAAGACCTGGTGAAATCCCAGGACGAGTCCATCTCCGGGCCGCCCGGCTCTGAACCCGTGGAATGCCCCGGCGCGGAGAGTTCGTCCGCTCGGTCAGGTGGGAATACTGGGACTTGGCTGAAATCCCACGACACGTTTGGGGGCGCAGGTTGCCCACCTGGCACGCGCATCCGCTCAGGCAGGTGGCCGGGCACCTGCTCCGCGGGGTCATGACCCGGCTGCTTCCGCGCAGGTGTCGAGCGCCGGTGCGCCTGCGAGGCGGTCGAACATGCGGCTGACTTCGTCTGCGTCTTAGCCACCCTCGGGGCAAACATGGCTTTACCTGCTTGTCGGTAGAGGAAGCCAGCGAGCCCAGCTTACGTTACAGAGATTGAAAAGCTGAGGCCTACGGTGGTTCAGGGTCGAGGGTGAGCCAAGCGACGCGCCGAAGGCGCGCCCTTGACGCTGGAGGGGGCCAGCCCGGACAAATGCGCAGCGTTCCGGCCCGCTCGCTGTGACATTCTCCCGGCGACCGGCGCATTCGGTGCGACTTGACGGCCTAGCCGTGGTGCTGACGGGCGTGGCAGCGGGATACGGCGGTGACCGCAGGGGGTCGGTCAGCAGGACTCCCGCGCGGCAGCCGCCGCGCCGAAGGGCTTGCGTCCGAAGGACGCGGCGAAAGCTGCCGCCCCGCAACGGCGAGACCGTGGGTGAACCCCGGCCGCCTACGGCGGGTCACCCTGGTCGTCCTTTTCTCAACTGTCCGCGCCCATCCTCGCTGTTCACGGCCAGGGCCGTCAGGCTCGGCGCGCCAAAGGTGCCCTTGAAGCCGCATAGAAACTTGCCGCAGTAGCTCCAAGGCTCCAAGGCTCCAGCGCCCCGATCTGGGCACGTATTCGGCATAGCCAGCCGCATACGGACGCTTCCGGCTGCACACATCCGCATAGCCTGAACGAATGAGAAGCGCCCCTGGCCAGTACATAGCCGCAGGTTCAAGGTCGCTTTACGTGGGGCGCTGAGAGAGTGGGGCGGGTGGGGCTCGAACCCACGACCGGCGGATTATGAGTCCGCTGCTCTGACCGGCTGAGCTACCGCCCCGGGCGTCGGGAGCACACTAC
>Ga0207700_10002313_pt1 | contig 10930 bp, 11 predicted proteins | sample LARL82metaG_FD_184348 | JGI IMG/M metagenome (GOLD analysis project Ga0207700, IMG submission 184348) | Corn, switchgrass and miscanthus rhizosphere microbial communities from Kellogg Biological Station, Michigan, USA - LAR L8-2 metaG... | ecosystem: Host-associated > Plants > Roots >...
CGAGGGCGCGCTGCTCGCCAGCAGCCATTTCGGGTCGGGCGTGCTGACTTTCTCGGTCAACGGGCTGTTTCACACCGAGCCCGGCTATGACCTCTTGGCCACCGGCCCGTTCAACAGCCCCAAGGATGCGATTCAGCCGCTGACCGGGATTATCGAGACCGACTGGTCGCCCTTTACCTTCACGATGAACTGGACGTTCACGCGGAAGCGCTCCCCGATCGCTTTCGAACGCGACGAGCCGTTCTGCATGGTTTTTCCGATGCCGCGCGGGCTTGTCGAGGCGGTCAAGCCCGAGTTCCGCTCGATGGACGAGGAACCGGCGGTGCAGGACGCCTATCGCACCTGGTCCGAAAGCCGGCAGGAGCCATCGGACATGTTGCGCGGCAGGATCGTCCTGCTAAAATTCAGGCACCATGCCGAAGTTCCCGAACGCAGTACGTTCGCTTTGCGCCGGCCTCATTCTTTCGCTGGCTGGGGCGTGTGGTGGGGATGCAATCCTGCAACCCACGGCGGCCGACCAGCAGGCGATCGCATCTGTGGCCGACAAGCCGTACCGCCTTCAGCCAGGAGAAAAGGTCCGGATCACCGTTTACGGTGAAACGGGCCTCTCGGGAGAATACCAGATCGACCCTACCGGTTTTATCTCCCTCCCATTGGCGGGTGTTGTGAAAGCAGCCGGCCTTACGGAAAACGATTTGCAACAGCAACTGGTAGCACTCTATAGCAAGGAATATCTAAAAAACCCGAAGATTACAGTTAGTGTATCAGAATTCCGTCCATTTTATATAATAGGTGAAGTAGAAAAGCCCGGATCGTATTCGTATACTAGCGGCCTCAACGTATTGAGCGCTGTAGCTATTGCCGGAGGCACTACTTATCGTGCCAGCCGAGATCGTATTTTTATACAGCACCCCGGCGAGAGTGGACTTCGAGAGTATACTTCATCTGCAGCTATTCCGATCATGCCTGGAGATATCATTCAAATTCCACGGCGCTACTTTTAAGTATTTGTAACTGGGAGCCGCTAAACTATTAGACCGCGGGCAAAAATTCTTAGACGCTATCCGATGCGCGCATAATGTGCGACCCTTCTTCACGAGTAGCCGCGATGAGGTGCTAATGCGAGCGCTGACCCCGATGGATAGGGGATCGCTGTTTGATGGACATGCCCTGTTTGGGGACTTAGCTCGGGCTGAGATTGATATCCTTTTATCTCATGCTCGGCTCCAACACTATCCGGCGGGGCGTACAATTTTCATAAAAGGCTCACCAGCACGAAGCATGATGGCCGTCCTAGCCGGTCGGATCAAAATCAGCGCCCCGGCTCAGAGCGGGAGAGAGGTCGTGCTGGCGATTATCGATGCGGGCGAAGTATTCGGCGAAATCGCCTTGTTAGATGGTGATCCCAGAACCGCCGACGCCACGGCATTGAGCGATTGCGACTTGCTGGTCATAGACCGTCGCGATTTCATTCCATTTTTGGAACGACGTAGCGACCTCTGTATGCGGTTGCTGAAATTGCTATCGCAGCGGCTTCGCCAGACGGACGACCAGATAGAGGCCGCGCTTTTCGAACGGCTGGACACAAGGCTCGCAAGGGCATTGATGAGACTGGCCAGCAGTGCGTCGACCCCTGCTCCAGACGGTCCCGTGCAGCTTAATGTCTCTCAACACGAACTCGCGGGAATGATCGGCGCCACTCGCGAACGTGTAAATAAGCAGCTTCATGCTTGGCAACGGGATGGACTGGTCGAGCTCGGTAAGCGCCTAATCGTGATTCGCGATGCGCGAGCTATCGAAGCGCTAAGCTAGTCGAGCCCTGCCCCTCCCGCGGTAACTCTGCGGCCCTCGAGGTGCGCGACGGCACGACTGTTTCTCTGTTTCGGGAATGCGAAGCCGTCTGTTCACCTGTCGCGCGCAGCGGGTTCTTTACAAAAAAAGCGATCATAGCATCTGAGGCAAGCCCCGCACTAAGTCTGGGTGTGTACATTCATTTATTCTTAATGATACCAAATACTCAAATACCGTCTATTCTCGATTATTCTTAATCTTTCTTTGGGCATCGAAGCGTATTTGGAGGCAAGTGCGTCCTCCGCGGCCAGACTCATCTTGGCCCATCGTCGCTAGGTGCCTCTACGATGAAACTACGACTCGCCGCTGCTTTGCTTGTCCTCCTACTGGGCACATGCACTGGACAGGCGCTGCAATATGATAAAGTAGCACTCGGTCACGCTTCCAAAATCCTGCTGATAGCGCGCGGGCGTATTACTGACGGTGATACGCAACGGCTTCTTGGTTTTTTACTGTCTCTGCCGGCGAGTGACCGTGTTGCCGGCATCGTTGTCGATAGCCCGGGTGGCGGGTTAGTCGAGGCGGAAACACTCGCCGGTGTGATCAGACGGGCGGCGTTCCCCGTGTTTGTGCCACCTCGCGGACAATGCTCATCTGCTTGTTTCTTGCTCTTCGCTGCAGCACCAAATCGTTTCGTTGCCGCAGATGCGGCTATAGGCGTCCATCGAGCCAACGAAAACGGTAAAGAGACCCTTGCTGCAAGAACCGCTACCGCAGCGATGCTAAAAGATGTGTTGGAGCTTGGCGTACCAGACCCGATCGTCGCAAAACTCGCGCGAACACCTCCGAATCAAAAGAGCTGGCTGTCTCCCGCAGATTTTGCTGCGATGCGTGTGTCGATTGTTGCGGGAGGACAGCCACGAGCAGGCCTAGCGGATTGGGGCGACGCAGATCGTAAGCAGATTGAAGCCTGGTTTGCGATACTGAGCGCGCGATAGCATTTTACGGTGGGCCAAAACCTGACACTACAATTCCTTATTTCGTCAAGGCCTCGTAGACTCCGTTCCATTCCATAGGTGGCGGCGAAATTCGTAATTCACGAATTCTATCTTCATAGAGTGTATAAACGTGTTGCAAGATTTCTGGCGCTTGCGAGCGGCACGCATCTAGCTGACCCAGGGCTTCGTCCCATTCGCGTCGACGGTACGCCACGATCATTGAATCGTGAGCGGCGGCAAGTGCGCTGAAGGCTGCGGTCGCCGCTACTGAACCATCGCCAAGTAGGAAGAATATGCGGACGGGCTTTGTTTTACCTACGACCTGGATGAGATCGAGTTCAAGCAGCGCAAAACCTGGTACCTGATCAGCCGTTCGCTCTCCGACAATGATATCGACATGATAAGTCTTGGTCTGACCTTCGAGACGGGAGGCAACGTTGGCGTCATCGCCTAAGACCGAGTAATCGAAGCGCTGATCCGAGCCCAGATTGCCAACTATACAGTGTCCAGTATTTAGGCCGATGCCAGCACGCACTTCTCGGAAAGGGCGTCCGGCAGCCTGGGCTTCTGCGCGCCATGCATCATTCAGCTGAACGAGTGCACTCCGCATTCCAAGGGCGGCACGGCAAGCGTGCTCTGCATGCGTCGGGTCGGCCAGTGGAGCATTCCAAAATGCCATAATCCCGTCGGCCATATACTTATCGACTGTGCCCGAGTTCGACAGGATCACATCAGTCATAGGGGTCAGGTATCGGTTAAGAAATGTCGTTAGACCGTGAGGGTCCAGCGCTTCTGAAATTGTGGTGAACCCACGAATATCACTGAACATTATCGTCAGCTCTCGGGACTCTCCACCGAGCGTTAGCCGCTCGGGGTGTTCGGCGAGCTGAGCGACAATGGAGGGCGCAAGATAGCGGCTAAATGCGTGCCGCACATGCCGGCGTTCAGCCTCAGCACGCAAAAACAGCACGGCTGAGGAACTCAGATATACCAGCACGCCCACCAAGGACGGGAAGACCGGATCGAGCAGCCAGTTGTATGTTGTGTAAGCGTACCATGAACCAAGGGCGGCCGGGGCCACGGCCGCAGCTCCGACCAGCGCCGTCCATCGCGCGCCGACCCGAGGGAGTAAGAGCACGATCGCAAGCGCAATCTCGAGCATGAAAACAACTTCTGCGCCGCGTGCCCAATCCGGTCGCTCCACATTGTCCCCGAGCAACATCTGCTCTAGTAACTGTGCGTGTATTTCTGCGCCCGATGCTGCTGGATCCAACGGAGTCGGGCGAAATTCCTTCAGCCCTTCAGCCGTGGTCCCGACTATCACGGCATTATCTCTGATCAGATCGGGATCCGCGCTGCCGTCTAAGATCTTCCACGCAGGTACAAATCGCTCCGGCTTATGGGGTGTGGCGTGGATCCATACAGTGCCGTCGTGGCCGGTTGGCACCGTTATATTGCCGATCTTGATCGCGGTGATACCGGTATGTTCGCCGAACGCGTTGACGCCGCTCGCGCCCGCGGATTTGACGATGTACGTGCGCGCGTTCTGCGCAACCCGCAATATTTCGAGTGGGAGAGCGGGATAAAGTTTGCCCCCAATGGCGGTAAGCAGCGGCACGCGTCGTGCAATGCCGTCATGCTCAAGCAAGGTCCCGAGGCTTCCGTTCCCGGCGGCGGCCGCTTCGAGCATGGGGAGCGCGGGGGCAGCACTCGGATATTGTGGCACCCACATGAGTGGATCGTCCCCGGCTGTCGCAAAGCTGAACTTAGCCTGGGGTAATCGTGTTAATTCTCCGGAGCGAGGTGCAAAGCCAATGACAATACGGGCGCGTCCAAATGCCTCGGCCAGCACGTGATCGTGGTCAGGTAGGCCCGCGAAGCGCGCTACGATCGGATCGTCCGGTGGAATTTCCTCAAGGCTCTTTATAACCCGAGAGGGCGTCGTCCGATCGGGATCGATCAACAGAATGTCGAAGCCGATGACGGCCGCACCGAGTTCATTGAGCCGCTCGACCAGCTTGGCCAGGAGTGTCCGCGGCCAGGGCCACTGGCCAAAGCGTTCGATGCTTTCCTCGTCGATATCGACTATTCGGACGGGGACGGGCTCATACTGCCGCGGCTTCAGGCGCAGAAACTCGTCAAAAACAGCCATACGGAACTGAACGAGCGCCTGGGGCTCGCTTACCCAAGCTAAAAAAGAGAGCAACAAAATCGGCAGCGGGACTAAATAGTGCAGCTGCTTACTTAAAAATCGGCGGAACCGCCTCATGGCTTCCTTGACACAGGCTAGACGTCGAAGCCGCTTCGGCGTCGCCTAACAAAACGGCCATCTCAGATAGCGTAGGTTGACGGGACGGCTTGCCTCCGTCAAGGCCGGCAGCGCCGGTATTGAGTGCACTAGATGCACGGCCCAATGCGGTCGATCGGGCTCCTGAGCAGCCATGCTGTGGTTCTTGCAGATACTTATACCAGCGATGGGCCTCAGCTCTGGCCTGGGTTGCAAGAAGCCTAAGCTCTTCGTCAGAGAGCCTTTTCCCAAGAGCGCGTTCGACCTCTTGACGAAAATTCAAAAGGAAAATCGCTCGTTCGAGGATGCGCGCATCGGAGCTCGCCGCTTCGTAGAGCTGTTCAGCTCGTGAGCAGTCAGCTTTCCTGGAGGAGGCAGCGATTTTAAAATTTCGCGTTGCCGGCGATACCACCTCTCGTCCGGAGACCGACAAGTATGTAGTAAAAGCATGGATCGGTTGCACCGAATTGCACTGTAATAAACAGAGTAAAGCACCTGTAATAATTTTTGACCTATACATCAGTGAGTCTGCAGTAAGCGCAAGGGCATGCCAACCGCTATCGGCGACTCGCCGGCTCAGCCCTGCCCAGCTAAGCTCCGCGGCCCGCATAACATGAAGATTTCGCGACCAGCATAGGTCAAGCCGCTTACGCGATCATTGCGGTCGCTGAACAGACATCGCAAGCCACCTCCTTGTTGCATTGGTTCAACATCCATACCGGCCCTTGCGGCTGAGTGCGTACGGACGATTGCAGCACAATACAGCAAACCAGCCCCGTGTCGGCCAGTAGCTCTATAAGATATGCTTCCGGTACCAGTCGTAGGTTTGTCTTATACCCGTCGCAAGATCGATATGCGGCCGCCAGCCCAGTGCGGCAAATTGAGAAGTATCGAGCAGCTTCCGGGGTGCTCCGTCGGGCTTTGTCGCGTCGAAGACAAACCGGCCTTTATAGCCGATTACCGAAGCTATCGTTTGCGCGAGTTCGAGGATCGTCACCTCCGTACCGGTACCGACGTTTATGGGCTGCTCCTCCGACCATGTCTGCATCAGGAAGACGAGCGCCTCAGCAAGGTCGTCGACGTGGAGAAACTCGCGGCGCGGCGTACCGGTTCCCCAGATCGTAACTGTGGGGTCGCCGCAACGGGTCGCGCTATCAATTTTCGATAGCAGCGCCGGGAGGACATGGCTCGAGAGCAATTCGAAATTGTCTTCTGGCCCGTAAAGGTTGGTCGGCATGGCGGCGATGAAATCGCACCCGTACTGTCTTCGATATGCCTGGCACAATTTCAGTCCAGCGATCTTTGCAATCGCGTACCACTCGTTAGTAGGCTCCAGGGGTCCTGTAAGTAAACAGCTCTCGCGCATCGGCTGAACAGCCAAGCGGGGGTAAATGCAAGATGATCCAAGAAACATCAGCTTTCGGACAGCCGTTCGTCGCGCCACCTCAATGATGTTCGCCGCAATTGCGAGATTGTCATAGAGGAACTCTCCTGGATGAGTAGCATTTTCGTAAATCCCACCGACATGCGCGGCCGCAACAAAAACAGTATCCGGAAGGTTGGCCACGAACCAATCACCCACCGCCTTCTGATCACGCAAATCGAGTTCTTCGCGAGTTGCGGTTAAGATGAGGCAATCCTCGGCGCGAATACGACGAATAAGCGCTGAACCAACCATGCCGCGGTGGCCGGAAACGAACACTCGCCGGCCTTTTAGAGGGTAAATAATGCGTGCCGTTTGCATCAATTGCCACCCGCCATCGCAGCGCCTCTGGCAGGCGTTATAAAGCCCGCCTGAGATAAGGCTTGCTCACTTTGGGCGAGCTTACAATCATGAGCCACCATCATTTTGATCAACTCGGGGAAGGTCACGCGAGGGCACCAGCCTAGCTGGTCGCTGGCTTTGGCGGCATCACCACATAAGTTATCGACCTCAGTTGGGCGCAGATATCGCTGGTCGATAACAACGTGGCGGCGCCAATCAAGCCCGGCTTCCGCGAAGGCAAGCTCGACAAGCTCTCCAACGGAGTGCGTTTCGCCGGTCGCAATCACAAAATCATCTGGTTCATCCTGTTGCAGCATTAGCCACATTGCTTCCACATAATCGGCGGCATACCCCCAGTCGCGTCTCGCGCTGAGGTTCCCCAGATATAATTTGTCCTGAAGTCCCTGGGTGATCCTCCCGACGGCACGGGTGACCTTCCGCGAAACAAAAGTTTCACCGCGGCGCGGGCTCTCATGATTAAAGAGAATGCCGTTGCAGATGAAAAGATTATAGGCTTCTCGATAGTTTATCGAGAACCAATGCGCGGCTAATTTACTCACCCCATACGGGCTACGTGGGTAGAATGGTGTTTTCTCGTTCTGCGGCGGGGGTGCCGCTCCGAACATTTCAGACGACCCGGCCTGATAGTAACGCACCGCGCGATTACTATGAATGACATGGTCGCGCAACGCCTCAATAAGGCGCAACGTGCCCATCGCGACGACATCGGCAGTGTATTCCGGCATGTCGAACGATACGCGGACATGGCTTTGTGCTGCAAGATTGTAGACCTCATCAGGCTTAACATCCTCGAGCACTCGCCGAACGGTGCTGACATCCGTCAGGTCGCCGTAATGCAATCGTACTCCGGGGTTTTGCGAATGCGGATCGCAGTACATATGATCAATGCGATCCGTATTGAACAAGCTGGAACGACGAATTACGCCGTGAACATCGTAGAATTTACCGACGAGTAGCTCCGCAAGGTACGAGCCGTCCTGCCCGGTAATGCCGATAATCAAAGCTCGCTTTGTCATACGTTAAATATACTCAATGAGGGATCCACGGTCATCTTGTTTCGATTGGTTCAGCTTTTGGCGGCTGATCGCACAGATGTAATCTGCAATCGGACGAGGAATCCTCGGGCGAGGCGGGCGAGGCCAACGGCTGCCGCAAGGGTGGTGGTTGGTTCCGCGCCTTTCAGAAGCAGCGCTTTCGCCTAGAAGACGGCACCAAGGACGTCGATCAATAACGATCCTATCAGGGTGATCGCAACCGACAAAAAAATCATTGCTATGATAAATTCGATGACATTGACTCGCATAGCGAGTTCGCCCCGCAGAAATCATGTTGTTTCTGCTTAGACCGAGGCCGCTGTTAGCAATGTGACGCGGGTCACAGTTGAAACGGGCAGAAAGGCTCGGCGACGAGCGATTGACAGGCGTCAACTCCGCAATTCTCCCATTACGGAGACGACTACCCTCACTAGGCGACCAACGCCAGTTCACGCAGCTCCCTTCATGTCTGCATTCGGCGTCCGCGGTGCGCTCCCAACTGAGTTCTGGCTCTTAATGCTTTGAAGTATACTGCAGCGCCAGGATAATGGAAACGTGACTAACAGATGGGCCAGCATCGAGCGAACCTTAATGAGGAATGGCAGCGGTTTTTACAACAAAACCCGGAGGCCCGGCTTGTTGTGGATAGCCTGATGCATCGGACAGGACTGACAGATGACGATGTCCTCATCCTCTTATTAGAGGCATGGATCGAACGGAATTGCATAGGTTCATCGGAAACCGGCAGCTTGCCAGTCTAACTTTTCTGAAGTGCGCCCGCCGCTAATCCAGGTGTCGAGGTTGCCCATACCCCAGTTAAAGCGGATACCGCATCTGGCAATTGCCGTAGCGCCGATGAAGCAAGCGAGATAGGCCCGCCCCAGCGCGCGGGTCTGGCCAATGTCGAAGCGGTTCCACCCGCCGACATCCGTGGCCGCTTTTTTGACTGACCTGCACCGGTCCTTGTGGGCCCTCCGGCTTCGCTCGCCACATCGATGTATCCACTCCGTGGCTAGCTCCCCCCCGTCTACTGCGTCAGTGACACGCTCCAATTCCGTGCTGGTGATCGCCTTCTCTCAAGCAAGCGCATTACCTACCACGTTCAATATAGCGAGCGCGAGCAGGGCGGCCCACCGGGCCAAAGAACAGGATTTCGCATTGGAGAAGCTGAAGGAACTGAGTAAACCTGCCACACGGCGGCAAGCTGAAGCAAGATTCCTATGGTGCTGCCAGATCCACACCCCGCGCCTCGTGGAGGTGGGGGCCGGCTCTCATCGCGCGGAACGCCAAATTTTTCGTGGGACCGTTTGCAGCCGGGCGGACGAACGCTGGCGCTTATTTCTGAAGGGGTCCTTCAGACCGGGTGAATTGGAAGCAGGTTGCTACCGTCCATCGAAATGGAGACCCTCCGTCCCAGGATGTTAAGAAGCACTCGCACTCGTCCTGCACCGTCGAGCTCATCGAGCATCGCGAGCTGCTCCGCAAACGGACCAGCCACCAAGCGGACCGGGTTACCTACCTTTAAATGCGCTTGAAGCTGTAGAATGCCGTTTTCATCCGCGCAGGCGACCAACGCCTCAACAACACCGCCCGGCACAGGCTGCGGCTGGTCGCCTTGCATCACCAGCGATGCTACCCCGATCGTTCCGTTGACGCGGCGCCACGGTTGCTGATCTATATTGAGGACGACAAAGAGGTAACGAGGGAAGAAAGGTGCGGCGATAATGCGAGATGTCCTCGCGTGCCGCACCGTCTTATAACGTTTCGGCTGGAATGTGCAAAAGGTTTGGTTGTGCAATTGCCGTTGAGCACGCCCTTCGGCGAAGGGCAAGGTATATACTGCGTACCAGCGCTCGCCCGGCTTGAGAAAAGTAGGAGCCCGCTGTACATCCGGAAGAGTACTAATCATGGTAATACTGAACCGCAATCGATTCTTATAATAATCTAACAAATTTCGTGATCCGCGGCAACAGACAAGCTTCACGCGGCGAAAAGCAGCTTCCTTCCGGTGGAGCGGCAAAGTTGGTGTTTAAACGACGCAAAGATGAGACTAGCTGACAATAATAGAGAACGTTTGTACGTGATCGGCGATATTCACGGCCGTGTCGATCTGCTTGATCGCATGATTAAGGAGATCGACCGTGACTTAGAAAACTCCCCTACCGACAGTGGTCTTACAGTCACGATTGGAGACTATGTTGACCGTGGCCCAAATTCCCGATCGGTCGTTGATCGCTTGGCACATAACCCGTTTCCGACGGAATTCATTGCACTCAGGGGAAATCATGATGAGTTGTTTGAAACTTTTTTGCAGAACCCATCAGTAGCCGACGCGTGGCGGCGCCTGGGCGGTCTGGAAACGTTGCACTCCTATGGGGTGCCGATAAAAGATTTAATGCACGGGAAAAATTATGAAGCAGCCGCCGCAGCCCTGAGAGCATCCTTACCGCAGGCGCACCTTCAATTTTTTGCCTCTCTCAGGGAATGCTTACCCGCCGGTAATTATTTCCTTTGTCATGCGGGAGTTCGTCCCGGAATACCCCTGCCCCAACAGTACAGAGAGGATCTTTTATGGATCCGCGAGCCTTTTCTGAGTAGTAAGAGCAACTTTGGAAAGATTATCGTTCATGGCCACACACCGGTGCAGAAACCAGAGGTGTTGGCGAACCGTATCAATATAGATACGGGCGCTTATATAACGGGGCGGCTCACTTGCGCAGTCCTTGAAAAAAAAGAGGTCAGGTTCCTATCCGTTTCATGATCGCCGCGTCTGATCGATGCCCCCGCCCGCATCTTCCGCCGAGTCCGCTCGCAGCGAAACCACTTCGTGAGCCAGACCTTCTGTGGCCCACAGGGCGTGGTCGCTATTTTCCCTCGGGACGACAGTGTGAAATGGCGAGCTTCTCTCCGTCCTCGTCACCGCCGCGGGAGCTGCTGAGAGCTCGGCAGCCCTCGCCATTTAGCCGGATGCGCGTGATGTGAAATGTGTAGTTCTTGGCATTGCTTCGGGAGCGGAGCTCAACACGGTCACCAA
>Ga0207700_10002317_pt1 | contig 10915 bp, 10 predicted proteins | sample LARL82metaG_FD_184348 | JGI IMG/M metagenome (GOLD analysis project Ga0207700, IMG submission 184348) | Corn, switchgrass and miscanthus rhizosphere microbial communities from Kellogg Biological Station, Michigan, USA - LAR L8-2 metaG... | ecosystem: Host-associated > Plants > Roots >...
ACATCTCACCTCGCTGTGAAGTCGGCTCCGCGGAACATCCGGTCTCACATTCGATTGATCGACGGTATCAACCCGGAGGAAGCCCATGAAGCGCCTGACCCTCATCGCAGCCGCAGCCCTCGTCTCCACCGCAATGGTCGCTCCGGCGACGGCGCGGAGCTATTGCGACCATCATCGCTGCTACCACCGCGGCCCGGTCGGTGCTGCCGCCGATACGGCTGCCGGCATCGCGGGTGCCGCAATCGGGACCGCGGGCGCCATCGCCACGGCGCCGTTCCACAATTCCTACAACGCCTACGGCCCTTACGGCGCCGATCCCTATTCCGATCCCAATTTCGCCTGTCGCCCGGGGACCTGGATCAAGGGCGCGGATGGCCTGCGTCATCCCTGCCAGTAGGCGCCGACGGCGCCAAACCTGCTCAGGAACGGAAAGCATGCGGGCGGATTGTCATCGCGAGCAGATGACGCCTCGAGCTATCCGCCAAAGCCCCGCCAGCTATTGCGGTAGCTGGCGCGGCTGATCCGGAGACGGTCATGCCATACGCGCTATACGAAGCAGGCGAGCGGTTGACGCGCAGCTTTCCGACACCTCAAGCCGCCTGGGAAGCAGCCGAGCGCGCCGGACTTGTCGAGATCGGGCCTGACGGCGAAAAGAAGTTGGACAACAACCTCGAAATCCGCCCCTGCGAATCCACGCCCGACGAGGTCATCGACCCCGGCTCCGACTTCATTTTTTCATGACGTGGTTTCACCATCGTCGCAAATCCGAACTGAAAAATCCCCGGAAACGTTTCGGGGATTTTTCGTGGCCGAATGCGGCGATCACGCCAAGACGCTTTGCGGCGCGGATGCTGCTGTCGTGGTGACCGGCTTTTCGGCCGGATCGACCGGCAACTGGAGGACCGTTGCCCGCTGACCGAGCACAAGGTCCGTCACCAGCACGATCCTGCCGTTTGCGAACTCCAATGCGTCGTGATGTTGCGCGGGCTTGTCCAGGTCGATCTGCCGAAAGCGGGCGAGGCGCTCGCCGATGCTGCGACGAAACAACAGGCCCTCGGAGTACGCGTTGGTTTCGAACACGACCTCGGTGCCGGGACGCAGGCAAACCGCCGTCGTGCGATCTGCCGGTGACGCAAAGCCTCTGGTTTTCGTCCCGACGAACTCGGAGGTGACGATCGTCTCCGCCGATTCCGCCGGCCGCGAGGACACGACATGCAAGCTGTAGTCACACATGGACGGCTCCTTTGAACGTTTGCCCATGCTGTGTAACGAGGCTATGACGGGCTCGTTCCTGTTCGGATCCGCCGCACGCGCGCACTCCGTTTTTCAGAAGTCCGTGAAACACCGTCGCTGACCGTGATGCGCAGATGCCGCGAAGCTGCACCGGCAAGCACTGATCGTGAAACGCGCGTCGGCAGACGCGCGCGTCACTTCGGACGAACATTTGGATTGCCGCCCGGGCTGCCAGGCGGCGGGATCGCCGGCTTGTCGCCAGTATCCGGTGTCGGAGCACGGATCTCCGGATCGACGCCGGTGGGCGGGCACAGCACGCCTTCCGACTCTGCAAGCTTGTCGCCAAGCGGCTTGCCGGAACGACCGATCGTCGAACCATCCGGCGACACCTCGCCGCGCGGCGCCCTCGCGGCACAATCGGCTGGCGACGACGGCGCCGCGGGAGCGGTCTGTTGCGGCGGCGTGGCAGGCGTCGGCGGCGCTTGCGCAATTGCAGCGCAGGAGGCCACGCCTAACAGGCAGCCCGCGAAGATCGTGAGCTTCGAACGCATCTGACCGTAACGCGAGCCGCGGCCACTCGTTCCACATTCAACTGAAACGATCCGGGCCGCGGCATGCCGTCGGTGGCGGACGCGGCAGTCCCAAAGTCACCGCGTTGCTAAACTGCGGCGCGGGTATTGAGATAGATCGAATAGAGCGACGTCTGCCCACAGATGTAGAGTCGATTGCGGCGCGGTCCGCCGAAGCAGACATTGGCGACCAGTTCCCCGATCGGGATGGTGCCCAGATGGGCGCCGTCAGGCGCATAGCAGAACACGTTGCGGCCCGCCGATGTCCAGATGTTGCCGTGGATGTCACAGCGAAACCCGTCGAACAATCCTTCCGGGCAGGTGGCGAACAGCGCGGCTCCGCCGAGAGCATGACCCTCGACCTTGTAGGACCAGATCGTCGCCGGAAGTCCCGGGACGTGGGTCGCGCCGGTATCGGCGACATAAAGCACGGTTTCATCCGGCGAGAACGCCAGCCCGTTGGGCTGCACCCGGTCCGATACGACGCGCGCGACCTCGCCGCTTGCGCCGTCGATCCGGTAGACGTTGGCGGCACCGATCTCCGACTTGCTCTGGCGCCCCTCATAGTCGCCGTCAATTCCGTAGGTCGGATCGGAGAACCAGATCGAGCCATCCGACTTGACCACGACATCGTTGGGCGAATTCAGCCGGCGGCCATCATACTGATCGGCGAGCACGGTGATGGAGCCGTCATGCTCGGTCCTGCTGACGCGCCGCATCAGGTGCTCGCAGCTCACCAGACGCCCTTCGCGATCGTTTGTATTGCCGTTCGAATTGTTGCTCGGACAGCGAAACACCGAGACCGACGCGTCGGTCTCGTCAAGCCGCATCATCCGGTCGTTGGGAATGTCCGACCAGACGAGATAGCGACCGGCGGGAAAATACGCCGGACCTTCGGCCCAGCGACAACCGCTGGCGAGCTTTTCGAGATGGGCATGACCGATCACGAGACGCGAAAATCGGGGATCGTGGACGACATAGGGCAGCATTCTTCCTCCAATCATCGCAGGTTCTGAAAATGCCTGCGTGGTGCTGTTGGTCCGGGACGGCGACGCGTTTGACCCGCCAAACCGTATCTCAACGTCACGATCGAGGGCAACGCGACCCGCTCGCCCCGCTGAGCACGCCGCAATGGAAAAAGGCGGATTCGAACGAATACCCCATTGCGCCGTCCCCTGGGACCGCCCCGATAAGATGGGCAGTCCAGCGAACAACGAGGTGATTCGTGAACTCCTCCCCACGTTTCTTCAGCCCCTCCGAAGCGGCCCGGCATCTCGGCGTATCCGCCAAGGCCTTGAGACTCTACGAGCAGCGCGGCCTGGTTACGCCCGGTCGCACCGCGGCCGGATGGCGGACGTTTGGTGCAGCCGAGATGGCCCGCGCCGCGGAGGTGGTCGCGTTGCGCGCGCTCGGCCTCAGCCTTGCCGATGTGGCGCGCGTGCTCGGCGGTGACGCCGGATGTCTGCAGCCGGCTCTGGCCGCACATCAGGCGAGGCTCGAAACGCGTATCCGCGCGCTTGCCGGCACGGCGGAAGCGGTCCGCAAGATCAGGGCCGACCTCGCCAGGGGCGAGGCGCCCGCGCCCGGAGACCTCCCACGCCTGCTGGCGTCTGCCAAAGCGCCCCGCATCGCCTTCGAGCTGCCGTGGCCGTGGGGCGGCGAAGCGTTCGAACTCGGCGGCGTTAGCGATCTGAACTACATCACCGGCCCGCTCGGCAGCGGCAAGACACGGCTGGCGATGCGGCTGGCCGAGACGTTGCCCGGCGCGGCGTTCCTTGGCCTGGAGCGGCTCGCCGATGGCTGCGCCGCCGCCCGTGCGCAACTCGAAACCGACGCGGCGCTGCGGTCGCGCGTGGAGCAGGCGCTCGATTGGCTGACCGGCGACGGCGCGTCGCGATCGGACACGCTCACGGCGCTCCTTGTCGGCCTGGAATCCGAGGGCGCGGCGATCCTCGTTGTCGACCTCGTGGAAAAGGGTCTGGACCTGCACACCCAGGAAGCTCTGATGGCGCATCTGCGCCGCCGCGGCGATGGCGCACGGCCGCTCTTCCTGTTGACGCGATCGTCCGCGATCCTCGATCTGGCGGCCACGGACGCTGGCGAGACGATCATTTTCTGCCCCGCCAACCACAGCCCGCCAATCCATGTCGTGCCCCATCCGGGATCGCCCGGCTATGAGGCGGTCGCGACCTGCCTTGCTTCGCCCGAAGTGCGGGCCCGAACCGAGGGCATGATCGCATGGCGTCCCGCAAGCAGCGGTTTCTAAGCGCTTCGCGGGCATCTCATTACCATCCGGCATCGCCAAATATACCACCGCCCCAGCCGACACCTCGAAAGGCTGGGGATGATTAATTCACGTTAAGGTTCCGGTCACAAACGCCCCCTAGGATCGCCGGCGGCTGGTGGCTCCTGTGCAACGGTGGACGGGATGCCGATCGATCGATTTCTGGGGAACAGCAGTTTCCAAGCCGACGATGTCGAAGTTCTGAACCTTGCGTTCGAGGAGTTCCTGCAGGCGCTCGGACTGTTCGATCGCAACGACCTCGTGACAAAAGTAGTGGCCAAACGGATCATCGCGATCGGCAGGACCGGCCTGCGAGACCCTGCCGAAATCTGCAGCCGCGCGCTGAAAGAGCTCCGCGGATAGTGCCGCGTGAGCTGGCGCCGCCTCACGGCATGGTTGCTTCCCCGACCGGTGCAGAGTATGGCTGAATGGTTCGGAAAACCTCGCAGGCGCGAGACGCTCCAGGCGACCGATAGCTGTGGGAGGCGAGTTGACGCGTTGTTCACGACTGCTGGCGCCAACTGACCCTCCGGGACGCACGACAGGGCCGCGTCTGTCGCAACAAATGTGTCGATTGGATCCATTGCTGTCGCGCACCAAGGTCGGCCATGCAACAACCGGCTCACCCTGTTGAGATCATCGAGGCGCTGCGCGACAGCGAAGAGCGGTTTCGTACGCTGGTGCAGTTCTCCTTCGATGTGTACTGGGAGACCGACGCGCAGCATCGCTTCATCCGGCAGGAGTTCGCCGACACGCTGGCCGAACAGCCGTTTTCCGAACTCGGCAAGCGGCGCTGGGAAGTGCCGTATGTCGAGCCCGATGAAGAAGGCTGGCGCAGGCATCGGGAGATGCTCGATGCCCATCTGCCATTCCGCGACTTCGAACTCGCGCGGCCGACACCCGAAGGTGGCAAGCGCTACGTGTCCGTCTCCGGATTGCCCGTCTTCGACCAGACCGGACAGTTCATCGGCTACCGCGGGGTCGGGCGCCACATCACCGAGCGCAAGCGGTCGGAAGAGGCGCTCAGGGAAAGCGAGGCGCGCTTCCGCACCTTCGTCGACCACGCCACCGATAGCTTCGTGCTGCACGACGAGCAAGGCGACGTTCTCGACGTCAACCGCAATGCCTGCGAGAGCCTCGGCTACAGCCGCGACGAACTGATCGGCAAGACCGCGCTGCTGTTCGATCTCGATATGGATGCGATGTCCTGGCAGCGGCGCCGCGAACAGCTCAAGGCCTCCGGCGTCGCGACGCTGGAGAGCCGTTATCGCCGCAAGGACGGCACCGTGTTTCCGGTCGAAGTCCGGATGCGGGAGTTTTGGCAGGGCAGCCGGCGGCTGCTCATTTCGCTCGCCCGCGACATCACCGAACGCAAGCAGGCCGCCGACACCATCCGCGAGATTCAGGCCGAGCTCGCCCACGCCAATCGCGCCGCGGCCATGGGACAGGTTGCCGCGTCGATCGCCCACGAAGTCAGCCAGCCGATCATGGCGATGCTGCTCAACGCCGAAGCGGCGCTGAGCTGGCTCGACTCGCGCCCGCCGGACGTCCCCGCGGTGCGGCGGACGCTGGAGGCCATTCTCACCGATGCCGAACGCGCCGGCGAGGTCATCAACTGGATCCGCGCCCTGATCAAGAAGAGCCCGGCGCCGAAAGAGAGCATCGACGTCAACAAGGCCATCCTGGACGTCCTCACCATCACCAAGAGCGAGTTGCTCAAGCATGGCGTCGCGCTGCAGACCGAACTTGCCGCCGCCCTGCCGCGCGTCGACGGCTCTCGCGTCCAGTTGCAGCAGGTCGTCCTCAATCTCATCCTCAACGCGGTGGAAGCCATGAGCAGCCTCGAGGAGGGAGCGCGGAAGCTTGCCATCAGCACCTCGACGGACGCCTCGAACGCGATCGTCGTCGCAGTGCGCGACAACGGTCCGGGACTCGATCCGACCATGGCCAGCCAGCTTTTCCAGCCCTTCATCACCACCAAGCCGGAGGGCATCGGCATGGGGCTGGCGATCTGCGACACGATCATCCGGGCGCATGGCGGCCGGCTCACGGCCGGCGCGAATGACCCGCGCGGCGCCCTGTTCCAGTTCACCTTGCGCGCGCCACAAAAATGATCCGGCCGATGCTGACGTGAGGCGCGAGGCGGCGCGGCGGATTACATCGGCAGCATCCCGACACGACCGCACCGTCCGTTTGACCCGAGCGGCTTTCATTCACGACGCCAAGGCGGTCCGGATCATCCGCGCGAGCTCCGACGAGACATAGGGTTTCGGCAGCAGCAGCACGCCGGCGTCGAGCCGGCCATGATGCACGATGGCGTTCTCGGTGTAGCCCGACGTGTAGAGCACCTTGAGCCCCGGGCGTCGTTTTTGCGCTTCGATCGCAAGCTGGCGGCCGTTCATGCCGCCGGGGATGATGACGTCGGTGAACAAGAGATCGATGCGTTCGGGACCGTTGATGATCCTGAGCCCTTCGGCGGCATTGCTGGCGGCCAGCGTGCGATAGCCGAAGCGGCCGATCTGGGTCACGACATAGTCGCGGACCAGCGTGTCGTCCTCGACGATCAGGATGGATTCGTCGCCATGGTCGTGCGCGGCGATGCTGGTTTCGGTGGCCGGCACCTCGGGCACGCCGGCGGCCTGCGGCAGATAGAGCTTGACCGTGGTGCCATGGCCTTCCTCGCTGTAGATCTTGATGTGTCCGTTCGACTGCTTGACGAAGCCGTAGACCATCGACAGGCCGAGCCCCGACCCTTTGCCGACACCCTTGGTGGTGAAGAACGGCTCGAACACCTTGTCGAGCAGGGTTTGCGGGATGCCCTGTCCCGTATCGCTGACCGCGATCATCACGTAGTTGCCGGGCCTGACCTCGCTGTTGTGGCGGGCGTAGTCCTCGTCCAGTACGACGTTCTTGGTCTCCAGCGTCAGCTTGCCGCCGTCCGGCATGGCGTCCCGCGCATTCAAGGCGAGGTTCAGGATCGCGGTCGAGAGCTGGCTGGCATCGATCAGGGCCGGCGCGGCATCATGCGCCAGCATCGATTCGATTTCGACGTGTTCGCCGAGCGTCGGCCGCAGCAGCCGTGCAGCGTCGATCACCATGCCGTTGACGTCGGTCGCGCGCGGCTGCAGCGGCTGCCGGCGCGCGAACGCCAGAAGATATTGGGTGAGATCGGCGCCGCGCGAGGCGGCGGCACGGATCATGTCGGTGATCTGGGCAAGCAGGGGATCATGCTTGACGGCATCGCCGACGATCTCGATCGATCCGGTGATCACGGTCAAGATGTTGTTGAAGTCGTGGGCGACGCCGCCGGTGAGCTGGCCGACGGCCTCCATCTTCTGCGCCTGCCGCACCTGGGCTTCATTGGCCTCGATTTCCTGAAAGCGTCTGACCATGGCCTCGGCCTTCTGGCGCTGCCTGACCTCCTCCTCAAGCGCGGCATAGGCCTGCTGAAGCTGGACACGCGTCGGCATCACCAGCAGTTTTGGCAACATCAGCAGCATGATCGCGGTGATACCGAGCGAGATCAGCGCCAGCACAGCCTTGGTGACGGCCTCGATGGAATAGACCGGCACCCACAAATTGAAGATCTGTTCGAGATGTGTCACCCCGGCGAGCCCGACGAAGAGTGCAAAGACCGGGAATACGATGCGAAACAGCGGAATGAGATCGCGGCGGCGACGCCACGCAAAGAAGCCCAGGACGAATGCTGTCGTCAGGAAGGCACCGGCCGCTATGGCGTCGCAAACGGCATTCAGCGAGATCAGAGCCTGATTCCATTCCAGGCATGCGCCAAGCGGGGCGGGCGTCGACATGTCCATCTCCAAGAAACCGGCAAGCCGGGGCAGGACCGCGATCCGACCGGCTCGCCGGATAATCCCTGGGATCATTCCGGTTTCCACCGACCGCCGCAAGCTCAACGCAGAGTTGCCAGACAATCTTACCGCGGCCCGGCCCTGGGGAAGCACGAGCAAGCGCTTCCCGCGGCGTGACTTCGTCCGCGTCTTGCGCAGGTCACCCTCGATTGGAAAGAGGGCGTCGGGAAGGCCGGATGCCGCGCGAGCGCCGAAGCGCTTGGTCAGCCGCACACCCACAACGACGTCCGATACCGAAAGCCGCCGGCTGTCGACACGGAGCAATGGTCTTGCCCGATCATCGGATTCGAGGCGAGTATGCTCTGGATGAACCACCCGGCCTCTCACCAGAGCCCTCGGATGACGATTGACGCGCTCGCCGAAAAAATCCGCGCCGGAAAGCCAGTCCAGGCGCTGCGGATGACCGATGATCGCTGGCCGGAGCTGGATGGCCAGGGCGCCTCGTTCGCGGACTGCGTCTTCGAGCGGATTCAGTTCTCCAATCCGGTCCTCAACGAGGCGCGCTTTGCGAATTGCCGGTTCCTGTCGTGCCGCTTCTCGCATGCCGAATTGGCCGAGGTTCGCTTCGAGGATTGCAGCCTTGCCGGCGAAGACGGCAAGGGCTGTAGCTTCGCCTTCAGCAACCTGCGACGCGCTGCGTTCATGGCCTGCGACCTGCGGCTCGCCATGTTCGACCGAACGGAGCTCTTCGCGGTCGAGATGCGCGACTGCAACCTCACCGGTGCAAAATTCACCAGGGTCGATTTCAGTCGCGCGCTGAGCCGCAAGAAGATCGAGACACGGGCGATTTTTCACGGCTGCAAGATGGATGTCGCGGACCTCTCCGAAGTGAAATTGCCCGGGTGCAGCCTGGCCGGCAGCCGGCTCCGCGAAGCCGATCTGTCCGGCGCCGACCTGACCGACGCGGACCTCAGGGATTGCGACCTGTTCCAGGCCATCCTCGATGGCGCCAGGCTCGGCGGCGCCGACCTGACCGGCGCCGAGGTGAGCGGCTTGAACCTGACCGCGCTCGCCGACTTCGCGGGCCTCAAGATCGGCGACGACCAGATGTTTCGCCTGCTCGATGCGATGGGCGTGTCGGTGCGTGTGCGGGAGCGCTGACGAACGATGAATCAGCATCTGTCCCTCGTCAGTCTCCTGGTCCCAGACTATGACGAGGCGCTCACCTTCTTCACCAGCGCCCTGAATTTCGAGCTCTGCGAGGACACGCCGCTCGGCGGCGGCAAGCGCTGGGTGGTCGTGCGCCCACGCGGCCGCGACGGCTCCCGGCTGCTCTTGGCGCGGGCGAGCGGTCCGGCCCAGGCGGCACGCATCGGCGACCAGACCGGAGGAAGGGTCTTCCTGTTCCTGGCAACGGATGATTTCGATCGCGATCATGCGCGCATGACCGCCGCCGGCGTGCGCTTTGTCGAGCAACCGCGGCGTGAGGCCTATGGTGTGGTCGCCGTTTTCGAGGATTCTTGGGGCAACCGCTGGGACCTGATCCAGCGCAAGATCCAGTCCGAGGCGATCCAGGCCCCGATGACGCCGCGCCAGGTCGCGGAGGAATGGGTACGCCGGTTCAACGCCGGCGACGCCGACGCGCTGGCCGAATTGTACGACGCGGACGCCGTGAACCATCAGGTCGTCCATGAGCCGATCGTGGGCAAGCGCGCCATCCGCGAGATGTTTTTGCGCCAGTTCGCGGCAGCGGACATGGCCTGCATTCCCGAGCTCATTCATGAGGCCGGCGATGTCGCCATCCTTGAATGGATCGACCCGCTGGGGCTCAGAGGCTGCGGCTTTTTCACGGTCAAGGCGGGTCGCATCGTCTTCCAGCGCGGCTACTGGGACAAGCTGTCGTTTCTCAGGCAGCATTGCCTGCCGCCGGATTGAGCCCGTCAATGGAGCGCGATGGGACCAGCTCCCATCGCGTCCTGGATGATCCGCATCGCATTTCAGGATCATGCACCCATTACTGGCCGTTGGTCCTGCGAGCGGCCCTTGGCGCCTCGTCCTTCAGCTTCTCCAGCGCGTCCGGCATCATCCGGCCGAACATCGAGCTCAGCATCGCAGTCGGAATCAGGCCCGCATTGCCGCCCTCCTGCCCCTGTCCGCCAGACATCAGGAATTGCGGGACGAGCGGCTGGTTGATCCGCGTCAGGGCGTCGGCGAATTTCGCAAAATTCTGCTCGGCGAGGCGGAATTCGGGACCGCCATAGGCATCGACCGACAGTTTTGTGGCTTGCGCATTGGCGGCGCCGACCGCGAGCACCCGGTCGGCCTCGCCCTGGCCCTCGAGCCGCGACTGCTCGCCGACCGCGGCCGCCGTCACCTTGCGGGTCTCGGCATCCTTGTGTGCGCGCGCCAGCGCGGCGGCGCCCTCGTTCTCGTTCACCTTGATCTGGATGAGCGACTGCGTCAGCGCCGACTGCGCGGCCGCCGTCGCCTTGGCCTCGTTGAGCGCGCGCTCCTGGGTCGCAGCGCGCTCCTGCTCCTTGTAGGTCTCGATCTGCTCGCGCGCGACCTGGCGCGAACGGAGCTGGATCAAGATGTCCTCGATCGTGTGGTCGCCCGCGGGCGCGCGCGGCGTGCCGATCAGCACCTCCTGCAGGTCGAGCGAATAGCTGGCGAACTTCTCCTTCATCTCGCTGGCCGATTCCTGCTGGATCGCGGCGCGGTTCTGCAACAGCTCGATCAAGGTCATCTTCTGCGCGATGTTCTTGAAGAAGGCAGAGACCATCGGATCGAGCGTCTGCTCGACCAGCTTCTTCACGTCGCCAAACCGCTGGATGATCATCGGCGCCTTCTTGTAGTCGATATGCATCACCACCGAGAGCGGCAGCGTCGGCTCGAACGCGTCCTTGGTGATCAGCGAGATCTCCGACAGGTTCTCGTCGAGCTTCATCGCGCCGACCTCGCCGCGCACCCATTTCAGGATGAAGTTGACGGTCGGGATGATCTCGATCTTGCCGGCA
>Ga0207700_10002320_pt1 | contig 10910 bp, 12 predicted proteins | sample LARL82metaG_FD_184348 | JGI IMG/M metagenome (GOLD analysis project Ga0207700, IMG submission 184348) | Corn, switchgrass and miscanthus rhizosphere microbial communities from Kellogg Biological Station, Michigan, USA - LAR L8-2 metaG... | ecosystem: Host-associated > Plants > Roots >...
CTCCTGGGATCGAGCGGCGGCCGGCCGCCGAGCGGGGAGGCCAGCGTGACGTTGGCGCCGGCGTCCCTGAACGCATAATAGGGGGCCGCGAATTCTTCGAGCCAGACACCGGTTTCCTTGCCCGAGGCGCCGAGCCTGTCGTGTGAGGTCAAGACCATCAATATGTTCATGTTGAACTGCCTTCTGGTGATGCGGATCGGCCGGCCGGTCAGGAAGCCATCAGCTCGGCGGTGCGAGACCTCGCGATGTCGGGCATGCGGTAGAGTTCTTCGGGAATCTTCCCCAGCGTCGATTCGTGCACCTCGTCGCCGACGCCGTAGAAGCGCTGGAAGCTCATGATCAGTGGCTTCCACTTGTTGGGATCGACCCGGTTGAGCTTGCCTTCCATCATGATGTCGGGATGGACGTGAACGCGCTGGACGCGGACTTCGAAGGTGACGATCTTGCCGCGGGCAACATCATCGTCTTCCATGAGGTCGTGCTTGGCGGCGACGACGGCTTCCATTTGCACCGGGCATTCCAGCACGCGCGGCGGCGTCACCGTCAGTGACGGGATGGGCGTCAATCCCGCCGTGTCGAACTTGTGCTTTTCGAAGGTGTAGCCCCTGGCGAGCTTCCCGGCAGGCACCGGATCACTGCCGGTGAGGCATGCCAGGCGATTGACCGCGGCGACGTTGTCCACCGATGGCAGGTTCAGAACGCACTGTCCGGTGCGGATCATGTTCAGCGTGGTCTTGGAGACCGCGCCCAAACCGAGAATGCAGCGCCAGCCCAGCCAGAATGCCGACGACATCGGCGCGAGGTTGGCCGAGCCATCCTCGTTCTCACTGCTGATCAGCACGACCGGCGTGCCGAAATAGAGGATGGACGGCTCGCTGACGATATGGGGGGCGTTCATGTTTCAATCTTTCCTTCCTGTGAGGAGGGGAGATTGACAGGAGAGCCTCGCGCAGGAACTCCGGTTATTGCTTTGAAATCGAGAAAGGCAGAGCGCCGCAACACGGCCTCGCGTGGCCCTTGCCGCATATCCTCATTTGAGAGTAAATCGTAAGGCACCAACCAAGCGGCCGAACCGGGCGGAAATGCCGTGATCAGGATTGTCCTAGCTCCGATCCGCCGCCTGCTGAGCTCTCCACTGCTGCATTTTGTCGTTGTCGTCTTCCTGATCGTGGTATTGGAAGCTGCGCCCAATGACACTCCGCTTGGCAAGCTGTCTGATGGTCTCGACAAGCTTGTCGAGTCTACCGCCGAGGTCGTATTTGCCGTCTTCACCTTGAAGACCGTGGCAAAGTCTCTGATCCTGACCGCGATTGCGATCGCCTACGTCTATGTCTGGCTGATTGCGGTGCTCTACGCCCTGCGTGCCGCCATGCGCGGCCTGGTCAATCTCGCCGGCCGCACCAACTTCCTGGGGCTACGCACGATGATCGCGCGCGAGCGCGGTATCGCTGCTTACCGCGCCTGGCTCCCGCTCGAAAGCATAAGGCCCGACCACGTCTCGCAACAGGAGTGGGAGGCGACCTACGCATGGCCGCCGGGAAACCGGCCGCCTTACCCGCCTCTGGCCATTCGCATATCGCGCACGATCGGCCTGTACACATTGCTTTTTGTCGGGCTTGTTCTGGCGATCTACGTTTATCGACATATGCGATCTTAGTCGGAGGTTCCCGCCGCGCAGAGCGTGACGGGACATCGTTGTTGCTTCAATGGGCCGGCGTTAACGCGACGCCGCGGTGTCATCACCCCACTTGAGGGGCTCGACACCTTCTTCGCGCACCGCCTGGAGGGCGCGCGGGTCGAGGTCGAGCGCCCTAAGGATCGTCGGCGCGATCTGCGTGGTGAAGGTGGTGTCGTCCACGGTCTTGCCATGCTTGATGCGCGGCGAGGACACCACCAGCGCGACGTTGCGATCGTCGTCGGAGAAGCCGCCATGCTCGGCAAGCTTGCTCCCTCCGGTGCAGATGACGCCGTGATCGGTGATGGCGATGAAGTCCGGCACCCGGCTGTTGCCGAACGGATCTTCGTAGAGCCTGGTCAGTTCGTCGCGGTCGAGCAGCTTCTGGATATGCAGATCAGCGGCGTGGGCCTGAATGTAGGCCTTGGCATCCGCATAATAGGGATGGCCGGTCGCCGGATTGGTCGCCTGCTGCAATTCCGGCGACAGCCAGACCAGCGCCTCGTCGTCGCAGATCTCGAAGCCGTTGGCACCGAAACCGGGGGCGCCGCTGTAGAGAGCATCGGAGATCGCAACCCGGTCCTTGACGTTGATGGGGGACTGGCCATGCTTGGCGCTGACGATGATCAGCGTCGAATCGTAGAGATTCTGCTGCTTGAGCTCGTTGATGAACTTGCCGAGCGCATCATCCACGAACTGGAACTGCAGCGTGAGCGCATTGCCGGGTGTTGCCTGGGCGTCGGCATAGCCGCCGACGAGCGACTTGTCGGTATCCGCATTGCCGGCCTTGGCGAGCTTCTGGCCGACGCTGACCGCCTGGAAGTTCATGCCGAAGATCGCGGGGACAGGCTGACGCTGGGTTCGCGCACCGTTATAGCCGTCGATCCAGTTCAGCACCGCTTTCACCTTCAGCGAGTCGTAGGTGCGCACGCCGGTGTAGCTGGTGGTATAGTCGTCGCCGGTCTGGGCGCCCTTGTCGAGCGTGTCCTTGCGAATTGATCTCCGGCGCGTAGAGCTCGTCGAGCCCCGTGCCCGACGGGCCGGCCAGGTCCTCATAGGCCGGATGCTTGTCGGACCAGGCGGTGCGCATGCCGGCCGACTTGATGATCTCGAAGATCGTGTTGGTCCGCACATATTCGTGCGGGAAGACCGGAACGCACTTGCCGTTGACCAGCTTGCGCTGCATGTGGTCCGGATCGAGCTGCGTGTAGACCTGACCGACCGTGCCGCCGGCGGTGAAATCCGTCACCAGGCCGGTGGAGAAATTGTAGGTCTTGTCGAGCGCTTCGAAGTTGGTCAGCTCGGTTCCAGGTGCGCCCGAGCAGCCAGGGTCCGGAAGATTCTGGCTGGTGTAGAAAGCCTTGGCGGGAAATTCAGTGCGGTCATAGCTGTCGTCATAGAACAGTCCGCCCAGTTTCGGCGTGGCGCCGGTGACCTGCGCGAGCATGCCGGGGAAGCTGTCCGAGGGGGCGGTAGTGAAGGCATTGGGATAGACGACGCCGTTGTCGCTGAGCTTGGCGAAGTTGCCGCCGGGGCGGCTTTGGACCCAACGCTTCAGATCGACGGCGTGCATGCCGTCGACGCTGATCAGCAGCACATGCTTGTAGCCATGCCCGCGCGAATGCCCGGCATCGTCATCAGCTTGCGCCACCGTGACGCCACAGGCAACCATCGCCGCTGATATCGCGGCCGTCGACAACAAAACCTTGCGAAAGCGAAACATGTTTCCGCGCCCCTTCGATTTTTCATGAGGAAAAAGACCCTGGATCAGGTCGCGGCAAACTATTCGTCGTTGCTTGATGGCGTGATGACGGTTTCGCGAAGCCAATCGTACTTCTTTTTGTTGTTGCCGCGCGGAACCCGTAGAGAGCTTGTCATTAATGGCGACGAGCCAATGCGGGAGCGCAAAAAAGTTCCGATGCAACGGCCGCGCACGCGCAGCGTTGCCGGCGCCGGGCGTGAAGTCCGCGCGCCCTATTACAGAATTGCGAAGGAGATGCGACGCCCGGCGGAATCAATCTCTGGCGGGCTCGGAGTGATGCTCGTGCGTAATGCACCAGTTGCCATCTACTTTGCGCAATCCCACGGTGAGCCGGAAAAGAAAGCCGTCCTTGTCCTTGGGGTTGCTCGATGAATCGGGCCCACACCACATGATGGCTACTGCGAAAGCGACGTCTGCACCCGCGGTGACGGCGAGTTCCTTTATGTCAAAGGCTGCGCCGGGCTTGTGGCAGCGAAAAAACAGCTCCCACGTCTGGGCGTAGGCTTCAATACCCCTGCATTGAAGCGGCAGCGGCAGGTCGAACATCACCATGTCGCGGTCATGATGGGCGAGGATCGCAGGAAGATCATGACGGCGGACAGCGTCTGCCCAGCGCTCAAGCAGGGTTTTGATCAGGGCTTCTTCGGCGTTGGCCTGTTCAGGCATGGTTTGGTCTCCTGACGTGACGATCTCGGATATTTCGCGCTGATGCCGCGCGCAGCTACTCAATTCGGTGCCAACCGTTCTTGGAGAATCTTGCGCATGCCGCGCGGGGGCTGACGGAACTTCAATCGCAAGCGTCGCGACCCCAGGACGCACGAAGGTCGGCCTATCCGACATCGCCGACGCATTTTTTTAAAGCCGCGGCCGGAAGTTTCGGCGACCGTGCACTCAATTGGTTTGTCGCGTCGGAGGCGCCACGTGCGAAAGCAACCCGGGCCAGAGGGGCCAGACTGAATGAGGCGCGCCGTCACCGTGTTTGGTGCGGTGCACTCGATGGCTTGTCACGCCCGGAGGCGCCATGCGCCAAAACAACCGAGCTGAATTGAATGCAACCGTCACGCTAGTGCCGTTGTTTTCGTCAAACCTTGGTGTCCCGCGATCGGAAAATCGACGCGGTTAAACCGGGAGGAGACGATGAAGGCATCATTGGCGAGCTGCCTGGGACTGGTTTGCTTCCTGACCACGGCCCCCGCTGCGCTGGCGGCGGATCCGGGCACGGAAGATCCGAACAATTGGCCGTCATATAACCGCACCGCAAATGCGTGGCGTTACAGCCCGCTCGATCAGATCAACAAGGACAATGTCGGCAAGCTGTCGGTCGCATGGATCGCTCACGGCGGCGATATTACCATGGGCCTGCAGGAAACGCCGATCGTGATCGATGGCGTGATCTATTCGGTCGCGTCAGGAGATCGCGTCGCGGCCCTTGACGGCAAGACCGGGCAGCAAATCTGGAGCTATGAACCGAAGCTGGATCCGCTGATCAAGAAAGTGCTGTTCGCCCCCTATAGCCGGGGCGTCGCGGTTGGCCATGGCATGGTCTTCATCGGCACCGTGGACGGACGCGGCATCGCGCTGGACCAGAAGACCGGCCAGGAGAAGTGGCAGGTGCAGTTGACCGACTTCGCCAACTGCCATGGCTGCAACTTCACTTCCCCGCCCGTTGTCGCAGGCGACATCCTGACCTTTGGCTCGACCGCCGGCGAACTGGCAACGCAAGGCAAGATCTTCGGCGTCGAAGCGGCGACCGGAAAGAAAGTCTGGGAATTCAACACCATCAAGGACGACCCGAAGAGCTGGCCGGGTCAAAGCGCACGATATGGCGGCGGCGGCGCCTGGATGCCCGGAAGCTATGACGCGACGACCGACACCGTCTTCTACGGCACGGGCAATCCCGGCAAGGATTTCGACGCGTCCGCTCGCGAAGGCGACAATCTCTACACCGACTCGGTCGTTGCGCTGGAGGCCAAGACCGGAAAACTGAAATGGTACCGGCAGGAAATCCCGCACGATGTCTGGGACTTCGATTCGCCCTATGAGATTCTGCAGATCGCGAAGGACGGCAAGGACCTGATCGTCCACATGAACAAGAGCGGCTTTGTTTTCGTGCTCGATAAGAACAATGGAAACATCGACAACGTCTGGTCGGTCAGCGATCTCAGGAACTTCGTGAAGGACATCGATCCGAAGACCGGCGAATTGATCGGCCGTGTCGAGCTGACGATGGACAAGGAAACGCTGATCTGCCCGTCGACCTTCGGCGCGCGAAGCTGGAATTCGGGAGCCTACAATCCGAAGACCGGCCTCTGGTACAACAACGTGCTCGACTTCTGCGACTATCTCAAGCCGGTCGCGCAGAAGGAGGATCCCAAGGACTACGGCACCGGTCATACCGGTTCGAACGATTTCGGCCGCTTGGTGATGGCGCCCGATGGCCGCAAGCCGGGTCAGCTCGTCGCCAATGATCCAATCACCGGCAAGCAGCGATGGAGCCATTCGATGGATGTGCCGGGCTTTTCCTGCGTGCTGACGACCGCCGGAGGCCTGGTGTTCAACGGCGATCCGATGGGCCAGCTTCAGGCCTATGACGCCGAGACGGGAAAGGTGCTGTGGAGCTTCAACACCGGCTCGGGAATGCGCGGCGGCCTTGTCTCCTACGCGATTGACGGGGAGCAGTACGTCCTGGTGCCGAGCGGATGGGGGTCATACGCCGCCCTCCTGATGCCCGCTCTCCTGCCGCAATTGGAGAAAGTGCCGGCAGCTTCGACGCTGATTGCCTTCAAGCTTTCGAAGTGATTGCCCGGGGGGCGGCCGGCGACGGCCGCCCCCGCCATTGGGAGTGCACCATGCGATTTCTCTTTATGTCCGCGGGCGCGGTTCTTGTCGGTGCCTTGGCACTCGCCGGCCTGCAAGCCCAAGACCTGAAGGCGCAAGACCTGAAAGCCCAGCAGATGCCCGATCTCAAGGACCCGAAACTCATTGCCGCCGGCCACGAGCTCTTCCTCGAAAAGCAGTGCGCGCATTGTCATGGCGAGGATGGCAGGGGCGGAATCAATCTCGCGCGGCGCACGCTCGACGCCAAGGGCGTCTTCACCTCCATCGCCGAAGGACGCGAGCGCAACGGCATCCGCATGCCGGAGTGGCGTGGCGTACTCAGCGACGACGAGATCTGGCAGGCGACAGCCTACGTACTGTCCATCAGCCAGTCGAGCAACGGGGCGAATTAGGAGTAGGGGTCCATCAGGTCGCCCTGGTTTTCGCTCGGATCGCCGCCGAACGCTTGAAGACTTGCGCGGCATCGGCGTAGCGGCCCTCGCTCTTGTAGACGCCGGCCAGGTTGTCCAGCACGTCCGCGAGGTCCGGATGGTCCGGGCCAAGCGTCTTCTCGAAGGTGGCGACCGAGCGCTTGAAAAACCGCTCGGCCTCGGCGTAGCGTCCCTGCTGTGCGTAAAGCGCGGCCAGATTGTTCAACGCCTGTGCGACGTCGGGATGGTTGGACCCGTACGCTTTTTCGGTCACCGCCATCGCTCGCTTGAGCAGCCGCTCGGCCTCGGCATAACGATGGCGGTGGATGTAGGCATCGGCAAGGTTGCTCATCAGCACCGTGGCTTCGGGATCATCGGGGCCGTGCACCTTCTCGAGGACCGAAAGACCCCGCTTGAACAGCGGCACGGCCTGGTCGTATAGACCCTGATTGCTGTAAACCGCGGCGAGGTTAGAGAGCGCCAGCACGAGCGACGGATTGTCAGGACCCGCCAACTTCTCGGAAATGGCGATCGACCGCTTCAGAAGCGGCTCGGCGTCCGCGTAACGCGCTTCGGAGCGATAGAGCTCGCCCAGATTGTTCAGCACCATGGCGACTTCCGCATGATCGGGACCGAGCGTTCTCTCCCTGATCGCCAGTGAGCGCTTGTACAGCGCTTCGGCCACGGGATATTGGCCGAGTTCGTAATGAATCGTGCCGAGGTCATTGAGCGGCATCGCGACATTGGCATCATCGGGTCCAAACTCCTTCTCGCGAAGGGTGAGGGCCTTCTGGGCCAATGGCAGCGCCTCCATGTACTTGCCGGCCCGATAAAGCGCTTTCATCTGCTGGGTCAGAACGCCTGCCTCATCCTCTGCGGCGTTGGATGGCGCGCCGAGCGACAGGCTCAGCGCAAGTGCTGCGACCGCAACACGGATCGATGCCTTCAGGCCCTTCATGGCGCATTCCTTCGTCACGGTTCGTCGCATGGTACGCGCCGTTTTTGTGCCTTCAGGGGCCGGGCAGGTTCAATGCAGGCGCCAATCAGCGCCGTGATCGCGCCATGTGACCGGTCACCGTAATTCCTCGCGGATCGGCTTGGCGCCGGTGGGAGGCGGCAAGGGTGCATTCTCGATCACACTGATGATGCGCATGACGCCCGCAGAGATCCCGCCCGCGAAATCGTTGGCGCGAAAATACGGCACGATGGTCTCGTCGATGATGCGCTTGGCGGTGGAGTTGGTCAGCGTGCCTTCAAGCCCGTAACCGACCTCGATGCGCAGCTTGTGATCGTCCTTGGCGACAACAAGGACGACGCCGTCGTCGATCTTGTGGCGTCCGATCTTCCAGGTATTCGCGACCCGCAGCGAATATTGCTCGATCGTCTCAGACTGCGTTGTCGACACAAGAAGCACCGCGATCTGGCTGCCCTTGCGCGCTTCCAGATCTCTCAAAGACTCGGTCAGCGAGACGATCGCGTCGCTCGTCAGCGTGCTCGTGAGATCGACCACCCGTCCCGTAAGAGGCGGAACTGCAACCTCCGCCGAGGCATCGCACGAATAACCGCCGGCAATCACAGCGATGATCGCCACCATCGCTGCGAAAACAAATCGCTTCAAGTTCATGATGCCCCGCGGCGACCAACGCCTTGCAAAGATGCCTGGAGCTTAGCGGCAACCTTCTGGAGCCGCCAGTCGATGAGCGGCCGCAACTTGCCTCACGAAGGCTTGTGAGCCTTGCCCGGAGGACGCGCCAGGACGGTAGGGCGGATCAGCGTAGCGCAATCCGCCCTTTGGTCTCAGAGAACGGCGGGTTACGCTGCGCTGACCCGCCCTACGCGCGGAGGTGACCCCATGCCGGCCTTCTCCCTCGCGGTGCTGACCGCGCTCGACCTTCCGCCGCCCCGTCTCATCGACGTTGCGGCCGCCTGCGGATACGACGAGGTGGGGCTTCGCTTGCTGGCCGCAACGCCGGGCGGGACGGCGTATCCGCTCATGGACGATGCGCAGCAGTTGAGAGAGACGAAGTCGCACCTCTCGGCCACCGGCATCCGCGTCGCCGACCTGGAGATCGTCGCCTTCAGGCCTGACACCATTGTCGGATCCTTCGAAGCATTCCTCGAAACGGGCCGCGAGCTCGGCGCCAGACATACGCTGGTTGCGGCATACGATCCTGACCTGGAGCGCTTCACAGATCGCTTCGCCGCCTATTGCGAGATGGCGCAGCGCTTCGGGCTGACCGCGGACCTCGAATTCATGCCATGGACCCATGTCCCCGACCTGAGCACGGCATGGGCCATCCTGGAAAAGATCTCGTCGCCGGCGGCCGGCCTGTTGGTCGACGCAATTCACTTCGATAGATCGGGAGCGCGTTTGGAGAGCTTGCGCCAAATTCCCGTGCAGCGGCTGCACTATTGGCAGCTATGCGACGCCCCGGCGGATCGTCCTGGGACGACGGAAGAACTGATCCACGCGGCGCGGGAAGAGCGCCTGTTTCCGGGCGAGGGCGGTCTCGATCTCGTCGGGCTCACCAGAACCATGCCGTCCGATCTTACCATCAGCATTGAAGTCCCAACGGTACAACTGGCGAAGACGCTGGATGCCGAGGCGCGCGCACGCCGCGCTTTGCGCGGCGCAAAGGCGATCGTTGCCGCCGCGGGCGCGTCTGGCTGACGCCCTCGATGGGATCAGGCCAAGGACTTTTTGCACCGGCCGAATTCAGTGCATTGTCACCGCAACTTGGAAGACGCTTCAATTTTCACCGAGGCGGCCGGGGAGACCGAAGAGCCGCCGACGGTCCAATGAAGTCGGCCGGATCATCATCGTCGCCGGCGTCAGCGGAGGTTCGCTCGCCAACGACATCGTTGGCAAGCAAACGCTCGATATCGGCAAAGCCTGCGAGATCGCGCAGATGATATCGCCCTTTTCGGGCTCTGCGGTCTCTCGCAATACGAGCGCGCATGACGACACCCGCTTAAGGTTCGCCCCAAGCCCGCGTCTCGAAGCGTTATTTTAAGCTTAAAAATATGACGCAACTAATACAAAAACCGGAAACGTCATGCCCAATTCCGCGCCATATGGCTTCCACATTCGCGCCAGGAGCAGCGAAGCTCTTCACATCGATAGTGAACGCTAAGCCTTTAACGCCAAGCCTTTGGGGTTAATTGCCATCGGGTCTGCCGCGGGTTGGTTGCCCATCGCCAGCGCGACTTCATGCTCGCGTTCGCAAAGTTCGCCTTACCCGCCTCTCGCGGTTCGCATATCGCGCACGATCGACCTGTACGCATTGCCTTTTGCTGGGCTTGTTCTGGCGATCCACGTTCATCGGTGGACGCGATCTTAACCACGCCAATCGTCGCAACTGAAACTCACGGCGGTGCTCCGATTCACCATGCCGCGCGATATCGCGAGACGGCTGGTCGCAAATCCCAGCTCGCGCCTTGTTTGTCGTGCAGTTTCGCAAACTCCAAAAGCAAGCGCGGGTTCACCGCCAAACAAACAAATAAACAGAGGCAAATAAACAGAGGGACGTGTCATGAAGCTGAAGTTACGCAAAATTGCCGTCGTGCTCACAGCAGCTCTCCCACTTGCTGCTGCCGCAATCCCCACCAAAGCCGAAGCATTTGGCTTCCTCATCGCTCCCGTGCTCATCGGTGCTGCGATCGTTGGTGCGGGTAGCCATGCTGGTGGCGCGTGGGAGGACGGTTACGGTGGTGATGGTTATGGTGGCGGCTATGGTTACGGCGGCGGCTATGGTTACGGGGGAGGCGGCTGCTGCCGTCAGGAATGGGCTCCGCCTCCGCCGCCTCCATGCTGCTACACCCGCGGTTGGGACAGGGGCCGCGAAGGTTGGGGTCGCGGCGGTTACGACGGCTGGTAATTTTTTGGATCAGGGCTCGCGTCCACCGGTTCGGATCACATGTGATCAGTGGACGCGACGCTCCCAGCACAGCAGCCACTCCGGCTTCACGTCGAGAGCATGACATAGCTTGATCAGCTCGATCGGGTAGAGCGGTGCGCGCCCGCGCTCCCAGCGCACGATCTGCTCCTCACTGTAGCCCGTCAGTGTGGCAAGCTCATTGCGACCCATGTGAGCCCTGATCATCGCGCGCGTCAGCCGCTCGCCGATCCGTTGCTGCCTGGCGGCGTCATTCTCCCTCTGCATCGCAGCGCCTCCCTTGTCGCAATTCAGGCTACACCCAAATGCTGGTCGCAGACATTTCCCGC
>Ga0207700_10002323_pt1 | contig 10905 bp, 12 predicted proteins | sample LARL82metaG_FD_184348 | JGI IMG/M metagenome (GOLD analysis project Ga0207700, IMG submission 184348) | Corn, switchgrass and miscanthus rhizosphere microbial communities from Kellogg Biological Station, Michigan, USA - LAR L8-2 metaG... | ecosystem: Host-associated > Plants > Roots >...
GCGACGGGTACGATCACGGGCCGGTTCGGTCACTGATTTTAGCCTAACGATACTCACGCCGGAGTGGGACGCCCGCGGACTTCAGCGGAAACGCGAAGGCCCAGCTTTTCGCCGGGGCTTCGATCCTTTCGGACACTTCATGGCAGCCTAGTGCTCGGAGCCCGTTCCGGCGGGCTTGTCGGCTGCCGGGCGGTGTGCTGGTATCGGTGAACCGGCCTGCAGCACCGGCGCCGCCTCGGCGGCCTTCGGTGTCAAGCGCGCCTGAATGAGGTACTTGAGCGGATCCACCGGTTCGCCCTTCACGCGCACTTCGAAGTGCACGTGCGCGGCCGTCGAGAGACCCGACGAGCCGACCAGGGCGATCACGTCCCCGAACGACACGAAGTCGCCGACTTTCACCTTCACCTTGCTACAGTGGGCATAACGGCTCGTGACACCGTTGCCGTGGTCGAGCTCCACCATCAGGCCGTCGCCGAGCTTGCGGCCGACGAACGACACGCGGCCGGCAGCGGGAGCGGTGATGTTCGATCCGTACGGCGCCGCGACGTCGACGCCCTTGTGTGGCCGGAAGATCCGCAGAATCGGATGCCAGCGTGATCGCGAGAATCGACTCGTGATCGGGCCGACCGCGGGAAGGGTGATGCCGTGCGCGGGTCGCGCAAAGCTGACGTTCCGCGCCGGCGCTCCCTTGCCGCCCTCCTCCTCGCCATCGGGCGCATCCATGTCGGCAACGCTCTGGAGCGAGTCCGTCAGCGTCAGAATCATCTGATGAGCGTCTGCTAACTCATCAGCGGTGGCCGTGACCTGCAGCGAGTCGGTGAGCACGACGACCCCGAGACCGGTCATCGTCAGAAGGCATAAGCCCGCGACGGCGAGCGCCACTCGCAAATGACGCCGTCCGATGTGCACCGCGCGTGTCTTGCGTAGTGGATTCGGCGGGACAATGAGGATTGTCCATCCGGTGCGCCGGTTCTCGCGCTGCTTCGTCGCCATCGCGATGAGCTAGGCTCCGGATCCCGAGAAGGCTGTTGCCGGCGTCGGAATCGGTGCGCGCGGTGCCTTCGTTTTCGCTGGACGCTCCTTCGGGCTCGGCGTGTTGGTCACGGTGAGGCGACCCTGCACGACGCAGCCTTCCTGAATCATGATCGCGCCCGCGTCGATGTCGCCGGTAACGACCGCGCTCGGTTGCAGTTCGATGCGTGTCGTCGCTGTGACGTTGCCCTGGACGGAGCCGCCGACAATTACCTCGCGCGCCGAGATGTCGCCGACAACCGTCGCGCCATTGCCGATGACGACGATGTCAGCTCGGCGAATCGAGCCGTCGAGGCGGCCATCGACGCGCAGCGTGCCTTCGGTCTCGATGTCGCCACGGATGGTGAGTTGCGCGTCGAGCACGGAGTAGCCCGCGCCAGTGACAGGAAGATTGTTGGGATCGGGTCGGCGTTTGAAAAGGCTCATCGAAGGTCCCGCGCGGTGAAAGGTGAAGCGGTGAAACTCCGCGGATTGTGCGAGCGACGCGGGCTTCGGCGTTCGACGTCGCGAACGAGACAGCGCGTGTGCTCTGTGAACAGGACGACCACGCGCACTCGATAATTACAGCGAAAGTCGCGACGACAGCGCGACATTCACATCTCTTACGCGGTGACAAAATCGCGCTGCAGCATACTCGCATGTCGTGAAACACGACGGCGGTGATCGTTCGCACATTTCGTCTCACTCGAGAGCATTGCCGTGTCGCGCTACGGCCTGTGCGCTCGCGCGGCTCAATTGCCCGCGCCACATTGCGGCACTTCGGCACGTCATATTTTTCAGTATCGGCCAGGTTGACGCCGACCACATGAAATTTTGCCCGGGAGCTTCGGCGCACACATGAGCTTCGATCATTTGCTGGTAGGCACGTCGAGCAGCGGTGTCCGCACCATCACACTCAATCGACCCGAGCGTTTGAACGCGGTGAATCCGCTTCTTGCCGACGAACTGCCTCGCGCCATCGACGACGCCGCGCACGATGACGCCGTGCGCGCCGTCGTCATCACGGGTGCGGGCCGAGGATTCTGCGCCGGACTCGATCTCTCCGAGCCGCCGCGACTTCCCGACGGCGATCTGCGCGCGCGCCTCGACCCGCTCGCATGGGTCGGCCGTTGGGTGCTCGCGGCCGTGAGTTGTGAGAAGCCGATCATCGCCGCGATCAACGGCGCTGCCGCCGGCGCCGGTTTCGGTCTCGCGCTCTCGGCGGACATCCGCTTCATCGCGCGCGGTGCTCGAGTGAGTGCGGGCTACGTGCGTCGCGGTCTGAGTCCTGATGCTGGCGTGAGCTACCTGCTGCCGCGCCTCATCGGGCTCGCTCGCTCCTATGATATTCTCCTGACCGGTCGCGATATCGATGCCGACGAAGCCTTGCGTGTCGGACTCGTCGCCGCAGTCTATGAAGATGCGACGTTCACCGACGATGTCGCTCGCTATGCCGAACGGCTCGCTGCCGGGCCGCCGATAGCCATGGCGCTTACGAAGCGTCTGCTTGCGTCAACCTTCGATGTGTCGCTGGAGGAGCAGCTCGGGCGCGAGCTGGTCGCCATCAAAACGTGCTTTGCGTCACGCGATGTGGCCGAGGCCATTCGCGCCTTCGCCGAGAAGCGTACGCCGACATTCAAGGGAGCGTGACGCCAGAGGGCGCGACAGTAATCAGCTCGCCCGTCGCGCCGCGCTTTTCTTTCGTGCCGTCGACCGCGCCGTCTTCGCGCTGCGTGCTTTCCTTCCCGCGGTGATGTCGTCCATCGTACGGCCCGTCGCGACCGAAGTCGTGACCTCGTCCACGACGTCGCGATCCGTTGCGTACTCGTCGCGATGTTTGATGAGCAACCATTGTGGCCGCCCTGGACGCTTCATGCGCACCAGCACCCACCCACCTTGCAGTCGCTCGCCGTGCAGCACGAACTTGAGATCGCCGCGCGCGTAGCCATCGCGTAACGACTCGACACCGCCACCATTCTCCGCCTCATACGTCCCGCGGTCCCAGAGCATGACGGTACCGCCGCCGTATTCGCCCTGCGGAATTGTGCCCTCGAATGTGTTGTACTCGATGGGATGGTCTTCCACTTCCATAGCGAGTCGGCGCGCGGTGGGATCGCAGCTCGGCCCCTTGGGCACAGCCCAGCTCTTCATGACGCCGTCGAGCTCCAACCGGAAGTCGAAGTGCAGATGACTCGCGGCGTGCTTCTGCACGACGAATTGCAACCTCGACTGCCTTCTGGTTCGCGGGCTCCGCTCTTGTTGCGCGGTGGCGACGGGATTGCCAGCGGGCTCTTTCGTCTTCGAGAAGTCGCGCTTCCGCCGGTACTCGTTCAGCTTTGCGCGGCGTGCGCCGCCGCTTCGTTTCTTTGCTACCATTGTCATTCCTCGCTTCGCTCCGAACGACAATCTGGTGCGCGTTTCATGCCGAGCGTCGCCGCCGGCTCCGATGCGTCCCGTCTCCGCCGCGCACACGTCTTCGTGATGGCGTCGCTTCCGCGTCGCGACCTGCCGGCGAAGCTTTTCGCTTTTGCGTGCCTGAAGATTGCTCGAGGCTCGCCTGCAGGCGGGACATCAGGTCGAGCACCTTCGTGCTCTCCGGCTCCTCCGGCTCCTCCACCTCGACCTTCTGTCCTTTCATTTTCGCGCGAATGATCTTCATCAGATTCGCGCGGTAGTCGTCGGTGTACTTCTCCGGCTGAAAGGACTCGGCGAGATTCCCGACCAGCTGCGCGGCCATCTTCAGCTCTTGTTCCCGTACCAACTCGCCCGATGGGAATGTCATCTCGCTCGTATCAACGAGCTCATTGGCGAAACGCATCGTCTCGAGCATCAGCGCCTCGCCGACGGTCTTGATCGCGGCGAGGTGCTGTCGCTGGTGCATCGTCAGCTTGCCGACGCCGACCGATCCCGTCGTACGGATTGCCTCCCGCAATAGGGCGTACGGCTTCTCACCGCCCTTGGCCGGCACGACGTAGTAAGGCGTATCGAAGTAGCGAGGATCGATTTCGCTTGCTTGCACGAAATCGAGAATCTCGATCGTCTTGGATGACGCCAATGCGGCAGCGCGAAAGTCTTCGTCGGAAAGGATGACGTATTTGCCTTTCGCGTATTCATAACCCTTGACGATCTCATTCCACGGCACCGGCTCGCCATCGCGCGCGCAGACGCGTTCGTATTTTACCGGAGAGAGATCGTCGGCGTGCAGCATGCGAAAGGAGACGTGATCGCTCTGAACGGCGGTTCGCAACTCGACGGGAATGTTGACGAGCCCGAACGAGATCGATCCCTTCCACGCTGACGCCATCCCCATGCCTCCGCCGTTGACGTACGTGAGTGCAGGCAAGCGGCATGCCTTAGATTGCCACGCACCCAAGGGGATCGCTTTCGACTTTTCGAGAAGGATGACTGTCGTGAATCGGTGGTTAATCGCTTGTTCGGCGTTGTGCCTGCTGGCTTGCCGCGCTCCCGCGACCGTCGCGAACACGAGCACGGCGAATAGCGCGGTGCGAGCACCTGCGTCCCGCTTCGATATTGCCTATCGCATCGCGATGCCCGAGCCGACGACTCACCTGTTCGATGTTCACATCGATATCGGCAAGGTGACAGCTGACGACATCGAGTTGCAGATGCCTGTCTGGTCGCCAGGACGTTACGCACGCTTTGACTTTGCGCGGACCGTGCAGGACCTCTCCATTACCGGCTCCGGCGGCGCGCCGCTCGTATGGGAACGCGAGAACGGGTCGCTGTGGCGTGTGCATACGGGCGGTGCGGTCGCGGTTGCCATCCACTATCACGTCTTCGCAAACACGCTCTCCGGCACCTTCAGTGTACTCGATACCGCGCACGCCAACTGGAATGGCGCATCCGTGTTCATGTACGTCGTCGATCACAAGCCGGATCCGGTCTCGCTGCACGTCGATCTGCCGCCGGGCATGCACATCGTCAACGGTGACGCGCGGTCGCCCGATCAAACGGACTATCGCTTCGAGAATTATGATCGATTGATCGACACGCCGACCGAGGTGGCGCCGGCGTTGATGGTGGACAGCTTCAGCGTCGACGGCCGCCTTTACCGCACGATGGTGCACCACAACGGTCGGAGCACCACCTTGCAGCGCCGGCGCTTCGTGGGCGACGTGGAGAAGATCGTTAGGTACGAAAACTCAGTCTTCGGTCCGCCCCCGCTGGAGATGTACACTTTTGTGTTCAACATTGGTTATGCGGGCGGGGACGGAATGGAGCATCTCAACTCCACCCAGATCATCAATCGCAATCCGTGGCGTGACGAGGATGCGCTGCTTGCCGGCGTCGGCACCGCCGCCCACGAATACTTTCACGTTTGGAACGTCAAGCGTGTCCGTCCCATCGCCCTCGGCCCCTTCGATTACACGCGCGAGCAGTACCAACCGAGTCTGTGGGTCGCGGAGGGCTGGACACAATACTACGGCCAGGTCGCTCTCTACCGCGCCGGTGTGCTACCCCCGAGTGGGTTCTACTCGATGGTCGCGAGCTCCGTCGTCCAGCCGAATCTCACCGCGCCAGGACGCAAGGAGACTTCGGCGCGGATGGCTTCATTCGAGGCGCCGTTCTGGGACGGCGCCCAGCCTGGCTTCGCTGTGAATCAGAACGGTTTTTTCAGCTATTACACCAAAGGGGCGGGGCTCGCGCTTTATCTGGATCTCATCATTCGATCGCGCTCCAACAATGCACGCTCCCTCGATGATGCCTTCCGCAACCTCAGGCGGCTCAGCTGGGAGCAGCCCAACGCGTCCTACTATTTGCAGGGACGCGGATACACCGAAGACGACGTCGAGCGCGCCGTGAGCGAAGCGGCTGGCGTCGATCTCCATGACTGGTTCACACGCCACGTCGGCGGCACGGAGGATCCAGACTTCGATAGCGCGTTAGGCGCTGTCGGCCTTCGGCTCGTTCGCGGCAGCGACCAGTGGGCCATCGAGGAGCTTCCGAATGCGACACCGGCTCAGCTTCGCGTGCGAGCCGGCTGGATGAGTGGACGAGTGGGCGGCGCCTGAGGCGGCGTATCGGGAGCGCTTGTGTCGCTCCCACGACGAGCTCGCAGCGAGCCCGCCAGGGTGATCAGCGCTACGGCTCCAAGAATGATCGCGGCCGCGACGAGCATCCGCGGCGTGAGTGGCTCGCCAGCGACAGCCCAGCCCAGGAACACGGCAACCACCGGGTTGACGTATGCGTAGGTAGAAGCTTTCGCTGGCGTCGTCGCACCAAGTAGATAGATGTACGCCGTGAAGCCGAGAAGTGAGCCGAAAGTCACCAGATACAAGAATCCGATGACCGAGGCCGTCGTTAGGCTTGCAATGCTGAAATGGCGGGGCTCGCCAGCCACGATGCTGACGACGACAAACGCCGCGCCGCCCATCAGCATTTGCATTCCCGTCGCCATGACGGCCGAGGTCGGCCGCGGCGCATAACGACTGAAGATCGACCCGAGGGCCCAGAGCATCGAACCAAACACCGGGACGAGCGCCGCGCCGACATCGAGTCGACGGCGGCCCCCGCTCGCAAAGGCGTCTGGTCCAATGAGTAGCGCGAGGCCGACGAGCCCCAGCCCGAGTCCGACAAAGACCGCGGTTGCTGGACGCCTACCCCCAGGCCGCAGCCAATCCAGTACGACCATCCAGAGCGGAACGATCGCCACAATCAGCGCTACCAACCCCGATGCCACGTGTTGCTCGGACCAGAGGACGGCGCCGTTGCCGCCGACGAGCAAGAGGACGCCGGTCACCACCGCAGCGCGCCACTCGGGCTGAGTTGGCTTCGCCGCGCCGCGCGAACGAGTCCAGGCATAGAGGAGCGATCCGGCGATGAGAAATCGAACGCCGCCCATGAGGAAAGGCGGAATCGTCATCACGGCATACCGAATCGCGAGGTACGTGGAGCCCCAGATGATGTACAGCGCCGCGAATGCGGCGAGAACATGCGCGCGATTCGGCTTCGTCGCGTGCAACCGATCGGTCATCTCCGGGTCTCGTCGAGGTCCACGCCAACTGGTAATCGATAGCTCTCCTTCAGCGTGCCGAGTGCGATCGTCGTACGCGTCGAGCGCACGGACTTGATAGCGCCAATCCGCTCGCGTAGCAGCATGCCTAACGCGTCAGTGTCGGCGACGCGCACCTTCACGAGATAGCAGTCCTCACCCGCCACATGGTGCACCTCCTGCGCTTCCGGAATCTTCGCGAGCAGGGCGCCAGTTCGAGTGTCTCCGACGCCGTCCTCACCACGAACGAAGATGAAGGCGGTCAGGCCGAGACCAACCGCCTTGGCGTTCACGCGCGCTTCGTAGCCATCGATGATCCGGCGCTCCTCGAGCTTTCGAATGCGATCGAAGATCGCCGAGGGAGCCATGCCGAGGCGCCTTGCGATTTCCGCATTGGCCATGCGCGCATCCCGCTGGAGGAAGGTCACGATCTGGCGGTCGGTGTCATCGAGGGTGCGGCCAGCGGCCGTCACCGGGATATCGAGAGTATCGAGTGAGTGGCTCATGGCGAACGTATATCGGTCAGAAAGCCGTTTATCAAGAATTTTCGTCTCGATGTTGGCAACTATGACGAACGTTCATCGTTATCCTCAACACCGTTCAAGCGCTGGACCTCGCCGCGGCATCTCACTGCCGGTATGCTCACGGACCTGGAAGAGCCCGAGATCTACATCGCCGCGATGCCATCGCCGCTCCCTGACCGAGACGCCGAGCGCGCGCTCGTCACCCGCGCGCAGGGTGGCGACGTCGGTGCATTCGAGGCGCTGTATCATCAGCATGCGGGGCGAGTGTTCGCACTCGCACTGCGTCTGGCGGGCAACCGCGAGGAAGCCGGCGAGCTCACGCAGGATGTTTTTGTCACCGCTTGGCAGCGCCTGACGACATTCCGTGGCGACGCAGCGTTTGCGTCCTGGCTGCATCGCATTGCCGTCAATGCGATGTTCATGCGGGTGCGCGCCGATCGGCGGCGCATCTCCCGCATTCGCCCGGCAAACGAAGCTGAAGTGGATGATGGCGCTGACTTCACGATCGATGGTGGGCAGGTGCCAGCCATCGACGTCGAACAGGCGGTAGACCTCGAGCGCGCGATTGCCGCGCTCCCCACGGGCGCCCGGCGCGTGTTCGTCCTTCACGACGTCCTTGGCTACCGACACGACGAGATTGCTCGTCTGACCGGCCTTGCTGCTGGTACGCTCCGCGCCCAGCTCCATCGGGCCCGTCGTCTCCTCATGGAGGCTCTCGATCGATGAGCACATTCGAAAACGATCACATAGCGCTCGAGCGACTCAGCGACTGGGTCGACGGCCGGCTATCGGCCGCAGACGCACGGGACATCGAGCGACATCTTTCGCTCTGCGCGAACTGCGCGGGCACGCGTGAGCGCCTCGTCGATCTGATTGCCGAGGCGCGCGGGCTGCCCGATACGATCGAGCCGCCCGCGGAGCTGTGGACCGGCCTGCGCGCGCGTCTTTCCGCGCCGCCGGCGACCGTCCGCTCGTCAGGCACGGCACGTCGCTGGCAGCTCGCTGCCGCCGCCGTACTGCTCGTTGCCCTCTCCGCCGGCGTCACTGCCCTGTTGCTCCGGCGACCATCCGAGAGCCGCACGAGTCCTGATGTCGTCGCCACCCGCAACGCGGGCTCGGCCCCTCCACCGCGTTTTGCCGCGGCGCGAAGAGTAGCCGCGGATTACGAGACCACCATTCGCCAGCTTCGCGAGACGCTCGATGAGCGCCGAGCGCAGCTCGATCCGGGCACGGTCGCGAAGGTCGAAGCCAGTCTGCGTGTCATCGATTCGGCGATTGCCGAAGCGCGCGGTGCTCTGGCCGCAGATCCAGCCAACCTCACTCTCGTCGACCTGCTCGCCGCGAGCTACGAGCGGAAGCTCGAGCTGCTCCGCCGCGCCAGCGAGCTGTCGTCCAGCATCTGATCAGCCATGCGTCTCCAACTGCCTAACGAATACATCTTCGCGACGATGCTGCTTGTCGTCAGCAGTCAGTTGCCGGCCCAGCGCAGTGTCGAGATGCGTCGTGCGGTCACGCCCACGGCTTCGATCCGCATCATGGGCAGCTTTGCCGACCTCCGGATTCGAGGCTGGGACAAGGATAGCGTCGCGATCACCGGGACGATCCCAGCCGACGCGCGCTTCAATGGCGGCTTTCTGTCCGCTGACAAGACCTCGTCACCAGGCGCGAAGTTCTATCTCGAGACGGCGTCCGGTGTGCCCGCTGGAAAGCTCGAGCTGCGCGTACCGGCGGGCGCGCGCGTCTGGGCCAAGAGCGGCAGTGCGACCATCGACGTGGAGGGCGTGAGCGGCGGCCTCGATCTCAACATCATCGGTGGTTCGGTGGTCGTCCGCGGGCGTCCACACGACGTCGTCGTCGAGTCGATGGACGGCAACGTGAGCATGGACGGCACGCCCTCCTATCTCCGCCTCAAGACGGCCACTGGCGACATTGCCGTCACGGGTGGTGGCGAAGATGCCGGGCTGACGACTATCAGCGGGAGCATTCGCGTAGCCGCTGGTCGATTCGAGCGCGCGAGAATGGAGTCCGTCACCGGCACCGTCGTCTTCGGTGCCGAAATCGCGCCTGGAGGCGCGCTCGACGTCGATACGCATAGTGGCGCAATTGATCTCCTCGTACCGCGCACGATGAGCGCCGACTACGACATCGCCACCGTCTCCGGCACGATCGAGAATACGCTCACGAATCGCCCCGCCGTGCCGGGTCGCGAGGGTCGCGGACAGGAGATCGGCTTCACCACGGGCACCGGCGGCGCGCGCGTCTACGTCCGCAGCTTCAAGGGAAATGTTCGCGTCGCACCAGCGCCGAATGTCGCGGGAAAGGTGCAGATCAAAGTCTTCTAATTGTTGCTACTTCAATCTTACCGGAGGACATCATGATGCGCTCATCAGTCAAAGCTGCCGTAGGCTTTTCCGCTGCCGCCGTCCTCGGCATCGCGCTCGTGGCCGCAACGCCATTCGCACGTCACGCCGGTCCGCCCTGGATCTCCATCGAGTATCCCGCCAATCCGTTCGATGCCTCCAGCCGCGACGCGTATCTCCTCGTGCACGCGTTCCATCACGGTTCACCGATGGAATCCACGGTGCAGGGCACGGCCGAAGGGCTCGTCGGCGGTGAGCGCAAATCGGTGGCGCTCCGCTTCGAGACGACGACTCGGCCAGGCGTCTACGCCTTGCGCAAGCAGTGGAGTGACGACGGAGTCTGGTCGCTCCTCATCTCGGTGACGCAGCACGAGAACGGCGCCGCGCAAGCTCTCGTCGAACTCGGCAGCGATGGCATCACGTCCGTGCGCGTGCCGACGCGGCGGGAGCGCGAATGGACGGTCCCGCGACAGATCACGGCGCAGGAAGTTGAGCAATCTCTGCAGTCGCGCGTGGGGCGTACCGCGCAAGCTCGCCGCTAAGAATTGCTTGCGTGGGTCACCCGCCCGCGCAGTGACCGACGTTAGCGCACCGGGGTCAACTCGCCTGTAGGACTGTCAGGCGGTTGTGAGCGTGACGCGTCCCCCGAGCAACTCTCCCGCGTCTGCTTGCACCGCCTGTGCAGTTCTATCGGCGAGCGCCATCACGGTTACGTATGGGTTGATCTCGAGCGCGTTCGGGAAGAGGCTCGAGTCGGCGACGCGCAGCCACGGCACACCGTGCACTCGACCCCAACTATCCGTCACCGAGTCGCGTGCATTGCGGCCCATCGCGCACCCTCCCATCAGGTGCGCGGCCGAGATCGAGATGCGGCCACTCTGAAAGTGGCGTTCGTCGATCAGCGTCTCGACCTCGTGCATGCGCGACCGATCGATCAACGGCGCATTCGCCGACGGGGCGTGCACCCGCACGGCGCCGGCAGCAAAGAAGATTTGGG
>Ga0207700_10002329_pt1 | contig 10890 bp, 8 predicted proteins | sample LARL82metaG_FD_184348 | JGI IMG/M metagenome (GOLD analysis project Ga0207700, IMG submission 184348) | Corn, switchgrass and miscanthus rhizosphere microbial communities from Kellogg Biological Station, Michigan, USA - LAR L8-2 metaG... | ecosystem: Host-associated > Plants > Roots >...
CTCAGCATCGAGGCGTTCCTGCCAGCCGACGCGGACACCGCGGCCGCACTGCGCGGATAGGCCGGCGGGCCTAGGGCGTGTCTCCCAACTGCCTGGCGGCGCCGGCGACGCCCAGACGGCGACCGGCGGCGTTGTCGGGGATCGACCGATACAACCCCGGTATCGGCCGACCCCTCCGCCTTGCCGGACGCCGCCTGGACGCCGCCGGCATCCACCGCCAATTGGGAGACACGCCCTAGCCGACCGGCCGCCGGCCGGACAGGCCGTGCAGCGAGCGGAACGTCGGCACCAGCGCGTCGTACAGGTCGGCGAAGACCGGCCGCAGCGCCGCGTACACGGCCGTGGCGGACGGGTCCGGCCGGACCGTGTCCTCGATCCGGACCAGGTCCGCGGCGACGTCGAGGGAGCCGACCAGGCCGAGCGCGTGCATGCCGAGCAGGGCCGCGCCGAACCCGGACCCCTCGTGCCCGGCCGGAAACCGGATGTCGAGGCCGAGCGTGTCGGCGAGGATCTGCCGCCACAGCGGGCTGCGCGCGAACCCGCCCGTCGCGCGCACCTCGTGCACCTCGTTGCCGGCGGCCCGCATCGAGTCGAGCACCAATGCGAGCTGCAGGCAGACTCCCTCGATCGCCGCCCGGATCAGGTGCTCGCGCCGGTGCTCCCGGGTCAGCCCGATGTACGCGCCGAGCGGCAGGCCGCTCCAGTGCGGGGCCCGCTCGCCCAGCAGGTACGGCAGCATGAGCAGGCCGCCCGAACCCGGCGGCACGCGCCCGGCCAGGTCGAGCAGCGCCTCGACCGGGTGGTCGCCGAGATCGGGCGCGAGCGCGTTCCCGGCCCACTCGAGCACGATGCCGCCGTTGTTGATCGCGCCGCCGACCACCCACCGGTCCTCGGTCAGCAGGTAGCAGAACACGCCGCCGTGCGGGTCGACCGCCGGCCGCTCGACGGTCACGCGCAGCGCGCCGCTGGTGCCGATCGAGCACGCCGCGACGCCAGGGTGCACCGCGCCGAGGCCGAGGTTGGCCAGCGGCCCGTCGCCGGCACCGGCGATCACCGGTGTGGCCGGCGGCAGCCCGAGCCGGTCGGCGACCGCGGGCGACAGCCCGGGCAGCCGGGTCGTGGCCGGCACCAGCTCCGGCAGGCGCTCGGGCCCGATGCCGGCCAGCCGCAGGGCCTGGGCGTCCCAGGACAGCGTGCCGAGGTCGAGCAGGCCGGTGCCCGACGCGACCGATTGGTCGATGACCAGCGCGCCACACATCCGGGACAGCACGTAGTCCTTGATGCCGGCCCAGCACGCGACGCGGGCGAAAAGCTCCGGCTGCTCCTCCCGGAACCACATCAGCTTCGGCAGCGGCGCCATCGGGTGGATAGGCGTGCCGGTACGCCGGTGCAGCGCCAGGCCGTCCGGCCCGGCCCGCAGCCGGTCGGCCTGCTCGGCAGCCCGGGAGTCGGCCCACGAAAGCGACGGAGTGAGCGGAGCCCCGGCGGCGTCGAGCGCGATCAGCGTGTGCATCGCCGAGCTGAACGACAGCCCGGCGACCGGACCGTCCACTTCGGACACCACCGACCGGACCGTGTCGAGCACCGCGTCGAGGATCTGTGCCGGGTCCTGCTCGGCCCAGCCCGGGTGCGGCTCGGCCAGCGGGTAGCCGGCCGACGCGCTCGCCAGCTGGCGGCCGCCGGTGTCGAAGGCGACGGCCTTGGTGCTGGTGGTGCCGAGGTCGACCCCGATCACCACGTCGCTGCGGGTCACAGCACCAGCATGCCGGTTCATGGCCGCGGGCCGGCGGCCGGTGTCCGGCGACCGCGTTCGCGAAGGTCAACGCCGGCGAAGGGCGGCCATACGGATGCGGACGGGCCGGTGGGCAGCCCCTCAGCCGCCGGGCGGACCGGGTCGGCGTCAGCCGGCTGGGCCGCCCTCGACCGGCAGGCCGCTAGCGGGCAGGCGGACGGTGAACGTGGTGCCGGTGGGGGAGCTGTCGACCACGACCGTGCCGTCGTGCGCGTCCGCGACCGCCGACACGATGGCCAGTCCGAGGCCGGTGCTGCCGGCCGCCCGGGACCGGGAGCCGTCGCCGCGGGCGAACCGCTCGAACACCCGCGGCAGCAGCTCGGTCGGGATCCCGGGCCCGTCGTCGGACACTCGCAGCAGGACGGATCCGTCCTCAGTGGACAGTCCGACCGTGACGGTCGAGCCGGCCGGGGTGTGCGCGCGGGCGTTGCCGAGCAGGTTGACCACGACCTGGTGCAGCCGGTCGGCATCGCCGACCAGCTCGACCGGCTCGGCCGGCAGGTCGAGCGCCCACTTGTGGTCCGAGCCGGCGGCCCGCGCGTCGCTGACCGCGTCGACCACCAGCCTGCTCAGGTCCACCGGCCCGTGCGCGACCGCGCGGCCGTTGTCCAGCCGCGCCAGCAACAGGAGGTCCTCGACCAGGCCGGTCATCCGGGTGCTCTCCGACTCGACCCGCCCGAGCGCGTACGCGACGTCGGCCGGCACCGGCTCCCGGCCGCGGCGGGACAGCTCGGCGTACCCGCGGATCGAGGCCAGCGGGGTACGCAGCTCGTGGCTGGCGTCGGCGACGAACTGGCGGACCCGGGTCTCGCTCTCCTGCCGGGCGGTGAGAGCGGCCGAGACGTGCCCGAGCATCCGGTTCAGCGCGGCACCGACCTGGCCGACCTCGGTACGCGGGTCGGTGTCGGCGTCCGGGACACGCTCGGAGAGCTCGACGGTGCCCCGGTGCAGCGGCAGCTCGGAGACCCTGGTCGCGGTGGCGGCGACCCGGCGCAGCGGGCGCAGGGTCAGCCGGACGATCAGCGCGCCGGCCACTCCGGCCAGCAGCAGGCCGGCGGCCGCGACCGCGGCGATGATCATCGCCAGCCGGGTCACCGTGTCGTGCACGCCGGACAGCGGCAGCCCGGCGATCGAGACGTCCCCGTCCGGCGCCCGAACCGCACGCAGCCGGTAGTCGCCCAGCTCGCCGCCGAGATCCCTGGTGTACGAGCGCCCGTCCACCGGCAGCGTTCGCAGCACCTGCTGCTGCTCGTCGGTGAGCTGCGTGTACGTGGACCCGCTGATCACGCCGGCAGACCCGAGCGTTCCGTTGCTGATCCGCGCGTTCAGCGTGCCGTCGGCAAGACCGGGCGGCGGTGTCCGCCGCGCCTGCTGCGGCGGCGGGTGGTCGTCGGCGTCGTCCGGCCCGTCGACGAGCCGCTGGCCGGCCGTGGCCAGCTGGCCGTCCAGCCGGTCGGTGAGGAACGAGTTCAGCTCCAGCACGCTGACCACGCCGACGACGAGGCAGACCGCCGCCAGCAGGGCCAGCAGTGCGGCCAGCAGCCGCGTGCGCAGCGTCACCCTCGGATGATGCGCTCAGCCGGCCGGGCGGAGCACGTACCCGACGCCGCGGACGGTGTGGATCATCGGCTCGCGACCGGCGTCGATCTTCTTGCGCAGGTACGACACGTACAGCTCGACGACGTTGGCCTGGCCGCCGAAGTCGTACGACCAGACGCGGTCGAGGATCTGCGCCTTGGACAGCACCTGGCGCGGGTTGCGCATGAGGAACCGGAGCAGCTCGAACTCGGTGGCCGTCAGCGTGACCGGCGCGCCGGCCCGGGTCACCTCGCGGCCGTCCTCGTCCATCACCAGGTCGCCGACGACCAGCTCACCGGACGTGCGGACCGCGGTGGCGCCGGAGCGGCGCAGCAGCGCCCGCAGCCGGGCGACGACCTCCTCCAGGCTGAACGGCTTGACCACGTAGTCGTCCGCGCCGACGGTGAGACCGGCGACCCGGTCCTCCACCGCATCCTTGGCGGTGAGGAACACGATCGGGACGTCGTGGTCGTCGGCGCGCAGCCGGCGCAGCACGGACAGTCCGTCGAGATCCGGCAGCATCACGTCCAGAAGGATGACGTCGGGCCGGAACTGGCGGGCCGTGGTCACCGCGTGCGCGCCGTCCGCCGCCGTACGCACCTCCCAGCCCTCGTACCGCAAGGCCATCGACAGCAGGTCGGTGAGCGCCGGCTCGTCGTCCACCACCAGGGCGCGGATCGGTGTGCCGTCGGGGCGGCGCAGCGCCGGTCGCTCGGCGGTCTCGCTGGTCGTCATGACCGTCACCTTCGTCCACCGGCATGTAGGTCACCTGTACGCGGCCTGTGCGCTTCCTGTGCGTGCCCACGCCGCGTGCCGAGGACCCTTGGGCCGAGGGTGCGCCGCCGGGCCCGGAGATCCCGGCCGTGACATCGTGAGCACATGGCTGACACCGCCGCCCGATTCCACGCGCTCGCCGAGGACGCGGTCGAGGACCTGCTCCGGCTGGAACCCGAGCGGGCCACCGACCTGGGCGACCACCGCTTCGACGACCGGCTCACCGACATGAGCGAGGACGGCCTGTCCGCGGCTGCCGCGACCCTGGCCGACCACCGCGACGAGCTGGACAGTCTGGACGCGGACGAGCTGGAGCCGTCCGACGCGGTCGACGCCCAGATCCTGCGGGGCGGCCTCGACCGCCGGCTGTTCGAGCTGCAGCAGTTGCGCGAGCACGCCTGGAACCCGCTGCTGTGGCTGCCCGGCGAGGCGATCTACCTGCTGCTGTCCCGGGACACCGGGCCGGTGGAGGACCGGCTCCTGGCTCTCGGCGGCCGGCTCGAGGCGGTGCCCGAGCGGCTGGCCTCCGCCCGGGCGACCCTGCGGGACATGCCGCGGGTGCACGTGGAGACCGCGCTGAGCCAGATCTCCGGACTGATCGGGATGCTGCGGGACGAGGTCCCGCCGCTGGCCGGCACCGCACCGAACAGGTTCCTATCGGTCGAGCCGATGCGGACCGCGGCCGAGGACGCGCTGGTCGAGCACCGCGACTGGCTGCTGGAGCAGCTCGAGGGCGCGAACGGCGACCCACGGCTCGGCCCGAGCCTGTTCGCGGCCAAACTGCACCTGTCCCTCGACTCTGACCTGTCCGCCGAGCAGGTGGCCGCGGCCGCCCGGGAGCACCTGGACCGGGTCACCGACGAGATGACCGGGCTCGCGGTCGGCTGGGTCGGCCCGGGTGACGACGCGGTGCGCCGGGCGCTGGACCGCGCAGCGGCCGAGGCGCCGGACGACCGCACGATCGTGTCGGTGGCCCGGCGCTGGCTGGCCGAGGCGACCGAGCTGGTCGCCAGCAGCGGGGTGGTCCGGGTGCCGGACGACCCGATGGAGATCGAGGTGATGCCGGAGCTGCGGCGCGGCATCGGAGTGGCGTACTGCGACGCGCCGGGACCGCTGGAGGAGGGCGGGATCACCCGGTTCGCGATAAGCCCGACCCCGGCCGGATGGTCGCCGGAGCGGGTCGCCTCGTTCTACCGCGAGTACAACACCGCGATGATGGCCAACCTCACGGTGCACGAGGCGATGCCGGGCCACATGGTCCAGCTCGCGCACGCCCGCCGTTACCGCGGCGCCACCAGGGTTCGGCAGGTGCTCGCCAGCGGCTCGTTCATCGAGGGCTGGGGCGTGCACGCGGAGGAGATCATGGCCCGGCTGGGGTACGGCGGCGCGCCGGTCCGCCTGCAGCAGCTGAAGACCATGCTCCGTACGACGATCAACGCGCTGCTCGACGCCGGCGTCCACGCCGGCGGGATGACCGAGACCGAGGCCATCGAGCTGATGACCGCGCGCGGCTTCCAGGAGGAGGGCGAGGCGGTCGGCAAGTGGCGGCGGGTGCTGCTGACCAGCGCGCAGCTGTCCACCTACTTCGTCGGCTATCGGGAGCTCGCCCCCACACTGGCCGGGCGCACCCGGTACGACGACGTGCTCGCGCACGGCAGCCCGCCGCCGCGGCACCTGCCCGCCCTGCTCGCCGCGGCCGAGGCCGGCGCCCCGAACCGCGCCTGACGTCTCCGGCCGCCCCCGCTCGCCGCGGCCGGTGCCGGGATCGGCGGCCGGCGTCTCCCGCCCCGCGCTCGCCCCGGCCGGTGTGGGAACCGCGGCTGGCGGCTCGGCGTCCGAGCGGCATGCGCCGCCTCGCCGTCGGGATCGCACTCGCCGCGCTGGCGCTGTCCGCCTGCTCGACCGCGGGCGGCAGCGGCACCGGAGGCACCGGAGGCACCGGCGGCGGCAGCCGCAGCGGCGGGTCGGACCCGTCCGGGTCGGCGCCGGAGGCGCACGCGCCGCTCGTGTCGCTGCAGCGGTTCGGCGGCATCGGCGGCAACCGGGACGAGGTCACAGTGCAGACGGACGGCAGCTGGCGGCGGACCGCGCGGGCCGGCGGCGCGACGGCCGGCAGGCTGACCGCGGACGGTCGCGACCAGCTGAGCCGGATGGCCGCCGAGCCGATGCTGCGCGCCGAGGCCGCCCGTACGGTGCCGGAGTCCGACTGCACGGACGCGTTCGACTACTCACTCACCGTCGGATCCACCCGGATCGCCTGGCGGGACTGTGGCCCGGCAACGAAACTCCCCGCGACCGCGAGTCGTATGGCACGATTCTTGCTGGAAAATACCAACTCCGGGTAATGGTATAGCCACAAATTGTCACCCGCACAGCGGATTCCCGGGCATCGGTCGGCCTGCCACATTTGCGCCACCGCATCCCTCTTGCTCGGCCGAAAGGCCGAGCCCGCTCCCGGGAAGGGAGTACCGCAGTGAGACGTGCCATCACCCTGGGCGCGGTGGCCGCGGTCACGATCGCTGTGTCCGCCGCAGCCGCCACCGGAACCGCGCAGGCAGCACCCGCGCCCACCGCCGGCCCCGCCGCCCTGGCGACCGGCGCCGCCGCCGCCCTTGTCGCCGCACGACCGGCACAACTGCACGCGTCCGCCCACGACAGCTTCGCTGCCCGGCCGGTGATCACCTCGAAGCAAGGCCTGCAGTACGTGCCGTACCAGCGCACGTACCAGGGCCTGCGGGTGTACGGCGGCGATTTCGTCGTGGTGACCGACAAGGCCGGCCAGGTGCTGTCCACCGAGGTGGCCCAGACCAAGCCGATCGCGCTGACCAGCCTCACCCCGGCCGTGTCGGGCGCGACCGCCGCGGCGACCGCCACGAAGGCGTCGAAGGCCGCCACGATCGACGGCGTCACCGCCAACGACACGATCGTGTACGGGCTGGACACGCCGCGGCTTGCGTACGAGACGGTGGTCGCCGGCCACACCGGCCAGCGCCCGAGCCGGCTGCACGTGTTCGTCGACGCGACGACCGGTAAGGTCATCAACTCCTACGACGAGGTCGCCGACGGCACCGGCAACGGCGCCATCTACGGCGCCGTGACGATCTCCACCAGCGGCTCCGGCACGTCGTTCTCGATGAGCGACCCGACCCGCGCCGGCATCTCCTGCCGCAACATCAACACCGGCGCGGTGCTCACCGGCACCGACGACGTGTGGGGCAACGGCGTCGGCACCAACCTCGAGACAGGATGCGTTGACGCGCTGTTCACGGTGCAGCGCGAGTGGGACATGTTCGGCGCCTGGTTCGGCCGCAACGGGATCACCGGCACCGGCCGCGGCTTTCCGATCGACATGGGCCTCAACGACACGAACGCGTTCTGGGACGGCACCAGGGTCGCCGTCGGCCACAACACCGCGGGCGCCTGGATCGGCTCCTTCGACGTGGTCGGGCACGAGTTCGGGCACGCGCTGGACTCCAACACCCCCGGCGGCCAGTCCGGCAACGGCGTCTCCGAGGCGACCGGCGACATCATGGGCACGTCGCTGGAGTTCTTCGCCAACAACGCCAACGACCCGCCGGACTTCACCATCGGCGAGGAGGTCAACCTGGTCGGCTCCGGCCCGATCCGGGTGATGTACAACCCGTCGCTGGTCGGCGACCCCAACTGCTTCTCGGCCTCGATCCCGACGGCCGAGACGCACGCCGCCGCCGGACCGTTCGACCACTGGTTCACCCTGGTGGCCAAGGGCAGCGCGGCCGCCGGCGGGCAGCCGGCCAGCCCCACCTGCAACGGCTCGACGGTGACCGGCATCGGCACCCAGACCGCGGCGACGATCTTCTACAACGCCATGCTGTCGAAGACGGCCGGCATGACATACCAGCGCTACCGCACCGCGACGCTGAACGCGGCCAAGAACCTGTTCCCGACCTCCTGCACCAACTTCAACACGGTGAAGGCGGCCTGGGACGCGGTCTCCGTACCCGCGCAGGCGGCCGACCCGACCTGCACGGTCGGCGGCGGCACGGTGACCGTGACCAACCCGGGAGCGAAGTCCGGAACCGTCGGCACCGCGATTCCGCCGTTCACGCTGACCGCGTCGCCGGCGGCGACGTACACGTGGTCGGCCACCGGCCTGCCGCCGGGTCTGACCATCGGCTCCGGCACCGGCACCGTGTCGGGCACGCCGACCGCGGCCGGCACCTTCACGGTGACGGTGACCGCGACCAGCACGGCCGGATCGGGGTCGACGTCGTTCACGTTCAGCGTCGCCGGGGCCGGCGGAGCCTGCGCCAGCCCGGGCCAGAAGCTCGGCAACCCCGGCTTCGAGACCGGCTCGGCGCCGTGGACCGCGACCGCGGGCGTGATCGGTGCGAACACCGGCACCGGGGCGCCGCGGACCGGCACCCGCGACGCGTGGCTGGACGGGTACGGCGTCACGCACACCGACACGCTGACCCAGTCGGTGACCATCCCGGCCGGCTGCACGGCGTCGACGCTGAGCTTCTTCCTGAAGATCGTCAGCAGCGAGACCACCACGACGACCGCGTTCGACCGGCTGACCGTCCAGGTCGGCACGACGACGCTGGCGACGTTCTCGAACCTCAACGAGGGGACCGGGACGTACGTGCAGCGGTCGTTCAACGTCGGCTCGTTCGCCGGGCAGACCGTGACCCTGCGGTTCACCGGCACCGAGGACGCCAGCCTGCAGACGTCGTTCGTCATCGACGACACCGCGCTGAACGCCGGTTAGTCCGACCGGAGGGGCGTCGGTCCACAGTGGACCGACGTCCCTCCGTGGCTGTCAGTGCCAGCCGGACGGCTCGATCGCGACGGCGTCGCGGCCGATGTCGGCGACCGCCGGGCGACCGGACAGCAGCATGCACTCCTCCAGCTGGTCGCGCAGCTGCCGCAGCACCTCGTACGCGCCCTGCCGGCCGGCGGCGGCCAGGCCCCAAAGCACCGGGCGGCCGATCAGCACCGCCGTGGCGCCGAGGGCGAGCGCCGCGAACACGTCCGAGCCGCGGCGCACGCCGCCGTCGAGCAGCACCGGCATGGACTCCGGCACCGCGGCGACGACCTCGGGCAGCGCGGCCAGGCTCGGCACCGCGGCGTCCAGCTGCCGCCCGCCGTGGTTGGACACGATGAGCCCGTCGATCCCGTATTCGGCCGCCAGCCTGGCGTCCTCGCCGGTGAGCACGCCCTTGAGCAGCAGCGGCAGGCTCGTCCTGGCCCGCAGCCAGGGCAGGTCGGCCCAGGTGATCGCCTGGTCGTACCGTTCCCTCGAGTGCTGCTGGATCGCCGAGCGGCCGCTGGTCGCGGTGTGCGCTGTGCCCATCAGCGCCTCCGGCAGGTTCACCGCCCGGACCTCGTCGGGCAGTGTGAACGACGAGCCGAGGTCGCGCGGGCGGGTGGCGACGTGCGGCGTGTCCACGGTGAGCACGACCGCGCCGAACCCGGCCTGCTCGGCCCGGGTCAGCAGGTCCGCGAGCGTGTCCCGGTCGCGCAGGTAGTAGACCTGCAGCCAGCGCGGGCCGGCAGTGGCCCCGGCCATCTCGGCGAACGTCCGGCTGGCGAACATGCTCGCGCAGAACATCGTGTCGAGCTCGCCGGCCGCGCTGGCCGAGGCGATCTCGCCGTCGGGATGGGCCAGCCGGTGGTACGCCATCGGCGCCACCCCGAACGGCACTCCCCAGTCGGCGCCCAGCACCGAGGTGCGCAGCGAGATCGTGCCCACGTCGACCAGCACCCGGGGCCGGAGAGCGACCTTCTCGTACGCTGCCCGGTTGGCCCGCAGGGTGCGCTCGGCGCCGGAGCCGCCCTGGATGAAGCCCCAGACGTCCGGCGGCAGCACCGCCCGCGCCGCGGTGGCGACGTCGCCGAGGTCGCCCTCGTCCGGTCCGACCGGCTCCGCCGTGCCGCCTCGCTCGACCCACACCACCGCCATGCCGGCCCTCCCTCTCACCACCGTCGCTCACATCATCGCCTCGCCCCGGGTGGCCCGGACCGGACGGTTTGCGACAATGGGGATGATGACGATGCCATCCCAGTTCCAGTCGGTGGTCGACGCGCAGATCCGCGCCGCCGAGGCCAGGGGTGCCTTCGACAACCTGCCCGGGGCGGGCAAGCCGATCCCGGGGCTGATGGACCCGGACGACCCGGCGTGGTGGATCAAGGGGTTCATCAAGCGGGAGAACGTGCCGACCGAGATGCTGCTGCCGCCGCCACTGGCGATGCGGCGCGAGGTCGAGAGGCTGCCGGAGACCGTGCGGAAGCTGCGGACCGAGCAGGCGGTCCGGGAGCACGTCGAGGACCTCAACCACCGGATCCGGCGGTGGATCCAGATCCCGGTCGGTCCGCAGGTGCCGCTGGCCCCGGTCGACGTCGACGAGGTAGTCGCCGCCTGGGTCGAGGAGCGCCGCCCCGCACCCGCACCCGCGCCCGCTCCGGGCCCGGCCCCTCGCCGCCGCTGGTGGCACCGCCGGCACCGCCCGTCAGCCTGAGCGGGCCGGCGGTACGGAGATCGACCGGCCGCCGTTCGCCACCGCGGCCGGGCCGACACGCTGGCGACGTGGCCGACCGGCCACCATCCCCGCGAGCCGGGCGCGGAACCGTCGGGGCGCGACCGCTGCTGGTGCGGGCGGGTCAGGAGGCGGGGGACTGGCAGGTCATGCAGCGGGCGACGGCTGGGAGGATCTCCAGCCGCTCGACCGGAATCGGGGCCGCGCACTCGACGCAGGTCCCGTACC
>Ga0207700_10002330_pt1 | contig 10889 bp, 6 predicted proteins | sample LARL82metaG_FD_184348 | JGI IMG/M metagenome (GOLD analysis project Ga0207700, IMG submission 184348) | Corn, switchgrass and miscanthus rhizosphere microbial communities from Kellogg Biological Station, Michigan, USA - LAR L8-2 metaG... | ecosystem: Host-associated > Plants > Roots >...
CGACCGATCCGCGTCGCTTCGTCAATCGACTCCAGCACCGTGTCGCCTTCGCTGCGCATGTGCGTGGCATAGATACCGCCATATTTCGATGCCTCGCGCGCCAGCGCAATCAGTTCTTCGGTCTTTGCATACGGCGCCGGCGTGTACTGCAGCGCCGTCGACAAACCCACCGCGCCGTCGCGCATCGCCTGGTCCACCAGCGTCTTCATCTGGTCCAGCTGTGCCGGTGTCGGTTGCACATCCGCATCGCCCAGCACCATCCGCCGCACTGAGGTCGCGCCCACATACGTCGCGAGATTAATGCCCATGCCCTGCTTCTCAAGCCGCGCAAAATACTCACGCAGCGTGTGCCAGTCCGGCGTGATCCGCAGATGCGCGTAGCCTGAGTGATCCGCCGCCAGCATTGCGTCATTCAGCGGCGCCACAGACCCGCCTTCACCCGTAATCTCCGTCGTAATGCCCTGGTAGATTTTCGAAGGCAGCCGCGGATCGACAAGAATCGTCAGCTCCGACTGCCCCAGCATGTCGATGAATCCTGGCGCAACGATCTTTCCCCGCGCATCGATCTTCTGCTTAGCCGGCGCGCTGCCCAGGTCGCCGATGGCCGCAATACGCCCGTTGCGAATGCCCACATCGCCCGCGTACCAGGGCGATCCGGTGCCATCGAAAATGTGCCCATGCAGAATCACAACGTCGAAAGGCCTGGATTCCTCGGCTTGCTGGGCGCTCAAATTCATCGCCAGCGACGCAATCGCTCCCCACACCACCATGGAAAAACGAGCCAAACCCTGCATGTTTCCGTCCTCACTTTGGGAGTTTTAGGTAAATCGCCCCAATTCACAGGGTTTTCCGCATCCGCCTGTTGTCAGAGATGGCAACCGGAAAACTACGGTAATCTCCACATTCGTGCAACTTTGCCCTGTGGTCTTACAATAACGGCAACCCCCATGCTTGGCTCGACCGAGCAAGGACAGAAATCATATGCGGACGCACGTGCTCACCGTTATCCGGGCGCCCGTCCGGGAATCTTAAGTTTTGGGTCCACATCTGTGGTCCCTGCCTTGGCACCACCTAAGTCCCGTCAGGACAGAAAAGGATTAGTTTTAGCGCTATGTGGAAACCCACCCAACAAGGCCAATCACCCTCCCCGAATCCGACCCCCGAGCCAGCTCGCCCCACGCCGGTGGCACCTACTCTTGAAACGCCGCGCCCGGCTGCATCGTCTGTCGGCGAGCAAGCCAGCATCAGCAAGGGCCTCTCCATCAAGGGCGAGATTACCGGAACCGAGTCCCTGTTCATCGACGGCAAGGTCGAGGGCAGCATCAGCATTCCCGGCAATCGCGTTACGGTGGGCAAGAACGGCAACGTCACGGCCAGCATCAGCGCCCGCGAAATCGTCGTTCTCGGCAAGCTCAAGGGCAACGTCAACGCTACCGACCGCGTGGATATCCGTGCCGAAGGAGCCCTCACCGGCGACGTGGCAGCGGCCCGCATCAGCATTGAAGACGGTGCCTTTTTCAAAGGTGGCATCGACATCCGCAAGCCGGATTCGAAGCCGACCGCTGTGCAGTCCGAGCCCGCCAAAGTCGCAGTGCACTCGTAGCGCTGCCGATCTCTCGGATCACAAGGACCCCTGTCTCGGCAGGGGTCTCGGTGCCTTATTGCCGCGCGCCGTCAAGATCGGAAATGGCCCCGTCCTTTGCGGGAGGCAGCGTCGGGCTTCAGCCCACGAATGACGATCTGAGAATGGGCTTAAGCCCCGTAAGATCCGATCTGCTGCGAGAATCAAGCCAGCCGCAACCGCTTCATCATCACCCGCGGCAACTCCGATCCCGTCTTCTTCAACACAATTATCGAAATCGCCGCCCAAAGCGGGCCGCCCACCATCAGCACCACCAGGTCATTCATGCGGTGGTGGCCCGTCATCTGCATTCTCGCGATCAGCTCTCCCGCCAACCACGAAAACACCATCCATGTGATTGCCCCGCCTGTCAGCGCCGCCGCCAGGCATCGGCCCAATTCGCGATAGTCGAGACTCGCCAGCGAAACCATATGTCGCTGATGCAGCAGAAAAGCGATGGTGAGCGTCTGCAGGCCGATGCCGAGGTCTGACGCGAATGCCAGCCCCATTGCCCCGTAAACCCGGAAAAACACCGCGTACATGGGCAGCGAGATCACTGTAATGATGGTGCCGGCGACCATCGGTGCAAAGGTGTTGCCTGCGGCATAGAAGGCGCGCGAATAGATTGATTGCGCCGACCACAGAAACAGCGAGATTGAAAACACCGCAAAATAGGCCGCGCATTCGCGTGCATCGGTCGTCGAAAAACGCCCTCCTACAAACAGCAAATCAATCGCCGGCTTGCCCAGCGCCACCATCGCCGATGCCGCCAGCAATCCCATGCAGGTCACGCGCGACACTGAATCCGCCACCACGCTTGCGAATTCGAAGCGGTTCTCCTTTGCCCACAAGCTCGCGAAGAACGGCATCGACGCCGCGCCCGCAGCCTGCGCCAGCATCGACATGGGAGCGGTAAACAGCCTCTTGGCATAGGTCATTAGCGCAATCGCGCCGCTCGTATTCGAGGCAAAATGCGCAATGATCCAGTTGTCCGCCGTCACCAGCGATACCCCGATAATCAGCGGCAGCGACAGCCGGACCCATTCGTGCAAACCCTCATCATGCCAGTCGAGGATAGGCCTGTAGCGGACCCCGGCCCTGCGCGCAAAGACCGCATTCAGCAGAAACGGCCCCACCAGCGCGCCCGCCACCGTGCCGATCGCCAGCGAAGAAATCCCCAGCCGCTTCACAAGCAGGATGCCTCCGACAATCGTGCCCAGGTTGTAAATCAGCGGCGTCACCGCTTGGACCGTGAACTGCTTGCGCACCAGCAGCACCGCGCCGAAAACTCCACCCGCAAAAAAACACAATTGCGCCGGAAGCAGGATCCGTGTGAGGCTCACGCACAGCGCTGCTTTCTTAGCATCGAATCCGCTGAACCACCAGTGGACGTACCACGGTGCGAACACTTCCGCCAGGACAATCGCACTGCCCAACACGAGGAACATGGTGGTGAGGATTACGGACAGGGATCGCGTGCCGTCTTCCTCTCTGCCCGAATCGCGATAGCGCGTCAGGATCGTGACAAAGGTGATCGACGCCGCCCCGCCGACCAGGAAATACGAAATCATGTCCGGCAATTGAAATGCCGCCAGGAACGCGTCTGCCTCCATGCCGCGACCGAACACCCAGGCGATATACATGTTCCGGACTAGCCCGAAGACGCTCGACAGAAACGTCGACGCCATCAGCACGATCGTCGCGCTGAAGGCCGAGTGCGCATGCGAAGGCCGCAACGCGCGCATCGCCCGCGAAACTATAGAGAGTCGCGGCTGAGTTGGCAGGGAGTCTTCCACTGCTGTCGATTCTACCGGGGTTGCGGATGGCACGCGCAGCATTGCGCATGCAACCCATGCGCAGTGCCAGCAGCGTCACCTCACTTCACTCCACGGGCTGCGCGGATTCCGTGGCCCACTCGCCCAATTTCGCCGAGTATCCTGTCTGGCAGGGGGTTCTCGATGCGGCGCAGCGCTGCTCTTCTGTTTTTTTCCCTGGTCGTGCTCGATCCAAATGCCTTTTCCCAGTCCATCCACAGCCGCGACGGCATTACGCTCCCCCCGCCTCCCGTCGCCGAAATCAATCCTGTCGTCGACAACTACTCCGGCAATAAGATCACCGACAACTACCGCTGGCTTGAAGACGCCAAAAGCCCTGAAACTCGCGCTTTTATCGACGAAGAGAACGTCTACACCACTCGCTATCTCAAACAGAATCCCACCCGCAACCAGGCCCTTGACGACCTCGATCCGCTCGAACACACTTCCCGCTGGACAATCCCAATGCAGCGCGCCGGCAACTACTACTTCATGAAGCGCCTCGCCGGCGAAGAACAGGCCTCCATCTACGTGCGCCACGGCTGGACAGGCACGGCATCGAAAAGCCAGCCCACAACTCCCAAAGACGAGCGCCTCATCGATCCCGCCGCATTTAGTCGAGATCCAAACACATCCGTGGGCCTTGCCGACGTCTCCCGCGATGGAATGCTCATTGCCTACCAGGTCCGCCAGGGCGGCGCAGACGAGGCCACCATCCGCGTCTTCAGTATTGTCAAAAAGAAGCCGCTCGAAGACGAACTCCCCCTCGGCATCTACTACTCCATTCAATTCACCCCCGACGGCAAAGGCCTCTACTACGCGCGCACTGACCGCAAAGGCACCTTGCTTTACTTGCACGCCATCGGCACCCGCAACGCCGACGACAAGCTCATCTTCGGCCGCGAATTCCATGGCGAATTACTCGGCCCCATCGATCTCTTCAATGTTCGCATCACCGACGACAACCATTACCTCGTTATCACCATCGCCCGCGGCGTGCCCCCAAAGCGTGTCGACATCTGCTTTCGCGATCTCACCAAGCCCGGTTCGCCCTTCGAAGTTCTCGTCTGGGGCCTTGATTCGCGTTTCTCCACGATCTACGACAAGGGTGCTTGGTATGTCCGCACCGACTACAGCTCACCCAATGGCCGCATCCTGCGCGCCGACCCCGGCATCATGCCCGAGGCCTGGAAAACCATCGTTCCCGAAGGCAAAGACGTGATCGAAACCTTCTCTATCGTTGGCGGGAAAATCTACGTCAAGCGCCTGCACGATGTGAAGTCCGAGCTCAGCGCATACACGCTCGATGGAAAGCCGGCGGGAGAGGTCGATCTCGAAGGCATCGGCTCCGCTTCGGGAATTGCCGGTCGCACCACCGATCGTTATGGCTTCTTCAGCTTCGAGTCCTGGATTCAGCCGACCACCATCTACCGCATCGACACGGCGACCGGTAAACGCGAACTCTTTGCCCAGCCCAAGGTCCCCTTCGACACTGCCCAGTACGAACTCAAGCAAGTCTTCTACAAATCAACCGACGGCACCCAGATCCCCATGTTCATTGCCGGAAAAAAGGGCCTGCCGCAGGACGGGTCGGTCCGTTTGCTCATGACCGGTTACGGCGGCTTCAATCTCAGCGAAACGCCGACCTGGAACCCAGCCTGGGCCTGGTGGCTTCAGCAGGGCGGATACTTCGCAGTCCCCAACATGCGCGGCGGCGGCGAATACGGCGAAAGCTGGCACGAACTGGGAATGTTCGAGAAAAAACAGAACGTATTCGACGACTGGTTCAGCGCAGCGCATTACCTCATCGACAACAAGTACACCTCGCCCCAGCACTTCGCCATCACCGGCCGCTCCAACGGAGGCTTGCTCATGGGCGCCTCGTTCACCCAGCATCCTGAGTTGTTCTCTGCCGTCTGGTGCGGCTACCCATTGCTCGACATGCTTCGCTACCACAAATTCGAGCAAGGACCGCACTGGACAACGGAGTACGGTTCTGCCGAGAACGAGAAGCAGTTTCCCTATCTCCTGAAATATTCCCCATACCAGAACGTAAAGCCACGCTCCGACTACCCCGCCATCATGTTCTTCACCGGCGACAGCGACACCCGCGTCGATCCACTGCACGCGCGCAAAATGACTGCCCTGATGCAAGCTGAATCGAAGAGCGGCCGCCCCATCCTGCTCCACTACAGCACCGCCGGCGGCCACTCCGCAGGCGTCAGCGTCGAACAGCAGATTCAGGACGACTCCGACCAACTCTCATTCCTGTGGACAGAGACAGGCGCGCCGGCAAAAACCAAACCGAATCCGGCAAGTGCAAAATAGCCCTTGGAGAAATAGAACTTTGTTTGTATCAGGGCATGACTTCAATCATGCCAAAATCGCGACAAGAAAATGAAGGGCTTTAGCCCCTGAGGTTTGTTGTTTCGTTCTCGTTCGTGTCCGATTTTAGAACTCCAACTGGTCCACCAGCCTTCTACCCCACTGGCGCCGCGCCGCGTCGGCTCAACCTGCCACTTCGAACTCCTCGATTCGCTGACTCGCTCACTTGCTAAGTCGCGAAGCGACGCTAACTCGCTAAGGGACTGAACCAGGATTCTGGCTTCAATACCACCATCTCTTGCCCTTGCTTACTCCACTTCGAGCACAAGGCACTTCAAGTACTCCGTCTCCGGAATATTCAGCACCACCGGATGATCGAGCGCTGCTCCGCGCCGTTCCAGAAGTCGCACGCGCCGGTGGGCGTCAGAAGCGGCCGCAGCGACTGCGCTCACAAGGTCCTTCCATCCCACGTGATGGCTGCACGAGCAGGTCACCAGCAGACCGCCCGGACGCAACATCTTCAGCGCGCGCAGATTCAGTTCCTTGTAACCGCGCAGCGCGCCTTCAACAGCACGTTGTGTCTTTGCAAATGCCGGCGGATCGAGCACGATGGTGTCGAACTCTTCCCGGCCCTCCGACCAGTCGCGCAGAATCTCGAATGCATCGCCGGCAACCCAATCCACATCGGCCTTGAGCTTATCTCGATTCGCTGCCAAATTCCGTTCGGCCACTTCAAGAGATGAACGCGAGGCATCGATTCCGGTCACGCGCTTGCAAACCCGCGCCAGATGAAGGGCAAACCCACCTTGATAGGTGCATACATCGAGTGCGCGACCGCCAGCAGAACGCAGCCCTGCCCAGTTCTGAGCCGCTTGATAGTTCGCGTGCTGGTCGAGAAAAGCACCTGTCTTCTGCCCCGCGTTCGCGTCGTATTGAAACGTCAGCCCGTTCAACCGAAACTCGGTTGCCGTCGTCGGATTCTGCTTGTCGAGGGCATAGAGCGGTTCGAGCGTCGGAGCCGATAGTCCTTCCAGTTCACGAATGCGCGGATCGGGCCTCTCCAGAATTGCCGCCGGAGACACGAGTTGTTGAATCGTCGCAACGATCGTCTGACGCACTGCTGCCGAATCGAGCCCTTTGGCGAGCAGCTGCACAATCACCAGGGGCCCGTACTTGTCGACAATCAGTCCGGGAATTTCGTCCGCTTCGCTGAAGCACAACCGACAGGAATCGCTCAATCTTCCTTCCGACTCCAAGACCGGCATCCGCCGTCCGATCGCCGTTTTTAACCGCCTTCCCAGCAGTTCCAGCCACCCCGTCTCGCCGATCGCCTCTCGCGACACCATCCGCAGCGCAATCTGCGAAGTCGGACTATAAAGAGCCGTTCCCAGCAGCAATCCCCGACTGTCCGCCACCGGCAGAAGTGCCGGCGCATCCCCTCTTCCAGCGTCCAGTGATTCCACATCCGACGCGTACACCCACACGTGTCCCGCACGCAGCCGATCGGCCGCACGCCGGCTTACACGCGCGCCAATTCTGTGCTCATTCGAGGTCGCATTGTGACCCGTAGATTTGTTTTGGGGGTAGGGAATCCGATTCGGGTCGCCCTTTGGCGTCTCGTGTTTAGCGACCTTGTCCGGCCGACGCTTCTCGATACCGCGCTGAAAAGGCGCCGTCTGCAGCGATGCTTCGGGCGCCTTTCTGTTCCGGTCAGGTCTGGGCTTCTTTGCCTTCGTCATGTGTCCCCTTGGGCTCATCGCCGCTACGGGGAGCAATGCCGCCGGCGTCTACTGTGCCTGAATTGTCTGCAGGTAGCGGGTCAGATTGCTGATTCTGAGCTGCCTGTCCTGCACGTTTGACGGGTTCATGGTACCAAGAATGGGTCCCCACACCGGCATCGTGGCTGAACCATGCGCTGTCGCATCCGCGCCAAACTGCAGAATAGCTACGATATGCGTGTCAGGGAACTTCCCCTTGTTGTTCTTTGACAGTCCCGTCAGGTCGGTGGGACGTGCCGTCAGCGATGACGCTACAGGCCCGCTCCCCTTACCGTCCGCCCCGTGACACGGAGCGCAATAGTTCTTGTACATCTCCGGGCCATTGTTCGGTGCAGTCTTGTTGTTGACCTGAATTACTACTTTCGATTGCGATTGATCTGCATAGCTCAAGCTGACCGCAAGCGTTGCGGCCACAGCTGTAACTAAGAGGCTTTTCAGCATAAATTCCTCGGTTCTGGACCTCTAGTCCGAAGCCGACTCTACTCCCGCTGCGGGCATCCCCGGCAGTGATGGCCAACACACTGAGCGCAGCCTAAAAGTATGAAGTTATTGTGATTTTTACTTAATAACGAATGCATAAAATTAAAAATACAAAACTTCGTTAAGCACTAGAAGATTGAAGACGCGGCACCGGCAACGCCGAAAGATCATGGCATTCGCATAACAGTCCCGCGACCAAACTTCGTCGGGTTGCAACCGGGGACTCTCCAGAACCTGGCTGCCTTTGGCGGCTTTGCACTGAGCGACTGGCCAATGCCGAGCCCGGATGTAAGCAGGCTCATCAGTTGCAGCCTATAATGAAGCATGGCGACCGTCCGCCAGCCCACACCGACAGACACTCGCAGCGCCACCGGGGAACCGGCAGCGCCCTCCGCGCCTGTCCGTCCGGTTCTCGATCGGGCTGCAATCGATCGCCGGTTCGAGTCGCTCCTCCGCCTTGTTCACATCAACCGGCCCACTGAAGACATTGGACTTATCCGCAAGGCTTGGGAGTTCTGCGTCCAGCACCACAAGGACCAGATGCGTGCGTCCGGAGAGCCTTACATCATCCACCCGCTTGAAGTGGCAGAAGTGCTGGCCGAGATGAAACTCGATGCCACGGCCATCGCCGCCGGCCTTTTGCACGACGCCGTGGAAGACACCCCAGCCACCAGCGAGCAGATCGAGGCCGACTTCGGTGATCAGGTCGCGCACATCGTCGAGGGTGTCACCAAGATCGACAAGATCCAGTTCGCCAACCGCGAAGACCGCCAGGCCGAAAACGTCCGCAAAATGCTTCTGGCCATGGTCTCCGACGTCCGGGTCGTTCTCATCAAGCTCGCTGACCGCTTGCACAACATGCGTACGCTGGAGCACCTGCAGCCCGACCGCCGCGAAGCCATCGCCCGCGAGACGCTGGATATTTACGCCCCGCTTGCCCATCGCCTCGGGATGGGCAAAGTCCGTGGCGAACTGGAAGACCTCGCCTTCCGCTACACCGATCCCGTCAGCTTTGAGAAAGTAGCCGAAGCCGTAGAGGCGCAGCGCACCGAGGGTGAGCAGTTCCTGCGCGGCGTTGAAGACACCCTCACCGAACAGCTTCGCGAAAACAACATCGAGGCACGCGTCGAATGGCGCATCAAGCGCTACTTCTCCATCTTCCAGAAGCTCCAGCGCTCCAAGGTTACCTTCGACCAGGTTTACGACTTGCTCGCCGTTCGCGTCATCACCCATGACGTCGCCGCCTGTTACGCGGTCTTTGGACTGATTCACACCCTCTGGCGTCCCGTGCCCGGGCGTATCAAGGACTTCATCGCCATACCCCGCGCCAACCGCTATCAATCCCTCCACACTACCGTCATCGGTGAAGGCGGACATCAGTTCGAGGTGCAAATTCGCACTGAAGAAATGCACCGCATCGCCGAAGAAGGCATCGCTGCCCACTGGAAATACAAAACCAAGGGCGACGTCGTCACTGCGCGCGATGAGGAGCGCCTCAACTGGATCCGCCAGCTCGTCGAGTGGCAGAAGGAGATGACGGATCCCAACGAATTCCTCTCCAGCCTGAAGATGGATCTCTATCCCGACGAGGTCTACACCTTCACGCCCAAAGGAAAAGTCGTGGTGGTGCCCGCCGACGGCACGCCGGTCGATTTCGCTTATACGGTTCACACTGAAGTCGGCCACACCTGCGTCGGCGCCAAGGTCAACGGCCGCATGGTTCCTTTGCGCACCAAGCTCCGCACCGGCGACATCGTCGAGATCGTCACGCAGAAAGACCACAAGCCCAGCCGCGACTGGCTCACCTTCGTCAAAAGCCCGCGCGCCCGCAACAAAATCAAGCACTGGCTCAACGAAGATCAGCGCCGCCGCGCCGTCGAGATCGGCCGCAAGCTGCTCGAGCGCGAGGCCCGCCGATTCAAAGTGCCGATGAGCCAGATCGACGACCAGGATCTGGCCCGCATCGCCAACGAGTACGGTGTGGCCACTGCTGCCGACCTTCTCGCGACCCTTGGCGCCGGAAAGCATTCCGCTCACCAGGTGCTCAACAAGCTCGCGCCCGGCTACGCCAATCCGCCAGACGGTTCGCAGACCACTGAGCCGCAGACGCCCGGCACCGTCGATCAGGCCATGTCCGACGCGGTGCGCAAGCTGCACCTCACTGGATCCGATTCGCTCCAGGTCGAGGGCCAGAACGATCTGCTGGTCTATCGCGCGCGATGTTGCAATCCCATTCGCGGCGAAGAGATCGTCGGCTATGTCACGCGCGGCAAAGGCGTCGCCGTACATGCGCGCAGCTGTCCCAACGTGCAGAACCTGCTTTATGAGAGCGACCGTCGCATCAACGTGGAGTGGTCGCGCGTAGGTGACGATAGCGGCCGACCTCAACGTTACCCGGTCAAGATCACGGTCTATTGCGACGATCGCACCGGCATGTTGAAGGAACTCACTGCCGTCATCTCCGACGACAACACCAACATCCGCGGCGTCGACATCCACCACGACGACAACGGCGAGGCCGTCATCGAATTCGTCGTCGAAGCCGAAGACCTTCGCCACCTGAACCGCATGGTCCTCGGCATCCGCCGCGTCCAGGGCGTCCGCACCGTCCAGCGCACCCAGAAGCTCTAACTTCGCCTTTGGTCAGCCATTCAAAAGGAGGTTAACGCTCCCATGGGTTGAGGAGAGTAACTCCGGTGCGCTCAAAGTCTGCCAGGTTCCTCGTGACCACTGTCATTCCGTGAACCAGTGCTGTCGCCGCGATCATTGCGTCGCGGTGCGATCCAGGGTTGGGCACATGCAATGTGGCAGCCTTGAGTGCCACAGGGACATCTATCGATAGAATCCTGTTCGAAAATGCGGGAAGCACCC
>Ga0207700_10002331_pt1 | contig 10883 bp, 7 predicted proteins | sample LARL82metaG_FD_184348 | JGI IMG/M metagenome (GOLD analysis project Ga0207700, IMG submission 184348) | Corn, switchgrass and miscanthus rhizosphere microbial communities from Kellogg Biological Station, Michigan, USA - LAR L8-2 metaG... | ecosystem: Host-associated > Plants > Roots >...
GCCCGGAGGCACGTTCGGCGGACCTATCATAAAGGACAAACTCTTCTTCTTCACCTCTTATGAGTTCCGGAAGGTGGACACACCGCGCTTCAAGAATTACCTGGACACTCCACAGGCGCTGGGAGTCAACGGAAATCCTGCCCAGCTCAGTTACGTAAATGGGTTGGTCAACTCCGGAGATCCGACGCTACAAGGCATCGGCGGGCTCTTCCAGAAGGCTCTCGTCCCGATGAATAACCCGAACGTTGCGAAGCTGCTAAATGCGAACGACGGAGTATTCCCGGACGTTACGCGATCTCAAGACTGGGTGACTCGGCTGGATTATCAGCCAACCCAAAATGATACGATCGCGATCCGCTCTTCGTTGATGCGCTGGAATTACACGCTGATTGGCTCGAACAACCTCTATGCCTCCAGCTACGCAGGCTATGTCCATAACCAGGACTACACGATCCTGGGGACCTGGAATCGGATCTTCAGTCCGCAAGTTGTGAATCAGCTTCGAGTGCAGTTTGTTCCTTACAACAACGTCAACGAGCCGTCTCTGGCGCCTGGCACGACGCAATTATCGATTGGGGATCTGGGAGTCTTCAACCGTAGCTACCAGTATCCGTACAACTCGCAACAGCAGCGTTACCAGTTCGAGGACACGCTGACGTGGATGAAGGGGAATCACGCATTCAAGTTCGGAGCATCCTACCGGCCCGTCAATTACACCGTGCAAAACGATCTGTGGTTTGGGGGCGAGTTCGATTTCTATGATGGAACGCTGCCGCTGATCACGATCGTTCCGGCCGCCTCTCAAGGTGCGCTGGCAGCCTATAACGTGGCGCACGGGTATCCCACCGGCGGTCCGGCGAATACCTATCTCACGGCATTGGAATCGTATTCACTCGGCCTTCCGGTCACCTACCGGCAGGGATTCAACAACTCCAAGTGGCAGGCCTGGGCCAACTATCTGGGCGCTTTTGCTCAGGATACCTGGAAACTGCACCCCAGGTTCACAGTGAGCTATGGAGTACGAATGGATTACGATGCCGAGCCAGCTCCGCTCCAACACAATATCTATTTCTCGCCCCGTCTGGGCTTCGCTTGGGATCCGTTCGGCGACCAGAAGACGGTGATCCGCGCCGGCAGCGGAATATTCGTGGCGCCAGTCTACTTCCAGGTCGATTATCTACTGAACATCCTGAATGACAGCGGTAAATACATCAACCAGGTTTTCAAGGCTATCAGTTCGTCGGGCGCAAACTCGGCCACAATTTATGGGTACGGGTTGCAGCAGGGCAAACTTCCGTTTGGGTCGTTGACCGCCGCAGATTTGAATATGCTTGGAATCCAGGTCGGCCAGGGGGCTCCTGGCAGGGTGATCTTTAACGCTGCTCCAAACTACAAGAACAACTATTCGATCCAGGCTAGCTTGAGCATCGCCAGGCAACTGACCAATAGCTTATCGCTGGAAGTTGGATACCAGATGTACAAGGGTGTGCACGTTCAATTGGATCAGGAAACCAACTATCGGGAAACTGGCGTAATCAATCCCATCTATGGTCCGCAATACGTTCCCATCGATCCGACCATTACGCAGAGCAACACCTATTCTTCGATCGGCAACTCGATGTACAACGGCCTGACGGCTTCGCTGACCAAGCGCTACACTAACCATTTTCAAGCGCAGGTCAACTATACATTCAGCAAGGCCATCGATGACAACACCGATTTCAACTCGCAGTTCGCATCGTTCTTCCCCACGCGCCTGAACCTGGAACGCGGCATTTCCGCCTATAACGTTCCTCACAACTTCGTGGCCAACCTTGTCTACAGTACGCCGTTCAAGGCTGGCTCCGCGGAGCCCTTCTGGTCGCGAATGCTGGCCGATATGTCATTAGCTCCCATCGTGCACCTTAGGAGTGGAATTCCGTTTTCGATCCGGGTTCCCGGAGCTGCCAATGGGACTTTGGGGCACAATCTCTATGCGCGTCCCTGGTATGTGTCGCGTAACACCGGGCTCGGGCCTGATTTCTATTCGTTCGATATGAAGCTGACCAAGTCGTTCTATATCGATCGGGAGCGAGGCCTCAAGCTGGACGCTATCGTGGAAGGAACGAATCTGTTCAATCACACCAATTTCAGTTCCGTGAACGACCAGTTCTCGGTAGGCGATCCGTTCCTCGTGACCGGACCGTTCAATGTGCAAGGCAACAAGAATCTGGGCCCAACTGTGCCGTTAGGGTTTACCTCCGCATTTCCGGGCCGCCAGATTCAATTCGGACTACGATTTGCCTTTTGACCTTGGGCACAGTCGATAGTCCACTGGGGGCCGTCAGATGTTGAGAACCGCCTGACGGCTCCCATCCTTTCGAAGTAAGGTTGGGTGATAAATGACCACCACCGATTTAGCTCGCGCACGAACTCGGGTCCCACGCGAAGTCGACAGCGACTACACGCATGCCATGGCCGCGAAGCGGCGAGAGTTCGTGCGCGGGCAGACGGGGGCGGATCTCTCGCATGTGGCGCAATATTCTTTCGATCCGGCGATCCTTCCAGGCAACATTGAAAATTTTGCAGGCGTGGCACAGGTTCCGATCGGTATCGCCGGTCCGCTTCGGATCAATGGGGAACATGCACAGGGCGACTTCTACATCCCACTCGCCACCAGCGAAGGGACGCTAGTCGCCAGCTACAACCGTGGAATGCGCCTGCTCACTGAGTGTGGCGGCGTCAAGACCACTGTGGTGGAGCAGTATATGCAGCGGGCGCCGGTCTTTGTTCTCGGTGACGCGCGCGAGGCTCGTGAATTCGGCCGCTGGGTGGATGAGCATTTTGATTTGATCCGGCTACAGGCGGAAGCCACCACTCGAATAGGCAAGCTCAAGCACATCGGCCAATACCAGGTGGGTCCGCTGCGCTATCTGCGATTCAATTACACCACCGGTGACGCCGCCGGCCAGAACATGACCGGCAAAGCAACGCTAGCCGCCTGTGAATGGATCAAGCAGAACTATCCCGCCGAGCTGAAATATATTCTGTCCGGGAACATTGACACGGACAAGAAGCATTCGCGCATCAATATGCTTCAGACTCGCGGCCGGCGTGTCATCGCCGAGGCCGTGATTCGGAAAGACCTGTTGAAAAGCATCATGGGCATCGATACCCACGATCTTTTCTGGGCGCGTCAAATTCAGATGGCCGGCGCATTCATGGCCGGCTCTGCCTCCAACGCCGCGCACCCGGCTAACGGGCTTACAGCCATGTTTATCGCTACCGGCCAGGATGTCGCCAATATCGCGGAATCGCACGCTGCGATGACCTACGTTCAGTTATTGGACAACGGCGATTTCTATTGGTCGATCACGCTTCCTTCGCTGATCGTTGCCACCTACGGCGGCGGCACTGGCCTTGCAACTCAGCGGCAGTGCCTCGAAATGCTGGGCTGCTACGGCGTCGGCAAGGCGGACAAGTTCGCAGAAATTTGCGCTGCGGCGGTCCTGGCAGGCGAGACGTCGCTGGTGGGCGCGGTCTTGCACGGCGACTGGGTGTCGAGCCACGAGCGATTTGGGCGCAATCGACCTTAACTTGTTGAGTAGTCCTCGACCTGCCAATATCGTGTAAATGCATCTCCGTTCGAACCTCTTACTGTTCTTCGCGCTCCCGGTTGCGATTTTCGCCCAGCCGTCGAAGGTCAGTCTCTGGTCCGATCCCGCCAAAACGGCCCCGGCCGCTGTAATCAAGGAAACGTGGACCGAGCGCGGCCAGAACGGCATCGTCGACCGCAGCGTGACATTCGTCATCACGCCCGACATAACGGTCTACCTGCCGCTGTGGGGATCCGCCCTTCGATCCTCATGCAGCGCGATTCTTCGGCCCTGACTTCGCCAGAGCTTGTTCATTTTCCACGATGTGGAAGCTGTCGAAATATGCACGGCCTCGGAGCATCTCTCCCGAATGACCTTCGGTTAGGGCTCCCATACGTCCGAACAGATGAAGACAATCTTGGAACTCAGTTCTTCACTTACAGTGGTGAAGAATTCCTGAAAGGATTGGATGGTTCGCTGCGGAACCAAGAGGCGACAGTCTCGAGGTATTGTGCCGTAGGTTGGGAATGCACGTAATTCACGGCGACTGGGAACACCACGGCTGGCCGGCTGTGACGAGAATGGCCGAGCTAGCTCGCGAAGGTGCGTGCGTGCTGATGCCTCCCGACGGCGGAGTTCCACGGTGGGTAGCTCGTCCAGCCCCGCAATCCTTTGCCGTTCTGCCGGATTGCAATTTCCATGGAGAAGCCGCTCCTTTTCGGCGATTTCAACGATGCCGCGGAAGTGGAATCAGCACGCGTGGCCGTAGAGGAAGCGTTAAATGAGGGTCAGCGCAAAGCACGGGCAGCGCTCCAACTTCCTACTATGAACGGCTGCAAGTAGTACCCTTCAAGCCGCTATCCTAATAAAAATGTCGATTATTTTCCGTAGTTTTTTCGGCGTTGTCACCAGCATGCCTATGCTACTGGCTCAAATTGGGGCATCGGCGCAACTCTCCGGAACATTGACGGACCCATCGCAGAAAATAGTTGAGAACCAGATTATCGTGGCTCGAAGCCTGGAAAGCGCGCAGTTCCGAACTGTACTCACATCCGCCGATGGGCGATATCAGTTCCTAAACCTGGCTCCAGGCCAGTATGAGATTAAGGCCGAGTCGTCTGGATTCGCACCGATCCGAATTCCGATAGAGCTCACCGTCGACGAACAGGCGGTCTTAGACCTGCACTTCCGTCTAGCGGTGCAGCAGGAGGAAACAACCGTGACGGCGGCGCCTTTGGCGCTCGAGCCCACACGCACGGAGCTAAGCCAGGTGATTGAAGAACAGAAGATTCAGAACCTGCCCATTAACGGCCGCCAGTTTCTGGATTTCGTGCTATTGACACCCAACGTCAGCACCGGCCGGACGAATGTCTCCAATCCCTCGTCGCCGGGCGAACCACAACAGGTGGATCTTTCGTTCTCAGGACTGCACGAGTCGACCTCTATGATCCTGGTCGATGGCGCCAACAACATGAATCGCGTCTTCGGGCGCTCGCGCGCCACACCGTCTCAAGAGGCAGTAAGGGAATTTCGGGTCTTGAACGACAGCTACCCTGCGAACTTGGGTCCGGCAACCGGCGGCGTGGTGAGTATCGTCACCAAGTCGGGAACCAACGACACGCATGGTTCTATTTACGAATATTTCCGTAACAACTCGATGGATGCGCGAAATATTCTCGCGCCCTCTGGCTTCGACGAGCTGCGCCAGAACCAGTTTGGCGCGACGATCGGGGGCAGACTCAAACCTGCCCGGCTTTTTTATTTTGTCAATTACGAAGGCCAGCGCCGGCAGGAATCGCCCTTCTATTCGTCGATCCTGTTGAACAACCTGACCGCCATCAATCCGGCCATGCAGGGGTTCGGATTGCCGCCGGAGGTGTTGGCAGGAAAGCTGCGACAGATCGACTATGACTCCGCGACGGGGCGAGTGGACTATACGGCCAGCGAGCGCACGCAACTCAGCCTTATTTATCGCTTCCACGACGCTCGTGAAAAGAATTTGCCGGCGGCTACGAATCAGCTCAGCGCATCTTCCGATTTTCGAAATGCAACCATTCAGGATCACGCGGTCACCTGGAATACTACATCGGCTTTGAGCCGGGGGCTCTTGAATCAGAGTTTGCTTCAGTTCGCCCACCGGTCTTTCGATTTTCCTTCCGTGACTTATGAGCCGCAACTGGAGATCGCCAACACCTTGGATTTTGGCCGCCATTTCAACGCGATCAACGCCGATCAGGAGAGCCGAGTGGAGATTGGAGATAGCTTGAGCCTGGTGCGCGGCACTCACTCGATGTCCTTTGGCGGCGGATTTTCGTACGATCACATCGCTTTCTTCTACGACCCGTTCGATCCCGGATACGCAGTGTTCCCGAATCTGAGCGCGTTCTTGGGAACGGCGCCATTTACAAGTCCTTTCGCCGTGGTGTTCGGGTTTTCGGTTGCGCCAGATGGTTCCAGACCCCCGGCTCCGCCCGGATTTTCCGGACCGGCCAACATTCCGGCTTACAACCAGCAGACCCATCCGGACAATCTCGCCACCAGCTACGCTTTGTACGCTCAGGATCAGTGGCGGCCCACCCGAGAGCTGACCATCAATTACGGTTTGCGCTGGGACTTGGACAGGATGCCGGAGCGTTTCTTTCAAACCTACTACAAGTCCTTTCAGCCGAGGGCCGGTATCGCCTACAACCTTTGGCAAGATAGAATCATCCTGCGCGCCGGAGCCGGCAAGTATCAAGGCCAGGCTTACTCGGTGCCTTATCTGATCGCGATGGTGGCAGGCGAAGATTCGGCATTCGGACTGGTACGCGCCAACGAGGACTACTCGGTCTCCACCGGCACACTGCACAGCCCCTTTTATTCGAATCCCGCGGTGGCCACGGCCACGCTGCTGCAGTTTCTGCACACAGGTGTCTATCCTGTGCTCAGCAACACAAATTTCAGTCCGGCACAACAATTCATATCCACCATCAAGGGCTTCAATCACGGCGGCCCCTTCAGCTATCAATGGAATGGCCAAATGGATTTCCGAATCAGCCCCTCGACTACGCTCTCGATCAGTTACTTCGGTTTGAAGGGGCTGTTCCTGCCGAGCGCAATCGGAGGCAATGTTGCTCCGACTACGTTGACGCTTCCCAACGGCAAAGCAGATTACGCGATAGCACCTGGGTTGACTGTTGCGCGGACGCTCAATCCACTCATTTCGCCATTATCATTCTTCTATGATGCGCAAGCGCAATTGAGCTATCACTCCGCAACGCTCTCGCTGATACGGCGATTCGACCGGCATTATTCGGTGACTGCGAACTATACCTGGTCGCACGCCATCGATGATGGCGGTGATCCGTCACTCAACGGCACGCCGCAAGATCCCTATCGCCGGTATTTGGAAAGGGCGAACTCCAAACAGGATGTTCCACAGCGTTTCGTCGCAACCCTAGCCGCCGAGACGCCCGATCACGGTTGGTATCGGGATTTCCGGTTTGCTGCCATCGCTACGGCCCAATCCGCCGCCTTTTACACCATCTTTGCAGGCACAGATGTTAATCACGACGGCAACGCCAATACGGACCGGGTTGGCACGCTCGGACGCAACACTTATCGAGGGGATCCGCTCGCGTACGTCGACGTCCGTACAGCACGCCTGTTCCGGCTTGGGGAGAAAATCAACGCCGAGTTCAGGGCGGAAGCCTTCAATATAGCGAATACGTTGAATGTCACAGACATTAATACAGTGTACGGCGCCTCCAATCCGATCGGCCCGGTCCCCCAGCATTTCGGTGACGGAGCGTCAGCGCCGCTTCCGAGCTTCGGCAGCATCCGTGCCACGGCGCCGCCGCGGCAATTGCAATTGTCGATCATGGTGAGATTCTGAAACAAGACAGCATGAAAATCCTCATCGTCTACGCTCATCCTGAACCACTGTCCTTCAACGCCGCATTGAAGAATCTGGCGGTCGGCGTGCTGACGGAGGCCGGACACGAAGTGCAAGTGTCCGATCTGTATGCCATGAAATTCGATCCCGCGGGTGGCCCGGCCGACTTCCTCGAACTCGAAGACCCGAGCTTTTTCCGCTACCAGCGCGAGCAGATTCGCGCCTCGACGGCGGATCGTTTTGTTCCTCAGCTCAAGACGGAGATGGGCAAACTGGCCTGGGCCGATTTTGTGATTTTCCAGTTCCCGCTATGGTGGTTTTCACTCCCGGCGATTCTGAAAGGCTGGGTGGACCGTGTCTTCGCTATGGGTTTTTCCTATAACATCGGCCAGTCGTATGAGAAGGGGATTTTTCGTGGCAAGCGTGCTATGCTGTCGTTCACTACGGGAGGTCCCGAGGCCACCTACGGTCCGACTGGTAAGAACGGAAGCATCGACGAGTTGCTGCGGCACGTGCAGTACGGAATGTTGCATTTCATCGGCATGGATGTGCTTCCCCCATTCATCGCTTACAGTTCTGCGCGTGTAACGCCCGAGCAGCGAACCGCTTATCTGGCCGATTATCGGGCGCGGCTGCTCAGCATCGGTTCGACTGCGCCAATTGAATTCAATTATGCAGAACAGCGCTAGCAAGAATACCTACGATCAAGAAAATACCGAACTGCATGTGGAGTTTTACGCCATTCAACCATGCCAGATGCAACTGCTTCTGATCAGGCTGGCCCAACACGAGCCGAAGTTGTGCAACGGCTTGTGGTACTGCGATCAGAACAAGCACCGACGGCCAGGGTAGCACTCGTGCAACAAAGGCGCCCATGATGGCGGCAAAAGCCACAGCGTCCATGACCGCAAGCGCGATTCCTGCGCGCCTCATTCCCAGCAGAGTCGTAAGAGTCCGTTTTCCGTGTTGCAGGTCGGTGTCGTAATCGCGGAGATCGTTGATATGCATGATGCCCGCCGCAACCAGGCCAATCGAAATCGAGGCTGCCAGCGAACTTGCGGAGAAATGGAGAGCCTGGACAAAGTAAGCGCCGCCTACCATCACCGGGCCCATAAAGATAAACACGGACACCACGCCCATAGCGAAAGAGCCGTAACGGATCGGTGGGCCGGCATAAAAATATCCTGCCGCAATCGCAGGAAGTCCAAGCCACAGAATCGTCCATCCGCAAAGCCAGGTCAGAAGAAGACCGCAAACGATCCCAACACCAAACAGTAGAAGACCGCCACGGCGCACCTGTGCGGGAGTGAGCAACCCAAGACGAAGCACTGCGGCTGAGCTTCGCGGATCGAAGGCCTTGGGGTCCGCCGATGCGCTAATGGCCTTGTAGTTGTAGTAGACGTTCGTCAGATTCGTGCCAGCCTGGATCGTTACCGAACCGAGCCACGCCAGCAGGAATCGCAATGCGTCAAAATATCCGTCATGCACTGCAAGGGCAGTGCCTACGAACACGCCAATGGACGAGATCGCCAGGGAATTGACGCGACATGCTTGCAGCCATCGTTTCACTTGTGCACAGCATGGCACATTTCAGTGAGCCGGAACGTGAGGGCCTTATTTTTGCGGTTCAGTCGCAAAAGGGCTGCCAGCGGATGGAGGAATGCCTAGCAAGACTCGTTTTTTCTGCCATTGCTGTCACCAGAGCGATACATGGACAAAGTCAATTGTCGGACCCGCTGGTCGCATCGGGAATTGGTTGACTGCCGACCAGGGGTGGCGGCTCCTTGCGGCGTTCGCCGGTGAGGACCTGCGTTCCAAACGCGACTACGCCATGATCGCAGTTCTCCTCGGTTGCGGCCTCCGGAAAGCGGAGGTAGCCGGGCTCGCCGTCGAGCACCTCCAGCAGCGGGAGGAGCATTGGGTAATTGCCGACCTCATCGGCAAGGGTGGCTACGTCCGGACTGTGCCGGTCCCGACCTGGGTCAAGCTCGCGGTGGACCAATGGTTGACGGCCGCAGGTGTCGATCCGAGCGACACATCAGTCCAGTCGCTGCCTGAAGATGGAGGCCGCGAACCGCCGCGTGCGAATCGACATCGTCTTTCCCGATTGCACAGGAATGACCGTGCGCGTTAGGCTTAAGAACAAGAACAACGGCTTATCGCCGGACCTCTTACGGTTTTTCACTAAGACACAAGGAGCAGCTCGCAATGCCGTACAACATCTTACTTATGGGCGCGTCCTATGGCTCGCTTCTCGCCTCCAAAATCCTGTTTGGCGGCCACGCGATTCATCTGGTCTGCCTCCCGGCGGAGGCCGATCTGATCAACGCTGAAGGCTTTCGCGTGCGCATGCCGGTGCGAGGGCGCAAGGATCCGGTCGTGCTCGATTCCCGTATGCTGCCCGGCAAGGTGACCGCCGGACCGGCGGCCGGTGTCAATCCGAAGGACTACGACCTCGTGGGTCTGTGCATGCAGGAGCCGCAATATCGCACGACGGGCGTACGCGAATTGCTCGACGCAGTAGCGAAGTCGCGCGTGCCGTGCATGTCGATCATGAATATGCCGCCGCTGCCTTACATCAGGCGCATCTCTGGCCTGGACCACGAGGCGCTGAAGCCCGCCTACACCGATCCTACCGTCTGGGAGAATTTCGATCCGAAATGCATAACACTCAACAGTCCGGACCCGCAGGCGATCCGCCCGCCCGACGAGCCAGTCAACGTGCTGATGGTGACGCTGCCAACCAACTTCAAAGTCGCGAAGTTCGACGACGAAAAATCTACCGCAATTCTTCGCCAGCTCGAGAAAGACATCGACGGCGTGCGCTTCGACACACCGGAAGGCAAGATCGAATTACCGGTGAAGCTGAAGGTTCATGATTCTATTTTCGTGCCGCTGGCGAAATGGGCGATGCTGCTTGCCGGCAACTATCGCTGCATCACCACAGATGGCATACGCACCGCGCAAGAGGCGGTACACAGCGACCTCGAGACCTCGCGCTCCGTCTATGATTTCGTCAACGCTTTGTGCGTGAAGCTCGGCGCCAGCCCTAGCGATCTCGTGCCTTTTGATAAATACGCCGCCGCCGCGCAATCGCTAGTTCGTCCGGCTTCGGCAGCGCGCGCTCTCAACAACGGAGCGCTTTATATCGAGCGCCCCGATATGCTGGTGCAGCTGATTGCCAAGCAGAAGGGCGTAAGCCACCCGGTGATCGACGGAATTGTTGCGCTGGTTGACTGGCGACTCGGGGCCAATCGCAAAAAGGCTGCGTAAAGCTCGAGTTGCCAGATCAAGCAGGGTTTGACCCGCCGGCATGTTATCGAATTGTTGGGAATCACCATGTTCCTGTGCACTTTGTCATCTCGAAAACGCTCGCCTTTCGTACTATTCACGATGCCGCGGGAAATCTCGTCCTGGATAACCAGGACGTTGGT
>Ga0207700_10002333_pt1 | contig 10879 bp, 8 predicted proteins | sample LARL82metaG_FD_184348 | JGI IMG/M metagenome (GOLD analysis project Ga0207700, IMG submission 184348) | Corn, switchgrass and miscanthus rhizosphere microbial communities from Kellogg Biological Station, Michigan, USA - LAR L8-2 metaG... | ecosystem: Host-associated > Plants > Roots >...
CGACACCATGGTGCCGCTGGTTCGGCTGAGCAACGTCTCCGGCATTCCGCTGACCGAACTGATGAGCCAGGCCACCATCGATGCGATTGTCGACCGCACCCGCAACGGCGGCGCCGAAATTGTGAAGTATCTCAAAACCGGCAGCGCCTATTACGCGCCTTCCGCCGCCGCGGTCGAGATGGCCGAATCGATTTTGAAGGATAGGAAAAAGGTTCTGCCGTGCGCCGCTTATCTCGAAGGCGAGTATGGGATCAACGGGCTGTTCGTGGGCGTGCCGGTGAAGCTGGGGTCGCGCGGCATCGAACAGATCTATCAGGTGAAGCTGACGGCCGAGGAACAAGCGCTGCTGAAGAAGAGCGCAGACTCGGTGCAAGAACTCGTAGAGGTCATGAAGAAGAAGTAGGGACAGGCCGGTGGCAAGACCACCGGCGCTATCCCGTTGCTACTGGCCCTTCGCCTTGCGATAAGTCGGCCAGAATCTGTTCCCGTCTTTCGCCCAGGGTCTTTACCGCGGATTCCACCGCCTGCCAGTAGAGCACTGCGCCGCCCACGGCGGAGAATGTCAGCGCCACGACGAAAACCGTCTGGCTGTCAAACGCATAGCGCGCAAGATACGAGAGAAACACCGGGGCCAACGCCAGCGGGTACAGAATGAACACCAGCGCCTGGAAGCGGCTGGAGGCGCCGCCTTGCGAGACGCGCTCCGGCGTCAGGGCGCGCGGGTAACGCACCGAGCTGATGTTGCCGAACGCCATCATATAAAGCGAGCAGATTCCCACCACCGCGAGCGTCTCCGCCAGTTGCGCGGGTCGCCAGTCAACTCGTAGCAGCATGGTGATGAAAACCAGGATCAGCACCTCGAGATAGATAAAGATCAGGTAGGCAAGATTTTTGCCGAGGAAGGTTTGCGAAATGGGTTGTGGGGCGGCGAAGTAAAATTGCACGGCCGAGCGGTCGAAGCCGAAGCAGTTCCAGTAGGTGACCTGGCCCAGCAAGGTCATGGCGTAGGCGCACACCACCACCAGGAAATTCTGCTCGATGGTGGAATGGCGGGCGGCCTGCCCTCCCATCACGGCGGGCAACCAGACCATCACGCCGAAAGAAAAACCCATCACGAAGACCATGCGAAAACGCGGCGTGCGCGCGAGCGACCGCAGCTCCTTTTCCACAATGGCGGCCAGCGGATCGCGGAAAAGATGCGAGGGAAGGCGGTAGAGGCGTTCGCTCCAGGAACCGCGTGGAGCTGCCTCCGGTCCGGCGGTTGAAGATTGGGCGGCGGTGCTGTCGAAACGCAGATTCCGCTCGAACTGCGAGCGTCCGAACCAGGCGGCGGCCAAAGTCCAACCGGTAAGGACAGCAATCGCCCGCAGCAGGGAACCACCCATTGCCGCATGTCCCGCGGCGGCCCACGGGAGAGCGGGGAAGTGAATGATTCCGTCGAATGGCCCAACACCCACGGATGCGAAGCCGGATGCGAACAGGATTCGAGGCGCCGTTAAGGCGATCAGCAGGAAAAAGATCAACACTTCCCGCAGCCGCCGGTGCGAGAGCAGGCGCTCCAGCAAGCTGCGCGTCCCAGAGGCAAGGAGCAAGTTGAACAGGACGAAGATCAGGATCGGTGCGAGGCGCGGGGCGGCGGCGAGGCCGCCTAAAGCCGGATTTCGCAGCAGGCCCGCGATGCCGCCGGCGACCACCAGGACCATTTCCAGCGCGGTAGTGAGGCGCAGCAGGATTTCCACGAAGAACAGTCGCCCATGCGGCGCTGGATAGATCAGCAGTTTACGCAGATCGAGGCCGGAGCCCATGCTGGCGGAGAGAATCGGCACGAACTGCCAGTACAGGCAGACCAGCAGAAGGCTGGTCGGAATCCACAGCCGCAGGGCGGCGGCGTCGGCATGCGCCGCGAAGAGCCCGATGGTGAAAGCGATGAAGCACCAGAAGCCGTACCAGATGGCTCCAGTGATCGCGCTGAACACCGCTCCGCGCCGGCCGGCCAGCCGCATGCTGAGAATCTGCGCCCGCAGAATGGCCGCGATCATAACCAGTCCAGCCGCTCCAGTTGACGTTCGGCGCCCAAAACCCGCACGAAGACGTCCTCCAGCGACTCGCCGCCGGAACGCAGCTCGCCGAGAGTGCCGGACGCGACGATCGCGCCGTGGTTGATGATGGCAACGCGGTCGCAGAGGCGTTCGACGACCTCGAGCACATGGGAAGTGAGGAAAACGGTCGCGCCGCGCCGCACCTGGTCGAGGAGAATGTCTTTCATCAGGCGCGCGCCGACGGCGTCGACGCCCTCAAACGGCTCGTCCATGAGGAATAGCTCCGGGTGGTGGATCAGGGCGGCCGCCATGGCGACGCGTTTACGCATGCCTTTGGAATACTCGCCAATGATCTTTCGGCCGTTCGCGAGTTCCAGCAGATCGAGCAGGGCGGCGGCGCGATCCCGGGCGGTGCTGCGCTCCAGACCGTACATGCGTCCTACGAATTCGAGGAACTCGGCGCCGGTCAGGCGATCAAACAAGAGCGATTCATCCGGCACCAGGCCGATTCGCTTTTTGATTTCGAGTTCGTCATCGGGAAAACGCAATCCTAGAATTTCCACCGAGCCGCTGTCGGCCGGTGCGAGGCCGGTCAGAATGCGGATGGTGGTGGATTTGCCAGCCCCGTTCGGGCCGAGGAAACCGAAGAACGAGCCGCGTGCAACCTCCAGGTCGACGCCATCCACCGCGGCAACGGAACCGTAGGATTTTTTCAACCCGCGCACCAGGATCGCCGGCGAAGACATTCCTCCTTAGTGTACGACCCGACCTGGACTGCGCGGCTATTCGATGTCGCCCGGGCTTACAGTCTTGGCCGTGCCCGTTACCGCATAGCGAATATAGGTGATGATATCGGCCAGTTGCTGGCCGGTGTACCCGGCGACAGACGGCGGATGCTTCCAGACATCCTGGCCGGCGGTGGACTGTACTGCTGCGCGCTCCAGTTGACGCAGTTCCGGGGGAGTTTTGGACAAGTCGTAAAACTGCAGGTTCTTCTCGTTCTCTCCGGCCGGCATGCCGGCAAAGGATTCTCCGGATTTCAAGCTTACGGTTTGCACGTACGCGGTCACGCTGGAGCGAACCGCGGTAGCGATAGCCGATGGGCTGAGCCGGCCCATTACCGAAAGGTCTGGCCCGACGGCGGTGCCGCGACCCTTCAGCGCATGGCAGCTTGCGCATCCATGGGAGGTGTCCAGGAACAGAGCTTGGCCGCGCTGTACCTGCTGATCCACGGCGCTCTGCGCCCACAACAAAACCACCCAGAGCATTGGCTGCGCCCTCCCGAACGCGACTTCATTATAGCGACATTCAGGTCTGAAATTGAGGACTCCGCTCCGTTATGGTTGCGGTTCTGTTTCAGGAAGGTTTTCGACGGAAGATCAGGATGTGTTGGCGGGGGAGGCTCTCGATGACCCGGTCGAAACGGAAACCTTCGGGCTCGAGTTCGGCGCGCACTTGCGCCACCGTCATCTTGTGCAGTGGCATGATCGGCACGCTGGGGTCTTCGGCGCGGTATTCGAGCAGAACCAGCCGGCCATCTGGTTTCAGCGCCTCGTGAAGATGGCGCAGCATGGCCTGCGGGTTCGTGAACTCATGATAGACGTCGACCATCAGGATCAAATCCATCTGACCTTGTGGCAGCTTGGGATCGTCGGGCTCGCCGAGAACGGGCGTCACATTCGCGATGTGGCGCTCCTGCATGTTCTTCTGGAGCTGTTCCAGCATGGGCGCCTGGATGTCGTTGGCATAGACTCTGCCGTTAGGCCCGACTCGTTTCGCCATGCGCCAGCTCATGTAGCCAACACCGGCGCCGATATCGGCGACCGTGGCGCCTTTCGGGATTTTGAGCTCGTCGAGCGCTTTATCGGGTTCCTCTTCCTGTTCGCGCTCAGAGCGGACCAGCCAGGGCGCGCCCTGCATTCCCATGGCGCCGGCATACTGCCGGCCGGTGATCGGGTGCACGTTCGATGGTTGAGTCCAGGCGAACGGCAGCAAAACGGGAACCGCCAGGAGCGGGAAGAGAATCTTGCGCATAAGGCTACTCATTGGTCGTCTCGATATCGGTTGGGATACTCTTCAGGCTGTCCAGAGCACGCTGCATCGGCGGGCGCACTACGGCAAGCGTATCGAGAAGCCGCTTGGCGCTCCCATAGTCCCCCTGGGCCTCGATGGTCAGCAGATCGTGAGCGAGTTCGCGAACAGCGTTCTTGATTTTGCCGAGATCCACCGAGAATGTGCCGTCAGGATGGGAGACGAAGCCGCCTTTGTCGGTCAGATAGTTGAACTGCATGGCCACACCGCGGCCGTGTGCTTCGGTGAGGCCGAACCGCACCGAGCGGAATGCCGAGGCGAGGAATGTGGTGTAGAGCTGGCGTTCGGCATCCGGCGGATGGGCCAGCCCGTGGTCGTATAGATATTGCAGCATGAACAGGCCGGTAATATCCGCTTTGGCTTCTTCTATGGCGGCGTAAAGCTCTTTCAGTTGCGCGCGCGGGGAAGTGGCGCGGCCGGCGGCCTGGATCTGTTGCGGGCCGATGCCGTGACTCAACTCGTGCGCCAGAATGTGGGAGAAGAACGAATCAAAGCTGAGAGCCGGCTGGTCGGACTTCGGTAGAACGTGCGCGCCAATCGGGGTCAGGATGGTGCGGAACTTCGCGTCCTGTACATTTTTCAGCATGACCCGTTTGCTCCCCTTCTCATGAACCACCCGCTCGTCATTCGGCAGGTTGAAGGCGGCGGTGCGAACGCCGTGTGCGCCATCGCCCGAAGCGAGCACCTCATTGACCACACGGATAGGAGCGGTCGCCCCGAGTTTCGGATTGCGATACCGCGGTTCGATGGGCAGGTTGTTCTCAATGTCCTGCAGGTGGCCGGAGAAGTCTTTCAAGCGGTCGGTTTCTTTGTCGTCGCGGATGGTGATGTACGCCTCGAAGGCCGCTTTATAGCCGAACAGCTCGTCGTTGTAGGTTTCGTACGGCCCGAAGGTGATATCGAGCGGCGCATCGAGGTCCATCCAGGCGAGGTCGCTGGCGTAATAGTCATTCGACAGAAACGCGTCGGCGCGGAGGGTGAGAAACTTCTTGAGCGAGGCATTGTCCGTGAGGGCGGCGGCTTCGCGCAGCAATGCCGCGGTCTTGGTCAGTTCGGCGGCATACGCCTTGCTATAAGGAATCGCTGTCAGCTTGCCGGCATTCCGCCGGATCACGGTAAAGAATCCTTCCGCCTGCTGCTGTTCGGCGGGAGAAAGCGTTTTGACCCAGGCCTCGAATTCCTCCCGCTTCATGTCCTCCGGGTAGAAATTGGCGCCGGGCGGTTTGCGCTCCGGCGCGCCCGGGATGAAAGCGGTGTGACCGTCGAGATCGGACCACGGTCCTTTGTTGAGCCAGAAGTAGTGTAGACGCTCTTTTCCGAGAGCGGTCGTATCCTTCTGGAGTTGCGCATAGAGGGCGCGATTGCCGCTCCAGAGTTGTTCCAGGAACAGAGAATTCAGGCCGCGCGCGGCTTCGAGTAGCTTGTCGAGCGCTTTGCGATCTCCGGAAGAAAGTTTGGAGGCATCGTACGCGAGTTGGACCGGCGCGTAGCGCGCGCTCATCTGTTTGAGTTGGGCGAGATCAGGCATGACGGCGGCAGCAGCCAGCAGAACTACGAGCGGCTTCATGAAGCCTATTGTGACACTGCTCCTCAGGCATCGAACAGCCCGTCCTGTAGGGCATCACCCGTCAGAAGGCGGTCCAGCATTTTTCGCGGCTCATTGAGAAACTCGCGGGTGATTCGATAAGGGTCGGTTTGTTCATAGCCGGTCTCGCGGAAACCGCGTTCGTCCAAGGCAACGATTTTCGCTCGCGGGTATGCCAGGAGTAATGGCGAGTGAGTGGAGATGATGAACTGCGATTCCTTTTCCACCAGCTCGTGAATGCGTCGCAGCATCAGTAGTTGCCGCTTCGGAGACAAAGCGGCTTCGGGCTCGTCCAGGATGTAAAGTCCGTGGCCGCGAAAGCGGTGTAGAACCAGCGACCAAAACGATTCGCCGTGTGACTGCTCATGGAGGGAGAGGCCGCCATAGGCCTTAATGATGGAGTCGTCACTGCTTGCGTTTGGTCCTTCATCCAAACGTTCGATTTCGGTGGCTACATTGAAAAAGCTCTCCGCCCTCAGGAAATACCCATCGCGCGGCCGGCGAAAGGAACGGACGATCTTGAGATATCGAAACAGCTCGGCGTGAGACGCCCGAGTGTTGAATCTGAAGTTTTTGGATCCCCCTTCCGGATTGAACCCCAAGGCGACGGCGATCGCTTCGAGCAAAGTAGATTTACCAATGCCGTTTTCACCGACGAGGAACGTGACGTCCGGGTGAAAAGTCAGGATCTCGAGCTTACGAACGGCGGGAATAACAAAAGGGTATTGGTTGAAATCCGCGATCTTCTCGCGTTTTAAGCCGATCTCGCGCAGGTAGGGCCTGGGATTCAACGCGCCCTCGCCTTTCCAGTCTACTTGGAGGTTCCGCGAATCGAAATCCCGAGTTCGCGCAGTTGCCGCTCCGGCACGGCGGCCGGGGCCTCGCACATGAGGTCAGTGGCCCGCGCCGTTTTGGGGAAGGGAATTACGTCGCGAATCGAGCTTTCACCGGCTAGGATCATCACCAGGCGGTCGAGCCCAAGCGCGATGCCGCCATGCGGCGGCGCACCGTACTCCAGCGCGTCGAGCAGAAAGCCGAAGCGGCGGCGCGCTTCTTCGTCGCTGAATCCGAGCGCGGCGAACACCTTCGCCTGCACGTCGCGCCGGTGAATACGAATCGAGCCTGAGCCCAGTTCCACGCCATTCAACACGATGTCATACGATTTAGCGCGGCAACGGGCGGGGTCGCTGGTGAGCTTCTCGAGATCTTCGTCGTGAACCGAGGTGAACGGATGATGCGCGGCGTTCCAGCGCTGTTCTTCCTCATCCCACTCGAACATCGGGAAATCGACTACCCACAGGAATTGGAAATTACGCGGGTCGAGCAGCTTGTACCGGTCGTTGAACTTCTGCGCGCACTGCAGGCGCAGTTGGCCGCACGCCTGGTAGACGGTCTCTTCCGGCCGATGTCCTTTGGGCTCGCCGCCCCAGGTGGCCAGAATCAGCAGATCGTTTTCGCCCGCTCCGCAGCGTTCGCGGAGGCGCTGCATCGCATCGGGGTAATCGCGGTCCAGCCGTTTGGCGTCGTCGTAAACCCGGAGACCGCGCTCCTGGCCGAATGCTTTCAGCTCGTCGCGTTCTTTACGGCTCGGCGCGCCGGTTCCGGGGAGATGGATGGCCACCAGCGGCATACCGGCATTTGCCAGCTCCGGAAGCAGGTCTTCGGCCGGATGCATCGGCGGGATGCGCAAATCGGGCTTGTCGCTGCCGTAACGCTGCATGGCTTGGGCGTAAGTCAGCCGCGGAAACGGCACACTGACGTTGACGCCGGCTGCTTCGCAAATGCGCTGCACCATCGGCTCGATCACTTCGTAGATGCGCTCCTGCTGCGGAAACGACATCTCGAGATCGATCTGCGTGAACTCCGGCTGCCGGTCGGCGCGGAGATCTTCATCGCGAAAACAGCGGACGATTTGGAAATACTTCTCGAAGCCGCTGACCATCAACAGCTGTTTGAAAATCTGCGGCGATTGCGGCAAAGCATAAAAAGTGCCGGGCTGTACGCGGCTGGGGACCAGGTAGTCGCGCGCGCCCTCCGGCGTGGAACGCGTCATGAACGGCGTTTCGATTTCGAGGAAGCCCTGAGAATACAGGAATTCGCGCGTGACGAAGGAAATCTTGGAACGCAGCATTACGTTGCGCTGCATGTGCGGCCGGCGCAGGTCCACGTAGCGATACTTCAGTCGCACATCTTCGCTGACGTCCACCTGTTCTTCCATCGGGAAGGGCGGGGTGCGGGATTCATTCAGAATCCACATTTTCGACGCCACCACCTCGACAGCACCGGTAGCGAGGTTGGGATTGACCGCGGCGGGACCGCGAGGCGCCACTTTGCCTTCGACGGCAATCACGTACTCCGGCCGCACCTCGTCTGCCCGCTTGTGCACGCCGGGTCCGGCATCCTGGTGAACCACCACCTGCGTAATGCCTTCGCGGTCGCGGAGGTCGATGAAGACGACGCCGCCATGATCGCGGCGCCGATGGACCCAGCCCATCAGCACGACGGTGTTTCCTTCGTCAGTGGAGCGCAGCGCTCCGCAGCTATGCGTGCGGCGGAGTTCGCCGAGAAAATCCAATGCAACAGAAGGTTCCATATCGAATGTTAGTGTGCCGCCGCAGCCACCCGGGCGGTAATCTCATCCAGCGCCAGCTTCTCCTGATCGCCCGAGGCCATATTTTTCAAAGTGTACCGGCCGGCGGCGATTTCGTCCTCGCCGATGAGCAGGGCATATCGCGCCCCGAGTTTGTCGGCCGATTCCATTTGCCGCTTCAGTTTTCCCTCGCCAATTTCGACCGAGAAACCGGCGCGCCGCAGATCCCGCGCCACTACAGTCGAATGCCGCAGCGCTGGAGTTCCCATCGCGGCCACAAAAAGATCGAGCGGTTCGGGTTTCTGCTCCCCTTCCACGCTCATTACCAGCCGGTCTTCCCCAATCGAAAAACCAATTCCTGGTGAATGCACTTTCGAGCCCAACTCTTCAGCCAGGCCGTCGTAGCGTCCGCCGCCCAGAACCGAGTTCTGCGCGCCTAAGGAGCCATGGACGACTTCGAAGGTGGTCCGCATGTAATAGTCCAAACCGCGTACCAGCCGGGGGCGGACTTCGTGCGAAATTCCGAGATCGCACAGGTGCACCTTCACCGCGTCAAAGTGCTCGCGGCAGGGCTGGCACAAATGGTCGACGATCATCGGTAGTTTTTCGATGATCGCCTGATCGGCTTCCACTTTGCAGTCCAGCACGCGCAACGGATTCGTTTCCGCGCGCCGCTGGCAATCGCCGCACATGCTCGGCGCCACCGGCTTCAGCTCCTCCCGCAGGCGCTCGACATACTGCGGCCGGCAGTTGGCGTCGCCTACGGAGTTGATCAGCAGTTGAAAACCGCGAAGCCCCGCGCGTTCCAGAATTTCGACCACCATGGCAACCACTTCCGCGTCGATCATGGGCGATTCCGAGCCGATGGCTTCCGCCCCAATCTGATAGAACTGACGATAGCGCCCTTTCTGCGGCCGCTCGCGGCGGAACATCGGGCCCATGTAGTACAGCTTCTGCACGCCGGGTCGCTGGTCAAGCCGGTGTTCGATGTAAGCCCGGATTACCGAGGCCGTGTTCTCGGGGCGCAGCGTCAGCGAACTGCCATCCCGATCCTCAAACGTGTACATCTCTTTGGTGACGATATCCGTATCGGCGCCGACGCCTCGCGCGAACAACTGCGTTTCTTCCAGAATCGGTGTGCGGATCTCCTGGTAATGATAGGCGCGAAAAATCGCGCGCGCCGCCGCCTCCACGCGGTTCCACACCTCGGTGGCGGGGGGCAGTAAGTCCCTCGTTCCTTTGACGGCTTTAATCAAGATCTTCGGAAACCCCATGCTAGCACACGGGGTTACAATCATCGTATGTTTCGCGGGCTCATGGTATCCATGATTCTAATGACATTGGCCACCGCTCAAAAACGCCCGTTCGACGTCAACGCTCTGCTGGAGTTGAAGCGAATCAGCGATCCGCAGATATCGCCCGACGGCCGGCTGGTGACATTCACGGTGCAGGGCATCGACGTTGCCGCCAACAAAAAGCCGCAGCAGATCTGGGTGGTTCCGCTGCAGGGCGGCGCGCCGCGGCAGATCACTCACGATGGTGAAAACAACCAGCGCGCGCGCTGGTCGCCGGATTCCAAACGCATCGCGTATGTTTCCGACCGCGGCGGCTCACCGCAGATCTGGCTGATGGATCCCGATGGTGGTAATGCCACACAGGTCACCAATCTGGCCACGGAAGCAGACGGCGTGCTGTTTTCTCCCGACGGCAAGAACCTGCTTTTCACCTCGGCCGTTTATCCGGACTGCGGTGCCGATGATGCCTGCAACAAGAAAAACGTCGATGCCGACAAGAACAATCCCGTGAAGGCGCGGATCTACACCGAACTGCTCTATCGGCATTGGACCAACTGGCAATCGGCCCGCCGGAGCCATCTGCTAGTAGTCCCGGTCACGGGCGGCGCCCCGAAAGATCTCACCCCGGGCACCCGCGATGTGCCGCCTTTTTCTCTTGACGGCGTCGACGATTACGATATTGCTCCCGACGGAAGCGAAGTCTGCTACACGATGAATGCGGACCCGGTTCCCGCTATCAGCACCAACAGTGATCTGTATGTGGTCCCGATAGCCGGTGGCCCGCCTCGCAAGATCACTTCCACACCGGGCGCCGATATCAGCCCCCGCTATTCGCCGGATGGTAAGTACCTAGCGTGGCGCGCGCAATTCCGTCCCGGCTACGAAAGCGACCGCTGGCGCCTGATGCTGCTCGAGCGGGCGACAGGCAAGGTGACCAACCTGACCGAGAACCTGGACCGCTGGGTTACTAATTTCACCTGGGCGCCGGACTCCGCGGCATTGTTTTTCACCAGCGTGGACCGGGGCCGCCAGGCAATTCAATTCATCCCGGTAACGGGCGGAGGCGTCCGCGTCGCAGCCAGCGGCGACAGTGTGCTGGACGAAATGCAACTCACGCGCGACGGAAAGGCGATGGTCTACACCCAGCAGACCGGAATGTCGCCCGCGGAAATCTATCGCGCGTCGTCATCGGGTGGTGCGCCGGTCGCGCTCACTCACCTCAACGATCAGACCCTCAACACATACCAGCTCACGCCGCTCGAAGAATTCACGGTGGAAT
>Ga0207700_10002335_pt1 | contig 10876 bp, 8 predicted proteins | sample LARL82metaG_FD_184348 | JGI IMG/M metagenome (GOLD analysis project Ga0207700, IMG submission 184348) | Corn, switchgrass and miscanthus rhizosphere microbial communities from Kellogg Biological Station, Michigan, USA - LAR L8-2 metaG... | ecosystem: Host-associated > Plants > Roots >...
CCACGGAAAAGGAACACACCCGCAGCCGTGACGCGCTCAACGCGGAGCGGCGGCGGCTGCCCATGGTCCGGATCGACAAGGAGTATGTGTTCGAGGGCCCGGAGGGCAAGGTCACGCTGGCCGGGCTGTTCGGGGATAGCAGGCAGCTCATCGTCCAGCACGTCATGTTCGACCCCGGCTGGGACGCGGCGTGCCCGGGCTGCACGGCCGGCATCGACGAACTTGCCGACGGGGTGCTGACGCACCTGCGCTCCAGGGACACCGCCTTCGTCCTTGTCTCCCGCGCGCCGCTGGCCAAGCTGCAGAAGTACCAGGCCAGCAAGGGCTGGACGGTCCCCTGGTACTCCTCCCACGGCACCGGCTTCAACTACGACTTCCAGGCAACGCTGGACAGGTCCCTGCCGCAACTGGAGTACAACTACCGGCCCGAGCCGGAGATCGTCAGCGGCGACACCACCACGGCCGAGGTGCCCGGGCTCAGCTGCTTCCTGCGCGACGGCGACAACATCTTCCACACCTACTCGACCTATGCGCGCGGCACCGACGGCCTCGGCGGCGCCTACTCGCTCCTTGACCTGACCGCGCTGGGCAGGCAGGAAGACTGGGAGGAACCCAAGGGACGGGCGCCCCGGCTGCACGGGCCGGACCCGACGTTCACCGACTGATGCCCGTGCGCTGCAGGCCCGGGCCGGGCGGGCTAGCGTTATGACCGTGACCGCCGCCCGGCCCGCGCGGGCCGATGAGAAGGCACTGCTGAAGCGGGCCAGCGAGGGCGACCAGGGCGCATTCGGCGAACTGGTCGAGCCCTACCGCGCCGAACTGCGGGCCCACTGCTACCGGATACTCGGCTCACTCCACGACGCCGAGGACGCGCTCCAGGACGCGCTGCTGCGCGCCTGGCGGGGCCTGCCCCGGTTCGAGGGCCGCGGCTCGGTGCGGTCCTGGCTGTACACGATCGCGGGCAACGCCGCGCTCGACATCACCAGGCACCGGTCCCGGCGGGAACTGCCGGTCAGTTTCGGACCGGCCGCCGGTCTGGGTACCGAGGTGGAGGCGGCGACGGCGGACCCGGTATGGCTGGAGCCCTACCCGGATCAGTGGCTCACCGGGGCCGCGGGCTCCTCGCCGGAGGCACGCTACGAGCAGCGGGAGAGCGTGGAACTGGCGTTCCTGACCGCGCTGCAGCGGCTGCCGCCGCGGCAGCGTGCCGTGCTCCTGCTCCGCGACGTGATCGGCTTCTCGGTAGCGGAGATATCCGACCAGCTAGGCACGTCGGTCCCCGCGGTGAACAGCGCACTGCAGCGCGCCCGCGCCACGGCGAACGGGGGCATGCCCGCCCGCAGCCAGCAGTCGATCCTGCGGGACCTGGGCGACCAGCGGACCAGAGAGATCGTGCAGCGGTACACCGACGCCATGGAACGGGGCGACGCCGACACCCTGGTGAGCATGCTCACCGAGGACGCGACCTGGTCCATGCCACCGCACCCGACCTGGTTCCAGGGCGTGGCGTCGATTCGCGACTGGCTGGTCCGCGATCCGCTGGGGGTGCGCTGGAAGCACCTGCCCACACGGGCGAACGGGCAGCTTGCGGTCGGCTGCTACATATTCGACGCGGACAAGGGCGACTACACCGCGGGCGTGATCGACGTGCTGACCCTGGACGGCGACCGGATCGCCGCGGTCACCGGGTTCGTGACCTTCGACGAGGTGGAGCTTCCGGGGGGCAGGCAGGTCACCGCCACGGAGGTGTTCGGCCGCTTCGGGCTGCCCGCCCGGCTACCGTGAGTCTCGCGGTCCTGCGGCGGTGCCGCCGGACCGCAGGCCCGACGTGCCGTGGAGGGAGCGAGCGCATGGCCGCGGCGAGAGAGCATTCGGTGGACGTGCGGTGGCGTGACGTCGACGCCCTGGACCATGTCAACCATGCGGTGTTCCTGACCTACCTCGAGGAGGGCCGGGACGCCTTCTACACACAACTGCTCGGCCGCGACCCCGAATACGTGGTCGTCCATCTCGAGATTGACCTGCGCGCCGAGGTTCGCTACGCCGACCGGCGGGTGACGGTGCGAATCGAGGCCGAGCGCCTGGGCACGACCAGCCTGACGACCCGCGAAACGATCACCACGCCATCGGGCGAACTGGCCGCCGAGGCCCGCGTCGTGACGCTCCGCTGGGACCCGGTACTCCGCAAGCCGTCCCCGTTCACCCAGGACGAGCGGGCCAGGCTGGAGGCGCCCGCAGCCGGTGGCGCCGGGGCGGCGGGTCAGACCGGGCCGTAGAGCGTCAGGTCCAGCACGATCGCCGTCATCACGGTGAGCAGCCGGGCTTGCGGCGAGACGACGGCGGTGAAGTCCACCCGGTAGTGGTCGGACGGGGTGAGCATCTCCTTCATAGGCCCGGCCCAGGTCTTGCGCAGCCGAGCGAACTCCCCGTCGGCGTCGGTCACGGAGAAATGCTTGAGCGCCAGGTCGCCGATCACCTTGCCGACGACCTGGTCCTCGCGATCGAGCAGGGTGTAGTGCCGGGTGGTGTGGGTCGCACGTATCCGGCCGACCAGTTCGTTGTCCAGGCCGTGCAGTTCGGTGATCCGTTCTCTCTTGTGCTTGACCAGGGTCAGCACCGGCTCGCTGGCGGCCGTGATGACGTCGAGCACCCGCGCGTCGGGCATCGTTTTGCTGAGCAGTTGCCGCCTGGTGTGGGCCTCGCTTTCGGTGGCGATAGCCAGCAGCTGCCGCTGGTCGTTGAAAATCTCATATCTCGCCCGATTGGGCATCAGCTTTCCCGGCTGCAAGATCCGCAGTGCCTGGAAGTCAAACGGATCGTCCACAACGGTGAGTATGCAACACTCACGCCGCCAAAGCGACGGGGTTGACGACCGCTTTCACTTCCCGTCCCGTTAACCTGGCAGGCCAGGATTGCGCTGCCCTGAGTGGCCGCGCCGCGGGCTGGAGGCCTGGATGCCGGCAGGCGGGATCTTCGCCGTGGTGCTGACCGCCGCCGTGCTCTTCGCCGCCACCAACGTCGACGACATCGTGATCCTCACCGTGCTGTGCATCTCCTCCCGCGCAACCGGGGCGCCCCGGCCCTGGCACATCTGGGCCGGCCAGTACGCGGGCTTCGCCGTCCTGATCGGCGCATCCCTGGCCGCGGCGGCGGGGCTGGCCCTGGTCCCGCTGCACTGGCTCTGGCTGCTCGGCCTGGCGCCGCTGGGGCTCGGCCTGTACAAGCTGGCCGCCGCGATCCGCGCCCACCGGTCCGGGCGGCAGGCCTCCCCGGCGGCGGTGACCGGGCTGAGCGGAGTCATCGCACTAACCATTGCCAACGGCGGTGACAACCTCTCCGCCTACATCCCGGTTTTCCGCACAAGCGGCGCGGCAGAGATCGCCGTGATTATCGCGGTATTCCTGGTGGGGGTCGCTTTGTGCTGCCTGGCGAGCATCGGGTTCGCCGGCCATCGCGGCGTCATTCAGGCGGTGCAGCGCTGGGGCGAGTGGATCGTCCCCGTGGTGTTCATCCTCATCGGTTTCTACGTCTTCTACAAAACCGGCGTGCTGTCCTGACGCCGCCAGGCACCCCTGCGTTAGGCGTCGTAGAGCTTCACCAGCCGGAAGCCCCCGGTGGCGAGCGTGGGAACCGCCCGTCCGGCCAGTTCCGTGCGGCCGAGCCCGAATATCACCGCGTCGGTGTCCCCGATCCGCGACCCGGTTACCCCGGACGGCGGTGCGCTCCCGTAGCCGAAATCAAGGGCGACGACCTCACCGGCCACATGGCCGGGAAGAAGGCCGCCGCGGAACACCTGCCCGAATGCGCCCCCGCCCAGGGGGCTTACCGCCGCGTACCAGACGGAGTCGTCGGCCAGGTCGTGACGCAGGTAGTAGGTGTTGCCCGCGTCATCGGCCCAGGCGCCGGACAGGTCGGCCGCGAACGTGGCCGTTATCTTCTCGACCGCGTAGACCGGGTGGATCTCCAGCTTGCCCGGGCTGCCGGAGCCGAGCGCCAGCGCGCCGGTCACGCGAACCGGATCACCGAACGACAACCCGGCGAGGAAGCCCGGCTCGCCGGGCTGGCCACCGATCTGTGGCGGCACAACCACGTGGATCGGCTTGCCGTTGAAGGTCACACTGCTGCCCACGGCGGGCTCGGCCCAGCCAGGGAAGCACGGCAGCGCGGTTTCCGCACCCTGGTCACCGCAGTCCGCCGAACGCCCGAACATGAGAATCGCGGCTTCGACGGGACCCGCCAGTTGCTGCTCGATCTGGTCACGCCGCGGCCCGACGCCGGCAAAGAAGCCCGGTTGCCTGGCCGTCACCTGGCCGGCATCGGCCTGGAGCCAGAAGGTCACGTTCCCATCGGGCTGATCCCCGTTGCCGAATCCCGCGGGGTCGTTCAGGCAGATGAATTCGCTGTAGGTGAAGTCCTGCAAGCTGACATCGAACGCGGCGGGGTAGCTCACGGTCACCGGTGGCGCGCCGTCATCCGCCGGCCTTGCCACGACCGCGAAGACGGACACCGAGTCCCGCAGCGGCACCAGTGCGTCGGCCAGCGTGGCCTTCGTGTAGCCGTCCCCGTCACTGAAGACGTTCCTCAGGGTTGCCGCGAAGGCCCGGCCAGCGGCGATGACGGGCCAGGCGGAGTTGCTGGTTCGCCGCCAGATCGACGCGCCAAAGCCGCCCGTTCCCCCGACCCGGAGCAGTTGGTGCTCGCCAGCGGGCCGGAGCGTCAGCATGCCCCGGCCGGACGCGGCCCCCCGCGGCACGCAGGACCAGTCGCCGGTCACGGCCGAGGCGGTCACCGAGCCGTGGAAGACGTTGCAGAACTCAAGACCGGGGTGCATCAGGGCGCCGCTGGCGCCCAGCCACCACAGGACGTCGCCGACCTGCCGGAGGAAGTACATTCCCCCGTCGTTGGCCATCCAGGTCCCGGTCAGGCTGGCCTGATCCGGTGGGGCGGCCGGGCCGCGGCGGTGTGGTGGGCCCGGATCAGGCATGCCGCTCAGCGTGCCACTACGTCTAGGAAGAATCAACGAAGTTAAATGAATTAGTAAAGACTCCAGCTCAGAAAGCTTATGTAAGGCTCACCTGGCGCCGCCGAGCGCACCCAGGGCGGCCTCGATCCGCTTCTCCGAAATCGGGCCGGAGGTGCCGAGCACCTGGGCGAACAGGCTGACCCGCAGTTCCTCGATCATCCAGCGCACCGCCTGCACGCCGGCGTCCTGGCGCCGCGCGGGCGGAAGCTCGGCCACGGCCTGCCGATAGTCGTCACAGACCCGTGCCACCGCCGCCGCGCGCTCCGCGTCGCGTGCCGGGTCCTGCGCCGCGGTGTCCAGCCTGCGGCTGATCGCCCGCAGGTAGCGCACCAGGTCGGGCAGCCGCGGCAGCCCGGTCTCGCTGACGAACCCCGGGTAGACCAGCCCGTCGAACTGGGCCCTGGCGTCGGCGACCGCCCGCGCCAGCACCGGGCTGGTGCTCGCCAGCCGGGACTCGGCCTCGTGCGCCGCCTCAAGCACCTGCCCGGCCAGTTCGAGCGCACGGGACGTCGCCAGCGGCAGGGTGGAGCGCGCCAGCGTCACCAGGCGGGCGAACCCCTCGGCGTCCCAGGCCGGGCCGCCGGCATCCGCGATCACCTGGTCGGCCGCGCACGCCTCGCAGTCGTCGAGCAGCGCGCCGATGCTGGCGTACGGGCTCCTGCTCAGCGCGAGCTTGCGCTGGTTGGGCAGCCGTCCGGCGATCGACCGCAGCCCGGTCGGCACCCGGAGCAGGAGCAGCCGCCTGGTACCGCGCACCATGGCCGCCCGCGCCTGCGCCCGCGTTTCGAACAGCCGGACCTCGGCGGCGTCCCCGGTGTCCTCCAGCGCCGGGTAGGCGGTGAGCTGGCCCGAGGTGAACACCTGCGGCAGCGTGCCGATGCTCCAGTCCTTCAGGCCGGTGCGCAGCAGGTCACCGGCCGCGTCGGCGGCCATCTCGGCCAGCCGTGGCCGCAGTTGCCGGCGCAGCGCGTCCAGGTCCTTGCCGCGGGCCAGCTCGCGATTCCCGTCCAGCACCCGGAAGGTCATCCTCAGGTGGGCCGGCAGCCGGGACTCGTCCCACGCGTCCCGCGGGATACGCACCCCGCCGAGGCGGCCGAGTTCCGCGCCGAGCGCGTCCAGCAGGTTGCCGTCCGGCTCGCCCAGCCGGGCCACGACGTCCCTGGCCACGTCCGGTGCGGGCACGAACTCCCGGCGCAGTTCCTTGGGCAGGGACCTGATCAGCTCGGTGACCAGTTCCACCCGCCGGCCCGGCACCTGCCAGCCGAGCTCGTCGCCGTCCACCCGGGCCAGCGCGGCCAGCGGGATGTCCGCGGTCACCCCGTCTTCGGGGGCACCGGGCGCGAACTCATACGACAGCGGCAGCTCGCCCCAGCTCGCGGGATAGTCGGCCGGCCGGACCTGGCCCGTGCCCGGCCCCGCCAGATCGGCGAACGTCAGGGTCAGCAGGTCCGGGGCCTGGCCGCGGGCCTTCTTCCACCAGGAGTCGAAATGCCTGGCAGAGGTCACGTCCTTGGGAATCCGCTGGTCGTAGAAGCCGAACACGACGGCGTCGTCGGCCACCAGGCCGCGCCGCCTGGCCTTGTCCTCCAGGTCCCTGGCCTCTTCGAGGAGCCGCTGGTTGCGGTGGAAGAACCGGTGGTGGGTCTGCCAGTCCCCCGCCACCAGGGCGTGGGTGATGAACATCTCCCGCGCCGCCGCCGGGTCCACCCGCGCGTAGCTGACCTGGCGGGCCGCCACGATCGGCAGTCCGTACAGCGTGACCTTCTCCTGGGCCATGGCCGCGCCGCGGCGCGCGCTCCAGTGCGGCTCGCTGTAGCTGCGCTTGGTCAGGTGTGCGGCCAGTTGCTCGGCCCATTCCGGTTCAATACGAGCGGCCGTCCTGGCCCACAGCCTTGAGGTTTCGACGAGTTCCGCGGCGACCACCCACGCGGGCGGCTTCTTGGCCAGCACGGAATCCGGGAAGATCGAGAACCGGGCACCACGGGCCCCGGCGAACTCGGCCGGGCCACGCCGTTTCCTGCCGGGCCTGGCTTCCTCCTCCCGCATCCCGATGTGCGAGAGCAAGCCCGCCAGCAGGGACATGTGCACCCGGTCCGCCAGTTCCACGGGGTAGCGCGCCCCGGGTTCCGGCTCGCGGTTGCGTGGCCCGGGCCCCGCTTGGCGGGTGCGTTCCCCCGGCTGCGGCCCACCGGTGCGTGCCACGGCCTGGCGGGCCTGCGTAGCGCGACTGTTTCCACCGGCAGAGCGGGGAGAGCCCGCGTCCCTGCCGGGGCCGGCGCCGACCTCCCTGGCCGCCTGCCGCAACTGGCCGTACAGGTCCTGCCACTCCCGCACCCGCAGGTAGTGCAGGTATTCGCGGCGGCACAGGCGGCGGAACGCGGAGCCGGACAACTCGGCCTGCTTGTCGTGCAGGTAGTCCCACAGGGTGAGGAGCGCCAGGAAGTCGCTGCCCGGCTCGGCGAACCGCGTGTGCATGGCGTCGGCGGCCTCGCGCGTGTCGGCGGGGCGCTCCCTCGGGTCCTGTATCGACAGTGCCGCCGTGATGATCAGCACTTCGTGCAGGCAGTCGTGGTGCCTGGCCTCCAGGATCATTCGGGCCAGCCGCGGGTCCACCGGCAGCCTGGCGAGCTTGCGGCCCAGCGGGGTGAGCCTGGTGGCGCCTGAGCCAGGGGCGAGGGCGCCGAGTTCTTCGAGGAGCCGATTGCCATCGGCAATGTTGCGGGACTCGGGCGGGTCCACGAACGGGAAGTCCGCCACCTCGCCCAGGTCGAGCGCGGCCGCCTGCAGGATGACCGACGCAAGGTTGGTGCGCAGGATCTCCGGGTCGGTGAACTCCGGCCGCGCGGCGAAGTCCTCCTCGCTGTACAGCCGGATGCAGATGCCGTCCGAGGTGCGGCCACACCGGCCCTTGCGCTGGTCGGCCGAGGCACGCGAGACCGGCTCGATGGGCAGCCGCTGCACCTTGGTCCGCTGGCTGTACCTGGAGATCCGCGCGGTGCCGGGGTCGATCACGTACTTGATGCCCGGCACGGTCAGCGAGGTCTCGGCGACGTTGGTGGCCAGCACCACGCGGTGCCGCCGGTGCGGCTGGAACACGCGGTGCTGCTCGGCCGCGGACAGCCGCGCGTACAGCGGCAGCACCTCCAGGTCGCCGAGGTCGGTCCGGTCGGCCAGCGCGTCGGCGGTGTCCCTGATCTCCCGCTCGCCGCTGAGGAAGACCAGCACGTCCCCCGGCCCCTCGGCGCGCAGTTCCGCGAGCGCGTCACAGATGCCCTGGACCTGGTCCTTCGCCTCGTCGCTTGGGCGGTCCGGGTCGGCCAGCGGCCGGTAGCGCACCTCGACCGGGTAGGTCCGGCCGGACACCTCGACGATCGGCGCATTGTTGAAGTGTTTTGAGAAGCGTTCGGGGTCGATCGTGGCCGAGGTGATGATGACCTTGAGGTCCGGGCGGGCGGGCAGCAGCCGCTTGAGGTAGCCGAGGATGAAGTCGATGTTCAGGCTGCGCTCGTGGGCCTCGTCGATGATCAGGGTGCCGTAGCGGCGCAGTTGCCTGTCCCGCTGCATCTCGGCCAGCAGGATCCCGTCGGTCATCACCTTGACCTGCGTGCCGTCGCTTGACTTGTCGGTGAACCGCACCTTGTAGCCGACGGCCGTGCCGAGTTCGGTGCCCAGTTCCTCGGCGATGCGTTCGGCCACGGTGCGCGCCGCGATCCGGCGGGGCTGGGTGTGGCCGATCTGGCCGCCCGCACCGCGGCCGAGCTCCAGGCAGATCTTCGGCAGCTGGGTGGTCTTGCCCGAGCCGGTCTCGCCCGCGACCACGACGACCTGATGGTCGCGGATGGCCGCGGCGATCTCGTCCTTCCGCTGGCTGACCGGCAGCTCCGGCGGATAGGTGACCTTCAGCGCGGGCGTCAAGGTGGCAGTCTCCATGGCAGGCACGGGGAACACGCATCAGGATGACCGCGGATTCCCCCGCGTACCTAACGCTTTTCTCGCTCGCCTCCTTCCGTGCCGGAGCGTAACCTCAAGCCGGTGACCAGCGGTAGCCCGGCCGACGCCGAGGGCGTACTAATCACCGGGGTGTACGGCTCGGGGAAGAGTTCCGTCGCCGTGGAGATGACTTATCTGCTCGAACAGCAGCAACGGCCGTACGCCCTGCTGGACCTGGACTACTTCGGCTGGGGCGGGGCCGATTTCAGCTCCCATGAAGCCTCCTACTTTCTGATGCTGCGCAACCTGGCAGCGGTCGCGGCGAACTACCGCGAGGCCGGTGTCGGCACGTTCGTGGTGGCGTGGTTCGTCCGTGACCACGCCTCGCTGCGCTCGATCGAGGAGGCGGTAGGGGTGCCGTTGCGAGTGGTACGGCTGACCGTGCCGCTGGAGGGCATCCGGCAGCGCCTGGCCACCGACCCGACCGCGGGCCGGGCCGAGGACGTGCGAGCGGCAGAGGCGCAGCTCGCTGCCTCCGTGGGGGTGGGCGTCGAGGACCTCGTGGTGGCCAACGACCGCCCGATCGCCGTCGTCACCGGGGAGATCATGAGCTGGCTCGGCTGGGAGTAACCCCGGAACATGCGCGGGGGCGCCGGTGTTTCCACTTTGGACTTGTCTGTGTGGCGAAAGAATGAGCATGGCGCAGTGCATCACGTGCGGGACCGAATTGCATCCAGAACGGGCCAGGAAATACAACTACTGCATGGCGCGTGAGTGCCAGGAGAAAAACGCCAAGGGCCTGACCATGATGGCCATAGCGATGAACAAGGCCGCCGAAGAACTGATGATCCTCGACGAGCGCACCCAGGCGGACCTGGCCAGCGGCAGGTACCACGATCAGCGGCGGGGCTCGTTCGGCACCTCCGCTCCCGCTCCGGCGCCGGGCAGCGTGGCCCGGGACGCGGAGCCGCAGGCCGGCCCTGGTCACCAGCCGCCGGCCGGCCGTGGTCACGAGCCGGCGGCCGGCCGTGCCCACCGGCGGCGGGCACACCGGGCCGCCGCGCCGGCCCCGGTCAGCCGTCCGTGGACCGACCGGCAGGAGCGGCTCGCGCTGCTCTACAACGAGCAGGGCCTGCGGCCGGACGAGATCGCAGCCAAGCTCGGCGTCAGCACATACCTGGCAACTCAGATCGTGCTCGCGGCCCGCGACCGGCGGCGGCCGAAAGGCACGGCCATGCTCAGATCTGATCCCAGCCAGCGGACTCGTAAGCCTGCGTGACAGCCGACATCAGCGCATCGTCCACCGGCAGGGTGCGGCCGTCGACCTGACCAACCGGTGCGATGCCGTGGGAGTTGGTCACGAAGGCCCCGGCGAACGAGCCCAGGCCGGATACGCGCACCGGGGCGCACCGGGATGGCACGCCACGCTCGGCCAGTCCCCGCGCCACGATCTGCATGGTGACCCCGGCCAGCGCGGGTGCGTCCGGCCAGAGCACGCCGGTGCCGTCGGAAAACCCGATATTGGTGATGGACCCCTCGCAGACAATGCCGTCCGGGCCGGTCAGCAGCGCCTCGTCGAATCCATTGCTCCGGGCCAGGCGCCCGTAATAGCCCTGCCCGAAATCACCGATGTGCTTGATATGGGCGAGCGAGCGCTGATAGGGCACCGTCTGCAGCCGCCAGACGTCGGGTGCCATCGTCCCGGGCGGGCGCACCGTCACCATGACCGCGGGCCCGCCGGGCGCTTCGTACACGTACACGCGGACCGACGCATCGCTGGCCTGCCCGCTCAGGGCGTGCCTGATGAAACCGAGCACCGCGGCGGTGTCCAGGCCGGCCCCGAACATCTCCCGGTTCGCGGCGTCGAGCCTGGCCAGGTGCAGGCCCAGGCCGCGCACCCGGCCGTTTCTGACCTGCATCGCG
>Ga0207700_10002337_pt1 | contig 10874 bp, 8 predicted proteins | sample LARL82metaG_FD_184348 | JGI IMG/M metagenome (GOLD analysis project Ga0207700, IMG submission 184348) | Corn, switchgrass and miscanthus rhizosphere microbial communities from Kellogg Biological Station, Michigan, USA - LAR L8-2 metaG... | ecosystem: Host-associated > Plants > Roots >...
CCGAGATCTACAACCAGCGCAAATACGAGCTCTTCTCGACCGGCCTGCGATGGGAAGACACGCGCCGCCTCAACGCGATCATCGGCCCTGTCGCCTCGCCCAACGTGCCGACGTCGGGGCAGCGCTGCTGGCTGCCGTACGCGGTCGGCGATCGCAACGCAAATCCGAATGCAACGTTCACGGCGCTCCCCGATCCCACGGAGCCCACGTCTTTTCCCTCTGGCTGTCCGACGACCTGAGGGCCTGAGAATGATCAATATTATGAACTTCATTAATTACCGGGCGGCTCGCGGTGCATGGTGCGTGGCTGCCTTGGCGTTGATGGCTTGTGGGACCAAGGAGGCGGCCGGTCCCCTCGAGCCAACCGGCCCAACCGGTCGCGTGCGCTTCGTGAACCTGATCACCGACCCGACCCGGAATCCGGTAAACGCAATTCTCGAGAAGGTGCCGTTCGGAGTGAACCTCGGCTACACCAGCGCCACGCCGTCGAGCTTACCCGCACCGAACACGGCGATCTATTCGGCGATCTACGCCGGCGACCGAAGCCTCGTGCTCAAGAAGACCGCGGACACGACGGTGACAGTCGCGAACTTCACGGTCAACATTGCCGCAAACACGGACGTCACGGTTTGGGCCACCGGCGGCACGGCTGGCGCTGCTGTTTCGCAATTCCTCACCACCGACAACAACACCACCGTGGCGTCGGGCACGACGCGTCTCCGCATCGTGAACATGAGCCCGGCCGCCGGATCCGTCGATCTGTTTATCACGGCGCCTAACGCCGATCTCTCCACGGCGACACCGGTTGCGTCAGGGGTGACCGTGCAGGGCTCGTCGGCGTACATCACGACCGTGGTGCCGGGGACGTATCAGGTGCGCGCCGTCCCAGCCGGAACCGCGCCGGCGAATCGCGGCTCGAGCGTCGTTGCGAACATCGCCAGCCTCGCGCTCGCCAGCGGTGCCGCGCGTACGATCGTGATCGCCGACAAGGCGGCCGGTGGCAGTCCATCGACGGCGTTCGTGCTGACGGACCAATAGGCGGGCGGCGGGCGGCGGGCGGGCGGCGGAGGTGCACGCTGTTCTACCGAGCAGCTACTACTTACTTCAAACTGAGGGCTGTTGGTCGAGACCCTAGCCCCCTCGATACTTCATACTCGTTCTCGCGCACTCTTGCGACAGATCGCGACCGGTAGCTCTCAGTGAGAAGTACAAGAGTAAGAAGTATGAAGTACCTCCGACTGCGCCGCCCGCCGCCCGCCGCCGCCCGCTATTCGCTTTCCCGATCGGCGGCGGCCACGGCCTCGCGCAGCCAGCGAGCCGCGCGCACGATCGCGCTGTCACGACGCCCCATCTCACGCTCGGAAGGCTCGTTAAGCTCGTCGGCGGCGAGGGCGTAGGGAGCGCCCCGCTCCCGGAGAATGTCGAGCGGATATGCTGGACCGCCGCGGCTGACGTACCGGAGTAGCTGTGCAACCTCCGGGCTTCGCAGCGGGTAGGCCGCAAGCTCTTCGATCGCGACCCACGCCGCGCCGAGCGACTCGCTGTCCGCCTGCTGCTTGGTCGTCGTATCACCGTCGGGCACGCCGACGAACACGGCGCGAAGGCGCGCGCGCCAATCTTCCGGCGTATGCTCGATGCGCAACAACCCCGTCAAGCGCACGCGCACGCCGGATTCTTCGAGCGTCTCGCGGACCGCGCCCTCCACCAACGTCTCGCCAGGCTCGACGCGTCCCGCGGGGAGCGACCAGGGCGAACCGCGCTTCCGTTCCTGAACGAGCAGGAAGCGATCACCATGCTGCACGACGACCGCAGCCACATAAGTGGTGGGGATCGGCTTTCTCGGCATGGCGAGAATATAAGATCCCTCGCGCAAGATGCGGCGCGCCGAGGTGGTGGGCTCAGGACGCCAGCAAGCCTCGCACTACGTCCAGCAACACCCTCGGCAGATGATCCGGGCGCGGCAGGATGGCGTACCCGGCTCGACCGAAGATGCGCTTCAGATATAGCGGATCTTCATGGTCGATCGTTAGGCAGAAGGGGAAGACGTCGCGCGCGCGGGCCTCGTTGATCGCCTGCCGCGAGTCCTCGATGCCGTAGCTGTCGTGATAACCGCCGATGTCGTTCGGCTTGCCATCGGAGAGAATCAGCAACAATCGGTGCCCGGCGCTCTGCGCGTCGAGGATTGACGTCGCGTGGCGGATCGCGGCGCCGAGGCGGGTGTTCGCCTCCGGCGCGAGCGCGGCGATGCGCCCGCGCACCGTCGCGCCGTTCCGCTCGGCGAATCCCTTGATCGTCTTCAGCTGAACCGATTGCGGGCCCTTGCCGGAGAAGGCGAGCATCGCATAGCGGTCGCCGAGGGCGTCGAGGGCTTCGGCGGCAAGCAGGAGCGCGATCTTCTCGACGTCGATCACCTGCAGAGTGTTCGTCACCAGCGTGTCCGTGGAGCCGCTGACGTCGACGAGCAGGAGAATGGCGAGCTCGCGCCGCGCCGGACGCACCGCCACGTAGAGTCGGTCGTCCACGGAATGGCCAGTGCGCGCATCGACGAGGGCGCGGACGCAGGCGGCGAGATCGAGCTCGTCGCCCTCACGCTCGCGGGGGAGCCGCGTGCGGCGCGCCCGCAGTCGGTCGAAGCGCTCGCGCACGCGCCTAACGAGCGAGGCGTGCTCCTGCAGCGTCGTGGTCGCCCAGTCGGATGCTCCTTCGCGAGCCGGGCGCGCGCGTACGATGACCGCGCCGCGTCGATACTGATGCTGAGCTTCGTCCCACTCGTCATACACGACGTCGTCGCGCGTCAGCGGCTCGAGCGTATCCGCCGGTGCGGCACCATTGCCGGTGCCTCGTTGATCGTCCACTCCGGTTGTCGGTGTGCTGCCAATGTCGTCATCCTCGATCGCGCCTCGCCGCTGATCCGGCATCGGCTGCACGGCGAGTGGCTCATCGCCTTCCGCGCCGCGCTCGGCCGGAACGGGACGCCTCTTGCCGCCCTGCTGGAGTCCCGGCAGCTCGACGAGATTGAATATCCGCTGCGACATGAGCGACTGCGTATCGGCCGACTCGGCCGCGGCTGTAAGCATGGGCGACGGCGGCAGAACCTTCCCCCAGACATCGACGGGGGTGATGCCGCGATACCGTTCCGGCGCGGCGCGGAGTCGCGCGGCAGTCTCTCGGGCCCAGGCCAGCGACTCTTCGGCCGACTGCCCGGCGGTGAGCGTGTCGGGAGGCGCGGCAGGGTCCGCGGCAAGCAGCTGCCTAACGAATCGCTCGACATCGCGCTCGGCGCCGGCCAGCGACTCGACGAGCGGTCGCCGGTCGAGGGCCGCGCGGCGCGCGGCGCGGAGCGCCGGCCCGACATTTCGAACCGATCGCGCGATGGCAGCATCGATGGCGGCGCTCTCACTGATGAGAAAGAGGTCGCGCTCGAGCTGATCGGCGGCGCGAGCGGCTACCGCCGCGGTCCCGCGCATCACCCGCTCACCCTGTTCGATGGCGAGCAGCCGATAGCGCGCGATCGCCGTGGCGTCACCTGACGATGCATCGATCGATGGCGGCAGCTGCAGCGATTCCCCGTCACTCGCGGGAATCGTCTCGGGCTGGGTGAAGGGGCTCATCGCGCGCAGCGTCCGTTTCACCCAGCCAGGCCGTTTGACTTCGGGCGGCGCAATCGGGATATGGCGTCCATACATCGCCGCGAGCAGCAGCTCGAGCCGACGCCGTACGCCCTCCAGCTCGACGGATCGTCGTTGTCGGCGCCTCAGTGATTTGGGCACCGGCACGGCTGTCGCCAGGCGCGATGCGAATCGCCGAGCGCGGATTACCTGCCGACGCAGGCGCGACCCCGGCATTTACCACTCACACCGTTGCCGCAACCAAATCGTCGATTGCCGCCAGGAGGTCGGGATCATCCGTGAGTGGCCCGACCAGCGCCGACCGACATGCCTGCTCGGCGGGAACGCCGCTCGCGATCAGCCGAGCGGTTGAAACGAGGAGCCGGGTGCCGGGGCCCTCCGCCAGTCCCTGGTCGCGCAGACGCCGCACCTTACGAGCGAGCTCCACGAGCGACGTCGCCGTCGCTCGCTTGACGCCGCTCTCGTGCGCGACAATCTCCGCTTCCGTTGCCGCCGGAGGAAAGTCGAACTCCAGCGCGACGAATCGCTGCCTGGTGCTCGGCTTGAGGTCCTTCATCGCGTGCTGATAGCCCGGATTGTACGAGATGACGAGCTGGAACCCCGGCGCAGCCTCGAGCAGCTCGCCCGTCTTCTCGACAGGGAGAATGCGACGGTCGTCGGTGAGCGGATGCATAACGACGACGGTATCCTGCCGCGCCTCGACGACTTCATCCAGATAGCAGATCGCGCCGAGCCGCACCGCAGTGGTAAGCGGTCCGTCCACCCACACCGTCTCGCCGCCGCGAATGAGGTACCGGCCGGTGAGGTCGCTCGCCGATAAATCATCGTGGCAGGCGATGGTGACGAGCGGACGGTCGAGCACGTGCGCCATGTGCTCGACGAACCGCGTCTTCCCGCAACCAGTCGGTCCCTTGAGCATGACCGGCAGGCCGCGGCTGTGGCAGGCGGTGAAGACGCTGATCTCGTCGTGCAGCGGGACGTAATACGGTACTTCACCGCGGGGCCAGCGGACGCCATCGTGGAGCGAATGCTCTTTAGCGGAATGAGCGTGTGAAATCGTCGACATGGTTTTGTATACAAGTGGGCTGCAGCTTTCGACGGAAGGGGTGCTGGGCCCCCTCGAGTGATTCTGACTTCGGGTGGCGGCGGGTGGCCTGGTGGCGCGTTACAGGGATGACGCGGAAAGGACGCAGGGTGCGCCCTCCGCGCACTCTGCGTCCTCCGCGGTCAAGAAGCAGCGACCCCGGTTCCTCTCGGGCTACTTCTTCGGCTCGAGAATCTCCGAGATCCGGTGATCGGCGCCGGACAGGTGAAGCTGCGTCTCCCGGTCCGAGGCGCGCGGGATTGCCCGCTTGATCTCCGCCTGCAGCGTCACCAGCTCGCCGCGCAGCTCGGATTTAGCATCTTCCGACAAAACCACCGGCGGCGCACCGAAACCAAAAGCGTTCGGAACCTGCGCCGCTGCCACCGCTGCCGGCGGATTCAACTTCCGATCGATGATCGACAGATAGCTGTTCTGGAGCTGCCGACGATACGCGTCCACTTTCGGTGATGCGTCCCCGATCTCGCTCCAGACACCCTTCCGCAGATCGTCGAGCATGTCGGCAAGTGAGTACACCTCACCGGACGACTTCCCGGCGAGCGCTTCCTCCTCCAGCAGGCGATTCATACGTCCGTCGTTGAGCACGGACGCGAGCACGCGGTCCTGCGCCCCGCCGATCCGCGTGAGCATTCCCTCGGCCTCGATGCGGGAGGCGATGTCAGGTCGGATGAGATACGTCGGGGTCTTGAAAACATCCTCATTGAGGAATCGCATCGCCTCGACCTGACGAGCGCGCGAGAGTGCCGAATACACCGCGCCAGGCTGGCCGCCCGCCTTGTACTGCACGGTGCCGCCGCCGATGATCGTCGTGACGTGACCCGCTTCGGTCGCCCACTGACCAACGGTGCGATCGTAGAGCTCCTTCAGCAATTCGTTGTCTTCGCCTTGCCGTTCGCCAGCGCTCGGGATGTACGTCATCACACGGGCAATGTTCTTGAAGCCGAGCCGCGTCGACTTCACCGGATCAGCGTCGCCGACTGCTTCGTTCAGCGTGCCGTACTGGCCGAAGGCGTTATTGCCAGAGAAGCGATACCACGGAACCGTATCCTGCATCCGCGTCCACTGCTCGAGGGTTGCCCGCTCGTCGTCGCCGGTCTCCGCGGGGATCTCCTTGTAGCCCCACATGATCGTGTACTTGTCCCATGGTCCGATGCGCGGCGTGATGTCGCTGACCGGGATGTGGTCCTCCGGCTGCGCGACGTAGTTCATGCGCGAGTAATCCATGATACTCGGGCTGTGTCCCATCCTATGCACCCATGAAGCACTGCGGACACTGTCAGCTGGATAAGTCGAGCTGCCGATCTGGTCGTGCTGCAATCCCAACGTATGCCCGATCTCGTGCGCAACGCCCCACTCGAGCAGCTTGCCCATCAACGAATCGGGGAAGGGAATCGTTCGCGCGCGGGGATCCACCTGAGCCGCCTGCGTGAAGTACCACGCCTGCATCAGCGAGATGAGGTTGTGGAAGATGCGCGACGAGCCGTTGAGGATCTCACCTGTGCGCGGATCGCTCACGTGCGGACCGACCGAGTTCTCGACCGTGGACGGCAGCCAGCGCACCATCGTATGGCGGATGTCCTCCGGCGACCAGTCGGGATCGTTGGCCGGCACTTCACCGGGAATGATGCCGTCCTTGAAGCCGGCCAACTCGAACGCCGGCTGCCAGTCGAGAATTGCCTGGCGGATGTATGGCTGCCACTGCTTCGGGGTTGCCGGATCGACGTAATAGACGATCGGCTTCTTGGGATAGCAGAGATTGCCTTCGCGTCGATTAGAGCACTCTAATCGCCAGCGCGTGATGTACTCCTTCGTGATCGCGCGCTGATCGCGGCTGCCGAAGTCCACCGTGCGCACGCTGAAGAAGCCGATCCGCTCGTCGGCGCGCCGCGGTTGCATCGGCTGCTCGGGGAGCCTGACGATGCTCCAGTGTCCAACGACGCTCTGGGCCTGCTGGCCACCAGCCGCAAAGGTGGCTGCGCCGCCGCGTCCCGCCGCGGCTGCCGGGGTGGCGACACCCGTCTGCGTCGCCTCGATCTCGACGTTCTCCGGGAATGCGAGCGCGCGCTCGACGTATGACCGCGAGCCGTCGATCGTGCCGCGAATGGCGGCGATCTCCGGAACGTTGGTCGTGAAGAGCCGCGTCACGTCCACCACCGCGGCGCTGTCCGGGCCGTACGATTCGACGTTGAGCACAGCAATGATTGGCCCGTAGTTCGAGTGCTCGACGGCGCGGTACACGGCGAGCGACGTGTCGGCCGTAATGGCGAACGACGGCGAACGAAGGACGACGCGATTGCCGTTGCGCTCCCAGCGAAGCGTTCGCTCGACGAACTCGTCACCGGCGTACTCGCCGAAGCCTCCGCCTGGACCACCAGCGCCGCCGCGACCCTGTGGCGCAGGCGCCGCCGCGAACGCATAACGGCCGACGAGCAGCTCGTCCTTGCCCATCTCGCGCTCGGGGATCTCGAAGTACAATCGATCGCCGACGCGGTGGACGGCGAACATGCCGCGCCGCGTCACGGCGTCGCGTGTGATCACTCGATTGTAGGGACGAGGGCGAGCCGCGCCGAACGTGGCTCCGCCGCCGGCGCCACCGGCGCCCCGTTCCTGCGTATCAGTCGGGGTCGGCGAACCAAGCGCGCCGCCGCGGTTAGTCGTCGGGTTGGGACTCTGTGCTGGCGACGGCTGCGTCGCCGGAGGTGCCTTCGAGCAGCTGACGAACGCGCCAGCCGCCGCGAGTAGGATGAAGAGGGGTGTGCTTCGCGACATGGATGGGAACCGCAGGAGGTGAAATGACCACAGCGCCGCGCGCGCCGTCATCAATCTCATGACGCGCGTCCGGGCCGAAGTGCTGGATGCTTGGGGGACCGCCCTTAACGATCACCGGCGGATCAGGAAAGCTCAAGTCGCGCAACTCGGTGGACGGTGGACGGTGGACGGTGTATCGAGGCACGCTGCATTGACAAGCTACCGATCACCGTTCACCGATCACTGTTCACCGATCAGTGTCCACCGTCCACCGTCCACCGTCGTCATGCCATCCCGGCGTCACTTTCTCGCTGCCCTCGGCACCGCGTTCGTAGCGCGGCGTTCGCTGTTCACTCAACCGGCTCGTCTTCGCCCGCGGCCGACCGCGGCGCAACTCGCCTGGCAGCGCGACGAGCTGGCAATGTTTCTTCACTTCGGGGTGAATACCTTCACCGACCGCGAGTGGGGCGACGGCCGCGAGAATCCCGCGATCTTCTCGCCTGACGACCTCGATGCCCGGCAATGGGCGCGCACGGCGCGCGACGCAGGATTTCGCGTGCTGATCCTTACCGCGAAGCACCACGACGGATTCTGCCTCTGGCCGACGAAGACGACGACGCACTCCGTCGCCAGTAGCCCCTGGCGTGGCGGTCAGGGCGACGTGGTGCGCGAGCTCGTCGATGCCTGTCACGCCGAGGGACTCGGCGCAGGCCTCTACCTCTCGCCGTGGGATCGGCACGATCCCTCATACGGCGATTCGGCGCGCTACAACGATCTCTATTGCGCTCAGCTGACGGAGTTGCTCACCAACTATGGTCCGTTGCGAGAGGTCTGGTTCGACGGGGCGAATGGAGAGGGACCCAACGGACGCCATCAGGTCTACGACTGGCCGCGCGTCTGGGGAATCGTTAGGCAGCGCCAGCCGAACGCCGTCATCTTCTCGGACGCTGGACCGGACGTGCGCTGGATCGGAAACGAGCGCGGTCTCGCCGCCGAAACCAATTGGTCCACAGTCGATCCGAAAGTCGTTCCGTATCCCGGTGCGAGCGGCGACGCGGTCATGGACATGCTGCAGCACGGTGATCCGGAGGGAAGCGCTTGGCGGCCGGGCGAGACCGACGTCTCGATTCGGCCAGGGTGGTTCTATCATGTGGCCGAGGACGACCATGTAAAGACCAGCGACGCCCTCGTGGATCTCTATTTCTCATCCGTGGGCCGAAACTCGAAGCTATTACTGAATGTCCCTCCAAGTCCCGCCGGCAAGCTGCACGAGCGCGATGTCGCGAACCTGCTCGCCATGCGCCAGCGTCTCAGTGCGATGTTCGCCGAGGACCACGCACGCGGTCGCCCGGCGACGTGGCGAACGACCGGTGCACGCTCTGCAGTTCTCGAGATCGATCTCGGAAAAACCCGCACGATTTCCGTCATCGATCTCCGCGAGGACGTGATCCAGGGACAAGCAGTGGCTCGCTACGCGGTGCTCGGCTCGACCGGCGGCGAGTGGCGACCTCTCAGCCAGGGCACGACAATTGGCTATCGAAAGCTGGACCGCTTCAGCCCGACATCGGTTCGACGTGTGCGTGTGGAGATTCTGGATGCGGTCGTTCCCCCGTCGCGAATCGCCGTTTCACTGTATGCCCAAGAGGGGCCGCACAGCTCGAGCTGAGACTGTCGGCCGGGACGCGTTTTTTTTGTCGATTCCTCAGCGCCTCGTTCGACGCCTCTATGAACACCAACCTGAGGACATCCCATGCGTTTCCTGTCGATTTGGAAGACGGTCGAGACCAATGTGCCGCCCACGGAAGAAGAGATCGCCCGGATGGGTGCGCTGATCGAGAAGATGACGAAGACGGGCGAGCTCATTGCGACAGAGGGCTGTTTGCCGAGCGCGCTCGGCGCCCGGGTGCGCAGGGCCGGCAAGCGCGTTACCGTCACCGACGGCCCATTCACCGAGTCGAAGGAGCTCATCGCCGGGTTTGCGCTACTCGAGGCGCGTTCGAAGGAACATGCGGTCGAGCTGTGCAAGGTCTTCATGGAAGTCGCCGGCGGCGATGGCGAGTGCGAGCTGAGGCAGATTTACGTTGCACCGCCGGAGGGTATTCACGGCGACGTCCATGAGGCAGCCGCTCGCGGCTAGGGAAAGTGCCGGCGGCTCGTCATCCGGCTGAGCCGCCGTAGCCCCCGCTGGTTGACGCGGAATGGCGGTCGTCGTACTGTAGTTTCAGACTCTGTAACTACGACGGTCCCATTAAATCACTTCCCGTCGTCAAGGGCACGCTCGACCTGCTCGTGCTGAAGGCACTGAGCTGGACGCCGATGCACGGCTTCGAGCTGCGCCACTGGTTCGATGAACATGCCGCCGGGGCGCTCGCGGTCGAGGATTCGGCCATCTATCAATCGCTCTATCGCATGGAGCAGCGCGATCTGGTTAGCGCCGAGTGGGGCGTAACGACAGAAGGCCGTCGTGCCCGGTATTACTCCATCACCGCTGGCGGCCGCGCGCATCTGCGCGCCGAGGCGACGCAGTGGACTCGTTATGCAGAGATGGTCAGCGCACTGTTGAACCTCGCACCGCAGCGGCGCTGAGGCGCAACGGCGACGCATGTTCGAACATCTCACGCGCCCGGGTATCCGCCGCTGGCTTCGCCTGCCGCGTCGCGACGATACCGTGACGTCCGAGGTCGACGAGGAAATTCGGATTCACATTTCCTTGCGCGTCGAAGAGCTGACACGAGAAGGCGTGAGCGAAGCCGAGGCCCGGCGCATCGCGGAGCGGCAATTCGGGCCGATGGAGGAGCGGCGAGCGGCGTTGCACCGGCTCGCCCGAGTGCGCCGCCGGGCGCGCGAACGAGCGGCATGGTGGTCAGGGCTGCGTCAAGACATGCAGTTGGCGCTCCGCGGCGCGCGGCGAAATCCCATGCTGTCGCTCGTAGCGACGGTCGTTCTCGGTCTGGGAATCGGCGTCAGTACGGCGGTGTTCAGTCTCTTCAATTCCGTCATCCTGCGATCGCTCCCCTACCGCGACCCGTCGCATCTCGTCGTCATCTGGCAGACGGCGCGGGCTGGATCTGGCGAGTTCGCGTCTGGTGTGTTCGACAATGCGCGCGATGCGGCGGAATGGGCGACGCGAAGTCGCAGCTTCGACGGGCTCGCCCAGCTGACGTGGGCAAACGGTCCACAGGTCTATCAACCCGACAAGGGGCCGCCGAGGGAGGTTCTCGCGATCCCCGCCAGCTACAACTTCTTCGCCATGCTCGGGGTTCACCCGAAGCTCGGCCGTACTTTTTCCCGCGGCGATGAATCCAATGGCTGTGCGGTCGTCCTGGCGCACGCGTTCTGGCTATCGACGTTCGCGGGCGATCCGTCCACTATCGGCAGGCGGCTCACCCTCGGCG
>Ga0207700_10002338_pt1 | contig 10874 bp, 8 predicted proteins | sample LARL82metaG_FD_184348 | JGI IMG/M metagenome (GOLD analysis project Ga0207700, IMG submission 184348) | Corn, switchgrass and miscanthus rhizosphere microbial communities from Kellogg Biological Station, Michigan, USA - LAR L8-2 metaG... | ecosystem: Host-associated > Plants > Roots >...
GTACTAAAGCAAAAGTTTGCTCAGAGTTGGGATTATTACCGGTTTGAAGTTCTGGGACAACTTCTAGTTGATCTGTCTTCAGAACAGGTCGATCATGATCAGAGGTCGGTCGAATATTCACTAATCTAACTGGGAAAGTGCTTAAAGTACTCGACATATTAGCTCCGCAGTGAGTCGGTGATCACTGCAGCCAGAGAGTTTTTCAAGCTGCAGAATTCAACCTCTTAAAGCGCGCTCGGTTCGATTTTTTAGCAGACAAATTGGAGAAACAAGGTATGATCAGTCGCAGGCTGGGCGACACAAGCCGACTCGCCGAAAGCTTAAAGATCTCGCTAGTCACTGGCGATGCACAGTTGTTGGAGCTATGTCGAGAAGCGGTCCGAGAACTTGCTCTGGATTCCGTCGAAATCGTGGTAGTGAGTCCTCACCAGGACCCCTTGCCACGATCAGATCTGCTGATCTGGGATACAGACTTTACCGACAGATCCAGAAGTAAACAACGCCTTGCGGCAACCGAGATCCGCCAAGAACTATTCCTCGTTAGCCCGAAGCATTTAAGTGAATTTCTCACCACCATGCCGCTCGGAGCCGGTAGTACATTGCTCAAGCCAGTCAATAAGAGAACCCTGCAGATTTTCTTGGAACAGGCATTGCATCGCTCACGAACGAGAACGTCCTCGTTCATTCCTGATTCAGCCGACGTAACATGGCAGCCAAATGATGCGCTGCAAGCTCTTTTGATGGCCAACCTTAAGTTGCAAGAATACGATCAGGATCGAAACAATTTCCTGGCTCGCGCGTTCCACGACTTTCGCGCGCCCCTAATGGCGGCGAATGGCTATTGCAGTATCCTTCTGCAACAGACCCTGGGTCCGCTGACTGACAGCCAAATCGACCTATTGCAGCGCATGCACCGCAGCCTGAAGAAGCTGACACGCATGGGGTCGGCGATGTTTGAGTTGAACGTTGGCAAGACGGTGAGGCGGGGTCTCAATCTGAAGGAATCGTCCCTGGAGGCTTGCGTGAAAGCCGCTATTCAAGAAATAGACCACCAGGCACATGACAAGAACCTCTCGGTCTCAGTCAATTTGAGCGACGCCCAAGGTCCACTCTATTTTGACCAGGACCAAATGGAGCAGGTCATGGTGAATCTGCTGGACAATGCGTGCAGGTTCACTCAGAAGGGCGGGACCATCGAGGTTCGTGGCTATCCCATTCCGTACGACGAAGTAGTCAATAATCACGGACGGGAAGCGCAAGGGCTCTCCTCAGCTTCGCCTAAGGCCTACCGCGTGGACGTTAGTAATACCGGCCCAGGCATCTTGACCGAACATTTGGAGAGTGTTTTTGAAGAATACACTTCGTACAGCGGTCCTGAAGATCGTTCCGGCGGGGGGCTGGGACTGGCGATCTGCAAGATGATACTGACGGCCCACAGGGGAAGGATCTGGGCCGCAAACTATCCTGGAGGTGTCAAGTTTTGCTTTCTCCTCCCCACCGACAACTGCACGCCAAGAAGCGGGTTGCAACGAAATGAATTAACGGTAGTGGCGCAGAGGGCGGCCTCTTAGGAAGAGTATGCAAAAAGCGAGGCGGATCGACAGGATTCTTATTGCGGAAGACGAGCCGGATATTCGTGAATATCTGACCCTTTCTCTTCGATGCAGAGGGTACGAAATAGAACACGCTGATAATGGCAACGATGTTTTGAACTTCCTGAAAGAGAAGGTCAACAGGGTGTCGCTCGTGTTACTCGACATCATGATGCCATGCAAGGACGGGATTGAAACGCTCCGGGAGATTCGTCAGTTAGATAAGAACCTCCCAGTTGTGATGCTTTCGGGACTATCTGCTTCCAGCACGATCATCCAAACGATGAAGTTTGGAGCTGACGATTACCTCACGAAACCTGTGACCGATGACCTGCTCTTTGCTACGATCGAGACCGCGCTGGCCGCGCGCGAAGCAGCCCACACTTCTACGCGCAAGGGATTTGCACCATTTGCGCAAAGACCGTCAGGCACTGGCACCTCATGGATGAATAGGATGGAGACGCTTCTCCTCCAAATCGGCCTCTCGGAGGCCCCCGTTCTGGTGGAAGGAGAGACAGGTGCCGGCAAGGAGGTTCTCGCACGCATGCTCCACGCCGCGTCTCCGCGCGCTGCTCGCCCGTTCCTGAAGGTCAATTGTGCGGCCCTCCCTTCGGAACTGGTAGAGAGCGAGTTATTCGGCTACGAGCGCGGAGCGTTTACTGGCGCCTTTAAGAGCAAGCCAGGGAAATTTGCCATGGCCGATGGAGGAACTATCTTCCTCGATGAAATTGGAGACATGGATTACCGGTTACAGGCGAAACTTCTCCAAGTGCTGCAAGATCAGGAATTTCATCGATTGGGCGGCAGCGAGACGATTCGCGTGAACGTGCGCGTAATGGCTGCCACACATTCCGATCTGGAGAAGGCCATGCGAGAAAGACGCTTTCGCGAGGATCTGTATTATCGGCTCAACGTGATCAACGTTCAGGTGCCAGCCTTACGGGATCGACCGGACGAGATCCTGCCCCTGGCGGAATATTTTCTAAGGAAACATGCGACGCCGGGGGCGGCTGCACTCGAAATCACGCCATCCCTGAGGGAGGTGCTTCTCGCATACCATTGGCCCGGCAATGTGCGTGAATTGGAAAATGTCGCACGAAAATGTTTAGCACTTCGCGATACAGAGATGGTCGCTGAAGACCTTCGTCTCAAGTTGCAGCATCGCTCTCAGCCGATGGCTCCTCCTTCGCAGCGGTCCATGCCTTACGTGTTGGGTCCGGCTGCGGACATCCCTGCTCTTGAGAATTTATCGGACGCGGGGCGGCTTGCGGAAATCGATACGATTCTAATGGCGCTAAACCGTACCAGGTGGAATCGAAAAGAGGCGGCAACCATCTTGCGGGTTGAATACAAGGCCCTACTTTACAAAATGAAGAAGCTGGGCATTGACGGTAACGCTGGTCACGTCACTACGTCAAGGATAGAACCATGAACACGCTCACTTCCGGCCGTGCCACAGATTCCCCTAGGAACGACGTGAACGACGACTACTCAGGAGTAATATTGTCATCCCCTGGAGAAATCCGACAATTAAGGGAGGTTGTTGAGCGGTCATTGCAGCAGGACGACACCATACTCGACCCCGAGTTCTTTCTCGCCTCAGTGTCCAAAGGGTGGGAACCCAGAGTGGTGGTCGTTCACAGCGCGCGCGAGGTGATCGGGATCATGTATGCGCAAGAACGAGTCATCTCTGGTGTTCCTACTGGTGTTGTATATGCCGACGGAAGTCTGGGCGGTGTCCTGCTCGCGAATTCCATGCATCAACGGAATGCATTCCGAGTGGCCGTGGAGACGCTACTTGGGTCTCCAAAGGTACGGGGCGTGCGGTTAAGAGTCGTGCGAGGCGGCTGTGAACTTAGCGCTATTAGACAACTGACCGCTTCCTGGCGTCTCGATGCTCATTATTCACGCATCAAATATGGCTATTCCCCCATTTGGAAACATCATGCTCATTTGCATCTGGCTGATAGCTATGAGCAGTTTCTCATGGGTCTGGGTAACACAACCCGTCGTAATTTTCGATATTATCGCCGGCGTTTTGAAGCATCTGGACACAGCCTCAGAGAACACCTTTCGATGGGCGAGTTGCGCTCTGCAGTGCTCACGCTAGTCCCCAAGTCGACTTTGGCCAATCGGCCGTCACGGATTACGATTGAAAGAGCTCTGAACCTGGTGGCTGCCGCGCGGCGACCGCTGGCTATCGGCCTAAAACATCACAACGGAGAATGGCTAAGTGTCATCGGAGGATGGTACAAACCTCATGGGGCTGTACTGTTCCTCCAGCACAATAACAACCGTGACTTCGGTCCTTACTCGCTCTCCGTTGTGCTTCGTGCCTATTTGATCGAGAGTCTCATTCGGGAGCGGCTGAACGAACTAGTTATGTGGGCTGATACCGGGCCCCCATTGTCCCGCTACGTAACGTACATGCCGACTATTGGTGTACATCTAGACGTACCGACGTACGTGTGGCGTGTTGCCCGTGGCTTTATCTCAACTGTCGGACCTTGGCTACCCAGGCGCTTAGCCAGCGCCGCGCAATGGGTCGTCCCCCACCCTTTTTCGTCCTGATAAAAAACGAACGTTCTAGAATCAGCGTGGTTTTGAATTGGCAAGCCATGGTGTTTCAGTGACCCTATCGGGGAAGTCGCCGATCGGCTACCTGATCCACAGCCATCATTCCGTTCCGGGGCAAGCGGCAATCGTGCCACGCTGGCCGCGACCCAGACCGCCAGTGTATCGATCGTCGTGATCCTCAACTATGTTGTCCAGGTTGTTCCCGGTGTATTGGTTGGGGCGTTCGGAACAACCAAGAGCGCTCCAAACGCCGGTGCGATAAAACCGCGAGAGTAATTAAGTGTTTCAGTTCGTGCATGTTGCTCCCGATCCAGCTCGCCAAGAGACTGGGATATCTCGCGTAAATGGGGTCATGGACCGATTTCGTCGAGGCAGCTTAGCTGGTTGGCTGCCAGATTTGATACACTGCCCTCACTATGCGACCTTATCGAATGATCTGCTGGATGTTGCTCGGCATGGCTCAAATCTTCGCGCAAAGCAAGACCGGCCAGGTCGATTGGAACAAGCCGTTTCCGCCGCACAAGGTCATCGGCAACGTCTATTTTGTCGGCACCAATGAGCTTGGCTCCTTCTTGATCACGACGCCCGAAGGCCATATCCTCATCAACAGCGATTTCGAAACCACCGTGCCGGTGATTCGCGCTTCGGTAGAGAAGCTCGGGTTCAAGTTCACCGACATCAAGATCCTGCTGGGCAGCCACGCTCACGGCGATCACATGCAAGGCGACGCCATGGTCAAGGAGCTGACCGCGGCGCGCGTCATGGCCATGGAGCAGGACGTTCCGGCTCTTCGCAAGATGATGCCTGGCGGCAAGCCGCATCCGATCGATAAGATCCTGCACGATGGAGACGAGGTCACGCTCGGCGGCACAACCCTGGTCGCCCATCTTACGGCCGGACATACCAAAGGCTGCACCACTTGGACCATGAAGGCGAAGGAGGGCGACAAGACTTACAACGTCGTGATCCTTGGCAGTATCGGCGTAAATCCCGGCTATATTTTAGTGAATAACAAAGATTATCCGCAAATCGCCGATGATTATGTACGCAGCTTCAAGGTTCTGCGCGCGCTCCCTTGCGATGTCTTCATTGCGTCGCACGGGCACTTTTATGATCTGGCGACCAAATATCCGAAGTTAGGAAAAGGCCCCAACCCTTTCATCGATCCGGAAGGCTACAAGGCGCATCTGGACCTTCAGGAGAAAAATTTCTACGCGAAGCTGGAAGAGCAGAAGAAATCAGAATGACCCGCCGTGAAGCACTTGCCGTTTTAGGAGCGAGCGCGATCTCGCAAGGAAAGGCGGCTGGCGCAATCATCCGCACCGTCTTGAAGGATCTGCCGCCCGAAGCTCTGGCCGGGGGCGCGACGCTTTTCCACGAGCATCTGTCCCTTGCGCCGGATTTCATGCCGAAGTGGATCTCGCTGGCGCGGGCTCAGAACCCACAGGCGAAGGCCGGGCCGCCGCCACCGCAAGTCCCACCACCTGATCGTCCATACTTCATGCGTGATCTCGATCTCATGGTGGAGGAGACTCGCGCGGCTGTCAAAGCGGGCGTCGCTTGTATCGTAGACGGCGGCCATCCGGATATGGGCCGGGATCTCGATTTTCTGAAGCAGCTCTCCATGCAATCCGGCATGCCGATCGTGGCCGGTTGCGGCTACTACTCGCAGCCTTTCTATCCTCCCGAAATCGCCACGATGAGCGAAGAGCAGATCACCCGAGAACTCGTGCGCCAGGCGCGTACGCAGCCGGCCGGCGCATTCGGCGAGATCGGCAGTTGGGACGAGATCACCGACCTGGAACGCAAAGTCTTCCGCGCAGTCGGCAAAGCGCATCTGGAAACAAACCTGCCGATCTTCACGCACACCGGCATTCCGGGCAAGTCGGCGGTAGAGCAACTCGATATTTTGGAAGCTGCCGGCGTGAAGCCGCAGCGCGTTGTCATCGGTCATCTCGGCAATCTGGTCGATCCCAAGGTCGAAGTTCACAAGGCAATTTGTAAACGCGGCGCGTTCATCGGCTTCGATCGTCAAGGCGGTCCAGGCGATACACGGCAGGTGCCGATGGTGCTGGCTTTGATCGAGGCGGGCTATGCCGGTAACTTGCTGTTCTCGTCTGATCTCTCGACTGCGAATCAGATCAAACGCAACGGCGGCACTGGTTACGCCAAGACCGTGACGGTGTTCGTGCCGAAGCTACGCGAGGCCGGGGTGAGCGAGGAAACGCTACATGGCATCCTGGCGGATAATCCGCGCCGCTTCCTTGCCTTTGTCCCCAAGAACAACTGAGCGGCGAGCGGCGCTACGCGGCATCGACCTGCGCCCTGCCGGCGCCCTAGAATTGGAGTGATTTGCCCCGGTCAGATGGCTGAAGAGAGTCCGGTTGAAGGTGTTGGTGAACTCCGCGCGAGGGTTCGGGTGTGCGCGGCCTTCGCGCGAGAGTCTGAAGTCCCAACCGAAAGAACGACTGATTGTAAGCCGAGATGTGCTTAGTTCAGCAGCGACATTCGTCAGGTCGCTGATGGTGGGCTAGCTGCGTGATGCCGTACTAGTCTTGTCGGCAAGGCGAGTAGTCGTATAGCAGACCGTAATCCAGCGTGAACTTACGCGTTACCTCAAGGAATCGTCGGCAAAGAATCCGCGTTGATGTATTTCCGTGCATGCGTCTAACCAGAGCGATGATTACCTGCTTCACGTAGCCCAGGAGGAAGCAGGCATAAGGGAAGCCCACGGTGTCGCCGCCCACAGTCGCGCTTCCAATGTCCAGCAGCCAAGTCTGGTCCGGCGTCTACACGGCCCGCAGAGTCTAGAGCTAAACTCTGCGAGCTGGCACCCCGTTAGCTAGCTGTCAGAACCGGAAACGCGCGACGATGGTGCCTTGTCGCGGCTGACCGAATTGAGTACCGGTGATCGACGTGTTGATGTATCCGAAGCCGCTCGCGTTCAGGCCCAGTCCGTTGACGGTTTGGGCGTTTTGGGGTCCGTTAGCCGAGGGGTCGTTATAATACGTGCGATTGAAGATATTGGAGAACTCCACGCGAAGATTCAACTCGTAGCGTTCCTTGAAACGGAAGGTTCTTCCGAAATTCAGGCTCTCCTGAGGATGGCGCTGGTACCGATAATCGGAATAGAAGCCGGCGGCAGTCCCAAACTGGCCGCCCGGCGGGTTAACCCACGCGTTCTTATTCAACACGAACGTCTTGCTGGGATCGTAGCAATGGCAGTTGATGTCGGACACCGTGAACAGAGGCTGGCCGGGAACACGGTTGGCGAAGGTGGGCTGGAACAACTGGTTGTTGAGTGGAGTGGTGGCAGTTGGAGCCGGAATCGGACGACCGCTGGCATAGGTCAGAAGCGTGCCGACTTGCCAATCTCCGAAAATGGCCGACAGCCACTTATTCCCACTCCATTTGGGCAACGCGTAACTACCAATGAAGGTGAAGACCAGCGGCTGATCGAAACTGGAAATCCATTTGCTGATGCTCGGAACTGCCACGTCGTTATAGACGTTGTTCGCGCTCTCGATACCCTGTTGGAGAGACTTCTGCCAGCTAAACACGCCGGTAAAGGTGAAGCCATGCGAATAGCGCTTGGTAGCTTTTGCCTGCAGCGAATCGTACCAGGTCTTGCCCACCGACGAATTGAAAACGGGGATGGTGCCAAACTGCGGGTACGGTCGCAACGACTGAGCCAAGGTTTGTGAAGTTGGGTAGCCCGCGTAAGGCGGCTTGAACCCTCTAGCGATTACGGATGCCGAACTAAGCTGAGAGGTCAGCAGAGCCTGGTCAGTGGGATTGTTGATATCCAGCCCAACTGCGCTGAGCCGCTGCGGTGTGAGCGCATTGACATTGATCATGCCAGGGGTGCCGGGGGCCGCGGGGTTGATTGAGGCCCACCAGGCGCCGCGATTACCCACGTACGAAGCCTCTACCACAATGTCTTTACTTAATTCGCGCTGCAACCCAATGCTCCACTGAGTCTGTCTGGCTGGCCTTCCAGCGTTCTGGTCAAGATAGCCAACAGTACCGGGAAAAACTGTCGTTACAGTACCCGGCGCCACCGGGAAAATCCCGGGGCTGAGAACCGGCCACACGGGTGTGATCGGTATGCCATTTTGCAAGGTCATGGCTGGTGCTCCCCCGCCCGGCGAAGAGATGGTGGAGGTCGCGGCAGTCCCTATTCCCGTTGGGTTCGGGCCGCTATAGACTATCCCAAAGCCCGCGCGAAGCACTGTCTTGGAAGTGATCTGGTAAGCGACTCCGAGCCGCGGTCCGTAGGCGAAAGGATAATCTTTGGCGAAGCTGCAGTTGCAGTGTCCCGGTCCATCACCCTCGAAGACCCATCCCCCGGACAAGCCACCGGCGTTCGGGTTCGGCGTGGTGGGCGAGAAATCCGGGATACGGCCGTATTGCTCTCGGGGATGAGTCCCATAATCCCACCGTAAACCGTAGTCCAGCGTTAATTTGCGGCTCAGCTTCCAGGAGTCCTGCGCAAATACTCCGTAGTGGGCCGTCCCCTGGCGCGTTTCGGAAAGGGGAGCAATGTTGACCGAATCGACCAAGCCCAGAAGGAAGCTTGCGTAACCAAATCCTACACTGCCGCCCGCGAGCGTGGTACCAACCAGGTACGGCGGGGTTGTTTGTGCCGTGGAAAAGCCGTAATTCCCGTTGGTGTTTTGATATTGGATCACTGGGATTCCGACAGTGCCCCAACCGCCGCCGAACTTATAGGTGTGGCTTCCCTTGACCCAAGTGAGGCTGGTGTTTGCCGCCGGCTTTTGCAACCACTGGTTGACTTGTCCGGAGTTCGCCGGACCCATATTCTTCATGCCGCCTGCCGTACTAGTCGTGCACTGGATGACGCCCGGTGCAACTGCCGGACAAAAACCTCCGAAATTGGGAAAATTTCGGGCCACCGCGGCTCCCTTCAGGCCCAATTCCTTTTGCGCGTCAAAATTCAGTACCGGCGCGCCGTCGAAAAAATTGAGGTACTGATAGCCGACACCGATGTGGAACAGTAAGGTGGGCGTGAGCGTGTGGTCATAATTCAAACGCTCGGTGTTCCCATGGATGAACGTCCCGCGGGCCTCCGAGATCGTGTTGGGTAGTCCGTCGGAATTGCCATACGTTGGCGAGAGCTGCGAATCGGTGTGAGTGAAAGACCAATAGAAAGACAAATGCCCCTTAGAGCCGATCTGGTGATCGATCTTGACCGCCGGAATGGTTGTGTGCCGTATGCTCGGATAACTTGGTAGGAAGTTATTGATCAGCGAGGATGGAGAGGTGGGCTCCGGAATCAGCTTTTGGATTGCTACGGCCACTGGATCGAAGCGATCCCGCGGGATCATATTGTTGGGGAACGGAGCGGTGACCAGACGCCCATTCATGTTCACCGGATTGCGAGGATCGTAAATCGTGTTTTGAACCAGCGTCAAAGTGTTGAACGGATCGGTAAGCACACGATTGTTGACAGCGGTTCGCGCCGGGCCAAAATCACCATTGCGATAGGCGTCGATCGGAACCGTTTGGGCGATATTGCTGATATTCTGCGTTTCGCGGAACTGTTCAAAGTTGAAGAAGAAAAACGTCTGGTGGTGGCCGTTATATAGGTGGGGAATGACCACTGGCCCGCCGACGGTCCAGCCGTAATCATGCCTCCGCTGACGTGGCCGAATCAGATTTCCGGGGTGGGCCGGATCGCTGGTGAAGGGCGTACCTGCGTTGAGCACTTCGTTCACTGCATAGTCGTACAGGCTGCCGTGGTATGAGTTCGTTCCAGACCGCATGGTGACGTTAAAGTATCCGCCGCCGCCGCCAAATTCCGCGGCATAGTTGCTGGTCTGAACCGAGACTTCCTGGATCGCGTCGACGCTCGGCTGCAATTCCGCCGGGGCAAAATTGATGAGCTGGTTGCTCGAATCCAGGCCTTCCACGATGTAACTCTGCGAGTTGGTCGGTGCGCCATTGACCTTGACATTGGAATTGGCTTGGTAGAACATTCCCGGAATCAGTTGAGCCACGTTGTTTGGATTTCGAATGCCCGAGCTTCCCGCAGCCGCGCTTCCGGTCCCCAACATGGGAAGCTCATTCAGGGTTTGCACGGTGACGTTGTGGCTCACGTCCGAGCTTTCAGTCTTGAGCAGGCTGGCGTCACCGGAAACCGTGACCGACTCGGAAGTCACGCCCACTTCGAGCGCGATGTCGATGCCCATGGTCTGAGCCACCTCCACCCGCAGGCCTTGCCGGACAAACTTCTTAAATCCCGGCACCGTGACCGTGACTTCGTATATTCCGACCGGCAATTGGCTGAGGGTGTAGATGCCTGCCGCTGTGGACGTGGCAGGGTAGAGCGCTCCGGTTTCCACGTTCCTGGCTTCAATGGTTGCGTTGGCGACGACAGCGCCTTGCTGGTCGCTAATGGTACCCGTGATGGTGCCGCGATCGCCTTGGCTGAATGCCGCGGTCGCAAAAAGAAACAAACAAGCTGCTGCAAACAAGGAGCGCATGCAACCTCCTCAACGTTGAGTGACGCAACCCTTTCCCGAATGGCCAGGGTTCCAGAACCCTGCTTTTGGATGAGGATATGCGATCTTGCTCTGAAAGTCAAGGCAAATTTGACATATCAGCACGCGGCTTTGGAGAAGATTAGCGTGCCGGCGTATTTTAGTCTCGGAACCCGGCGTTACAGCGGCGAATCGGGTCGCG
>Ga0207700_10002339_pt1 | contig 10874 bp, 10 predicted proteins | sample LARL82metaG_FD_184348 | JGI IMG/M metagenome (GOLD analysis project Ga0207700, IMG submission 184348) | Corn, switchgrass and miscanthus rhizosphere microbial communities from Kellogg Biological Station, Michigan, USA - LAR L8-2 metaG... | ecosystem: Host-associated > Plants > Roots >...
TTCTGGAATCACTTTTGCCGCGGGACATCTGAAGCGAATCGGGAAGAACGGCAACCGCGTTTTGCTGGTGATTTCCGACGGACGGAGCGGCCAGACCACTTCAGATAGTCTCACGTTCCGCAGCCAGGTGAGCGGCGTCCGCATTGATTGCATTGGGCTGAACGCCGGCGGCGCATCCGAACGCGCGCTGCTGGAGCAGGTGGCAGCTTATTCCGGCGGGAAGGCATCTTTCGCCGCGGATTCAGGCGAGTTTCGCACAGCAGCATTACAAATGACCCGTACCATGGGAATTGCTGTACCGTAATTTGCGCCGTCAATAAATAAGCGTCAATATGCGCTACTCTAACGATCGGGGGAAGCTTATGCGCTTCATTGGGCGCGCAAAAGCAAAAAATTCCGGAGCAGTGCGTGAAACCGCTCCGGATGAATCGTAAACTGTGCGTTAGCCTTAATGGCTGATACGAGATTAGACGCAGAAAAGTTTCACAAAGTAGTGTTACTCGTCACCACTAAACAAAAATTAAAGTTAGCCGGAGAGATCCTTGCACCCGCTGACACTCAAATTATGCCCTTGGGCCGGAACGATGATGCCAGTTGCGAAGCGTGAGCGATCTTTATTAGTCGAGATAACGACATCTTCGGTCAACTTCTTACAGAACTGATGTTTCAATACGCTTGCAGTGACAAAAGGCCATAACGAACTGACATTTGTTCTTAGCATGTTTTTCGAAGGTTGTTTAGGCCAAAGCTCTGAAAAAAAGGCTCCTAAATGAAAAAATCTTTAACGGACAGGCAGGATTGGGATGGCCTTAAGGCCGGGCGCTGTTATCTTGTCGCAAAGTTTGGATGAGCCTTGGTACTATGCCGGCGCTGTTCTTTTCTCTGGGCGGAACTGGAAAGCTCCTTTTTTAATTCCGTCAAAAACCATCCACGCAAAAGGTAAATTAGCATGGCCTGATAAAATTAAAGAGTTGGTGGTTTTTTGGCCGAAAAGTAAGAGAGACAGTGCAAAACGACGAAAATACTCCAAATTTAAGAGCCAGCGCTCTTCCGTATCGCCGCTAAACAAGGCCAAATTAATGATTGCTCCGAGGAGTTTTGTAAACTTTCTTTCGTTATCACGAATCGGAATTGCCTTCCTTTTTATTCTTTGTTTTCATCGAAAGGCGGCGCTCGTTTATGTATCAATCTTACTTTTTGTAATCGCGTGGGCAACGGATCTCCTCGACGGATATCTTGCGAGAAAATTCCAAATAGCATCGACGTATGGTCGCCATTGGGACAGTCTTGGGGACAAAGCCTTCTACACTGCGGCTATAGTTGCTTTCAATGCGCAAGGGTTTCTAGCGCCTTTACTCAGCTGGGCGCTTATTTTTCGGGAGATTGCGCTCTATATCACTAGAATTTTATTTATTGAAAACTTACCCAAGATGACGCGGTTACACCCCTTCACGAAGTTGCACGGATATTTCATGTATCTTACGATCATTTGTGGGATATTTGGAATGTATGCGGAACTCCGCAGCCTGCCATTCTCGATCTACCCATACATGCAGGTTTCCGCATGTGCCGCTTTAGCATTTGGTATTGCCAGCATAATCCAATTTATCAGGCTTCATTGAATGCATCCAAATGTTTCCGCATTTGAGAGATAAAGCCATATCAATTATTTCCGATTGCGGCTCGCTCATTGGAAACAGAATCCCAGTTTTTGCTTGGCTGATTTTAAAATAAGTGGTTTAATCGAGCTGCTAAAAAATCACCGAAACCGATGTTTTTGACTATTGTCGAGTTGGACTCCAATACAGTTTCAAAGCCATTATGTTTGCTTATAACTGGACAGCCATCATGACTTCATCGACTTCGCGCACAACCGCTGAGGCAGCCTTTACAGACCTAATTTTGCCAGCTGCGGCCTTTATAGGCACAGTTTTACTCATCGCGATCTTGACATGGGCAATGCGAAGCTTGGTTGAGGGTAGTCCAGACCCGTTTATTCTTAGCCTCACATTTTTCGCGTTTGTTGCTCAATGCGTCCGAAGTTTCGAATTCATCTTAGATGCGAAGTCAATTCGAGTTCTATGGGTTCTATTGCTTTTGGCGCTCCTTGTGCTCACATTTCAAGTGATAGTAATTAGAGCTCATCGTCAAAGGACCTTGGATCATTACAAAGATTTACTTGATAAGCACAAAAAAGAGATTTCAACGAAGGTCGATATCGATCACTGGTCTGACGCACTTTTGCAGATTACAGGAGCTGATGTCTCTCCAGGGCAATACCGATGGCTAAGTGACCTTTTCAATACAACAGAGCCTAGGGCAAAGAGCAGAAATGAGGCATTCTTAACGCTTCCGGTGAGCAATTTCAGTGTCGCTCCGCAATCTGATTTGACTGCTGATTCATTGATACTTCCCGAAGCCCAACGTAAGAGGCTATGGCTCTGGTACGTACTACTCTGTGTAGCGTCATGGGTACTATTCAGTGCCGCAACCCTCGTTACTACGAAGAAGGCCTGAAGCAAAACAACGACGGGGCAGCGTTACTCATGGTTGTAATGAATGGGAGAAGAATCATAATCACCGCTGAGAAAAATCGTCGGTTCGAACATTATGCTGTAAGCCGGTAGTCGTGAGGCACAACATGCGGTGATGTGTGCGACTAGCGCAATGTTTGCATAAGGTGTTATGTGCGGAATGCGCTGCGTTGGACGACATGTCTTCTGAACTCTCGAGTTTGGCACCTCAGACCTGTATTCAGTAATTCCTGCAGATTGCGACACAAAGGCGAATTTCGGCAACGGGCTCCCGCTGCTCTCATGCCCACTTATTGCCTCAACTTGACTCTCCAATAGCACAGGTCAACCTGAGAGCCGGCAAAAGTTGTTGAGCGTGTCGGGCACGGTTTCCGCTATTCTTATTTCATGCGTGTTAAGGTGCTGCTGTTTGGGCAGCTCAAAGACATTATTGGTCGGCAGGAAGAGTCGCTCGATCTGGATTCCGGCGCCCGGCTTTCCGCCGTGATGGACCACTATTCCGGCCTCTATCCCAAGTTTCAGGGCCTGACCAAATCCATTGCGTGCTCCATTAACCAAGAGTATGCGCAGGGATCGGCGCTGCTCAACGAAGGCGACGAAGTTGGGTTGCTGCCTCCGGTGAGCGGCGGTAAATCCAAAGCAGCAGAACTCCAGTCCGCGCATTGCGCCATTGTTCGCGAACCCATTGATATCCAGGCGATTAGAAGGACCCTGGAGCATCCAGAAGACGGCTCGGCATTATTTTTTGATGGAATTGTGCGCAATAATACGCGCGGCCGGCGTACTTTGTTTTTGGACTATGAAGCCTATGAATCCATGGCTTTGAATGAGATGGAAAAGCTGGCCCAGGCTGCGCTTGAGCAATTCAAGGTGCGCGACGTTTGCCTGGTTCATCGGTTGGGCAGGCTGGAAATTGGGGAAACCAGTGTGCTGATCGGCGTTGCTTCCGCGCATCGAGTGGCCGCCTTTGAGGCTTGCCGATGGCTGATTGATACGTTGAAGAAGACCGTTCCTATCTGGAAGAAAGAGTACTTTGAGGATGGCGCTGTCTGGGCCGATGGTGAACCGTTTCCTGAAGAAATTAGGGTAAATAAATAACTCTTAACCGCAGTTTGCATCTAACTTTGCCAGAATACCCGCTTGCTAACTATGACTCGAACTCGCGCTTTGTCGCCGTGGTTCACTCTTGCCTGCCTGTGTGTCTGCATGCTTTGCCTGCGCGGCGTGTACGCCCTGGCGCAGGACCCGCAAAAGGGAGATCGCATCCCGCCGGGCTCGCAATCGCAATCACAAAAAGACGAATCCACCTACCGCGTGAATGTGCGGCTGGTGAACGTCTTTACCACGGTGACTGATTCCCGCGGCGCTCCCGTGGCCGACCTGAGCAAAGACGATTTTCAATTGTTTGAAGATGGCGTGCCGCAGACGATCAAAGTCTTTGAAAAAGAGTCTGCCATTCCGCTGAGCATTGCGCTAGCCATTGACACCAGCCCCAGCACCATGCGCGACTTCAAGCTGGAAACCACCTCGGCGCGCAGGTTTGTCCATTCCATTTTGCGGAATGAAGATCGCCTCTCAGTCTTTGAAGTCACGGAGAACATTGATCAGATGACGCGCTTTACTTCTGACCTAAGGACTATTGAGCGTGGTATCGATAGTTTGAAAACCGGCCCGGGGACATCCATCTACGACGCGATTTTTCTCTGCTCTGAGTCGCTGCTGGACCGCGAAGGCCGCAAAGTTCTGGTGCTGATTACAGACGGCGGCGATACCACCAGCAAAGCCGACTACAACAGCGCGTTGCGGCGGGCGCAGCAGGCGGAAGCAATCGTCTATAGCATTATTGTGGTTCCGGTGGAGGCCGACGCCGGGCGCAACCTGGGCGGCGAGCACGCGCTGATCCAGATTTCAAAAGATACTGGCGGAAAATATTATTACGCTGAAGGCCAGCAGCAGCTTGATGAAGCCTTCCGCAAAATCAGCGACGAATTACGCACGCAGTACCTGCTGGCTTTTTATCCCAGCCGCAAAGTTTCAGATTCGCCTTTCCGCCGGATCAAGGTGGAGCTTAACAAGAAAGATCCTGAAGGACAGGCGTATCAGGTGCGCCATCGCGCGGGATATTACACCGCGCCGGCGAGATAGTTTAGCGTAAGTGACAAAACCTTCTTCATGAAACTGCCTTATCCGCTGCAAGAACAGAACCGAGCCACAACAGCTCAGAGAAATTCAACGAGCGCGTCCATGGTCTCCTTGGGTCGCTCTTCCATCAGCCAATGCCCGCTACCTTTCAACTCGATCACCTTGACGTCGGTTGCCACGCGCTTCATTTGCGGAGTGAGGATGGCGGCGCTGGCTTTTTCGCCTGCGATTGATAAGACAGGCATCGTCAACTGACTCTGAGCCATTTGAGCAAACTCTTTTGCGGTATCAGGCCACGATGCAAAGTACGCCCATCCGGCTCGCATCCGGCCGGGACGAGAGTAAGCAGCGACATACGACGCGCGGTCTGTTTCTGAAAGCGAGTGCTTCCCATCTGCAGCCAAGTCGTTCCAGAAATAGGCGAAATAGATAGTCTCCCGGCCTTGAACCAGAGCTTCGGGCGTGGGACCATGAAAGCGGAAGTGCCAGAAATTCGGGCTGTCATAGGCCAATTCCCATCCGGGCACGCCGGGGAGAAAGGCGTCCATCACAACAAGTTTTTCGACTTCGCTCGGGAACTGCGCAGCGTAGGCATACGCGACCATAAGGCCGATGTCGTGTCCGACGACTCTCGCTTTGCTGATCCCGAGTGATTTCGCGAGAGCATGGATGCGAATGGCTGCCGTTTTCATATCAAGGCCATCTTTGGGGATGTCAGAATCGCCAATTCCCGGTAGGTCGGGAGCAATAACGGTGAACCTATCCGTGAGCTTCGGAATCAACGGCTTCCACATCCGCGAGGTTTGCGTATACCCGTGGAGAAGGATCACGGCAGGCCCATGGCCGGCTTTGAGGTAGTGAATCTTCATTCCATCGACGTTGGCGAACCGGGAGTCGATGGCATTGGGGCCGGAGGTTTGGCTTATTGCTGCGACGGCTGCCGTAAAGAGCAAGCCGAAGAGCACTGCAATGTTCTTCCGATGCGTCCTCATTAATTCCCTCTACCTAACAAATTTTTTGCTTGCACCACTGAGTGACTGCTTACAATTCCAAACTACGGCCTTGAATCGGGGCGGTCAATCCCGCGCAGTTGTAGAGTGGAAAGTCGACTGGCCAAAAAAGTTCATCCCCGTGCCAAACGCTTCAAATTAATAATGGATTGCTGAATTTTTGGGCTACAATATCGGCATGTCTTTCCGTGCCGCTGCCCCAGCCTTTACTAAAAAGACCACCAAAACTCCGCCTCCGGACGATACTGGCATGGAGTCCTCTTACCTGAAAGCGCTGGGTGAGAAGCAGACGCCTGTCACCGTGAAACTTGTTTGCGGAGAAGCGCTGCATGGCTGGATTGAATACTACGATATCGGCATGATCCGCCTGACCCGTGAAGGCTCGCCCAATTTGTTCATCTTCAAGCACGAAATTATGTACATTGCGGAAGATACCGGGCGTCGCGCCCGCTGATGTCCCCCAAAGAAGACTACATTCATCCCATGCAGGAACTGGCCCGCGAGGCTGGTGCTCTGCTCATGTCATTTTTCGGCAAAGTCTCCATTGAATATAAAGGCGATGCCGACCTCGTAACCAAGGCTGATCGCGCTTCTGAGCAGCTGATTGTCGAGCGAATTCGCAAGCAGTGGCCTGACCATGATCTGATTGGCGAAGAGGGCAGCCGCCGCGAAACCGGAAGCGATTTTCGCTGGCACATTGATCCGCTCGATGGCACCACGAACTTTGCCCACGGTTTTCCGGTCTTTTGCGTCTCCATGGCGCTGGAGTATAAAGGCGAGAGAATCGCCGGGGTGGTTTACGATCCTTCGCGCGATGAGATGTTTGCCGCCGTTAAAGATGGCGGATCATTACTGAATGGCCGCGCGATTCATGTTTCTTCCGTCGCAACGTTAAAAGAAAGTCTTGTGGCCACTGGATTTCCCAGCCACAAACGGCACAAGAATCCGAACATCCACTTTTATCACCAGATCACGTTGCGATCTCACGGCGTGCGACGCGCGGGATCGGCAGCGCTTGATCTTTGTTATCTGGCCTGCGGACGCTATGACGCTTACTGGGAGTTCAATCTCAACTCATGGGATACCGCCGCAGGCGTTCTGCTGGTGCAAGAGGCGGGCGGCACCGTTACTAACTTTACCGGCGGGCCGTTCAACATCGACAGCCGCGAGGTGCTGGGCAGCAACACTCTTCTGCATGGCGAGCTACTGAAAGAATTTCAGGCAATCATTGCTGGACGAGTGGAAGGCCTGCCGTCCGTGGCAGAATCGTTTCAGGCAAAGTAACAATCAGCTCAAAAAACCTCATTTCAGCTTTTTAGCGATGGACCTGGTAATCGTCTCAAGTTCAAGCATGATGTCATCTTCCAGGTTCAAGCCGGCGGCGCGCATAGCACCGAGCGGATCGCGCCGGAACAAGGCTGCGTTTTTGGGTGACTCGCCGATCCATTTCTGTAGGTCCTGTTCAACCTTGCTCAAGTGATCGAGAAGGCTGTCGGGTTCATCTGCCTGTGGTTTGCGTCGGCGCAAATCAAACACCTCAACTAGCATGATGGATCAATACTACCCGTGCGCGAGCAGGAATTGTTCATCTCGCAGTTTACTATTTGAGCAACTTCGGCGAAGCTATTTCCTCTTTCGAAAGAGAAAGCCAGCTACATCCGGCGGAAAATGAGGTTTCTGCGGAAAATCGTGCAGGCAATGCAGTTATTGAGCAGCCCGGAGATCATCAGCACAGGATTGGATCTGAGCGACTCGGGTCTTGAGGAGTCTATTCTTCTCTTGCCGACCCGCATTTCATGAATCCGCTTCTTTGCAAGATCAAACATCTTATAGCCTCCATAAATTTTTTCGATTTCCCTCTGCCGCCCGCACTCGCTAGAGTGTGCTCAAGCCGATTCCTCCACGGCCCGGAGCTGAACAACAATATGGCAAAGTTCCTGCGCTGTTTGTTGGCTTTGTTTTTCTTGTGCTCGCCCCTGGTTCTGCTGGCGCAGTCTGCTGCGCCCACACATGCGGACGCACAAAGCGACCGCATCGCCAAGCTGGAACAACAAATCGCAGACTCCAAGGGATCCGCCGACAACGCCTGGATGCTCATGAGCTCTGCGCTCGTCCTGCTGATGACCGGCCCGGGCCTGGCGCTTTTCTATGGCGGCCTGGTGCGTAAGAAAAATGTTTTGGCCACCATGATGCAGAGCTTTGCCTTAATGGCTGTTGTCACCGTCGTGTGGGCGATCGTTGGATATAGCCTGTCTTTTGGCGAAGGTAACAGTTTTATCGGCGGACTGCACAATCTTTTTCTGCATGGTGTTGGCGCGCAGCCTGATCCCGACTATGCCGCCACGATTCCGGCGCAAACATTCATGATCTATCAGCTCATGTTTGCCATCATCACTCCTGCGCTGATCACCGGAGCTTTTGCTGAGCGGATGAAATTCAGCGCCATGGTGGTTTTCATGGTGCTGTGGTCGGCCCTTGTTTATAGCCCAATGGCCCACATGGTCTGGGGCAAAGGCGGCTTGCTCAACGCCGCGCTGGGCGGCCGTTTCCCCATGCTGGATTTCGCCGGCGGCACCGTGGTTCACGTCACGTCCGGAGTTTCCGCGCTGGTCTGCGCTCTCTATCTTGGCCATCGCATCGGCTATTCGCGACAGGCCATGCCACCGCACAGCATGGTGCTGAGTTTTATTGGCGCGTGTTTGCTTTGGGTGGGATGGTTCGGGTTCAATGCCGGAAGCGCGCTCAGCGCGGGCAGTTTGGCTACCAGCGCTTTTGTGGCGACGCACTTTGCCGCAGCCACTGCCGTCATCGGATGGGTCGCTGCCGAGTGGTTGCGCAACGGCAAGCCCAGCGCTCTTGGCGCGATCTCTGGCGCAGTCGCGGGTTTGGTCGCCATCACGCCAGCAGCAGGTTTTGTTACGCCGATGGCCGCTCTCGGAATTGGCGCAATCGCGGGCGTGTTCTGTTATCTGATGGTCGCGCACGTAAAAGCGCGCTTTGGGTATGACGATTCGCTCGACGCTTTCGGCATTCATGGCGCAGGCGGAACTCTGGGAGCGCTGCTCACGGGCGTCTTTGCCAGCAGCGCCGTGAATCCCATCTTCAAAGACGCCAGCGGACGCGTGCTTGCTTCTGGCGCGCTGGAAGGCAACACGCATCAGTTCGTGAATCAGGCCATCGGAGTTGGGATTGCCGCTGCGCTGGCGGTTGTGGGAACACTCTCGATTTTGAAAATTGTCGATGTCGTCATGGGTTTGCGTGTGCCTGAACATCATGAAATCCAGGGTCTCGATTTGTCACAGCATGGAGAAGAAGGTTATGACTGGGAGCATCCAGTGCCGGTGGCTGCGGCAGCTTTCTCACAGGTAGCGGCCCATGGTCCCGGCCTAGCGCGCAGAGACGCGCAAGCAGCTATGGGAGACTGACGTCGATTGCCAAAATCGCCGGAATTGCCAAACATTGCCAAAATTGAAAACCTTAAGTTCTGTTTCTGATCAGTGTCATCAGCGTTGATCAGTGGTGAGCGTTGTTTTTCCAAGTTCGGCGATCTTTGGCAATTTTGGCATTTCTGGCAATTTCCCCTAACTTCTGCTCGTCGCTCCAACCAACTGCGGTGACATCGCCGTAAACGCCTGGTCCATAATGCGGATGGCTTCATCCACATCGCCTTTGGAAATATTCAGCGGCGGCGACGTGCGAATCACGTTTCCAAACAAGCCGCCTTTGCCTACAATCAAGCCGCCTTTGCGGCAGTGCTCCATGAACTGGTTCGTCGCTTCCGGCGCGGGTTCTTTGGTCGCGCGATTCTTTACTAACTCAATCGCCTGCAAAAGGCCCATGCCACGCACATCGCCAATAAGATCGTGTTTCTCTTTCAGCGCTTCAAGCCCATCGCGATAATAGCGGCCAACCGTGTCAGCGTTGTCGATCAAGCGATCTTCTTCAATCACTTCAATCGTCGCTTTGGCCGCCACTGCGGTCACAGGATTTCCGCCGAAGGTCGAAATATGCAGGCCCTTGAAGCTGGCGGCAATCTCGGGACGCGTAGCTGTCAGTCCCACCGGCACGCCGTTCGCCAGTCCTTTAGCGGCAGTAATAATGTCCGGCGTAACTTCCCATTGTTCAATTCCGAACCAGCGTTTGCCGGTGCGTCCCCAGCCGGTCTGCACTTCGTCGGAGATAAACAGCCCGCCGTAGTCCTTCACAATCTTGAAAACGATCTTGAAATATTCCTTCGGCGGCGTAATGAATCCGCCCACGCCCTGGATCGGCTCGGCCAAAAAGCCGGCAATCTGTCCTGAGGTCGAAGTCTGGATCACGGCTTCAACGTCTTTCGCGCAAGCCACTTCACAGCTTGGGTAAGTCTTGCCCAGCGGACACCGATAGCAATATGCATTCATCGCATGCACCACACCGGGCGCGGGCACAGGCAGCGACTTCCGCCACGTATTGTGTGCCGTCATCGACTGCGCAAGCTGTGAGCGGCCACTATAGCCGTGCCGCAGCGCAACAATCTCAAAGCGTCCGGTAAACATGCGCGCCAGTTGCACGGCATACTCATTGGCTTCAGTGCCGCTGTTGGTGAAATAGCTCTGGCTGATTTCGCCCGGCGTGATCTGGGCAATCTTTTCCGCCAGTGCCACTACCGATTCATTGGGAAATACCGCCGACGCATGCTGCAGCCGGTCCACTTGGTCCTTAATCTTGCTGGTCACGCGCGGATTTGCGTGCCCCACTGAGATCGTCACAATCCCGCCAAAGAAATCCAGATACTTGTTTCCCTCCACGTCCCACAGATACTGCATGCTGGCCCGGTCGGTCACCAGCGGGTCAGAGTAATAGGTAAAGACGGAAGGGAAGAGATACTGCTTTTGCTTTTTTAGGATCTCGTCTTTGGTCATGGCTGCTCCATGGAGTTATCGATGTGATACGGTTTTGGCCTTCCGATCACCATTCCTATGGTACCCCTCCCCTCCCCCTTCATCCCAGGTCATCCCAGATTGGCGTGGGTTTGCGCAATCCTATCCCCGACTGACGTTAGCATCCGCCTGCTCCAATCATGTTATCGGCATAAATCTTTAGCTATAAAGGTAAGCTACTTTAGCGCATCGCCAATCGCGAATCAATTGCGAATAAGGACAAGTCCACGGCTGACATTCGGCCTGTTCATTTTTGCCGGCCACGCCTT
>Ga0207700_10002340_pt1 | contig 10873 bp, 10 predicted proteins | sample LARL82metaG_FD_184348 | JGI IMG/M metagenome (GOLD analysis project Ga0207700, IMG submission 184348) | Corn, switchgrass and miscanthus rhizosphere microbial communities from Kellogg Biological Station, Michigan, USA - LAR L8-2 metaG... | ecosystem: Host-associated > Plants > Roots >...
ACCCGCACCACGGTGCCGGCCTTGCCCCGGACGTATCCCGGGCAGCGGGTGTGGCCGGGCGGGTGCCAGTCCCGCACCCGGACGCGGTCGCCCACCCCGAAGCGGGGCTCGCCCACGTCCGGGCCGGTGTCAGCGACGGGCGGCGCGAGCGCCGGGCCGCTCAGCGGGAACCTGCCGCCGGCCCGCGCCTCGAGCTCCGCGTGCGTCACCAGCCCATGTTCGACCGCCAGCGTGGCGGCCCCGGTGAGCCAGTGCTCGTAATAGCTGGATGTCAGGTAGTGGCCCGGGTCCATCCGCTCGATGGAGTGCCGGAACTCTCCCCCGCTGGCCTCGACCGCGCCGGCGACGACCTCCATGAGCGCCCGCGCCGTCGCCTGCCACCGGTCGGGAAAGGCCGACTCCGCCGGCGAATGGGCGACCGCGCCGAAGCCCTGCATGCCGCCGAGGTCATGGATGCCGTCCACCGGCATGACTTTACCGGTGCTGTGCGGCTCGCCATAGGTTACAGATCGTCAGCCGCCCCCCCCTCACCCAGCACGCCGAGCAGTTCGAGCCGCTCCAGCGCGATCGCGCGGGAGAGAATCCGGGGGGCGCCGACGACCCAGTCCCGCCAGACCGGCCAGCGGTCCCGGTCGTAGTCCTCATGATCGAACTCGGCGTCGTCCTTGATCAGGTCGCGCACGATCTTCATCTGGTCCCGGCGGCCCAGGCCCGGCCAGGGCAGGTAGTCGATGGTCCAGGCTAGGCGGGGCGTGCCGCCTTGGGCGCAGTTCATCAGGTGGGCGTGGAAGGCGACCACGTCACCCGGTTCGGTTTCCACCACCACGTGCGGCCATTCCCAGTGGCCGAAGCCGGAGATGGCGGGCTCGGCCGCGCGATACTCGCACAGCCGCCGCTCGAAGTCGGGCAGGTGCGACCCGGGCACAAAGCGCAGTGCGCCGGTACCAGCGATGCGAGGGTCGAGGTCCGCCCAGAAGGTCACCCCGCCGATGTCTGGACCCTGGCGGGTGTGCCAACTGGAATCGCAGGTAAAGCAGGTGGCGAGCCCCACGCAGGGCACCGCCGGGCCGCCGAGCAACTCGCCCGCAGATCCGAACGTGCGGGGGTCATCGGCGATCAGCGCCAGGCTGAACGGCGCACGGCTGGCGGCCAGCGGCAGGTAGTCGCCGCTGATGCCGCCCAGGTCGTTGGGCTCGGTGGCGATCTGGCCGAAGGCGTCGGCCAGCGCGCCGGTCACCTCCCGGCGCAGCGTGGCCGCCTCGCCCGCGCTGAGCAGGCCGCGCAGCGTCACGTATCCGAACGTGCGGAAGTGCAGGATCTGCTGATGGGTAAGCACAACGAAACTCCCTCTTCGGCTCGGCTGGTCATGAACGCGGACGAACCGGAGAGGAGGAGCCCGGGCCGATCAGGCTAAGCGGCAGGTGCGCATGGTCATCAGCGTACTCCGCTCGCGCCGGCCCGCCGGGAGCTGCTGGCGCGGCGGGCAGCCATTCCAGCCGCCCGGGGGGCAAGATTGGGGGCGAGGACGTTTCGATCTCCGCGTGGGGTTCCAGGCAGGAGGACGTGATGAGTTTCCAGAAAACTCCGGGCGGTACCCGCGGTGCCCGGGTCCCGCCGTCGAATGCCGTGACCCGCGCCCTCAACCGGGTCGCGATGAGCTGGCACCGGCGGTCCGGGGACCAGTTCCAGGGCATGGATCTGCTGTACCTGACCACGGTCGGGGCCAAGACCGGCCAGAAGCGGCAGTCCACCGTGGCCCGGTTCGCTGACGGCGACGACGCCTGGCTGGTAGTGGCCTCGGCCGGCGGATCTCCTCGTCACCCGGCCTGGTATCACAACATCGCCGCGCACCCGGACCAGGTCTGGATCGACTTCGGCGGCCGCCACCTGCAGGTGACTCCCACGCAGCTCGAGGGAGACGAACGCGCGCAGGCCTGGCAGCGGATCACCCAGCTCCAGCCGCGTTATGCCAGCTACGTGCAGAAAACCGACCGCGAGATCCCGGTCATCCGCCTGTCCCGCGCCGACTGAGCCGGAGATCCCCGCGGCTATGCCGGGGCAGGCGGCCCGAACCAGGTCGTCAGCGCGTCGGGGAGCCCCGGGTCGCGGAGCCCTCCCACCCAGGCGACATGTCCGTCGGGCCGGATCAGCACGGCCGCGGGTGCGGTGACCGCGCCAAGCACCGGAAGCTCCCACGGGCCCGCGTAGGTGGCGTCGACCAGCTGCACCCGGGCCGCCCACGGCGTGATGTCGAAACCCCCGGGCTCACCGAGGTTCAGCAGCACCGGCCGGGCGTCATGCAGCAAGGTGAACACGCGAAGCGGGCCGTCGGCGGTGACCAGGTCCAGATCGGGCATGCGGCGCCCGAGCAGCGGGTGTCCGTCCCCGAGGTCGTAGTGGATGTCCAGGCCGGACATCATCCCGGCGAACCGCTTGCGCGGCTCGTCCATGCCCAGCAGCTCGGCCATGGTCTCGCGCAGCGCTTCGATGGGCCCGCCAGTTCCGCGCAGCGCGTTCTGCGCCAGGGCGTTGCGCTGGACGCGGGCACCGACCGGGTGCCGCTCGGCGTGGTAGGTGTCCAGGAGGCCGTCCGGTGATGTCCCGGTGACCACCTGGGCCAGCTTCCAGCCGAGGTTGACGGCATCCTGCACGCCAGTGTTGAGGCCCTGCCCGCCCTGCGGGGGATGCACGTGTGCGGCGTCGCCCACGAGCAGCACGCGTCCGTTGCGGTAGGACGCCGCCTGCCGGGTCATGTCGGTGAAACGGGAGATCCAGGCCGGGCTGTGCGCCCCGTAGTCCGTCCCCTCGGCGGCGATGAGCGCCTCGCTGAGATCCTGCAGGGTGGGTTCACCGGTGTGGCCAACGTGCGGTTCGGTCAGGACGACCCTTACCCGCTCCCCGTCCGACGCCCGGCCGATGCCACCCCCGTGGCGAAGGCCGAACTCGGGCTCCTTGTTCATCTTGACCTCGGCGATCATCCAGCTCGTCGTCGGATCGCACCCGGGGAACTCGATGCCGGCCGCCTTCCGGATCACGCTGCGTCCCCCGTCGCACCCGACGAGGTAGCCCGCCCGTAGCGGCTGGCCATCGGACAGCTCGACGTCAACGCCGGCGTCGTCCTGCGCGAAGCCCGTCACCTCACGTTCGCGCGTGATCGGCACCCCCAGCTCGCCGACCCAGGCGGCCAGAATGCGCTCGATATGGCTCTGCCACAGCGCGAGCCCGTAGTTGTAGCGGGTGGGGAAGTCGCTGATGTCCAGCCAGACCTCAGCGAACGACTGGGTCTGCATCGCCTGCCCCTCCGCGAGGAACCGGTCGGCGACGCCGCGCTGATCGAGCACCTCGATAGTGCGCGAGTGCAGACCGCCCGCGCGCGAGCCGTTCACCTCCTGGCTGGCGCGCCGCTCGACGATCGCCACGTCGACCTTCGCCAGTGCCAGCTCGGCCGCCAGCATCAGCCCGGTCGGGCCTGCGCCGGCGATCACCACGGCACGGTCGGTCATCGCCGCAACACACGCATTCCGCGACCCCCATTTCCGCAGGTCCTGGCCCCGGCCAGCGATTCTGCCGCACGACCCGGGTCTTGCCGCAAGCCCCCCGGGGCGTTATACGTTGATGTTGAGGGCGGAGAAGAAGCCCATGGAACCACGCACGTGCCGGCTTCTGACCTGCAATTCTGCTCGCGGTCAGTTGATATCGAACTCGTTGCCTTCCGGGTCCTTCATCCCGACCGCGTAGTGGTCGAGCCCTTCCTCGGACAGTGCGCCGGTGATGGTGGCGCCCAGGCCGGCCAGCCGCCTGGCCTCCGCGTCGACTCGCGTCCTGCGGGTCTCGATCGGGTCCGTCCGCTCGCCGCTGGCGCGGATGTCGAGGTGCAGCCGGTTCTTGACCGCCTTGGCATCGGGGACGACATGGAACCAGATGGCCGGCCCGTGGCCCTCCGGGTCGCTGATCCTGTCCGCCCCGTCGGCCAGCTCCTCCTCGGGCACCCCCAGCTCGCGGTAGAAGTCGTTCCAGGTAGCGAATCCGGCCGGGACCGGCGCGAGCTCATAGCCCAGCGCGGCGGCCCAGAACCGGGCCAGCCGGTCCGGGTCGGCGCAGTCGATGACCAGCTGAAAGCGGACAGGCACCGGTTTCCTCCCCAGAAAGTGCTTTAAGGGATCACAAGCTTTGCTCTAGCTCAGAGCCGTGGGCGGCGGGCGAGCCGGCCCGTAGGCCGGGTTCTGCCACCCCCGGGTTCCTGACCTGCCGCTACCCAGGCACGTCACCTGGCCTGCGCAACCACTACGGCAGCCTACGGGGTGTCTTCTTGTACTCCACATGAAGTTCGCCAAACGTCGGTACGTCGTGAGGTGACATGCCGTCGGTTGACATCCCGGACCAGTGCCCGCCTGGCGCGAGCCACGGGCCGAAAAATTCCATACGGTCTGCACATGTTCTGCACCCCGGCTTCACACCCGGGTCTTGTGCTGCTCCGCAGCAACCTGGGGGAAGGCGCGGTCATGGCTAAGGACTGGCGTTGCCGGATTGGATCGCACGACTGGCGCGAGGTCGAGATGCCGGACCGCGATAAGTGCGCTGAGTGCACCAGATGCGGGAAGCGCGATTGGCGACGTCTCCTCACACGGACGTCAAGCAAGTGGCGTGGGGGCGACCCCTCGCCAGGCAGTGGCGGGGTGTAGGACACTCAACCTCGCGTCACGCCGAGATATCACAGGTGTGTCATGGCTGGCCTGTTTCGCGGCGATGGCATGCAGGATGAGGCGCACGACGCCCGCGCGGCACAGCCAGCCCTGCCCCGCTTTGTTGCACCCCAGGCTCGTGCCGCAGCCGGTACCACACCGGCCGACAGCCGGCGCGCTGTGCTGACGCGTCGATGAAGGGGGAAAGCGGCAGTAGCTGCCGACGCCGCGGCGGCCGCCCTGGGGATGATCAGGGACGGGGCGCTGTTTTGCGGCCCGCTGGGTAGGTAAGGAGACGCAGCCCGGGGGCGCCCCTCGCGCTGGGGAACGCAGCCCCTCGGGTCGCGCAGCCAGCTTGGCCCCCGGGCTGCGCCTGCGGCCCGCTACCCAGGACGGGCCAGGAGATGCGTCAGGCCACCGCATTTATCCGCCGGCTAGGTAACCCGGGTCGTGCCTCGGCTTGTACCAGGCCGACTGGCACCCCGGCGCCGCGTGGCAGTGCACCGCATGTCAGGCAGGGTCAGGCCAGGGCGGCGGGCGAGCCGGCCTGTAGGCCGGGTTCTGTGCACCCGCTTGCGCGGGCCGACGGCCATCCATCTGGGACTGCCGTTGCCGACAGCCTCGTGCGGTCTACCCGCGAGCATCGGGCGGGCCGCCCTCAAGCGCTCGCGCAGGCCCTGCGGCCGAAGCCGCATAGCCCTTCTGACCTTGCTCCGGGTGGGGTTTACCTAGCCGCCCGGATCACTCCGGGCGCTGGTGGTCTCTTACACCACCGTTTCACCCTTACCCCTGGCCCGGCCGAAGACCGGGCCAAGGGCGGTCTGCTTTCTGTGGCACTGTCCCGCGGGTCACCCCGGGTCGGCGTTACCGACCACCCTGCCCTGCGGAGCCCGGACCTTCCTCACCGGGTTTGACCCCGGCGCGGCCGCCCGGCCAGCTCGCCCGCCGCGGCCTCCAGCATAGGCCTAACCAGCCGTTTCCGGCCGGGAAAGGTGCGCGGTGTCGTTCATGGTGCGCACTATCCCGAGTCCCCCGGCGTACCAGTCGATCTCGCACAGGCAGGCGACGTCCAGCTGCATGCGCCGCAGCGCGGCGGGCGGGGCGAGCAGCGCGTGCAGCAGCAGGATCTTCATCGGCGTCACGTGACTGACCACGAGCACCGTGGCCCCGGCCCGCTCCGCCAGCAGCGAGTCCAGCGCCTTGAGCACCCGGTCGGAGGTCGCGGCGAAGCTCTCGCCGCCCGGTGGCGCGGCGCCGGTGTCGTTGAGCCAGGCGGCCATCGGCCCGGGCCAGGCCCGTTCCGCCTCGGCCTGGCTGAGCCCCTCCCACTCCCCGAAGTCGGTCTCCATCCAGCCGTCCCCCACCACCACGGGCACACCGGTCGCCGCGGCGACCGCGTCGGCGGTCTGCCGGGCCCGTCCGAGCGGCGAGCTGACGATCAGGTCGAGGCCGCCCCGCGCGGCCAGCCGGGCCGCCGCCGCGGCCGCCTGTTCCAGCCCGGTGGCGGTCAGCGGGATGTCGCCCCGGCCGGCGAAGCGCCGCTCGCCCGACAGCGCGGTCTCGCCGTGCCGCAGCAGCACCGTGGTGGTGGCCGGGCCCCGGGCCGACAGCCAGCCGGGTCCAGTCCGCACCGCGCCTTCGGCCATGCCTCCCCCGGATCAGCGGCTCAGCGCGGGCCGCCCACCGCGCCGGCGTTCTTCACTGCGGCGTCCATGGCCTGGTTGGCGAGCCGGTCGGCGTGCGCGTTGCGCGCACGCGGCACCCACGTGTAGCTCACCCGCCCGAGCCCTCTCGCCGTCTCCCTCGCCTTGGCCGCGAGCGGGCGCATGTCCGGGTGCTTGATCTGCCAGCGGCCCGACATCTGCTCGACGACCAGCTTGGAGTCCATCCGGACCTCGACGTCCGCGTCCCGCGCGATCGCGGCAGCGGCCCGCAGGCCCGCGATGAGCCCCGAATACTCGGCCACGTTGTTGGTGGCCCGGCCGATGCTCTCGCTCACCTCGGCCAGCACGTCCCCGGTCGCGGCGTCGCGCACCACCGCCCCGTACCCGGCCGGGCCGGGATTCCCGCGCGAGCCGCCGTCGGCCTCGACGACCAGCCGGCGGGTCACAGCCCCGACTCGGGGGTGCGGACCAGGATCCGGCGGCATTCGTCACAGCGAAGCACCTCATCCGGCGGGGCGGCCCGCAGGTGAGCGAGCTCGACGGTGTTGAGCGACAAGTGACATCCCTCGCAGCGCCCGCGCCGCAGTGCGGCGGCCCCGACCCCATGCTGGGCGCGGAGCTTCCCGTACAGGTCGAGCAGGTCGTCCGGCACATCGGCGGCGACGCTGGCCCGCAGGCTCCCGGCCTTCTCCTCCTGCTCGCCGATCTCGCCGAGCGCCGCGTCCCGCCGGGCGGCGACCTCGTCGCGCTGCTGGGCGAGCGCGCCCTGCTCCTGGGTGAGCGTCTTGCGGCGCAGCTCGGCCGCCTCCTGCCGCTCCATCACGTCGAGCACGATCTCTTCCAGATCGGACTGGCGGCGGGCCAGCGAGGCGATTTCCGACTGCAGGTTCTCCAGCTCCCTGGGTGAGGACACCTGGCCGGCGTCCAGCCTGGTCTTGTCGCGTTCCACCCGCGACCTGACCTGGTCGACGTCGGCCTCGGCCTTCGCCTGTTCCCGCCTGAGGTCGCTCTCGGCCGCCTCCAGGGCGGCCAGCTCATCCCGGAGCTCGGCATCCCGTGCCTCGATCCGCCGGTACTCCTCCAGCTCGGGCAGGCTGCGCCGGCGATGATCCAGGCGGCTCAGCTCGGCATCCAGGTCCGCTAGTTCGAGCAACCGCAGTTGCGCCTCGACAGATGCTTTCACGAGTCCTCACGATAGAGGGTTTTTCGCGGTCTTGGTCCAGCCGCCCGGGCCGCGGACGATCAGGACGGCAGAACGAGCATCAGCACCGGCACCGAGCTGGGCACGGCGGATCCGCTGGCCGGCTCGGCGGTCAGGCCCACCATGTCCCCGGCCGCGACCCCCGACACGATCATGGGGGCGGTCATGCCCCGGTGCGGCGCGGGCAGCATGCCTGCCGCCCGCGTCCGGCGCGGCCCCATCAGCCACACCTGGTAACGCTGCCCGGCGGGCAGCGCCGGGAGCATCGCGGTGGTGAGCACGAGCGCGTGATCGCGGTGCGACATGACCACCGTGGCGCCGCCGCCCGCCACGGCCTTGGCCGACATGATCGTGGCGTCCGGCGCGTTCAGGATGGTGGCGATCGTCCGGTTGTGCGCCTGCTCCAGGTTCAGGCTCCGCTGCGTGTGGATGAACAGGCCGCCGAGGACCAGCGCCACCAGGATGCACCCGCCCGCGAGCGCCACCGCCATGCGCGGCGCCCGCCAGCCAAACCCCCGCCGCCCGGCGCCCGGGCCGGCCAGGGCATCCACGGTGAGCGGCGGCTGCTGGCGGGTGCGGGCCGCCTCGGCCAGCACCCGCTCGCGCACGTGCGGCGGGGGCGGCACCGCCGACACGGCCGCCAGGAGGCCGGCCGCCTCCCGCAGGCTGCCGGCCTCCTGGCGGCAGGCCTCGCACCCGGCGAGGTGGCGCTCGAACCTCACCCGGTCCGGCTCGGTGAGCGCGTCAAGCGCGTACGCGCCGGCCAGGGTGTGCGGGATCTCCCGCCGGATCTTCACGAGCCGCCCCCGAGGCAGTCGCGCAGCCGGATCAGCCCGTCCCGCATGCGAGTCTTCACCGTCCCCACCGCCACCCCGAGCAGGCCGGCCACCTCCCGGTAGGTGTAGCCGCCGTAGTAGGCGAGGGTGACCGATTCCCGCTGCAGCTCGGTCAGGGAGTCCAGGCAGCGGCGCACGCGCTGGGCATCCAGCCGGGTCTCCACTTCCTCGGCCACCACGTCGTAATCGGTAACCGCGACGGCCGCCCGGGCCTCACGCTGCGCCGCCGCCAGCCCGGAGCGCACCCGGTCCACCGCCCGGCGGTGCGCCATCGTCATCAGCCACGTCATCGCGCTGCCCCGGTGCGGGTCGAAGCGGGAGGCGGTGCGCCACACCTCCAGCATCACCTCCTGGGTCACCTCCTCCGACTGCGCCGGGTCGCGCACCACCCGGCGCACCAGGCCGAAGACCTGGGCGGCCGAATGGTCGTACACCGTGGCGAAGGCGGCCTGGTCGCCCCGGGCGACCCGGGCCAGCAGAGGGGCAAGGTCGTGCCCGGGCGCCGGCCAGGGCCGGGCGCCCGGCTGTCCCTCAGTCATGCCCACGTCCTCACTCTCATGGGTCATTCGTGGCCGCGCCGGTTTCGGCTTGGCCTACCCCGCGATCGGCAATCCCGACCGGCATCGGCTACGAATAGCTGGTGTGACATCATCTCCCGACGGCCGCAGCGGCGCATCCGGCTGGGCGCACCGCGGCCGTGGCGTGGCGACGGGCCTGATCACCGCCTTCGTCGCGATAGGCGTGGCCCAGCTGGTCGCCGGGTTGACCGGGCCGCAGTTCGCGCCCGTGGTCGCCGTGGGCGGCGCGGCCATCGACAACGCGCCGCCGCCGGTGAAGAACTTCGCCATCTCCGCCTTCGGCTCCAACGACAAGCGGGTCCTGGTCGCCGGCATCCTCGTCATCCTGGCCGTGTTCGCCGCCCTGATCGGCGTCGCCGCCCTGCACCGGCTCGCCCTCGGGCTGGCCGGGCTGGCGGTGTTCACGCTCATCGGGCTGCTCGCCGCGCTGACCCGCCCGGACTTCGGCGCGATCGACACGCTGCCGGTCCTGCTCGGGGCGGCGGCCGGGGCCTACACCATGTCCCGGCTGGTGAAGGCGGCGTCCGCCACCGAGCGCGCGCTGGCCGCCCCGCCGCCCGCCGCCACGGCCGGGCTCCCGCCCGGTTCCCCCGAGCGGCCGGGCACGGCCAGCCGGCCGCCGGGTACCGCTGCGGCCGGGGCCGACGACGGCCCGGACACCGGCGCGTCCTGGGTTCCGGCCGGCCCGCCGCCGCGGGCCGCCGGGCCCGCGTCCCCGCCCGGGCGGCGTGCGTTCCTGATCACAGGCTCGGTGGCCGTCGGCATCGCCGGGGCCAGCGCGCTGATCGGCCAGCGGCTGTCGGGGCCCTCCAGCGCCGTGGTGCGGGCCCGCACCACCTTGCGTTTCCCGCCCCCCGCGCACCCGGCCCCGCCGCTGCCGGCCGGAGCGGACCTGCGTATCAAGGGGCTGAGCCCGTTCATCACGCCGAACCGCTCCTTCTACCGGGTGGACACCGCGATCATCCTGCCCGAGGTCGACCCGTCGAGCTGGCAGCTCAAGATCCACGGGATGGTGGACCGTGAGATCAGCATCACCTTCGCCGACCTGCTGCGGATGCCGCTGATTGAGGACTACATCACGCTGTGCTGCGTCTCCAACCCGGTCGCCGGCCCCTATATCGGCAACGCGCGTTGGCTGGGAGCGAGCCTGGCCGGCCTGCTTCGTTCGGCCGGAATCCGGTCCGGGGCCGACCAGCTGCTGTGCACCTCGGTCGACGGGTTCACCTCCGGCACCCCGGTGCAGGTGGTCATGGACGGCCGGGACGCGCTGGTGGCGGTGGCGATGAACGGCGCGCCGCTCCCGGTCGCGCACGGGTTCCCGGCCCGGCTGGTCGTGCCCGGCCTGTACGGCTACGTGTCGGCCTGCAAGTGGGTGACCGACATCAACGTGACGACGTTCGCCGACGCGCAGGCCTACTGGGTGCCGCGCGGCTGGTCGCAGCAGGCCCCGATCAAGACCGAGTCGCGGATCGATGTGCCGAACGGATCCGGCCCGGTGACCACCGGCCGCACCCAGGTCGCCGGCGTGGCCTGGGCGCAGCACAAGGGCATCGACGCGGTGGAGGTGAGGGTGGACCGCGGGCCGTGGCACCGGGCGCGGCTGGCGTCGGTGCCGGGGATCGACACCTGGCGGCAGTGGGTGTGGGACTGGGACGCCAGGCCGGGCAACCACGTCATCGAGGCCCGCGCCACCGACGCCACCGGCTACACCCAGACCGCGCTCCAGGCGCCGCCGGAGCCCAACGGCGCCTCGGGATACCCGATGGTCAGCGTCTCCGTGCTCTAGCGGCGCCGGATAACAGCAGCTGGTCGCGGATCGCCCCGGACAGGTAGGCGCTGAGCCAGCGGCCCAGCTCGTCCAGGAAGTGCCGACGCTGCGGCGCCGGGGCCGGCGCCTGCCCAGGCAGCCCGC
>Ga0207700_10002344_pt1 | contig 10865 bp, 8 predicted proteins | sample LARL82metaG_FD_184348 | JGI IMG/M metagenome (GOLD analysis project Ga0207700, IMG submission 184348) | Corn, switchgrass and miscanthus rhizosphere microbial communities from Kellogg Biological Station, Michigan, USA - LAR L8-2 metaG... | ecosystem: Host-associated > Plants > Roots >...
CAACGGCGTCGCCCCGACCACGGGCACTGGCGCGAACACCGTGATCAACGGCAGCTTCCCGGCCACCTTCCAGCGCATCGTGTTCGAGGTGACGCCTTATGACCCGGCCACCAGCGACCACATCCCCGGCTCCGAGGCAGGCGCGCCGGGTGGTGTGAACCTGGAAGCCATGTTCGGCGCCTCCGGCTTCACCTGCACCAACGCCAAGGCGAAGACGGACCTGAAGAACTACGGGTTCCTGGTGACCCCGCTCTGCGGCGTCACCGGCTAACAGCCCTGCCGCGCTAACCGCGCACGCCAAGGAGGCGTGGCCCCGGGTGACCCCGGTGCCACGCCTCCCGGCTGTGCTGACCCTGGGGGCGACCCCCTGGAACCCCCGCTGGCCTCAGGGTGCCCCCCGGGGTCACCACTCGACCAGCGTCCAGATCTCCGGCCGCGGTGGGCCGCCCGCGTCCAGCGCCGCGAACCTGCGGGCGGCCTCTTTCAGATGCTTCATCGCCTCCTCCTGCTGCCCGCTCGCGTGCAGCAGGTCGGCCAGGTTGGTGTGCAGGGCCGCGACCCGGTGCTGATCTCCGAGCTCACTGCCCAGTTCCAGCGCCTCGGTGGCGCAGCCGAGTGCCTCATCCGCCCGGCCGGTGTCGGCAAGCAGCCTGGCCAGGTTGTTCAGTGCGGCCGCTGCGGCACCGGGATCGCCAAGCTGCCGTGCCTCCGCCAGGCTGCCCCGCAGGTGCTCCTCGGCCGCGCCGGCGTCTCCCGCGCTGGCCGCGAGCATGCCAAGCACGTTGCGGGCCTGGGCGATGGCCGCCGGGTCGGCGGCCTTCCTGGCATCGGCCAGCGCCTCCTCGCCGAACCGCGCCGCCCGCTCGTGCTCACCGAGCCGGTAGGCAACCACCGCCCGGTCGGCACCGGCCCGCGCGCGGCCGCTGAGGTCGTCGGCCGGGAGGAGGTCCGCGGCCGCCGCCAGGTGCGCATCCGCCAGCGCCCAGTCCCCCAGCCGGTGATGCACCTCGGCGAGCTTGTGCTCGATAGCGGCCGAGGTGGCGTGGTCGCCATCGCTGCCCGCGGCCGCGGTCTCGTACACAGCGAGGGCCTCCCGGTACCGGCCGAGCACGGTGAGCACGTCACCCGCCGCGATGGACCCAGGCACGTGCGGGTAACCCAGCGCCAGGGCCTGGCGCAGGTGTGCGTGCGCCTCGGCGTGCGCATACAGTTCCCGCGCCCGGGCGGCTGCCCGCCACCACCAGCCGGCCGCCTCGGGCTCCCGGCCCGCCCGCTGCAGGTGCCCGGCGATGACGGCGGCGCGGACCGAGAGCGGATCCCGGTCGTACCGGGCGGCCAGCGCGTCCCCGGCCCGCCCGTGCAGCAGCCGCCGCCGTGCCAGGCTGGCCGACTCGTAGGCAACCCGGCGCAGCGCCTCGTAGGGGAAGTCGTAGCAGGGCGCTCCGGTGCCGCTCGCGGGTGGCACCTCGATGAGCAGGAACCGCGCCACCGCCTCGTCGAGCGCTTCCACCGTCTCGGCCTCGCCGCGCCCGCTCACCGCGCGCAGCAGGTCCGCGTCGCAGCCGCTGCCAAGCACGGCAGCCGTGGACAGCATCTGCGTGGCGGGCTCGCCGGCCGAGCGCAGCCGACGGCCGAGCAGCCCGCGTACCGAGTCGGGCGGCGTCCAGTCCTCTCCCCCGTCCTGGCCAGCGGCGCGCAGCGCCTCCGCATACTCGCGCACCAGCATCGGCAGGCCACGGGTCTCGCTCAGCATCCGCGGCACGTCCGGCTGGGGCAGCCCCGCGGCACGGAGCACCTCGGCCACCTCGCCCGCATTCAGCAGCCTGGGTTCCACGGTGCGGACCCGGCCGGACTCACCGGCCTCGGTGACGGCCGCGTGCAGCCCGCGCAGCCGCTCGGAGTGCTCCGGGCGCCAGCTCAGCACCAGCAGCGCCGGCCAGCCGGCCAGCCGGCGCACCAGGTACGCCAGCAGGTCGACCGAGGGCCGGTCGGCCCAGTGCACATCCTCGACGATGACCACTCCGGGCCGGCCCGCCGGGGCGGCGGCAAGCTGGAAGGTGGTCCTGATGGCCGCGTAGAGCCGGGCCAGCGCCAGCGGGCCTGACAGCGCCGGGGGCGGCGCGTTCGGCTGCTCGGCGGCCAGTTCCGGGGCCAGCCTGCCGACCGTGACGGCGACGTGGCCGGGCAGCCGGGCCGGCAGGTCGGGGCTGGCCGCCCCGGCCGCGTGCAGCAGGTCGGCGGTCAGCGCGAACGGCAGGCCGCTCTCGCCGTCGTGGCAGCGGCCACGCAGCACCGCACCGCCGCCCGTGGCCAGGCCGGCCTGGAACTCCTCGATCAGCGCCGTCTTCCCGCTGCCCGCCTCGCCGGTCACCACGACGACCTGGCCGCCGGACCTGGCGGTTACCTCGCGCCAGGCCGCGCCGAGCAACTCCAGCTCGGCCGCCCGGCCGGCCAGCGGCCAGCGGTGCTCCGCGGGCTGCCCGGTGGCGGGGCCGGCCGGGACGGCCGGCCGGGTGGTCACGGGGGCCGCGGTGGCACCGCCCGGGGTGGCGGCGCGGCCAGGGGCGGCCGGGAAGCGGCCCGGGCCCGGGCCGGGCCGTACGGGCGCGGCGCCCGCCGGAGACCGCTGGCCCCGGGCACCGGCGTGGGCCCGGCGCGGCGGGGGCTCCAGCCGGCCGGCCAGGATGTTGTCGTAGAGCCGCGTGGTCTCGGGCAGCGGGCGCACCGCGAGCTCACGGTCGAGGATCCCGACAAGGTCGCGGTACTGGCGGACGGCGGCGGAGCGCTGCCCCGTCCACGCCAGGGCGCGGATCATCGCCTGGTGCGCCGGCTCGTGCATCGGGTCCAGGGACAGCCATCGGCGGATGTGATCAAGCGCGCGGTCCAGGTCGCCGACGGCGGCGCACGCGGCGGCCAGGCGCTCCAGGCACCCGGCGAGCACCTGGCGCAGCCGGTCCGCCACCGACGACTGCCAGTCCTCGAATTCGGGGCATTCGCGCAGGGAGAACCCGGCAAGGAAGTCATCGCGGTAGAGCCGCGCGGCACGTTCCAGCGCGGCGACGTCCGGCCGGGCCGCCAGGGTCTCGAAGTCGGCCACATCCACCCGCATGCCGCCGGGCCGCAGCGCCACCGCCGTGCGGCTGATCACCAGCCCTTCACCCACGGCAGCGGCGGTGACCGAAAGCGTGCGGCGCAGCGAGCCCCGGGCGTGCGTAGTGTCAGAATCCGGCCACAGCAGCAAAGCCAGCCGGTCCCTGCTCTGATCGTGGCCCGTAACGCCGAGCAGGGCGAGCAGCGCAACCGCCTTCTTGGTGTCAAAGGCGACGCGGGCCCCGTCCCGCTCCACGACCGGCGGCCCCAGCAACGCCAGGCTCAGATCTGCCACGACGTCACCGTAACGCAGCGGGCGTGAAAACCGGGCCGGGGTACCTATTTGCCGTAACGATCCCGTAGCGGATGCTCCGTAGTGTTGTCTCACCACACAGAGCCATCAAGGGGGGAGAAACGGCATGCTGCAGCGGCTGGGCAGGGCCCGGTCCGCGCGGGCCGCGGACCAGGCCCGCACGGCCGGGCCGGGGGGCAACGATGGCGCCGCAGCACCCGCCGAGGTGGCCGCAACGGCGGGTCTCGGCGCGGTACACGTGACATCCCCGGCCGGGGAGCCGAGCCGTCCCGGGAGGGCTGGTCCCTCCGGCAAGGGGGGACGGCCGCGGCAGGGGGAACGGTCCGGGGAGGGGGGACGGCCCGGGGCCGCGGGCCGTCCCCGGGACACCGGCCGCGCTCGCGAGGCGGACGGTGTCCCCGCTCCGGCGGCGCGGGCCACCCGGACCGTCGAGCTGCCCGCGGACTTCGACCTGGCGGCGCACGATCCGCTGCGGGCCTTTCTGATGAGCCAGGCCGGAGCGGTGGACATCACCCGGCTGGAGCTCAACTCGCCCGCGCTGGCCATGCTCAAGCAGGCCGGGGTCGTGCTTGTCGTGCCGCTCGTGTCGTCCGGCGAGCTGATCGGGCTGCTGAACCTCGGCCCCCGCCTCTCCGAGCGCGGCTACTCCGGCGACGACCGCCGGCTGCTCGGATCCCTCGCCGGGTACGCCGCGCCGGCCATGCGGGTCGGCCAACTGGTCCGCCAGCAGCAGGCCGAGGCCAGGGACCGGGAGCGCATCGAGCAGGAACTCAAGGTCGCGCAGCTCATCCAGCAGCAGTTCCTGCCAAAGAGTGTCCCGGACCTGCCGAGCTGGCACGTGGCGGCGTTCTACCGGCCGGCCAGGACCGTTGGCGGTGACTTCTACGACTTCATCTCACTGCCGGACGGGCGGCACATGCTCGTCATCGGCGACGTGACCGACAAGGGTGTGCCCGCCGCCCTGGTGATGGCGAGCACGCACGCGCTGCTGCGCGGGGCGGCGCCCCGGCTGATCTCCCCTGGCCAGGTGCTCGCCCACGTCAACGACCTGTTGTGCGTGGACATCCCGGCACACATGTTCGTCACCTGCCTGGCCCTGGTGCTGGATCCGGTGACCGGCCTGCTGGAGTTCGCCAACGCCGGTCACGACGTGCCCTATGTCCGCACCGACGACGGCGTGGCGGAGCTGCGGGCCAGGGGGATGCCGCTCGGGCTCATGCCGGGGATGGAGTACGAGGAGAAGACCTTCCAGATGCGGCCGGGTGACTCCGTCCTGCTGCACAGCGACGGCCTGGCCGAGGCGCACAGCGCGGACCGGGAGATGTTCGGGTTCCCGCGCGTCCGCGCGCTGGTTGGCCGGAGCGCGCCGGGCGAGGCGCTGATCGACGCCTGCCTGGCCGGGCTGGAGGCCTTCACCGGGCCCGGCCACGAGCAGGAGGACGACATCACCCTGGTGACCCTGGAACGCAGCCGGGGCGCCTTGTACGCGGAGGGCCTGTCATGACATCGATGACCAGTCCCAGCTTCCGCCAGCTCGCGGCGTTCGCGGTGCGCAGCGAGCCGGGCAACGAGCGCCTCGCCCTGGCCCAGGTGGCCGCGGCGGTCGCCGGTGAGGGCCTGTCCCCGGCCAGGCTGGAAAAGCTCAAGACGGCGGTCGCCGAGACGGCCATGAACGCCATCGAGCACGGCAACCGGAACCAGCCCGAGGTGCCGGTGGATGTCGAAGTGACGGTGGCCGACGGCGACATCGTGGTCACGATCACCGACCAGGGTGGCGCCCCCGAGGAAGACGGCCGGCGCGCGGAACCCGATCTCGCCGCCAAGCTCGCCGGGGAGCAGGAGCCGCGGGGCTGGGGGCTGTTCCTGATCCGCCACATGGTGGACGCGATGGACGTGACGACCGAGGGAACGCGGCACACGGTCCGGCTCGTCATGCGGGCCGCAGGCCGCGGCGGCGCTGGCGCTCCGGACCATGGAGCCGCCGAAGCTGAAGAAGGAGGCCCGCGTGAAGACCACGTGTGAAGCCGACGTCCGGATGCTCCCGGGCGGCGCCGTCATCGTCCTGTCCGGGGAGATCGACGGCCACGCGGCGGACACTCTCACCGCGGCGTACGAGCATGCCGTGGCCAGCGGGGACCCCGCGACTGTGGTGCTCGACTTCGCGGCCGTGCAGTACATCAACTCGACGGGCATCGCGCTGATCGTGAGCGTGCTCGCCCGGGCGCGCTCGCAGCGCCGCTCGGTGGTCGCCAGCGGGCTGTCCGACCACTACCGCGAGATTTTCGACATCACCCGGCTCTCGGACTTCATCGAGCTGTTCCCCAGCCTCGATGGGGCGGTGAGCCGGCTCACCGAAGCGGCCGGCTGACACCGGCTCACGCAGACCGGCGGCGCGCCGGCGGGAATTGCACCACAGGGAGGGGAAACCGATGGGCGAGCCAGCAGTAGTCATGGACGTCCGGCAGGCGGGCGGCTCGATGGCGGTGGTCGATATCAAGGGCGATGTGACCGCCGCCTGCGAGCCGGTGCTGATGTCGGCCTACGAGGAGGCGAGCGGCGGCGGCGCGGCCCGGGTGCTGCTCAACTTCACCGGCCTTGAGTACATGAACAGCGGTGGCATCGGGATGCTGGTGACCCTGCTGGTGCGGGCCGGGCGGCAGCGCCAGAAGCTGGCCGCCTGCGGCCTGTCCGAGCACTACCGCGAGATCTTCGAGCTCACCCGGCTTGACGAGGCCATCACTATCTACCCCGACGAGGCTTCTGCGCTCGCCGACGCAGGGCGGTGAGGCGGCCATGAGCGAGGAGACGATGCCCGAGCACGTCACCGGCGCTGAGCAGATCGGGCTGAGCGCCCGGGAGGCCAAGGCGGCCGTCCAGCCGAGGGACGCGGGCAACTGGGCCGCCAAGGTCGAGCGCCTGGCGGTAGAGCAGCGTGACGGCGTGCGGGGCACGAACGTGGCAGGCCGGCGCCTGACCGGGCCGGTTCAGGGCTTCGGCAAGATGTGGGAGAAGACCTACACCCTGAACGCGGGCCAGGTCACCACCCCACAGGACGCGATCGCGACCTGGAAGGCACACTTCCCCGAGTTCTGGCCGAAGGGGAACCGGTTCGCGGGCGCGCTGGCGGGGATCAGCCCCGGCGACGTTGCGCTGCTTGACCTGGCGATCGGTGGCGGGGTCAAGCTGTCCACCGGCGTCTTCGTGCTGTACGCGGACCAGGAGTCGTTCACGCTCATGACGCCGCAGGGGCATATGTTCGCCGGATGGATCACGTTTTCAGCGGAACGAGCCGGCGGGGCCACGACCGTCCGCGCGCACGTGCTGATGCGCGCCAACGACCCGCTCTACGAACTCGGCATGACGTTCGGCGGCCACGCCAAGGAGGACCGGTTCTGGGCGCAGACCCTGACCGCGCTCGGCACCCGGCTCGGCGTGCCGGACCCTCAGGTGCAGACGCGGAGCATCTGCGTGGACAGCCACCGGCAATGGCGGCACGCCGGAAACGTCTGGCACAACGCCATGCTGCGCAGCACGCTGCAGACCTTGACTGCCCCGCTGCACCGGCGGTCCCGCCCCGCCGCGTGATGCACGTCGCCAAGCCGGCGTCACCTGGTGATTCCCATGCCCGGTGACGCCGACGCGATCGTCGTGGGCAGCGGGCCGAACGGCCTGGCCGCGGCGGTGACCCTGGCCGCGGCGGGGCTGCGGGTGCACGTGATCGAGGGCGCGGCCAGCCCCGGCGGCGGCTGCCGGACCGAGGAGCTGACGCTGCCCGGCTTCCAGCATGACGTGTGCTCCGCCGGGCACCCGCTGGCACTGGCGTCGCCGTTCTTCCGGCGTTTCGATCCGGCCGCGCGGGGCGTCAGGTTCGCGCACCCGGAGGTGGTGTACGCGCACCCGCTGGACGGCGGCCGTGCCGCCGTGGTCACCCGTTCGGTGACGGAAACGGCAGCGGGCCTTGGCCGGGACGAGGCCGCCTACCGGCGGCTGATGCAGCCGCTCGTGGACGGGGGCAACGCGATCGCCGACGCGGTCCTCTCGTCGATGCGCCGGCCGCCGCTCCCCTCCCGCGCGCTCGCCGACTACGCAAGGCTGGGCCTGCGCTCAGCGGCGGCGGTGGCCCGGAGGTTCCAGACCGAGGAGGCCAGGGGCCTGTTCGCCGGCGTCGCCACGCACGCGATGCTGCCGCTGACGGCGCCGCCGACGGCGGGCGTGGGGCTGTTGCTCGGCTCGCTGGCGCACACCGTCGGCTGGCCGGTGGTGTCGGGTGGCAGCGCCCGGCTCACCGACGCCATGGTGGCGGCCGTCGTCGCCAGCGGGGGCCAGGTGGAGACCGGCCGATGGGTGCGGTCGCTGGCCGACCTGCCGCCCGCGCCCGCGACCCTGCTTGACATCTCCCCGCGTGCCTTCCTCGGCCTGGCGGGCGACCGGCTGCCCTCCCGGTACCGCGACGCGCTGGCCAGGTTCCGCTACGGGCCGGGCATCTGCAAGGTCGACTTCGCCCTGTCGGGCCCGGTGCCGTGGCAGAACGAGGCGGCCCGGCGGGCGGGAACCCTGCACCTCGGCGGCGGGTTCGGGGAGATCGCCGCGGCCGAGGCCGCGGTGGCCCGCGGCGACCACCCGGACTCGCCGTACGTGCTCGTGGTCCAGGCCGGCGTCGCCGACCCCACCCGGGCCCCCGAAGGCCAGCACACGCTGTGGGCCTACTGCCATGTCCCTGCCGGGTCGACCGTGGACATGACGGCACGGATCGAAGCCCAGATCGAGCGGTTCGCCCCCGGGTTCACCGACCTGGTGCTGGCCCGCCACACCAGGACCGCAGCGCAGGAAGAGGCGATGAACCCCAACTACGTCGGCGGTGACATCGCCTGCGGCATGCAGACCGTGCACCAGGTGCTGGCGCGGCCGCTGATCCGGTGGAACCCGTACCGGACCCCGCTGCGCGGGGTGTACCTGTGCTCGGCGGCGACCCCGCCGGGGCCCGCCGTGCACGGCCGCTGCGGCGAACTGGCCGGACTGTCCGCGCTCGGCGACGTGTTCGGCGTGCGTTCGCAGCCGGACCTGGGCACGTTGCGGCCCAGCCCAGCTAGCGGGACCCAGAGCCAGCGGTGACCGGGGGAACCGCGTACCGCCGCATCGCGCTTGCCAGGCCGGCCACCGCGTGGCTGCTCGGCGGCATGCTGCTCGCCCTAGCGATCGCCGCCGTGCCGCTGTCCCGGCTGGCACACCAGAGCCTGAACTCCGCCGGCGGTTCGGTGCCGGTCTGGATCGACGCCGCCTACGGCGCCGTGGGCCTGATCGTGGCATGGCGCAAACCCGGCAACCCGCTCGGCTGGATCTTCCTCCTCGGGGGGCTCTTCGGCGCGCTCAGCGAGGACGCCAGCTATTACATGGTGGCCGACTACCGGCTGCACCACGGCGACCTGCCGTTCGGCTGGGCCGCGGTGCTCACCCAGCCCGGCTGGGCCCCCGCCATCACGCTCATGGGCGTGGCCATCCTGTTGTTCCCGGACGGCCGGCCTCCGTCGCGGCGCTGGCGGTGGGTGCTGTGGACCTACCTCGGTGTGGCCGCGCTGTGGATCGGCGGCACGCTCGTGGTCTCCCTCGGCGTCCTGGCCGGGCACGACGTCCGGGTGGACCCCGGCGGGAACCTGGTGGCCCTGAGCGGCAGCCTCACCGGGCCGTACGCCTGGTGGGGCCTGGTCCAGGAAGTGTTTTTCCCGCTGCTGACACTGTGCTGGCTGCTGTCGGTGGCGAGCCAGGTGGTCAGCTACAGACGCTCGTCGGGTGACCGCCGCCAGCAGTTGAAGTGGCTGCTGACCGGGGTCGTGACCGCCGTGGCCTGCCTGGCCTTCAACGTGGCGCTGCACCCGAGGTCCGGGGCGGCCGGTCTGGCGCACAGCGTCGCCAGCATCGCCGGCCTGCTTGCGCTGCCGGTCAGCATGGGCGTGGCCGTGTTCAGGTACCGGCTGCTCGACATCGACCGGATCCTCTCCCGGACCCTGAGCTACGCAATCGTCACCGGGCTGCTGGTCGGCGTGTACGCGGGCCTGGCGCTGCTGGCCACCCGGGTGCTCACCGTGCACACGCCCGTCGCCGTAGCCGCCGCCACCCTTGCCGCCGCCGCCCTGTTCAGCCCGGTCCGCCGCCGGGTCCAGCACGCCGTGGACCGCCGGTTCAACCGGGCCCGCTACGACGCCGACCGCACTCTCGCCGCCTTCAGCGCCCGGCTCAACGAGGCGATCGACCTGGACGCGATCCGCGACGACCTCGCGGCCACGGCACAGACGGCCCTCGAGCCGGCCCATGTGTCGGTGTGGATGACCGGAGGTAACCCGTGACCGCGCCCGCGCCGGCCCGCTTCCGCCGCACGTCGCGGGTGATCACGGCAATGCTGGCCGCCGTGGTGGTGGCCCTGGTGGGCGTTCTTTTCCTGGGGGCCGCCCTGGCCGGCCAACTGTCGCTCAGGTCATTCTGGAGCGCCTCCGGCGTGCTGGTGATCGTTCTGGTCGCCGCAGTCGTTGGCCTGGTGGTCGCCCGGCACCAGCCGCACAATCCGATCGGCTGGCTGCTGGCCGGGGAGTCGGTGTTCATACTGCTCGTCGTCGTCGCAGGATTCTGCGCAGACCTCATGTACCGGCATGGCCACCATGGCCTGCCCGTGGCAGGTCCGGCAGTTCTGGCGATCAGCCAGCTGTTCAGCTACTCGCTGATCGGGTTCCCGCTGGTGATCCTGCTCTTTCCGGATGGCCGGCTGCCGTCGCGGCGATGGCGCCCCGTGGTGTGTTCCTACCTGGCCATCACCGGCGCCGGAGCGCTGGCCACCGTCGTCGCCGCGGTGAGCATCGCCATCGGGCACCACGTCGTCGTGGACAAGAACGGGAACCTCATCTCCCTGGGCCGGGGCGGCACGGCCTGGCTGATCCCGGTGGAAGCGGCGTTCTTCATCGCGGTGGCGGTGTTCTGGCTGACCGCCGTCGGCCGCCAGGCCCTCGCCTGGCGCGGCTCCACCGGGGAGCGGCGCCAGCAGCTGAAATGGCTGGCCAGTGGTGCCGCCGTCTGTGGCGTTTCCGGCATCTGGGCCGTTGCGACGAACTCGGCGATCTGGCAGGTCCTGATCCTCGGGTTCGCCGCGCTGCCGCTGGGCATCGGCATCGGCATCCTGAAGTACCGGCTGTACGAGATCGACCGGATCATCTCCCGGACGCTGGCCTACGCGATCGTCACCGGTGTGCTGATCGGCGTCTACGCAGGCCTGGTGCTGCTGGCCACCCGGGTGCTGGCCTTCCAGGCCCCGGTGGCCGTGGCCGTCTCCACCCTCGCCGCAGTGGCGCTGTTCACCCCGGTGCGCCGCCGGGTGCAGCGGATCGTGGACCGCCGGTTCAACCGGGCCCGCTACGACGCCGACCGCACCGTCGCGGCGTTCAGCGCTCGCCTGCAGGGCGCCGTCGACCTCGACAAC
>Ga0207700_10002348_pt1 | contig 10860 bp, 8 predicted proteins | sample LARL82metaG_FD_184348 | JGI IMG/M metagenome (GOLD analysis project Ga0207700, IMG submission 184348) | Corn, switchgrass and miscanthus rhizosphere microbial communities from Kellogg Biological Station, Michigan, USA - LAR L8-2 metaG... | ecosystem: Host-associated > Plants > Roots >...
GAGGGATACTGAAAATAATGATCACAGTTTGATGAACTTATGCACTGGACTTTCGGCTAAATCACCTTGCCGATTATTTGTGCGCGGTGCTGCTGTTTCGAGCATCGCTCCGCAGTCTGCGCACTTCGAAAGAAAAAGCTGCCATCACCGTCGCCCGATCAGGAGCCGATCCGAATCATCTTTGAGATGCACGCCCGAGGTGCGGCGGGAGCGCATCGCCCGAATCAAATATGCGAGTTTGAAGGCGGCGTCGGCGTAACCGATGCCGTCCGGTCGGATATTGGAGATGCAGTTGCGATTCGCATCTGTCGTGTGGGCACCAGGCTGCCAGGTCAGATACGCGCCCATGCTGTCGGGGGCTGAAAGACCGGGACGCTCCCCGATAAGAACGACCGCGCAATTCGCGCGAAGCGTGCCGGCGATTACATCGCCGACCGCGACTCGTCCCTGGCGGACGACGACCAGCGGCGCGATCCTCAAGCCTTCGGCGCGCAGCGCCGGCACGACGCCAACCAAGACCGGCGGCGCGTGCACTTGTATTGCGCGTGCAGACAGGCCGTCGGCGACGACGAGTGCGACGTCATAACCGTTACTGTCTGTGTGCTGCGAAAGCGTCGCCTCGGCACCTGTCGCAAGGCGACGCCCAACGTCCGGGCGCAACAGATACTGGTGCCGATCTTTACAGGCGCTCGCGACTGACAGGACAGGAAGCCCCAGGGTTCCGAGTTCGGCGACGAGACGCTGCTCATCGAGCGACTCGTGCACGGCATCACGGGCGCGGGCGTGGGCGAGCTGCAGGTCGAGCAGCGGGCCCGTCGCAAGCGATGCACCGGTTCGCCTGAGTCCGATGCGTGCGGGCGTCAGTCTGCGCAACTCAACCCACAATGCGTCATCGTCTGGCGTACGTTTTGGCCTGTGGTTGGGCGGCGCGGTGGCATCTCGGTCTTCTTTCATGAGCTCAAGCCGAGAGCAGCGCACGAAAACGGCTAGGCATGCTGCGCGGGCGGATCCGGTTCGCAGCATCCATCAGACCTTGTCGCTCCAGCCACGTCTCGAATTCCGGCGCCGGACGACGGCCGAACAGATCACGCATGGCAAGCGCATCATGAAACGACGTGCTCTGGTAGCCCAACATGACGTCGTCGGCGCCCGGTACGCCCATCACGAAATTGACACCACTCGCGACCAACAGTGCCAGCAGTGTATCTGCATCGTCCTGGTCGGCCTCGGCATGGTTGGTGTAGCAGACGTCGACGCCCATCGGCACGCCCATAAGCTTGCCGCAGAAATGGTCCTCCAAGCCGGCGCGTGTGATCTGCTTACCGTTGAAAAGATATTCAGGCCCGATGAAGCCGACAACGGTGTTGACCAACAGTGGCTTGAATTGGCGCGCAACCGCATAGGCACGCGCCTCAAGCGTCTGTTGATCGACTCCTTGGTGCGCGTTGGCTGAAAGGGCGCTGCCCTGGCCGGTTTCGAAATACATCACGTTGTCGCCAACCGTGCCGCGGCCGAGCGACAGGGCGGCATCCCGAGCCTCTTCCAAAAGGGCGAGATTGATACCAAAACTCTTGTTGGCCAACTCTGTCCCTGCGATTGACTGAAAGACGAGATCGATTGGCGAACCTTTGCGAATTAGATCCAGCGTGGTCGTCACGTGCGCTAGGACGCAGCATTGTGTCGGGATCTCGAGCTTGGTCCTGATTTCGTCGAGCATGCACAGCAATGCGTGCGTGCGCTCGGGGCTATCGGTCGCAGGATTGACACCAATAACGGCATCCCCCGAACCCAGAAGCAAACCATCGAGGGTGCTTGCCGCGATGCCGCGGAGGTCATCGGTCGGATGATTGGGCTGCAGCCGCACCGACAGATGGCCCTGCAGACCCAACGTGTTGCGGAATCTGGTTACTACGGAGCATTTCGCAGCCATGACCATCAAGTCCTGCAGGCGGCTGATTTTACTCACTGCAGCTGCCATCTCCGGCATGACTCCCGGCGCCAATGCGGTTAGCGCCGATGTGGTCGCCTCATCAGACAAGAGCCAGTCGCGAAACTCGCCAACCGTCAGATGCGCTACCGGCGCAAACGCCTTCTGGTCGTGTTTATCCACGATAAGCCGCGTCACCTCGCACGCTTCGTACGGAACAACGTGCTGGTGAAGGAAGGTGGCTAATGGAAGATCGGCAAGCACGTGTCGTGCGGCGATACGCTCTTCGTCAGTGTCTGCGGAAAGACCGGCGAGTTGATCGCCGCTGCGCAATGGTGACGCCTTCGCAAGTAGGTTCGCGAGATCCCGAAATTTGTAGTGGCGAGCTCCGATCGTGGCGGAGTACATGGCAGAGCCCTGACGATTGGCTTATCCGAAGAGTATATCGGTAAGGCGCAGCTTAGAAACACGAGTTCGAAGCAAATGGGCCGGACCGATAGCATCTATCGGTTCGCGGCGATCACTGAGCTTCTCTCAATTCATCTGTGTAAACTTTGAAATGCGTTAGCGTGGTTTGGCCGAAACTCGTGGACAGAGGCACGTCGGCGGCGTCGCGTCCGCGCCCGACGAGAATCCGCCCAACCCGTGGCACGTTGTGGCGCGCATCAAACGTGTACCAAGTGCCTGAGAGATAGACCTCGAACCAAGCGCTGTAGTCCATGGGCGTTTCTTCCGGAGGCACGCCGATGTCACCAAGATAGCCCGTGCAATAACGGGCGGGGATGTTCATGCAACGGCACAATGTCACCGCCAGATGTGCGAAATCCCGACAGACGCCCCGGCGTTCGTCGTGTACATCGTGGGCACTTTTGGTAGGCGCTGCGAACTGATAGCCGAAGGTGAGATGATTATGCACATAGTCACAGATTGCTTGCACGCGCGACCAACCGAGCGGGGTGTCCTTGAAGAGCGACCATGCCAACTGCATGAGTCGATCAGTCTCGCAATATCGGCTGGGCAGAAGATAAAGGATGCATTGATCCGGCAGGTCCTGCACTGCGATTTGCTGTGCCGACGGGGTCACCGGATCGGGTTGACCAGTGTCTCGCACGATCCCGCTGTAGCTCAGCATGGTACGACCGGGCGGAAGAAAAAGGCGGCCGCATTCGTTGCCAAAACTATCATGGTATGGCCGAATCGGTACAAAGGGACTCGTCGCAATTTGATCCGAGGTGAGCAGATCGGACTGTCGGGACGGGTGAACATTCAGCAGGATAACCATCGGCGTTGGCTGCGGGGCCTCGAAGGCAATCTCGAAACCAATCTTGATCTTCATGCGGTTTTGTCCACTTTGCCGGTCTTTGAAGCTACGACGCAGCGACCTTTCAGACTGGCCTAAACTTTAAGCAATATTGCCCGAACGGCGTGCATAAAAATTGTATGACCCATTCACTTCTCTATCCATGGGAACCTCCCGCGGTTGTGTGCGAACGGGAGAGCGGTTCATCTCCGTTCGTATTCCTGTGTGACCATTCAGGCCCGCGCATCCCCGCGCGCCTGACCGATCTCGATATGTCGCATGATGACCTCAGCCGGCATATCGCCTGGGATATTGGGATCGACGGTGTGGGACGGGGACTTTCATCGCATTTCGATGCTTGCTTGATCATGCAGCCCTATTCGCGATTGGTGATCGACTGCAATCGCAGACCCGGAAGCGAGACCTCGATCCTTGCCGAGAGCGACGGAACGAAGATCCCAGGAAACCAGCGGCTGTCTGCCGACGACATCGACATGCGCGTGCGCGAAATCTTTGATCCGTATCACCGAAAAATCTCATCGCACCTGGACGGGCGGCGCGATGCGGGACGGCCGACGATTCTCGTCTCATTGCATAGTTTCACGCCGGTCTATGGCGATATTCCGCGGCCGTGGCACGCAGGTGTGCTTTACAACCGCTACCCCGACTTGTCGCTGGCGATGTTCAAGTTACTGGATGCAGAAGGAGATATCGTCGTGGGCAACAATGAGCCCTACAGCGTCACCGACGAGACCGATTACTCTATCCCGGTGCACGGAGAGCAGCGCGGTCTTCCACACTTAACTTTGGAAATTCGTCAGGATCTGATCGCCGACAAGGTTGGTCAGACCACGTGGGCTATGCGACTAGCGAGTCTGCTGCCGCAGGCGGTCAAAAAGGCCGGCTGATCTTGATGAATGTGTCGCTGGTGTTGACCCAAAGCGGACACCGGAAATAGTTCCCTCGATAGCAATTGGACCTCAGTCCAACTAGATGGGAGCGCGCCCATATCGAACTATCCCTCGGCAAATTTTTCGCCGTACGGCCAACGGCTTCGGTGAAGAACTACCATTGGAGGTTCAGAAAATGCTCGGAAGTGCGATCCGATACGGTTGCGTAGCCATACTTGCGGCCAGTTCGCTGTGGGTTGGCTTGGGTGCCGCTCAGGCGCAAGCGCCAGCTCAAAAGCCGAATATCATTCTCATTCTGTCCGACGACTTCGGTTACGGCGATGCCGGAGCGTACGGCGGCGGCGAAAACCGAGGCATGCCCACTCCGAGTCTGGATCGTCTGGCGGCAGAAGGCATGCAGTTCATGTCCTTCTATGCGCAACCAAGCTGCACGCCCGGGCGTGCAGCAGTGCAGACGGGCCGCATTCCCAATCGTAGCGGCATGACAACGGTGGCCTTCCAAGGGCAGGGCGGTGGTTTGCCGGCGGCGGAATGGACATTGGGATCGGTTCTCAAGACGGGCGGCTACAAAACCTTCTTCACCGGCAAGTGGCACCTGGGTGAAGCCGACTACGCATTGCCCAACGCGCAGGGCTACGACGAGATGAAGTATGCGGGCCTCTACCACCTCAACGCCTACACCTACGGCGATCCGACCTGGTTCCCCGATATGGATCCCGAGCTACGCGCGATGTTCAACCGCGTCACCAAGGGCGCGATGTCAGGAAATGCAGGACAGCCCGCGAAAGAAGAATTCAAGATCAACGGTCAATACGTCAACACCCCGGTGATCGACGGCAAGGAGGGTGTGGTCGGCATTCCGTTCTTTGACGAGTACGTCGAGAAGGCCTCGCTCGACTATCTCGACCGTAACGCACGTTCGACTCAGCCATTCTTCATGAGCGTCAACTTCATGAAGGTGCACCAGCCGAACATGCCGGCACCCGAATTCCAGCTGAAGTCGCTGTCAAAAAGCAAATATGCGGATTCGGTCGTGGAGAATGACACGCGCATCGGCCGCATCATGGACAAGGTGCGTTCACTTGGCCTCGACAAAAACACTTATGTGTTCTGGACCACGGACAACGGCGCCTGGCAGGACGTCTATCCTGACGCTGGCTACACGCCATTCCGCGGGACCAAGGGCACCGTGCGTGAAGGAGGCAATCGCGTTCCCTCAATCGCATGGGGTCCGCGGATCAAGGGCGGCTCGAAAAACTCCGAGATCGTCGGCGGACTGGACTACATGGCGACCTTCGCCTCGCTCGCTGGCGTGAAACTTCCAGAGAATGATCGTGCAGGGCAGCCGATTATTTTCGACAGCTACGACTTATCGCCGGTGTTGTTTGGCACCGGGAAGTCGCCACGCAAGGAGTGGTTCTATTTCACCGAGAACGAACTGAGCCCGGGCGCCGCCCGTTCCGGCAACTACAAGGCCGTTTTCAACCTGCGCGGTGATGACGGTGCAAAAACTGGCGGTCTTGCGGTTGATTCCAACCTCGGCTGGAAGGGAGCGGAATCTTACGTCGCCACCGTTCCTCAGGTCTTCGACCTGTGGCAGGACCCGCAAGAGCGCTACGACATCTTCATGAACAACTACACTGAGCGCACCTGGGTCATGATAACGATCAGCGATGCAATCAACAAACTGATGGCGACTTATGTGAAGTATCCGCCCAGAAAGCTGCAAAGTGAAAGCTATTCGGGGCCGATTACGCTGACCAACTATCAGAGATTCCAGTACCTACGCGAGCAACTTGCAAAGGATGGTTTCAAACTCGAATTGCCAACCGGCAATTGACCATTGCGCGGCGGCCCCGAAGTTAAAATTCGGGGCCGCCTTACAATTTCAAATCTATATTGGTGTCCGCTTTGGCCTTTGGTGGACCTCTTGCACTCGCAATGCCCGCCTTTGGGCCAAGCAGACAACCGTTCTCAAGACACTGTTTTTCGAACCGGTTGCTTCTTCCGGGCGGAGCGAGAGCGACGGCTATCGCTTTCTTTGTCGACAGCATTTTCACCCGGCGTGCCGAACACGGTGGCTTCGCGCTGCCTCGCCCAGAATTCCCCGAGCTTCGTAAGGATCGCGATCATGAAGATCAGTGGAAGTCCGCCGCCGACAATCCCGACAGCAATCTTGATCGAGAGCGGGTCTGAGATGCGGATGGCGTGGCAAAAAAGATCAATCAGTCTTTCCATCGGTCATTCTCCGCGAGGCAGGTGAGCAGGCTCGAACCTGTTCGATGCAAAACCCGCCTTCGGCGCAAGTCTAGTCGGGCCGGCTTCGAAGTCACATTGGCCTTGGGTGCAACAGCTGCTCATGCCTTGCACAACGTCCCGCGGCTTTGAGTACGACCATCATCCTCGACCAAAGGATAGGATTTCCTGACGTTGCGGTAGGCCGATTATCCACGCAGACAATAGTGTTGGGTGACCGACACTTCCAATCTCCCCAAAACTAGGTCTCGTGGTCATGAAGCAAGATACGCGAGCCGTCTTTATCGCTTTGGCTCTCGTTATCGTTGTGTTTGCCGCAGCCAGTTGTTTTCACTACATCCGATGAATTCACGTGGATCGTTTCACTGAGCGGACACTATTCGTTTGCTTCAATCAACGATGCAATTCGCTTTGAACGAGCTATTTCATCGCCTAACTGAGAGAACGCCGCGTCACTGTCAGGCGCTGTGGCAAGCCCCGAATATCCTTCCCTGATTGGTGACCAGACTTCGCGTGTATCCAAGAGATAAACGCCATATACGACTTTCAATCCCGTTAAATTGTTGTCCCCAAGTTCGCGTCGGATTGAGTAGGAGGCGAGCGCAGCATTGGTGACGATTGAAGCCTCGATGAGCGCGCGTCGGTAACCGGGCTTCCGAACAACGTCGGCACCAAAGGTTGCGCTCAATTTTCTCGCGCAAGCATCAACGACAATAAGAAGGCGATCGAGAATACTGCGAAGCGAGTGTTTGGATACAAGGGGTAGATAACCGCTGGGATTTAAAAAGACATCCACGGCCGTTGTAAGCGCTCCACAGCCGCTGTGCCCGAGGACCACGATCAACTTCAGGCTTTGACTCAGATTATCGACTGCGTATTTCAGACTTCCGAGAACCTCCGTGCCCAGACTGTTGCCCGCAACGCGGATGACAAAGAGGTCGTTTGGCCCCTCGTTGAATATGAGTTCGATTGGGACGCGAGCGTCGGAGCATCCCAGGATGACAGCAAAGGGATGCTGTTTTGGTCCTTCCCCGGCGTTCGACGATAGCCCCAGCTCTCGAGAATCAACTGGCACGATGCACTGGACAACGTTCTGATCTGCCGTGCTTCCAAAAAGAGCAGCGAACGTCTTGTTACCGTCTTCCAGACGACGGAGAGCTGCATCTGTGTGAGATGGTCGAAGAGAAGCAGACGTGTCTCTCGCCTCATACCGATAGATGATGTCGACTGTTTTCATGACATGGATACGAGTACGACTCGCTAGCTCCGACGAGGTAAGATTGTCTGTCTGTCAATTCAAGCTGCTCAGCAGAGAGTCGACGGTCAATGTACGATCCAATTTTCCGACCATTTTTTCCATGCCCTCAGCGCGAAGAAGATCGCGCACTGACCCGTGAGCGCCGATGATCCGCATTGGTACGCCACGAGCAGAGAGCGATGCCCCGATCTCGCGCAGCATCCGTGCCCCTGCGAGATCGATATAGGGTGAGGCTGAAAGATCACAGACCACGAGACGAACATTGTCAGTCGTCTTTAAACGCTGCTGCACAGCTTCGAGGACCGTGTCGGCATTGACATAGATCAGTGACGCTTCGGGACGAAAGGCAATCGTACCCACGAGCGCCTCGTTCTCAGGGTGACGCGCCATGTCCGAATAGCTGTTTGTGCCGGGCACCCGGCCGAGAAATGCAACATGAGGACTCGACACTCTTGCCAGTAGCAACAATACCGACGCGAGAGCTGCGAGCAGGATGCCGTGGAGAATGCCAAAAAGCAGCACACCTGCGAGGGCTATCGCCGCTGCGTAGAAATCCAGACGGCTAACGCGCCACATATGCAGCAACGAACGAAAATCGAATAGACCCAAAATTGCGGTCAGCACGACAGCCGCCAACACGGCCTTCGGAAGATTCTCCAGAAATCCTGTGAGAAAAAGAAGGCACAACGCCAGCGCCACCGATGCGAAGACCAGTGCGAGCGGAGTCTGCGCACCTGCCTTGTCGTTCACCGCAGACTGAGACAAACCGCCTGCAACAGGATAACCGTGGCCGGTCGCTGCGAACAAATTTGCAAAACCAAGTCCGAGGAACTCCTGACGCGGGTCCAACGGATATCCATGTTTCGCGGCAAATGTGCGAGCGGCTGACACGCCCTCGATATAGGCGAGCAGCAGACAACCAGCCGCCAAGGGAAGAATCCCCTCTACGTCGCGGATTCTTAGGGCTGGTCCCGACAATGCAGGAAGACCTGCGGGAATCTTGCCGGTAGTGGGCACGCCCAAGGCCTGGAAGCCAAACGCCGTCGCAATGATAATTGCGAGCGCCACAACACCAAGAGCTACGGGCTTTCCCGGAAAAAGGCGATCACCCATCACGAGCAGGATGATGGCAATAATCCCAATCGCGACAACCAGATACTGGGTTTGGTTGAGTTGTCCTCCCAGGACAACAATTCGCTCGAAAAAATTGTGACCGCCGCCGGCCACGCCGAACAGACTCGGTAACTGAGTCATTGCGATGGTCAGACCGGCGCCAATTTTGAATCCCACAAGGATGCTGTCGCTGATCAATTTAACAAGCGCGCTTAACCGAAACAGCCAAGCCAACAAACACAGACCTGCCACGGTGAATGCCGCAAGACTGGCTATTTCGAAATAACGTTCGGCGTCACCGTTGGCCATTGCGCCGACCGTTCCGGCCACCATCAGTGAGATGGCGGACGTCGGCCCGATCGCCAGCTGACGGGAGGATCCAAAAAGCGCGTATCCGAGACCGCCGAGCAGATAGCCATATACACCGACCTGTGGAGGCAGCCCTGCGAGCGTCGCGTAGGCCAGCGATACCGGAATGGCGTAAGCGGCGAGCGTGACGCCTGCTGCCAGGTCACCCGACAGCCAGGCGCTCCGATAACTACTCAGCCATTTCGTTGCGGAGAGCCAACTTAGCCATGATGTTGCATTCCGACCGTCGTTTGCGATCTCTGCCATTGTCGTCAACCGTTCTGACTTTGCTTGTCCGACGCAGATGCTCGAATGCATCCTTTCGAACGGAAACAGTCCGTTTGGGTGGTATCTTGCCGCTCAGGCGGCAGAGCCTTCTTGATGAAGATCAATGGCCGATACATTCTCGGATGCGAGAGAGTGCCTCATGAACGCGCGTAGTCTGCAGGCCAATTCCAGCTTCTACCGTATGATCAGGGCGCACGGAAAACGCGCTTTGGTCGACAGTTTCATGGTGAGGCGGCCTTCTGTTAGCGAACGGATGGCATGGGGCAAGGCATTGCGAAAACAGACCCCGCGCGCCGCACTCGCAATATACGAAAAGCGAAAAAATCGGCCGGATCCTATCGAAATCCTGGAGCGACAGAACGTGTCGCGCGTGCGCGCTCTCGTACCGGTTCGCTATGGTCGCATGCTTGCAAACCCATTTGGATTTTTGCGCGGGGCTGCGGCGATCATGGCCAGTGACTTATCGAAGTCACCGGTGTCGGGTACGCGAGTTGCGGCTTGCGGCGATGCTCACGTGAAAAATTTCGGCGTCTACGCTTCAGCTGAACGCAATCTGATTTTTTCAATCAACGATTTTGACGAAGTTTATGTCGGCCCCTGGGAATGGGACCTGAAGCGATTGACCGCCAGCGCGGTCGTCGCAACGCAATTCATGGGTGGAGACAAGGCGAAATCCGAACAGGCCGCCCGTGAATGCGTGCGTCTTTACCGAAAGCGCATCTGTAAATATGCCGAAATGGGATATTTGGATGTTTGGTATGACCGCATTGACGAGCGCGCCGTTCTCAACGGTTTGGCACCGGGAGCGCGCCGGATCGCCTACAACATTATTGACAAAGTGCGGCACATCCGCCCGCTTGAGAAATTGACCGAGCAGGTAAACGGCAGGCATCGCTTCATTGAGGACGTTCCGTTGATCGTGCACGAGACGCGCAGCGATTCAGGCACCCCGATAAAGCTGATGCTGGATCGTATTCTCCGCGCTTACGTCGACTCGCTAAGCTACGATCGAAAGGTGCTGTTGTCGCGTTATCAATTTGTCGACTTTGCGCGCAAAGTGGTGGGTGTCGGAAGTGTCGGGACGAGATGTTGGGTTCTGCTGCTACAGGGCATCGAAAGTAACGATTCCCTTTTTCTCCAGGTCAAACAAGCGCAGCGCTCTGTTCTTGAGCCGTATGCTGATCTCAAATTGCCCTTCACTAACCAGGGCCGCAGGGTGGTATTTGGACAACGCCTGACCCAGGGCTCGCCCGACATCTTTTTGGGGTGGGGCCGGGTTGATGGAAATGATTTTTATGTCCGTCAACTTGCCGAATTGAAGGGTGATGCGGCGTTCGACAACTTCGATACATTTCTTCACTATTGTGGCCTTTGTGGTTGGGCGCTGGCATTGGCTCACGCAAAGTCGGGTGATCCGGCGACCATCGCAGGCTATTGCGGCAAGAGCGACGCGCTTGAC
>Ga0207700_10002349_pt1 | contig 10858 bp, 9 predicted proteins | sample LARL82metaG_FD_184348 | JGI IMG/M metagenome (GOLD analysis project Ga0207700, IMG submission 184348) | Corn, switchgrass and miscanthus rhizosphere microbial communities from Kellogg Biological Station, Michigan, USA - LAR L8-2 metaG... | ecosystem: Host-associated > Plants > Roots >...
CCCGCGGAAGGCGAACTCGACCGCGGTCTCGGTCGCGTTTGCCGCCGGCAAAGCGACCGGTGAGGCGGACGCGGTCACGGTGAACGGTGCGACCCCGGGCGCGCCATTGCCGGTGACGTTGAGCGCCACGTAGTTGCCGGGGGCGAGCACGGTCTGCACGCTGCCGGGCGCGTTGGTGGCGAGGACCACCGCCCCGTACGGGGTGAGCGCGTTCTCGTCCCCGTTGTGGCTCTGCACCGCCTGAAAGGCCTGCTGGAAGCTTGCTCCCGGGTTCAAGCGAAGTAGCGCGAGCGCAGGCCCGGTGTCCGGGCCCTTCGGGACCTTGCCGGTGAACGTCGAAACGACGTTCGCCGCGCCCGACACCATGCTGCCGGAAACCACGATCCCCTTGGAGCCGGTGAGCGCAACGGTCAGGGTCGGCAGCGACCCGACGCGGCTAGCACTTCCGGCGACCGCCAGCCCTGCCATGAACACCGCAGCAGCGGCCACGGTGATGAACAACGCGAGAAACCGCTTCAACATACGTCTGGAAACCTCCGCCTGGTGATTTGGCCCGCCTGAAGAGACCCCGGATCATCGGCAGCACCGACCGCCCGTACAGCCCAGCCCCCGCAGACGCATAGACCCCAACAGCCCTCGATGCATCGTTGACCGATTTACCGCCGGTTGTCCATAGGCCGAACGGCCTATAGACAGCCCACACCACCGCGCCCCGCAACGGCAGTGGGAGGCGCAAACTTGAGCAGCTCGGTGAGTGAGGCGCAGGAACGCCTCCCCCGGGAAAGCCGAGTCGCCCACCCCAGCACGGCGCGTGATTTCGGTTTAGCCTGCAAATCCGCGCATCGCACGCGGCCGACACGCGTTTCGGTACCCACAAGCCGTCGTCGTGAGCTATGCAGAGGTCGTCGCGCTCGGGCCGATCGAGGTACGAGCGGATGGTCGCGTGTTCCGAGTCGACGCAAAACACGTCGCCAACGCCAGTGGGCCTTGGTCGACCGTGTACGCCGACTCGAGTATCCCTCCGCCGCGCCGTCGGTCCGACTGAGCAAGGACGTGCACGTCGTCGTCGACGGCGCCGAGGACTGGCACGCGGCGCTCAGGATCTCTCACGCGCCCGACCTGAAGCTCGTCGCCGTGTCGAACGGCACGCCGACCGCGGCAGCGTCCATGCCGTCGAGGTCGGTGACGTGCGGAAGCCGCATGAACGTGCGAATCCCCGCGAATCGCGGATAGACCCTCGGATCCACGGGCCGGTGCCTGGAGCCGCTCACAGCGCCGAGAGAATCGCGCGAACCCGACGCAGCCGCCGACAAGCGTGCCCTAACCGCCGATCTCGTCCTCCAGGCGTGTCACGAAGCCGGCCGCCTCGAGGCTGGCTGCGCCCGCATAGAGCCAGGCCATCACGACCTCTGCGCTCGAGGTGTTCTCGAAGCCGTGGTAGGCGTTTCGCGGCACGAAGACGGCCTCGCCCTGGCCGAGCTCGATCGCATCGTCGTCCACGTACGCGACGCCTTGCCCGGAGATGAGGTACTCGACCTCTTCGGCGTTCGGATGGCGGTGAAGCTCGTGGCGGGCTCCGGGCGCGAAGATCGTCACTCCGAAGACGCCGTGCTTCGCTCCGACGCTCTCGGCGGTGACGAGCCAGCGGACGTCCATGTTCACCCAGCCGCGCTCCGGTATTCCGGGATCGGCCGCCGTGTCGGCCAGGGAGACCTTGTAGGGATGCCGATCGATGGTCACGAGATCCGTGCTCCTATGTCGAGTGGTGCGGGCGAATTGGCTTCAGGCGAGGTGGCGCTCGGCGTGACGAGGATCTTGCCGGGGGCGCGTCGCTCGGCAATCGGTCGCAACCCTCGCTCGACGAGCGCGTCGAGCGGAATGGTCCGCGCCATCGTCGAGGCTGCGAGATCGTTCTCCACCAGGAGGTGAAGCGCTGCGGGTATGTCCGTGCTGCAGACGTGCGCAACGCTGGTGAAGACATCGATCTCGCGCAGAATCGTGTCACTCAGGTCGAACTCGCGGGGTGCGGAATGGAGACCGACGAGGAGCACGCGCCCACCTCGGCGTGTCCCCGCGAGCGCCGCCGCCGGGGCATGCTCGGCGCCGCTGGCCTCGATCACGACGTCGAATCCCGTTCCCCCGCTCAACTCGAGCAGGAGCTCTCGGAGCGATTCGTCCTCGGCGGTCGCCGTGTCGGTCGCACCGAGTGCGGAAGCCGTGGCGAGACGTTCGCGATCGATGTCGATCGCCACCACTCGCCCCCCGTTCGCCCGGCGGGACGCACCCGCGACGACGAGCGATCCGATGCCGCCCACCCCAATCACGGCGACGTTGTCCTCCGCCATCAACTGGACACGAGAGAGCGCGTGCAACGCAACCGCCAGCGGCTGCGCCAAAGCGGCCCCGTCGTCGGTGCATGCGTCCGGGACGAGATGGCAGATCGACGCCGGTGAGCAAACGTACTCGGCAAGCCCTCCGTCCACCTGTAGGCCCAGCGTCCGGTACTCCACGCAGAGGTTCGTGCGTCCGCCGCGGCACCAGGGACAGTGTCCGCACGAGATGCCCGCGCCGGAGACCACACGGTCGCCGACCTGGACCCTCGTCACACCGTCGCCGCGCGCGACGACGCGGCCGACGAACTCGTGCCCGAGGACGACGCCCGGCTTACAGAGAAGCGGGCCGTGATCCCACTCGGAAGCATCCGTGCCGCAGATCGCTGCACGGATCACCTCGATCACGACGTCGTCTTGTCCTCGTGCGTCGGGCTCGGGGACGTCTTCGATTCGGACGTCTCGGGCTCCATGGAAGACAGCTGCCTTCACGATGTCAGCACTCGATCTGGACCTTGACGTTGCGGGTCGTGTCGCGCGCAGCATCGAGCGCGGCCGTGCTCTCAGCCAGCGGAAACTTCGCCGTCAGCAGCGGCGTCGGGTCTACACCGCTCGTCGCCATGAAGCGAATCGTCCGCGGCCATAGCCCGGCGGAGCCGATTATCCCACGCACGTGGAGGGCCTTCGACTGGATGAGCCCGATCTCGACCGGGGCGCTGCCGCCCACATCGATTCCGACGAAGACGACACGCGCGTGGAGGGCCGCGGCCGAGAACGCACTCGCCATTGCTGCAGGAGCTCCTGCAGCCTCGATCACGACGTCGAAGCTTCGTCCGTCCGTCAGGTCCGCGACCTGTTCCGCCAGCGGAGCCTCGCCGGGATCGATCGCATGCTTTGCGCCGATCTCGAGACCGAGCGAGCGGCGATGGGCCTGCGGCTCGATCAGCGTCACGGAGCCGCCCATCGTCGACGCGGCGAGTGTGCACAGCAGACCGATCGGACCGCCTCCGATCACTGCTACGGAGTCGCTCGCGTCGATGCCGCCCGCCGCGACGGTGGCGCTGTAGGCGACGGAGAACGGCTCCACGAACGCGCCCTGAGCGAAGGAGAGCTCCTCGGGGATTCGATGGAGCCACGACGCCTTCGCGACGAAGTACTCGGCATCGGCGCCGCTGATCGAGAAACCGAAGTGGTCCTCGCCGCCGTTGACGACGCATTCGCCGACGACACGGTCGCCTTGACGGAGTGTCGTCACAGCGCTCCCAACCTCGGCGACTTCGCCGGCCCACTCGTGGCCCGGGATGATCGGATACGACACCGGAATGATGTAACGGCCCTCGTAGAGCTCGAAGTCCGAGTGGCAAATGCCGACGCTGCGTGAGCGGACGAGCACCTCGTCAGCGGCGATCGTCGGCACCTCCAGGTCGAGTACCGCTGCGTGCCGGGGCTGCTCGAAGACGAGCGCTTTCATCGGCGCCTCCTTCTCATTGGTCGACCAAGACCTTGATCTCATTCGCGCTCCCTGATGCGAGCCGAGCGAATGACTCCGGTGCGTCGTCGAGGCCGACGGTGCTCGTGATGATCTTCTCGACAGGAAGTCGACCAGTCGCGATCTGCGCGGCGATCCGCTCGAAGCCGTAGACCCAGTAGCACCACGTGCCCACGATGGTGAGGTCGTTGAGCGACCAGAGCATCGGCTCCACCGAGGCCTCGCCGACGAACAGCCCGGTCTGCGCAAGTGTGCCGCGCCGACGCAGCGAGCGGACCGCTGCGGCGAAGCCGGACGCGTGCCCTGAGCACTCGATCGCAGCGTCGACGCCGAGGCCCTCGGTCTCCTCGCGCAGCAAGCCCGGGACGTCCGTCGAGGTCGGGTCGACGACCGTGGCGACTTCCAGCGCCTCTGCGCGAGCGCGGCGGCCGGGATTCGGCTCGGAGATGTAGATGGCGGCCGCGCCGGCGGCAGAGGCGCACAGGGCGGCGAGCGCGCCGATCGGACCGGCTCCGGTGATGAGCACGCTGTCACCGGGCGCGATGCCGGCTCGCTCGACAGCGTAGGCAGCGACAGCGGTTGGCTCGATCAGTGCCGCCTGCCGATACGAGACCTCCTCGGGAAGTCGCACGATCTGATGTGCGGCGACCGCGGCAAGCTCCGCCATCCCGCCCCAGGGATGGGAGAGGCCGACGCACCCCATCGTCGAACAGAGGTGCTGGAGTCCCCGGCGGCAGTACGCGCAGCTGCCGCAGTACGCGAGCGGCATGATCGCGACACGGTCGCCGGCGGCGACTGCGGCGACGCCCGCGCCAACCGCGATGACGTCGCCGGCGAATTCGTGACCGAGGATCTGCGGGTTCGTCGCCCCGGTGAGCGGATGCGGCTCGGTCGGCGTCACGATCGGCCCGGCAACGTACTCGTGAAGATCGGTACCGCAGATGCCGCAGGTGGCTACGCGGACGATGACCTCGTCTGCGCTCGGCTCGAGAGGAGCTTGCACTTCCTCGACCCGGAGGTCGCCCGCGGTGTGGAAGCGCAGCGCGCGCATACTCTACGGCACGATCCGCCGCGCGCGCAGGCGCGCGAAAAGGTCGGTGAACGACGACTCGGTATCCCGTACGCCGAGGAAGCCGAGCCGGCGGCTGCGGCCCATGTCGGTGAAGGTCTCGATCGTCCGGCCGAGATCCGCGTCTGTGTGCCACCACGAGGCGAGCCGCTCGATCGGGACGTCGCGCAGTCCGTGGCGGTGCACGATGTCGGGCCAGATCTCGGTTGCATCAGCCATCTGGCGCTCGAGCGGAGCGGGCTCGCCGTCGAAGGGCGTCGGGTCGACGTCGAGGGCCGCGGCGAGTCGCGGCCACAGCCGACGCCAGCGAAAGACGTCGCCGTTGACGATGTTGAGCGCCGAATTCGCCGCCGCCGGCGTCGTCGAGGCCCAGATCAGATGGTCGGCGAGCAAGCCGGCGTCCGTCACGTCGGTGACCGCTTCCCACTGCTCGCGCGAGCCCGGGAAGTGGAACGGCCGACCCGTCTCGCGACAGATCGCCCCGTAGACGGCGAGCGTCACGCCCATGTTCATCGTGTTCCCGAGCGCCCAACCGATCAGGGTGTGCGGTCGGTGGACCGTCCATGTGAACCCGTGGCGCTCGGCGGCCGCGAAAAGGACGTCCTCTTGCACGTAGTAGAAGTTCTCGTAGGGCAGGCGCTCCTGCTCCTCGGAGAAGGGCGTGTCGGCCTGGACCTTCGCGTACGCCTCGAAGGGACCGAGGTAGTGCTTGAGCCCCGTGACGAGCGCGACGTGCTGCACGGACCCCTCGCTCGAGACGGCGTCGAGGAGGTTCTGCAGCATCTGCCCGTTGACCTGGCAGTTTTCGGCCTCCGTCTCGCGGCGCGACCATGTGGCGTAGAAGACGTGTGTCGGCACCGTCCCGCGGATGGCGGCCGCGACTGCATCCCTGTCGAGAAGGTCCGCGACGAGCGGGGTGATTCGATCGTCGAGGCCGTCTGGGCGGCGGCAGAGGCCGAAGACCTCCCAGTCTTCTTCGAGCAGTCGTTCGGTCAGGTTTCCGCCACTGATCCCGCTGGCGCCGACGACGAGCGCACGACGAGCCTCGGCACTCCTGCCGGTCATCGCGCGACCTCGCTCGGCTCGTGGCGAGTATCCGTGCTGCGCCTGCCGCGGACGACCCATATCGCGCGGGCTCTCTCGCGTCCTACGTTGCTGAGCCGGTGTGGGGTCGAAGACGCGAACGTGATCGAATCACCCGGCTCGAGAACGCACTCTTGGGAGCCGACGACGACGTGAAGCGTGCCGCTGAGAACGTGGCCGAACTCGTACCCGTCATGCCCGACGAGCGACGCGTCAGGGCTCGACGCACCCCCCGGCTCGTAGATCGCCTCCATGAACTCCACGCCTTCGTCGGCCCAGAACATCAACCGCTCCCAGCGGACGCCGGAATCGAGTTGGATTGCGGCTCGGTCGACCGAGCGCTGAACCGCGAGCGCAGGCTCCTGCGCGCTCGTCTCCGCCGGACCCCGCAACGCCGGGGCGTCGAACAGAAACTCGTCTACGGTGACGCCGAACTCCGATGCGAGGGCGTAGAGGGTCCGAACCGAGGGACAGCTCTTGCCCGTCTCGATATTCGAGATCGAGCTCGGCGAAAGCTCGATCCGTCTGGCGAGCTCGCGCAGCCCCACACCGCGAGCGACTCGAATTGCACGGAGACGCTGCCCGAGCTCAGCAGGCGCACCGGTCGCGCGACGGGCTTCGCTCGCATCCGATTCCGTCGCGTACACGTTCACGCCTGGCCGTGCTCGCGATACGCCCCACGCCGGACCTGGCTGTAGATGACCGCGCCGGCAACGATCAGCAGACCCTGGAAGATGTACTGCCACTTCTGATCGAGCCCGAGAAACACCGTCGCGTTCAGCACCTGCACGCTGAGCCCCGCGCCCATCAAGGTGCCGATGAACGTCCCCCGCCCACCGAGAAGGCTCGTTCCGCCGAGGACGACGGCGGTGATCGACGTCAGCGTGTAGCCGGTGCCTTGGCCGGGGTCGCCGACGCCGAGTTGCGCAAGCAGGACCACGGCGCCCAGGAGGGTCAAGAGCGATGCACCGACATAGCCGATCAGGGCAGTGCGGTTGACCGGCACGCCGACGCGCCGAGCGGATTCCTCGTCCGATCCGACAGCGCGGAGCCTCATGCCGAACTGCGAACGCCTGAGACCGAGCTCGAGTCCGACCGCAGCGACGACGAACACGATGAACGCGAGCGGAATCGGCCCGACCTTCGTCTCGATCGCATTCGTAACAGAGGCGGCGATGTAGCCGTCAGGCGCCGATCGGAGAGTGAAGGCCAGGCCTCCGAGCCCGATGTACGTCACCAGCGTCGCCGCAACGGGCGTGAATCGTGCGAACCGGATGAGCGAACCGTTCAGCAGTCCGACGCCGAGAGCGGCCAGGAACATGAGGAAGAACCCGAGCGCCCACACCGCGGGCGATTTCCCGTCCAGGACGAAGAATGACGCGAGCACGACGAGGAACCCGGCAAGTGGCCCGACTGACAAGTCGATTCCGCCGAGGAGGAGCGCGAAGGTCTGCCCGAGCGAGATGAAGCCGAGAGCCGCGCATGCGAACTCGACGGAGTTGATGTTGAAGTTCGAGAGGTAGCGGCTGTTGCGCGACAGTACGTACGCGCCGAGCGCGAGCATCACGATGGCGAGGATGATCACGGGCGCGTAGTCGCCTTCGATGAACCGGGCCAGCCGGGAAGCACTGCGCGCCCTGGCCGCGGCACGCTCCGACGTGTGCGTGGTCGCACTGATGGCGGCGCGTACGATCTGCTCCTCCGTCACGTCGTCGCCCTCGAGAGTCGCCACTGAATGCCCGCGTGACATGACGATCACGCGGTCACAGAGACCCTCGAGCTCCTTCGTGTCGCTCGAGCCCACCACGACGGGAACCCCGCGGCTCGCGACCTCGCGCAGGATGCGATAGATCTCGGCTCGCGCTCCCACGTCGACGCCCTGGGTCGGCTGGTCCGCGACGAGGAGCGATGGCTCGGACAGCATCGAACGCGCCATGACGACTTTTTGCTGGTTGCCGCCCGAGAGCGCGGATACTTGTGCCTCGAGCGAGGGCGCCTTCACGGCGAGCGCCGACAGTTCGCGCTGGACGCCCGCAAACTCGCGACGGCGGTTCACGAACGGACCGGACGTAAAGCGGTCGACAGCGGTAATCGCCGCGTTCTCGCGCACGTTCAGACCGAGCATCAGGCCGTCGTTGAGGCGATCGGCCGGCATGTACGCCGCACTGTCGAACAGCCTGCGCCGAGAAAGCTGGCGCCCGCCGACGATGACGGAGCCGGTGGACGCCCGCCGGCCCGCGAGCGCGCGCAGGAACTCCGGCTGCCCGTTGCCGACCACGCCTGCGATGCCCACGATCTCGCCCCTGAGGGCTGTGACCGAGATGTTCTCGAAACCCGGACCACTGAGCCCATCGACCTGCAGCAGCGGCGCGTCCTCGCTCGACCCTGCATGCTTCGGCGGGAAGGAGGCGTCGAGACGACGGCCGACGATCAAGGCCAGAAGCTCGGCGTCCGAGATGTCCTTCACCGCCGATGTCCCGCGCACGGTTCCGTCCCGGAGCACGGTGACGCGGTCGGCGATCTCGCGGACCTCGCCCAGACGGTGCGTGATGTAGACCACTGCCGTCCCACGCGCTGCCGACTCACGGACGACCTTGAACAGCAATTCGACCGAGTCCTGTGACAGCGGCGCCGTCGGCTCATCGAGGATCAGCAATCGCGGCGACACGGCGAACGCCTTCGCCATTTCGAGCAGGTGGCGTCGTGCGACGCTGAGCGACGAGACGCGGTCCTCGAGGTGGCCGAGGAAGTGCACTCCGTCGAGCACTGCGCGCATTGCCTTCGTAACGTCCGGGTCGTGATTCCGCAGGTGCTCGATGCCGACGGCGACACGAATGTTCTCCGCGACCGTCATATCAGGGAGGAGCGCCGGGTGCTGGTGCACCATCGCGACGCCGAGCTCCTGCGCGATGGCCGGCGTCAGGTTGTCGATCGCGGAGTCCGCGAAGAGGATCGTGCCGGTGTCGGGAGCCAGCGTCCCCGACGCGACGTTCATCAGCGTCGACTTCCCGGCACCGTTCTCGCCGAGCAGCGCATGTACCTCGCCGGGCTGGACATCGAACGAGACGTCCGTCAGTGCGGCAACGCCCTCGAAATGTTTCGTGATGCCGCGCATCGACAGGGTCGGCTCCCCGGGGCGGCGCGGCTCCACGAGCTGAAGGCTTCTGACAACGGATGCGTCGGCCATGCGTGTCCTCACGAACGAGCGTTGCGTGCGACGACCACCCGGCCGCCGCACGCAAGCCGAGGTATCGCTACTTCTTCACCAACTTCGCCTGCACCTGCGGGGAAAGCTCTGCCGACAGGTAGATGTCGCCCGGCAGGTTCGGCTGGCACTCGACGGGGTTGGGCTTCCCGGTGACCGAGTTCTCGAATGCCCTCGACGGGAAGTGGGTCGTCGACGGCTTCGTCCCGCCGCTTGCCAGCGCAACGGCCCAGTCGATCGCAAGTCGGGCGTGATCGTTCTGCGTCGACACCGTGAACAGCTTGAACGTCGGATTCGACGCATGCTCCTTCTTCCAGAAGCAGCCGAGAACGTTTCCGTCCGAGGTTGCGAGCGCCGGAATCTTCCGCCCGCTCTTGTTGAACTCGGGCAGCGCACCGACGAGGGACGGCCCGAAGTCCGAAACGATCACGTCGATCTTCGGGTACTTCGCGATGTCTGCCGAGAGCACCTTTTGGGTAAGCGCAGGATCCCAGTTCGTCACCTCGAACGGCTGCGCGCCGATGAAGTGGTACTTGTGCGTCGGATCGAGAATCTTGTGCAGACCTCGGTTCTCGTCGATGCCCTGGCTGTTACCTTGCGGACCGCTCAGCATCAGCACGTTCCCACCCTGCGGGAGCACCTGGCGGATCCACTTGCCCCACAGCTCGCCCGCGTCGGCAAAGTTCGTGTCGACGAAGACGTCGTAGTTCACACCGGCCTTCCCGCCCGGGGTGACGCGGTAGGGCACCGTCACGACGCCGGCCTTGTACGCACTCGTGAGCGCCGGGAGGATCGCTTTACCAGCGTCCGGGAAGACGACGAGCGCCTTGACGCCTTTGGCAACCATGCCCTGGATGTCCGAGATCGCCTTCTGGACATTGCCCTGCCCATCGGCATAGCTGAGCGACTGCACACTCGGGCATTTCGCGGCCTCGTTCCGCGCCGAGGCCGTCGTCACGAGCCGCCAGCTATTGCCGCCGAAGCCATCTGTGAGACCGAGCGTGATCTTCTTCGGTCCGCACCAGGACGGTACCGCTGACCTTCCGGATGTCCCTGCGGCGGCGGTCGCAGCAGCGACCATGACGCCGATACAGGCGAGCGCAAGCACGAACATCGCGCCACGTCTCCTCTGGATCATCGTGCGTGTCCTCCCTTCCTTCTCGATGAGGTTCCCCGTTCGACGCGACCTGGCATGTCAGGTCGCTGCGAGAGTGGCTATGCGACGTCTGGACAGACGGCGCCCGATTGCCCGCCAATCGATGGTGTAGAGCGCGACGCCGACAGCGAGCGCACCCGCCTGAACGAGAATGCGGGTGGCGTACGTCACGCCGAGCGCGAGCACGAACTGGTCCAGCTGTGAGAGAAACAGTGCCGCGATGGCCGAGGCAACGAGATTTCCTCGCCCGCCGAGCAGCGACGTTCCACCCAACACGACTGCAGCGACCGACGGCAGGAGGTAGTTGTTCCCCTCGTAGGCCGTCGGCTGATTGACGATGCTTGCATGGACGATTGCGGCGAGGCAGTACAGGAGCTGTGCTCCCACGTACGCGCCGCCCGCGTAGCGCCTCACCTGGATTCCAGCCGTGTAGGCGCTGGTCGCGTTTGCCCCGACGGCCTCGAAGCGACGTCCTCGCGGAGTGAGCTTGATCGTCACCGTCACGACCGCGGTCGCGACGACCGCG
>Ga0207700_10002350_pt1 | contig 10857 bp, 2 predicted proteins | sample LARL82metaG_FD_184348 | JGI IMG/M metagenome (GOLD analysis project Ga0207700, IMG submission 184348) | Corn, switchgrass and miscanthus rhizosphere microbial communities from Kellogg Biological Station, Michigan, USA - LAR L8-2 metaG... | ecosystem: Host-associated > Plants > Roots >...
ATCAAAGGCAAAACGCTGATCATCGCCGGCAAGACGGCGGAAGGGGAGGCGCTGATGCAGCGCCTCGCCGCGATGTCGGAAAATGCATCCGAGATCGCCTATGACGCAGGCGTCGCCTATCACCGGGCGGGCGATCTCGACGATGCGATTCGCTGGTATGAAACGGGCTACGGTCATGGCGCGGCATTCAACTTCGGCAAGAGCAAGCACGAATTTATTCAGGGAATCGTCTTCGCGTACTGCGAGCGACGCGAATGGGATCGCGCGCAGGAGGCCCTTCGCCGTTTTCGCCCGTCTTACGAATACGAGGAGCGGGACTGGACTTCGATGTATGGCGAATTCGTTCGTTGGCGCGCGGGACAGAAGCCGAAGTTCGACGATATCGACGTCAATGCCTTCACGATCGATGTGATGCGCTATTGGAAGTTGGAGTTTCGGACCCAACGTGGCGACAATCCACAGGAGTTGAAGAAGAGCGTTGACGAGGAGATTGATGTGGGCTCTGATCCGCGCAGCGGACTCTGGTCGTTGAAGGCGGAGTTGTTGTCGCGGCTCGGCCGCGCCGATGAAGCCGCCGAAGCGGCGCGCCGCGCCTGGGAATTCTCGCTGCTCGACCGCAAATCGAACCTCATCGCGCGCGTGCACGTACCAATCGTCGCGGAACGGCTGAAACGCCTGGCCAGAGCGGAGGCGCGCTGATGCTCCGCGTCGTCATCACGTACGAGAACGGCGTCGCGAAAATGCCGCTGAGCGACCGGCCGCTGACGATCGGCTCGGCCGCCGGCAACGACCTTGTGATCGCATGCACCAGCGTCTCGCGCCAGCATGCACGCGTGACCCGCCGCGATGACGCGATCATCATCGAAGACCTCGGCGCGAAGAACGGGATACTCCTCGCCGGCCGCCGGGTCGCGCGCGCAAACCTCAGTCCCGGCATCGCGGTGCAACTCGGACGCGCGCTGTTGCGCATCGAGGAAGTATCGAGCTCCGACGAGTCCATGGCACTGGTGATCGAAAGCCGTTCGGCATCCGAGGTCGCGCCGTTCGAAGCGACGGCGTCGCTGTCGTCGGCCGACGCGCCGCGCGCGGCATTGGCGTGGGCGCGGAGAGCCGAGGCGGCGGGTAGAGACGTCGACGAGCAGCAGCGGGCCGAGTTACTGCGACGCGCACGGGAAATCGGACAATGGGATGCTCTCGTCTTTTGCGACGTTATGGACCGCGATCCGGCCGTGCGCGAGCTTCACGGTGCCGTCAAGGTGCCGCTGCCGCTTGGATCCAGCGATCCCGATTGGGTGATCGCGAACGTGCGGAGCGGTTTTCTTGCAGCATATCCGGAGAGCTCCGAATCGTGGCGCCGTGATTTTCTCGAATATGTCGCGTTGAAGATGTTCTCGCACGATGCCGTCGTGCCCGATGCGCGGCGCAGCGAGCGCGACCACGAATTCCCCGAAGGAATGGTGCCCGGCGAATCCGCGGTCATGCGCGCGCTGTACGACCATTTGCGCGCTGCCGCCGCCAGCGACCTTCCGGTTCTGCTGCGCGGGGAGAACGGCACGGGAAAGGAACTGCTCGCCAGGCTTGCACATGCGTGGAGCACGTCTGTATCCGGACCATTCCGCGCGCGCAACTGCGCGGCGATTCCCGCGGAGCTGCTCGAGGCGGAGCTCTTCGGGATCCGAAAGGGCATCGCCACCAACGTCGACGCGCGCAAGGGGCTGTTCGTCGAGGCGGAGGGAGGAACGGTGTTTCTCGACGAGATCGGCGACATGGCGCCGGCGCTGCAGGCGAAACTGCTGCGCGTTCTGCAGGAGCGCGAAGTGCAGCCGGTCGGCGCCGCCACGCCGGTGAAGATCAACGTCCGCATCGTGGCGTCGACGAACCGCGATCTCGAGGCGATGATCGCCGAGGGCTCGTTCCGGAAAGACCTCTACTACCGCCTCCGCGGAATCGAGCTGACGATTCCGCCATTGCGCGAACGCCGCGAAGACGTTCCCGCGCTTGTCCTCGCGTTTGTCGCCCGCGCCTCCGCCCGCCATCAGAAGAAGATCCGCGGCGTCACGGCGAAAGCTCTCTCTCTGTTGATGGCGCACGGCTGGAGTGGCAATGTGCGCGAGCTTCAGCACACGATTGAAGCGGCGGTCGTCCTCGCTCGACGCGGCGCCGCGCTGGAATCGGCGCACTTCGCCCACCTCGCCCCCGTCCGTCCGCCCGAAGGCGGCGCATTGCAGGAACGCGTCAAGAGCACGGAGCGCGACGCGATCGTCGCTGCGCTCGAGCAAGCCGGCGGCAACAAGACCGAGGCCGCCCGCCGTCTCGGCATCACCCGCGCGGGGCTGTATTTGAAGCTGAAGCGCTACGGCATCGAGTGACTGTCAACGCCGCTTGACGCATTCGTAAAGCGGTGTTGACGCATTTGGGTCGCTCCTCTCACGAGCGCGCATGGCATCGCCGTTGCGCTAGAGGCGCGCGAGTAGCGACATTAACCGCGTCCAAACTCTACGGAAAGAGAGCCGGTACATGTTCCCAGTTCGAGCGAATCCGTCTTCCCTATCGCAACACCGCTCTGTCCGTCTTCACGCCGTCGCGATCGCTGTCACAGCCTGCCTATATGCGGCGACAGCCCACGCAGTCCTCCCGCCGACGCCGAGCTCGCCCGGCAGCCTGTCGAGTCCCGGACCGACGTTAACGACGCTCACGCCGCAGCTTGCGTGGAGCGCGGCAAGTGGAGCGAGCGGCTATGGCGTGTACATCCGCGATTTAACAACGAACGTGCTGGTCTATCCGAATTCGTCCGGCACGACGTCGACACCGATTGTCGGGACATCGCTCAATCTGCCGAGCGGCTACCTCGTCAACGGCCACGCCTACCGCTGGTCGGCCACGAGCTTCAGCGGCTCGACCGAGACCGCGCAGAGCACCTCGATCCTCTACTTCCAAACGCCGGCCGCCGCGCCGACGCCACCGACGCCGAACTCTCCCGGCAGCCTGTCGAGTCCCGGACCGACGCTCACCACGCTCACCCCGCAATTCACATGGAGCACAGTATCCGGCGCGACTGGCTACGGTCTTTACATCCACGACGTGACGACGAACGTGCTCGTCTATCCAAACTCCTCGGGGACAACGTCAACGCCGCTGACGGGAACGTCGTTCAACCTGCCGAGCGGCTATATGGTCAACGGCCATGCGTACCGGTGGTCCGCAACGAGCTTCAACGGCTCGGCGGAATCGGCGCAGAGCACTTCAATTCTCTACTTTCAAACGTCGGCCGCCGCGCCAACGCCACCGACGCCGAGCTCTCCCGGCAATTTGTCGAGTCCCGGACCAACACTCACGACACTCACACCGCAGTTCACGTGGAGTGCGGTACCCGGTGCGACTGGCTACGGTCTTTACATCCGTGACGTGACGACGAACGTGCTCGTCTATCCAAACTCCTCGGGGACAACGTCAACGCCGCTGACGGGAACGTCATTCAACCTGCCGAGCGGCTATCTGGTCGACGGCCATGCCTACCGTTGGTCCGCGACAAGCTTCAACGGCTCCGCCGAGTCGGCGCAGAGCACCTCGATTCTCTACTTCCAAACGGCGGTCGCAGCACTAGCGCCACCGACGCCGAGCTCTCCCGGCAACCTGTCGAGCCCCGGGCCGACGCTGACCACGCTCACGCCGCAGTTCACCTGGAGCGCAATCACCGGCGCGACCGGTTATGGCGTCTACATCCGGGACATGACCACGAACGCGCTCGTCTATCCCAATTCCGCGGGCACGACGTCCACGCCACTAACCGGTACGTCGCTCAACCTGCCGAGTGGCTATCTCGTCGACGGCCACGCGTATCGATGGTCCGCAACGAGCTTCAACGGCTCGACAGAATCGGCCCAGAGCACCTCGATTCTCTATTTCCAAACGCCCGCGGTGGCGCTGGCTCCGCCGACACCCGCCGTTCCCGGCAGTCTATCGAGCCCAGGACCGACGCTGACCACGCTCACGCCGCAGTTCACTTGGAGCGCCGTCACTGGCGCCACGGGTTACGGCGTGTACATCCGCGACGTGACGGCGAACGTACTCGTCTATCCCAACTCTTCGGGCACGACGTCGACACCGCTGACCGGAACGTCGTTGAACCTGCCGAGCGGCTATCTCGTCGACGGCCACGCCTATCGCTGGTCCGCGACGACGTTCAACGGGTCGAGTGAGTCCGCGCAGAGCACATCGATCCTGTACTTCCAAACCGCGGTCGCAGCACTCGCGCCGCCGACGCCGAGTTCTCCAGGCAGCCTGTCGAGCCCGGGCCCAACTCTGACCACTCTGACGCCACAGTTCATCTGGAGTGCGGTCACCGGTGCAACCGGTTACGGCGTGTACATCCGCGACGTGACGGCGAATGTGCTCGTCTATCCCAACTCTTCGGGCACGACGTCGACACCGCTGACCGGAACGTCGCTGAACCTGCCGAGCGGCTACCTAGTCGACGGCCACGCCTATCGCTGGTCCGCGACGACGTTCAATGGGTCGAGCGAGTCCGCGCAGAGCACATCGATCCTGTACTTCCAAACCGCGATCGCAGCACTCGCGCCGCCGACGCCCAGCTCCCCCGGCAACGGGTTGAGTCCCGGCCCGACGCTCACGACGCTTACGCCGCAGTTCACCTGGAGCGCCGTCACCGGTGCGACCGGCTACGGCGTATACATTCGCGACCTCACGACGAACGTGCTCGTCTATCCCAATGCTGCTGGTACGACGTCGACACCGCTGACCGGCACGTCACTTAGCTTGTCGAGCGGCTATCTCGTAAACGGTCATAGCTATCGTTGGTCAGCGACGAGCTTCAACGGCTCCACCGAGTCAGCGCAGAGCACCTCGATTCTCTACTTCCAAACGCCCGCGACGGCGTTGGCTCCGCCGACACCCACCGCTCCCGGCAATCTATCGAGCCCCGGACCGACGCTGACCACACTCACACCGCAGTTCACTTGGAGCGCCGTCACTGGCGCTACGGGTTACGGCGTGTACATCCGTGATGTGACAGCGAACATACTCGTCTATCCCAACTCTTCAGGCACGACGTCGACACCGCTGACCGGAACGTCGCTGAACCTGCCGAGCGGCTATCTCGTCGACGGCCACGCCTATCGCTGGTCGGCAACGACGTTCAATGGGTCGAGCGAGTCCGCGCAGAGCACATCGATCCTGTACTTCCAAACCGCGGTCGCAGCACTCGCGCCGCCGACGCCGAGCTCTCCCGGCAACGCGTCGAGCCCCGGCCCGACGCTCACGACGCTGACGCCGCAGTTCACGTGGAGCGCCGTCACCGGTGCGACCGGCTACGGCGTGTACATCCGGGACATCACCACGAACGCGCTCGTCTATCCGAATTCCGCGGGAACGACGTCGACGCCGCTGACCGGTACGTCGCTCAGCCTGCCGAGTGGCTATCTCGTCAACGGCCACGCGTATCGATGGTCGGCAACGAGCTTCAACGGCTCGACGGAATCGGGACAAAGCGCCAATATCCTTTATTTCCAGACTGCAGCCGCGACACTCGCGCCGCCGACGCCCGCTGCCCCCGGGAGCCTGACGAGTCCCGGCCCAACTCTTACCACTCTAACGCCACAGTTCACGTGGAGCGCGGTCTCGGGCGCAACCGGTTATGGCGTCTACATCCGCGATGTAACTACGAACGTGCTCGTCTACCCGAACTCTTCGGGTACGACGTCAGCGCCGTTGACCGGAACGTCGCTGAACCTGCCGAGCGGCTACCTCGTCGACGGGCACGCTTATCGCTGGTCGGCGACGACATTCAATGGGTCGAGCGAGTCCGCGCAGAGCACATCGATCTTGTACTTCCAAACCGCGATCACAGCACTCGCACCGCCGACGCCAAGCACCCCCGGTAACGCGTTGAGTCCCGGCCCGACGCTCACGACGCTCACGCCCCAGTTCACATGGAGCGCAATCACCGGTGCGACCGGCTACGGCGTCTACATCCGAGACATCACCGCGAACGCGCTCGTCTATCCGAATTCCGCGGGCACGACGTCCACGCCACTAACCGGTACGTCGATCAACCTGCCGAGTGGCTATCTCCTCAACGGCCACGCGTATCGATGGTCCGCGACGAGCTTCAACGGCTCGACAGAATCTGGTCAGAGCCCGAGCATTCTCTATTTCCAGACGGCAACCGCGACGCCCACAGCGCCGACACTGACTTCTCCTGGCAGTCCAACGAGTCCCGGACCAACGCTGAATACGCTGACTCCGCAATTCACCTGGATTGCGGTGAGCGGCGCAACCGGCTACGGCGTCTATATCCGCGATCTCACGGCGAATACGCTCGTTTATCCGAACGCCTCCGGCACGACAAGCACTCCGCTGGCCGGAACCTCGTTTAACCTTCCCGCCGGTTACCTCGTCGACGGTCATGCCTATCGCTGGTCAGCGACGACCTTCAGTGGAGCGAGCGAGTCGCCGCAAAATCCCGCTGTCCTCTTCTTCACCGTCCAGACCACCACGACAACGCTGCCGGCGCCGAACCTTTCCTCGCCCGGCAGTCTCACCAGCCCTGGTCCGACGCTGAACACGCTCACGCCGCAGTTCACCTGGAGTGGTGTCCCCGGCGCGACCGGCTATGGCCTCTACATCCGCGATCTCACGACGAATGCGCTCATTTATCCAAACGCGGCTGGTACCACATCGCCGCCCCTGTCTGGAACGTCGCTGAATCTGCCGTCCGGCTATCTCGTCAGCGGCCACGCCTACCGGTGGTCGGTAACCACGTTCAATGGCGCGAGCGAATCGCCGCAAAACCCGAACGTCCTCTTCTTCCTAACGGCGATCGTCGCGCCGCCTGCGCCGCTCGACGCACACGCGGCCGCAAACTCCGCCTCGGCGATCAGCCTGGCCTGGTCGCCAGTCGCCGACGCGGCGTCGTATCGCATTACGAATCTCGTGCTCGGAACGACGCGCGATTCGATCACCGCCGGAGCCGTTTGGGACGGCCTGAACGCGTCGACGGAGTACTGCTTCACCGTTGCCTCCTGCTCGGCCGCCGGCGCGTGCGGGCAGCCGGGGCCGCAGGTCTGCGCGACGACGCTCGACGGCGCTACCGTCACCACGCCGGCAAATCTACAGGCGCAGGCGCTAGGCACCTCGTCGATCTCCCTGTCGTGGCTGTCCTCGACCGGAGCGAGCTTCTACCAGGTCGTAAATGTGACGACGGGCGCGCAGCACGCGAATGTCGTCGACATCCCGCACGTCTGGAGCAGCCTGACCGCGAACACACAGTACTGTTTCACCGTGGCGGCGTGCGCCTCGACGAACGTCTGCTCGCCGCCGACGGCGCAGGCGTGCACGACTACGCTGCACGACGATCCGGTGCAGTTCGCGAAGGACTCGCAGGCGATCGTGCCGCCGAGCGGCATCGCTGGCACGACGACGTTCACCTATCGCGTCACCCTGGCGGCAGCCGCCGCACCGGCGATCACCCTGAACATCGTGACGCCGGCCGGCGGCCTCTATCGCTCAATCGCTATGACGCCGAACGGTGGCGGAAACGGCGCTACGGTCTTCGAAGCGACGTGCTCGCTGCCGACCGAGGGCAACTACTCGTATTACTTCGTGACCGCATCCGGGGCAACGCTGCGCTTCCCGGCGTCTGGCGCGTTCTCGGGCCCGTCCGTCTCGCAAGGGACGCTCGACGCTCCAACCGTGGCCGCCACCGGCGCCTCACCGAGCTCCGTGCTGCTGACGTGGTCGATGGTGACCGGCGTCGACCTCTACCGCATCGAGCGCACCGACCACGTCGGCTCGCCGGTCGACACGAAAGAACTGAGCAATCTCTATGGCGGGCTGGCCGCGAAGACCAATTATTGCTTTACCGTCACGGCGATCGCTGGCAATCGAACGGCCACGAGCAAGCCCGCGTGCGCGACAACGAGAAGCTTCGCTTCAACGCCAACGTTCCTCGGCGGCTCGGTGACGCCGCCGAACGGCGTCGCCGAAGACTCGACCTTCACTGCTACGGTGATGATTGGCAACGTGGACGGCGCCGACATCACGACCGCAGCCGCGCATCTCATCAATCGCAGCAGCGGAAACACGACCGACGTGCCACTGAATCGCAGCAGCGGCACGGTCGTCACCGGGATCCTCTTCTCGAGCGCACCGTTCCATCTCGATGCCGGCCAGTACGACGTCTACTTCTCCGCCGCGACAGCCGCCGGCACCGCCGGAAAGTCGGAGACCGGGCACGGTCCCTCGGTGGTCGCATCGCGGCCTGCGAAACCAGCCGGTCTGACGGTGCGTCCCGCCGGCGATGTCGAGGTGATCGCCGCGTGGAGTCAGGTGACGGGTGCGTCGACATATACGGTCCGCAACGAGACTACGAACGAGACGAAGAGCGGCCTCACCGCGCTCACATATGCATGGAAGGGGCTGAGCGCCGAGAAGAAGTATTGCCTCAGCATCGTGGCGTGTGACGCCGCGGGCAACTGCTCGCAGCCGAGCGACAATGCCTGCGCGACGACGTACAAGTCGGCGATCTCGAACACCGCGGATTCCGACGGCGACGGCTTGCTCGACATCTGGGAGACGCGCGGCGTCACTGTCAACGGCGTCTTCGTTCCGCTGCACGAGATGGGCGCCGATCCGAGCAAGCCAGATGTCTTCGTACAGGTCGATTACATGGTCGGGAAGGATGGGCACACCCACAAGCCGTTCGCCGAGGCGATCGCCGGCGTCGTGCAAACGTTCGCGCAGCACGGCATCACGCTGCATGTCGACTGGGGCGGCGAAGCCATCATGATTCCGAGCAGCGATGCCTCGCAGGGCGTTCCGTGGGGTAACTACTCGCGAAGCCGTGCAATACCGGAGGTCGAGAACCTCAAAGTACCAGCTGTCGGGTGCAACACTCGCACCGTCAGCCCGACAGGCGCATGGGGAGACGTTGAGCCGATCAAGAACGGCAAGGACGCGCAGGGCAATGCCTACTTCCCCGCCGAGCGCCGCCCGTTGTTTCACTTTGCGCTGATCGCGCACACGTATAACGACTGCGGCAGCTCGGGCGTCTCCCGCAACATACCAGCCAGCGATTTTATAGTGACACTCGCCGCCCTCTCGACCAAGCCACCAGTGGGCACGGTTGGCGAGCTACAGGGCACTTTCATGCACGAGCTTGGGCACAACCTCGGGCTACAGCACGGCGGCTTGGACTGCATCAATTACAAGCCCAACTACATGAGCATCATGAACTACTCGTATCAACTAGGCGGTATCTTCGGTAGCGGCGGGATTCGGGGAATCTATGACTACTCGGAGTCGGTGCTCCCGACGCTGAACGAAGCCGCACTCCAGGAGTCGACTGGCGTCCCCGGCGCTTCGGGAATCATTTACAACTGCGCCGGCAAGCTCATGCCTGTCATCGCGCCATCGCAGGTCGATTGGAACTGCGACGGCAACATCACCGCCGATAAGCCAGTGAGCGCAAACATCAACGGTGACGAATACCCGGATCAGGTGCTCTACAGCGCCGCTGACTGGCCGCTCATCCGGTATAAGGGCGGGTTGATCGTCGGCAGCCTTAGCACCGTCGTCGCGCGCGATACGCCGCCCGACGTGCTGCTGGAGAAGGAACTCAGCTCCGACGAGGCACTGAGCAACCCGGCTCCGGTGCGCGTCGTGGTCAGCGCCGCGACGCCGGTCGCCACCGTCGCTCCATCGGGATCCGTGCCGCTCGCCTTCATCGTCCAGAATCTCGGCACCGTCGACGATTCGTATTCGATTGTGGCGCAAGGGAACGGACTGGAGCTGAAAGGCCTTCCCGACGCCATCCTCCTGCGCGTCGGAGAACGCGTTCAGCTCGACGTCACCGCGCGCGTGCCGAACGGCACGGTCGGCACGCAATACGAGGCCGTCGTAAGCGCCGTCAGCAATACAAATCCGCTCGTCCGCGATAGCGGGCGCGCAACGATCACGATCCTTGCGCGGCGTCACGCCGCGCCGCCGCCCGTCGCGGGCCCGGCCACCTGCGACCACCTGACAGTGGAGGCCGCGCCACTCAACGGCGGTTCGGTCACGGTTCAGACGCCGCAGAACTGCGCCGGAGGCTTCCTTTCGGGGACGAAGATCGTCGTCGTCGCCACGGCGCTGCCGGGCTACGTATTCGCTGGTTGGTCGGCCGGCGGCGGCGACCTCTCCGAAGTCACGCCGGGAACAGCAATCGTGATGACGCACGGCGACACGTCCATCACCGCACACTTCTCACCCGCCTCGCCGTCGTCGCTGCAGATCGGCGACTTTTACGGCAACGGGCCGATCTCCGTCCCGAGCGGATCCGTCGGCAACCGCTACGTCCTGGTCGTCACCGGCGTCGGCGGCGACCGCGCTACATACAAATGGGAGCTGCGCCGCGGGAGTCTCCCGCCGGGCGTGACGCTGCAGACCATTCCCGGCTGCCCGCTTCCCTGTTTTCAGCAGATGATCGAAGGGACTCCGACCGCGTCCGGGACTTACACGGCAACGGTCGGCCTGAGCGACGCCACCGGAAACTCGACGGAGGTAACGCTTACGATTCCGATCCGGTAGAGCCGGCGGCGCACTACGCCGCCGGCTTCCGGCCCACACTGCGACTGTCCGTTGGGGCATTTGACGGTCATGCCCGTGACGCTGATTGTCACGTCGTCACTGCCGCTGCAGGTGGTTAACGCCTCAATCCTTCCACGCTGGCAGATGATCAGTACCTCGCGGAGCGGAAGAGGCCGGCGGCGTAAACAAAAAAGGGACGGGCCGAAGCCCGTCCCTTTCCACTGCCACTGCGGAAAAACTAGAACTCGATGCGCGCGCCCACCTCGAAGCGGC
>Ga0207700_10002351_pt1 | contig 10857 bp, 8 predicted proteins | sample LARL82metaG_FD_184348 | JGI IMG/M metagenome (GOLD analysis project Ga0207700, IMG submission 184348) | Corn, switchgrass and miscanthus rhizosphere microbial communities from Kellogg Biological Station, Michigan, USA - LAR L8-2 metaG... | ecosystem: Host-associated > Plants > Roots >...
GACGGACTCGGCGTAGGGCACCTTCGGATCCGGTCGGTGCAGCTGGTAAAGCGGAATCTGGTCGAGCTTCAGCCTGCGCAGGCTGCCCTCGCACGCCTCGCGCAGATGCTCGGGCCGTCCGTCTGGCTGCCAGCGCCCGGGGCCGGGGCGCACCTGGCCACCCTTGGTGGCGATCACCAGATCGCCGGGGTAGGGGTACAACGTGTCAGCGATCAACGTCTCACTAACGTCCGGCCCGTAGGAGTCGGCCGTGTCGATGAAATTGACGCCAAGCTCGACCGCCCGCCGCAGCGCCGCCTGTGCCTGCTCCCGGTTTGGCGGCGGCCCCCAGATGCCCTGCCCGGTAATCCGCATCGCGCCGAAGCCCATGCGGTTCACCGTAAGGTCCCCACCGACGTCGATCGTTCCTGCCGCGGACGCGTCCGGCTGCCCTGCCATAGTGGCTCCTCTCTCACGATCCATTCAGCCTCCCGCACCAGCCCGAGCCCGGCAACTGCCCTGGTTGGGCCGCGCGGCACCAACGTCGTGCGCGGCGGTCAGGGCGTGCTGGCTCTGCGCGCGAGGACCAGCCGGTACTGCGGGCTGCCGTCTGCGCGCCGGCCCAGGGCCGTCAGGGGGGCTGTGGTCACGGTGAACCGGGATGCGGTCAGGTCGTTGCTGACCGCGTGCAGGGAGCAGGTTCGGTAGTACATGACGAACGGGGGGCGCCACAGCGCATTGCGGGCCCGCATGGCCAGGTCGAACCCGAGCAGTGCCCAGTACCAGCGTGAGGTGATGGGCTGCGGCGCACCGATCGGGAAGGCGAAAACCCCGCCAGGCCGCAGCGCGCGGTACACGCCGGCGAACAGCGCGGGCCGTTCGGCGGGCAGGAAGTGCCCGAGCGCCCCGAAACTGACCGCCAGGTCGAAGGCCCCGGCAAACGGCAGGGCCCGGGCGTCAGCCCGTACCCACGTGGCGTCCGGGTGCGCACTGCATGCCCGCGCGAGCATGCCAGCACTGAAGTCAGCGCCCGTGACCGGTCCCTGGCACAGGGATGTGAGGACCTGCATGCCCGCGCCGGTGCCGCAGCACACGTCCAATCCCCGGCCGAACGGGCCGAGCGGGCGCAACGCACCGGCGGTCGCGTCAAGCACGCCATCGGGGGTGCGGAAAGGCGTGTGATCGAACTTCGGGGCAAGCAGGTCGTAGCCGCCCTCGACCGAGGACAGCGCCTGCCTGGCCAGTTCACCCCAAGACGGGCCTTCAGGCGAGAACATCGGCCAAGGGTAGCTCCCCGAGGCCAAGGGTTCAGACAAGGGTGAGCCCGGGGTAAGGCCAGGGATCGTCACGGGCGCGACACCCGGCCCGATCTGTGATCGTGTGGGCAGTGCCAGCCGTGCCGCTGGGGCGGAAGGAGTTGCCCTGCATCGCGTGCCGAGGCCAATCGGCCCATCTCTTCCGTCGCCATGTCAGCTCATCAGGGAAAGGAGCAGATCCGATGTCCAGCGAAGCTGAAGTCCGCCCCTTCGGTGTCAGTTTTCCGGACGAGGAGGTCGCCGATTTGCGCAGGCGCGTCAGCGCGACCAGGTGGCCGGAGCGTGAGACGGTCGCCGACGACTCGCAGGGCGCGCGCCTGGCGATGATGCAGGAACTCGCGCGCTACTGGGGCAGCGACTATGACTGGCGCAAATGCGAGGCGAATCTGAACGCCCTGCAGCAATTCATGACCGAGATCGACGGGCTGGACATCCACTTCGTGCACGTCCGCTCCCCGCACGCCGGCGCGCTGCCGCTGATCGTCACGCACGGGTGGCCCGGCTCGATCATCGAGCAGATGAAGATCATCGAGCCGCTCACCAATCCCACGGCGCACGGCGCGAGCGCGGAAGACGCGTTCGATCTGGTGATTCCCTCGCTGCCGGGGCACGGGTTCTCCGCCAAGCCGGCCCGCACCGGGTGGGATCCGGCCCGCATCGCACGGGCCTGGGTGGTGCTGATGAAGCGCCTCGGGTACACCCGGTTCGTGGCGCAAGGCGGCGACTGGGGCGCGGCCGTCACCCAGACGATGGGCATCCAGGCGGCGCCGGAGCTGGCCGGCATTCACTCCAACATGCCGGGCACCGCCACGGCCGCCATCAACAAGGCGGTCCAGCGCGGCGATCCGCCGCCGCCGGATCTGTCCGCCGAGGAACTGCGCGCCTACGAGCAGCTGAGCACCTTCTACGCCAAGCACGTGGCCTACGCGCAGATCATGAGCACGCGCCCGCAAACGCTGTACGGGCTCGCCGACTCCCCCGCCGACCTGGCGGCGTTCATGCTCGACCACGGCGACGGCAGCGGCCAGCCCGGGCTCGTGGAACGGGTCCTGGCCGGAACCCTGGACAGCCCCCTGACCCGCGACGACCTCCTCGACAACATCACGCTGTACTGGCTGACCAACACCGGGATATCCGCGGCCCGCCTCTACTGGGAGAACAAGGCGGACTTCTTCGACGCCAAGCCCATCACGATCCCGTTTGCCATCAGCGTCTTTCCCGACGAGCTCTACCAGGCCCCGCGCAGCTGGGCCGAGCGCGCCTACCCCGGCAACCTCATCCACTACAACAAGCTCAGCAAAGGCGGCCACTTCGCCGCCTGGGAACAACCGGACCTGTTCGCCGCAGAGATGCGCGCCGCGTTCAAGTCGCTGCGCTAAGGGGCATTGTCATGACCGCACACTGGCGGGCGCCGGCCGGGCTGCACGTGGCCTCGGCCCGGCTGCCCGATGAGGGTGAGCTGCCTTCCCTGGACGGCGCGAGCGGGTGGCTCAACTCGCCGCCGCTGACGTCAGCGGGCCTGCGCGGGACGGTCGTCCTAGCCGGCTTCTGGACCTACACCTGTATCAACTGGCTACGCCAGCTTCCCTACCTCCGCGCCTGGGCCGGGAAATACTCCGGCTACGGGCTGGTGGTGATCGGCGTGCATACGCCCGAGTTCTCGTTCGAGCACAACGCCGGCAATGTCCGCCGGGCCGTTCAGGACATGGGGATCACTTACCCGGTCGCGACCGACAACGACTATGCGGTGTGGCGTGCCTTCGCCAACCACTACTGGCCCGCCCTGTACTTCGCCGATGCGCGGGGCCGCATCCGGCATCACCACTTCGGCGAAGGCGAATACGGCCAGTCGGAAATGGTCATACAGCAGCTGCTGGCCGAAGCCGGGGCCAGCGGCGCAGGGACCGAACCGGTCTCGGTCGAGGCTCGCGGCCTGGAGGCCCCGGCCGACTGGGCCACCTTGAGATCACCGGAGAATTACACCGGCTATCAGCGCACCGAGAACTTCGCATCCCCCGGCGGCACCGTGCCCGGCATGCCGCACCACTACACCCTCCCCACGCGGCTGGGGCTCAACCAGTGGGCCCTGTCGGGGGACTGGACCATGGCCGAAGAGGCCACCACGCTGAACGCGGCGAACGGGCGCATCGCCTGCCGCTTCCACGCCCGTGACCTCAACCTCGTCATGGGGCCGGCAGCACCAGAAACCCCCGTGCGATGCCGCGTCCTCCTCGACGGGCAGCCACCCGGCGAGGCACACGGAAGCGACGTCGACCGCGACGGCAACGGCACGCTCACGTGGCAGCGGGTGTACCAGCTCATCCGCCAGCCCGGCCCCGTCACCGACCGCACCTTCGAGATCACCTTTCCCGACCCTGGGGCTCAGGCCTACTGCTTCACCTTCGGCTAGATCAGGAGCACCTCCCATGGACACGAGCAAGGCGCGCGCGGCTGGCGCACCTTTCGGCCCGGTGCGGCAGATCGAGGCCGGCGTGCTGAACACCGGTTACGTCGAGGCCGGCCCCGCCGACGGCCCCGCAGTCATGCTGGTGCACGGCTGGCCCTACGACATCCACAGCTTTGCCGAGGTCACCCCGCTGCTGGCGGCGGCCGGGTACCGGGTCATCGTCCCGTTCGTCCGCGGCTACGGCACTACGCGGTTCCGCTCCGACGACACGCCCCGCAACGGCCAGCAGGCGGCCCTGGCGGTGGATGTCATCGCGCTGATGGACGCGCTCGGCATCGGGACGGCCGTCCTGGCCGGCTTCGACTGGGGGGCGCGGTCGGCCGACGTCATCGCGGCGCTGTGGCCGGACCGGTGCAAGGCCCTGGTCTCCGTGAGCGGGTACCTGATCGGCAGCCAGGCCGCCAGCGAGGCACCACTGCCGCCACAGGCCGAGTACACCTGGTGGTACCAGTACTACTTCGCCACCGAGCGCGGCCGGGCCGGCTACGACAGATACCGGCGCGAGTTCAGCAGGCTCATCTGGCGGCTCGCCTCGCCGCAGTGGGCCTTCGATGACGCCACCTTCGCGCGCAGCGCGGCAGCGTTCGACAACCCCGATCACGTCGCGATCGTGATCCACAACTACCGCTGGCGGCTGGGCCTGGCGGAGGGCGAGCCGCGCCATGACGACGTGGAGCGGCGGCTCGCCACCGCCCCGGCCATCGCCGTGCCTACCATCACCCTCGAGGGCGACGCCAACGGCGCACCACACCCGGAACCCACCGCCTACGCCGGCAAGTTCTCCGGCAAGTACGAGCACCGGACCATCTCCGGTGGCGTCGGGCACAACCTGCCCCAAGAAGCCCCCCAGGCCTTCGCCCGGGCCGTCATCGACGCCGGCAATCTCTGACTACTGCACATCAGCCGACCGACACCGCAGGAGGCTCCCCCGTGAACATGACAGACCAGTCCTCGCACACCGGCGCCCGGCCGGCGATCGTGCTCGTGCACGGCGCCTTCGCCGACGCGCCCAGTTGGACCGGCGTGATCGAGCGGCTGCAGCAGCAGGGCTACACCGTGATCGCCCCGGCCAACCCGCTGCGCGGCGTGATGTTCGACTCCGCCTACACCGCCAGCCTGCTCGGCCAGATCGACGGCCCGGTGCTGCTGGCCGGGCACTCCTACGGCGGCGCGGACATCACCGAGGTTGAGGGCTCGCACGTGATCATGATCTCCCAGCCGCAAGCGGTCACCGACGTCATCGTGACGGCGGCACGCGCGGTCGCAGGCACACACCGGTAGCCGACATGCGCACGGCACCAAGATCGGCGTTCGTGGCGAGCTGATCATGGACGGGAAGGTGGCTGTCATCACCGGCGCCGCCCGGGGCGTCGGCGCCGGCCTGGTCTCCGCTTACCGGGGGCGGGGGTGGGCGGTGGTCGCCACCGCCCACTTGATCAAGCCATCGCTGGACCCGGGTGTGCTCACCGTCGCCGGGGACCTCGCCGAGCCTGCCACCGCCGGCCGGATCACCGGCGCGGCGCTGGACCGGTTCGGCCGCATCGACACCCTCATCAACAACGCGGGGGTGGTCATCTCCAAGCCGTTCACCGACTACACGGCCGCCGACTATGCCGCCGCCGTCGGGGCCAACCTCACCGGGTTCTTCTGGCTGACCCAGCATGCGATCGCCGAGATGGCGAGCCGCTACGGTGGCCACGTGGTCAACGTCTCGGCCGCCCTGGCCGAGGTTGCGGACTTTGGCGTGCCCCCGGTGCTGGCCGCGCTGACCAAGGGCGGCCTGGCCGCGGCGACCAGGTCACTGGCCATCGAGTACGCCGCCTACGGCATCCGGGTCAACGCGGTCTCCCCGGGCGTCATTCACACCTCGGCCGACCCTCCGGACAGCTACGAGCATCTCGGCGGTCGGCCGCCTCCGCTCGGCCGGGCCGGCCAGGTCAGCGATGTCGTCGACGGCGTCTTGTTCCTGGAGTCCTCGCCCTACATCACCGGCGAGATCCTGCATATCGACGGCGGCCAGATCGCCCGCCAGTGAGGCCCCGGCTACGCCGGCAGATCCGCCCGCCCGGCTTGCGTGAGCGCGGCGCGAAGCTGCCGGCGGGAGCCGATGCCGAGCTTGATGAACACCTTGCGCAGGTGCCATTCAACCGTGCGCGTGCTGATGAAAAGCTGCGCGCCGATCTCCGGGTTCGACAGGCCGTCACGAGCGAGCCGGGCGATCTGCTCCTCCTGCGGGGTGAGCTCATCGCGTGTCCCGGCGCTGCCCTGGCGCACGGTTTCGCCCGCTGCCATGAGCTCACGGCGGGCCCGCTCGGCGAACGCTTCCATCCCGATCGTGGTGAACAGGTCGAGGGCCGTACGTAGCTGCTCCCGCGCGTTGACGCGCCGGCCTTCACGGCGCAGCCACTCGCCGTAGACCAGGTGCGCGCGGGCAAGTTCCGGCCGCAGCCGGGTGCGCCCCAGACGATCGATCGCTTCTTGATGAAGGTTGTCGGCGGCAGCCCCGTCGCTCAGCAATGCCCGGGAGCGCGCCTCGATGCCGAGCGCGACGTCGGTGCCACAGGGCTGCGACGTCGCGGCCAGCCGCTCGAGCGCCTCATGGGCGAGCCTGGTGTCTCCTGCGCGCACGGCCGCCTCGACCAGTTCGGGCAGCGCCCGCGCGGACACGAAGTACTCGAAAGGGTTCGACGCGGCCTGCTGGGCCGACCGGGCCGCCTCCTCATAACGCGCCAAGCCGTTGTACAAGATCGCGGCGGCCCAGTGCGCGTAAACCGCCACGCCTGGCCCGCCGGTCGCGGCCTGCTCGATCGCCGCCGAGGCCTCGGCTTCCCTTCCTTGCAGTGCGAGAAGCTTCAGCAGGGCGTTGGGCGGGCACCAGCTTCCGGTTGCCGCCGCGACGTTGTCGGCCTCCGCGGCCAGCGCCGCGGCACCCGCGAAGTCACCTCTCCACGAGCGTGCCATGCCCAGCCCGCAGAGGTGGATCGGCAGCTCCGCAAGCGCGCCCGCGTCGCGGACAAGCCGGACCTGCCTCGTGCAGATCGCGTGCCACGCCTCGTCGGCCCACACGGTCATGCTCGCGGATTGCGCCATCCAGCCCCAGCGCAGGACGTCGTGTACGGGCATGTCGGCGAGCGCTGCCGCCGCTCGCTGCAACGTCGCAGTGGCGGCGGCGGGGCCGTCGGTGGTCAGCAGGGTGAGGCCGTCGAGCAGCAGGTCGAGCGGACGCGGGGCACCAGCCCGCGGCGGAAGGGCCCGAACGGCGCGGCATATCTCCTGAACGACCTCCCCACCGTCCGCGAGATGCCCGGCGAGGACCCCCGCGCCCCATGCGACCAGGTACGTCTCGCGCGCGAGCTCCAGGTCGAAGGGCTCGAGCCGCCTCGCTGCCTTCAGCAGCAACGGGGGAGCATCGCTGGCAAGGCCCCAGGCGAAGGCGACGTGGCCGCGCACCAAGTCCGCCCGGGCGCGCTGGAACTCATCGAGCGCGCTAGCCTCCGCGGTGGCCACGAGTCCGAGAGCCCCCTCGAACGCGCCGGCCTGCACGCTGACCTGGGCCGCAGCCAGCGCACGCTCGGCGTGACGGGCCGGATCGGCGGTCAGCGCCACCGAACGCTCCAAGAACGCCGCGGCCGCGGCCAGGCCGCCGCGGGCCTGCGCCCGCCCGGCCGAGCGCTCGAGTTCCGCTGCGACGTCCTCATCCGGCCCGGCTGCGGCCTGCGCCCAGTGCCAAGCCCGGCGGTCCGGATCGGCCTGCGGGTCGGTCACCTCGGCCAGCGCCGCGTGCATCCGCCTGCGGTCGGCGACCGGCGCCGACCGGTAGGCCGCCGAGCGGGCCAGTGGGTGCCGGAACCGCACCTGGGCGCCGAACTCGGCCAGCCCCGCCTCTACCGCCGGCGCCGCCAGGGCGACCGGGATGCCCAGCCGCCCGGCCGCCCGCCACACCAGCGACCGGTTTCCGGACGGATCGGTCGCCGCGAGCTGCAGCAGCCGCTGGGTCCCGGCCGGCAAAGCCTCGAGCTGGCGGGCGAAGCTGCCCTCGATCCGGCCGGTCAGCGGCACCGCGCCGGGCAGGCCGAACCCGCCCGCCAGCTGCGTCGGCGTCAGCCCGCGCGGCAGCTCAAGCAGCGCCAGCGGATTACCCCGGGTCTCGGCCACGATCAGGTCGGTGACCCGCTCATCCAGCGGCCCGGACAGCGCCGATTCCAGCAGCGCCCGCGCATCGCTATCGCCCAGCCCGATGACTTCGAGTTCGGGTAGCCCGGCCAGCTCCGCGCTCGGATCACGGGCTGCGAACACCAGCCCCACCGGGTCAGCCGCCAGGCGCCGCGCCGCGAACCCCAGCGCCTGAGCCGAGGCCCGGTCCAGCCACTGCGCGTCGTCGACCAGGCAGATCAGCGGACGGTCCGCGGCCACCTCCGAGAGCAAGCTCAGCACCGCCAGAGCGACAAAGAACAGGTCCGGCGGCGGCCCGGCGGCGACACCGAACGCGATCTGCAACGCATCACGCTGCGGCGCGGAGATCTTGCCGACGTGGTCCAGCATCGGCCCGCAGAGCTGATGCAGCCCCGCGAACGCCAGCTCCATTTCCGACTGCACACCCATCGCACGCGCCACCCGGCACCCCGAACCCGACGCCTGCCCGGCCAGGTGGTCCAGCAGCACGGACTTGCCTACTCCCGGATCCCCCCGCACGACCAGGACTCCGCTCTCGCCAGCCTGGACCGCCCCAACCAGCCGGTCGAGCGCTCTACGTTCGCTCAGCCGGTCTGTCAAGACGGGCGGATGCTCCCGAGGGTGGGCCATTCTCCGCTACGCCGCCTCCGTTGCTTCCGCCGCGGGGACGCTTGCTCGCGGAGCAGGGGGGTGCTTGCACCGGGTTCCCCCGTAGCGGTGCTGCCCGCGCACGTTCACACGGCCTCCCCGTAGGCCAGGCAGTTGGGCCGGCAATGGCCGGGTAATAGGAGGTTAAATCATGGCAGCGCGTATGGCGATGGCCCGTTCCGTCACACAGCCCTCACGCATCTCCGGAACCACCAGCCGCGGTCAAGGCCGCTGTCCTCCCGTCGAGCCGGCCGGGTAACGCGGATTCCGCCTTTCGGCACCGTGTCGACGCCGGGACTACGGGACCAGGCAGCGGAACTCCCTGGTCGGCCGGCCAGGGTGCCGACCAGTGACTGTCAAGGGCGCGCTCGCCGTGCCAGGAGGCGACCGTGAAAGGACGCCTTGCCCCTGGACCGAAGGAGCCGAAATGACCGTGCAACCTGCTCACTGGCGGTACGCCGGACTGGCCGCCGCCTGCTGCGCGACGTTGGCCGCGCTCACCCTCGCGGCCCCCGGCGCCTCGGGCGCCCAAGCCGCCACCGCGGCCGCGGCCTGGGGCTCCGGCACTACCCCGATCGTGATTACCAGCGACGGCGCGGTCCGCGGCACGACCGCGGGCGCCGTCGATGAGTTTCTTGGCGTTCCGTACGCGGCTCCCCCCACCGGCCACCTGCGGTGGCGCCCGCCGCAGCCGCCGGCCAGGTGGCGCGGCGTCCGGGACGCCACCCGGTTCGGCCCGTCCTGCCCGCAGCCGCCGAGCCCGTTCGCGCCTCCCGGCCGGTTCAGCGAGAACTGCTTGTACCTCAACGTGTACGCGCCCACGGCGCACGACGGTGACGGTGACCATCGGCTCCTGCACGGCGGTGACCGGGACGGCCGGCCGGTGCTGGTGTGGATCCACGGCGGCGGCCTGACACAGGACGCCAGCCGTAACTACGACCCTGCCAAACTGGCGGCGGACGGCGTGGTGGCCGTGACCATCAACTACCGGCTCGGCGCGCTGGGGTTCCTCGCGCACCCGGCGCTGGCGGCCCGGCCCGGTGGCCCGGCCGGCAACTACGGGCTGATGGACCAGCAGGCCGCGCTGCGCTGGGTGCAGGACAATATCCGCCGCTTCGGCGGCGACCCGGAGAACGTCACCATCGCCGGCGAGTCCGCCGGCGGACTGTCCGTGCTCGCCCACATGGTCTCCTCCGGTTCCCGCGGGCTGTTCGACAAGGCGATCATTCAAAGCGGCACGTTCGCGCTCAACCAGCGGCCCCTGGCCACCGCCGAGGCCGCGGGCGAGGCGTTCGCGGCCCAGGCGGGCTGCCCGGACCAGACCGCGGCCTGCCTGCGCAGCCTGCCGGTCTCGGACCTGGTGGACCCCAACTTCATCGAGATCCCCGGCGTGGTCGACGGCGCGGTCCTCACCGAGCCGATCGGGACGGCGCTGGCCGCCGGGCGGTTCGCCCGCGTGCCGGTACTCAACGGCACCAACCACGACGAAGAGGCGATCTTCGTCAGCATCGGCCTGACCGTCAGCCAGGGCACCGACGTGCCGATACCCGGGTTCCCGGTGACCCTCGGCAACTACCAGGAAGACATCGCCGCGGCGCTGGGCGTGACAGCCGCGCGGGCCGCCGCGATCGCGGCCGAGTACCCGCCCGGCGCCTCGCCGGACAGGGCGCTCAGCGCCCTGGTCGGGGACGCGAGCTTCGCCTGCCCGGCGCTGCAGGTGGACTCGGTGACCGCCCGGCGGGCACCGACATTCGGCTACGAGTTCAACGACGACAACGCTCCCCAGGTCTTCGTGCCGCCGAACGTGGTGCCGCAAGTGGCGACGCACGCGTCCGAGCTGCAGTATCTGTTCGACCTGCCGAACGCACCGGTTCCCACGCCGCTGAGCACCGGCCAGCAGGCGCTCGCGGCCAGCATGCGAGCGGCCTGGGCGCACTTCGCCGCCACCGGCACCCCCGCGACCGCGGCCGTGCCGTGGCCGGCATTCGGCGGCAGCGCGCGGATGCTGTCGCTTGTGCCGCCGCAGCCACAGGTTGAGACGGACTTCGCCGCCCGGCACCACTGCGCGTTCTGGGCCGCCGGGTAACGCACGCCCCGTCGCCCACCCCTCCCGGCGGCCGCGCCGACGCGGCCGCCGGGAAGGAGTTTCCCGTGAGCATCTCTGAACGCGTCGCTCAAGCCCGGACCCGGACGATCGCATGACCTCACTGGGCTCCGGGACTGCGCAGACCAGTGAAACCCCAGGGTGCTCCCTGGGGCGGCCCGGCGATGGCG
>Ga0207700_10002353_pt1 | contig 10851 bp, 9 predicted proteins | sample LARL82metaG_FD_184348 | JGI IMG/M metagenome (GOLD analysis project Ga0207700, IMG submission 184348) | Corn, switchgrass and miscanthus rhizosphere microbial communities from Kellogg Biological Station, Michigan, USA - LAR L8-2 metaG... | ecosystem: Host-associated > Plants > Roots >...
GGCCCGGTCCCTGAGCCAGGTCGCGAACGCGGCGGCCTCGTCCAGGTAGCCCAGGCCGAGCAGGGCAAAGACGGAAAAGGAGCCGTCGCGTACCCAGGTATACCGGTAGTCCCAGTTGCGCTCCCCGCCCACCTGCTCGGGCAGGCCAGCCGTGGGCGCCGCGACGATCCCGCCGCTCGGGGCGTAGGTCATCAGCTTGAGCGTCATCGCCGACCGCGTCACCATCTCCCGCCACCGGCCGGTGTAGGCCGACCGGCCCAGCCAGCCGCGCCAGAACTGCGCGGTCTCCGCGGCAAGCCGGTCCGCCTCCTCCGGCGTCACCCAGTGGGGCGGCTCGCCCGTCGATTCGATTACCACGCCGCCGGTCTGGCCCTCGCGCAACGTCCGGGTCCAGCGCAGCCCGTCGACGTGCCGCTCCAGGCTGACCCCGACGTCGCTCGCGGAGGTCCCGGGCTGGCCGATCGGGTGCACGGCGAGCTGCGTGTCGCGGGAGGAGAACAGTGCCCCGCTGTCGGTCAGATCCAGCGTGTGCGGATCGCGGCCGTAGCCGAACCGCGGCTGCAGGTCCATCGCGAACCGCATGGTGCCGCGTACCACCTTGAGCTGGCGCACCAGCCGGTGCCGGCCGGTCGCCGCGCCGTGGGTGACCGGCATGAAGTCGTGGACCTCCCCGACACCGTCCGGGGTCATGAACCGGGTGATCAATATCGCGGTGTCCGGGAGGTAAAGCTGCTTGCTGACATAGTCGTCCCGGTCCGGTGCCATACGGAAATGGCCGCCGCGGTCGGCGTCCAGCAGGGACGCGAAGATGCTGGGCGAGTCGAACCGGGGACAGCAGAACCAGTCGACCGTGCCGTCCCCGCTGACGAGCGCTGCCGTCTGCAGATCGCCGATCAGCCCGTGGTTGCTGATGCTGGGATAGCGGTCCATGCCTTCTCCCGTCCAATGCCCGCTTCGGTCACGGCCTCTACTGTTCGCGGCTGTGGGCCAGCGGCAATACCGTGTACAACACCGCGTCCAACGGGTACGCGCTCAAGATCATGACCGTCGTCGCCGTGGTCCTGCTGCCGTTCGTGGTCGCCTACCAGGCCTGGTCCTACTACGTGTTCCGGCGGCGCATCAGCGCCCGGGAGTTCGCGCCGGGCTCATCCGTCGCAGGTGAGGCGGCTGACTCCCGGCTGGCGACATCGATCACCAGGTTCAGGGACCGGCAGGGGTGGCCTCGCCGGGGACGCCAGATCCGGCGCTGCAGCCGCAGGGCGAACGCGCCCACGACGATGAGCAGCCCCACGTTCAGTAGCAGTTGCCAGGTGGAGCCCAGCGCGCGTGACCAGGACTCATAAGCAAGCGACAGGCCGAGCGCCGCGGCCGCGGGAATGGTCGTGACCGAGATGAACACGCCGATCAGGGCATTTGCCCTGGACTCGGTCAGAGATCGAACTGCACCGCGTCACCATCCGGCCGGCGGGCCGTTCCCTTCAGCACCACGAGGTTCAGCACACCGGCGTGCGCGGTCAGGGTTTCCACCAGGCGGCCGGTCACCTCGGGCGGGCTGGCGATCCGGACATGCAGCACCTGGAAATGGTCGGCCGGCGACGATCGCCGGGCATCACCCACCCGGGGTTAGGGGGGACGGTGCGCCGCGCCGCCGGGGCGGCGCGCACAAGTCAGGTCTCGTCCTGCAGGCGGCGTACCTCGAGGACCTGGACGCCGAAGGTCTCCAGCCTGGCCAGGAGCCCGTGCAGCGCCGCCTGATCCTGGAGCGGGCCATGCACCACCGTCTCGACCTGGTGCACAGAGGCGCTAAGCCGGTCGAAGTCGAGCAGGGCTTCGGCAGGGAGGACTCCGGCTATGCGGATCTCGTAATACACGGACGGCACCGCAGGCCCCCAAGGTTCGCGGGAAATCGCCACAGTCATCCCACCCTGCTCCCGCAGGGCAGTTGGCACCCCACTCGGTACGGGTGATACGGCGCGCCCCCCGGGAGCCGGGTTGGCTCACCCTGGTGAGATCGCCGGAGGGTGATGACGGGTCACCCGGGTGCATGCGAGAACGGTTACCAGGCGGGCTAGCCCGCTAGGCGAGCGGAGTCGGCCGGCGACTGCCCGCTCGCCGAGGTGGCGAGGCGGTGGCGATGGTGACCAATGTGACCATTCCCGAGACCGCCGGCTCCGGGCGGCAGACAGCGGGGGCTGGCGATCCACTCCTGGCGTCCAAGGTCACGGTGCCTGGCGTGCCCGAATGGCTGATACCGCGGCCGCGGATCCAGGCGCTCATCGCCCAGGGTGCAGGCGGCCCCGTGACCGCGCTGACCGGGCCTCCGGGGGCGGGCAAGACGATGGCCCTCGCCCTGTGGGCCGCGGGCGGCGGCGCCGCGTGGGTCACCATCGACGACCACGACAACCAGCCGAGAGTGTTCTGGTCTTACGTTCTGGAGGCACTGCGCCGGGCCGGTGTGCACTTTCCCAGGACAATGTCCGCGGCGGTGCGCAGGTATCCGGTGGACCATGAGTTCCTGCTCCGGTTCGCCTCGCTGATGGCGGCCCAGGATCCTCCGGTCACCCTGGTCCTCGACGATGTCCACCTGCTGACCAGCGTCAAGGTGCTCGAGGGGCTCGCCTACGTGCTGAAGCACGCCACCCCGGGCCTGCGGCTCGTGGTCGCCTCGCGGATGGATCCGCTGCTGCCACTGCACCGGTACCGGCTCACCGGGGAACTCACCGAGATCCGGGCGAGCGACCTCGCCTTCACGACCCCGGAAGCCTGTCTGCTCATGGCGCAGCACGGCATCGGGCTGTCGGAGGAGTCGCTGGACCGGCTCACCAGGCGCGCCGAGGGCTGGGCGGCGATCCTGCGCCTGGCCGCGATCTCGATGGACGGGCACGCCGACCCCGATCAGTTCGTCAAGGAACTCGTCGCGGAGGACAGCGCGGTCGCCAGCTACCTGGTGGAGGAGGTGCTCAACGCCCAGCCGCCGCACCTCAGGAGCTTCCTGCTGCGCACCAGCATCCTCGACCGGATCAACGAGGAGCTTGCCAGCGAGGTCGCTGGCGGGGACAGGGAAGCCGCCATGCTTCCCGACCTCGCGCACGTGAACGCGCTCGTCCAGCGGGACGAGGGCGGCTGGTACCGTTACCACTCGCTGTTCGCGGCCGTCCTGCGGCTGAAGCTGCGGCGCGACGACCCCGGCGGCCTGCAGGACCTGCACCTGCGTGCGGCGAGATGGTTCCGCCGGCACGGCTACCTCGGCGAGGCGGTACGGCACGCCGCGGACGCCGGTGACTGGCAGTTCGCGGCGAGCACGGTGGTGGACGAGCTTGCCCTGGGTGAGCTCATCGATCCCCAGGGCAATGAGGTGCTTGCCGACGGCTTCCGGCACATGCCACGCGAGGTCCGGTGGACGGCGCCGCAGCCGCTGCTTGCCGCCGCGGCGATCGACCTTGCCCGCGGCGAGAACGCCACGAGCCGCGCCTTCGTCCGTGCCGCCGACGGCCTGCTCGCCAAGCTGCCCGCGGACGCGGAGGCACCGTCCAGGCTTGCCGCCTCGCTGATCCGCGTCGCCCTCGCCCGGAGCACCGACGACGTCGGCGCTGCCGCGGCCGCGACCGAAAGCGCGGCGGCCGCGATCGACGCCGTTCCCCGGCTGCAGTTGGCCCGGCGTCCCTGGAACCAGGCGCAGGTGCTCGCGGGCCGCGGTGCCGTGGAACTGTGGTCGGGCCGCTTCGACGAGGCCGTGGCCATCTTCACCTCGGGTGTGGTCCCCGGCCGGGCCGCACAAAGCGCGACCGGGCGGGCCGACTTCCTCGGGCATCTCGCGCTGATCGAGGCGCTGCGGGGCAGGCTGAGCCGTGCCGAGGAACTGGCCGCCGAGTCGGCCACCAGGCCGGGGGACGGCGCCGACCGGCCGGTGAGCGTCTGTGGCGCCGCCGCAGAGGTGGCGCTCGCCTCGGTGCACGTGGAACGGAACGAACTGCCGCCAGCCCGCCGCTGGCACAAGCGGGCCGAGGACGCCCTGCGGACCCGGCCGGACAAGCTGATCGGCGTACTGGCCAGCCTCGTGGCGGCCAGGTACAGCCTGGCCGAAGGGCGGGGCCGGGCAGTTCTGGACATCGTGAGCCGGACCAGGGAGGGCTGGTCACCGCCCGCCTGGATCGATCAGCAGATGCTGCTGCTCGAGTCGTGGGCCCATACCGCCGCCGAGGACTACCAGTCCGCCGTCGAGGTGGCTGTGCGCGCGGGCCCGGAATCCTCACTCGGAGCCACGGTCGCGCTCGCGCGCGCGCTGCTGGCATCCGCAGACCGGCAGGCGGCCGCGCGCGTGCTCGCCGCCGCGCCTTCCGGCACAGATGCCGCCACCGGGGTACGTATGGCGGCCTGGCTGGTCGACGCGCGGCTGAACTATGGCGCGGGGGATGCCGCGCGCGGCCGCCGGTCACTCGAACATGCGCTGCGGCTGGGCGAACCCGAACTGTGCCGGCTGCCCTTCGTGATGGAACGTGACTGGCTCCGGCCGGCGCTGCAACGGGATCCGGAACTGGCTCAGGCCTACCGCCGCGTGCTGGAGCCGGACCTGGTCAGGCCCGGCTGGATGGAGGTCAGGCAACCGGGGAACAGGGAGGCGCCGGTGATCGTGGAGCCGCTGAGCGAGCGCGAGCGCGAGGTGCTGGAGCACGTGTCGGCCATGGAGAGCACGGCCGAGATCGCCACCGAGATGTACATCTCGGTGAACACCGTCAAGACGCATCTCAAGAGCATCTACCGCAAGCTCGCAGTGACGCACCGCGGCGAAGCCGTCCGCCGGGCAAAGAAACTCGGCCTGCTCTGACCTGGTTCGTCCCCGCGCCGCACGGGCGCCGGCGCGGGGACGGATTAGTCAGATCGCCGGGGCTGCGCCATACCGGGCACGCGGCCCGCGCGGGCCGCACCGCGCGGCCGGTTCACCCTGGCTGGCGCCTCACCGGGCGCTGCCCAGGGCGGTCTCCGGGCGCAGCACATCGGGGCCGAGTTCATTCAAACTGACAATATGCAATGCAAATTCCTGAAGCCGGTCGATCAGGCCATATAGTTCCGACTCATCGCGTACCGAGGCCATAATGCAGGTCCAGCCCCGGCCAGACTCGACCGAGAACCCGTCCAGGATGCTCGTCAGCAACTGCTGGCATTCACCCCGGAGGATGATCCGGTACCGTTGGCGATGGTTCGCAGACCCGCTCATGGCTTGTTCCTTCGATGGCACGAGGCGCGGCGACTGTTTGCCTGCGCTGCCCCGGGACGTCTGGACCTACTCCCTTTTTACACATTGACTGGGTGAGAAATCTGCCCGATCTCCGGTTCACCCGGGTGATCTGACGGCGTTAGATTCCCAGTCGTTTGCCGCGCGCCACCGCGTCGTGCCGCGAGGAGACGCCGAGCTTGCGGTAGATCGCCTGGGTGTGCGTCTTGACGGTGTTGGCCGACACGTACAGTTCGTGCCCGATCTCGCGAAGCGAGAGCGTACCGCCGAGCATGCGCAGCACCGCCGCCTCGCGCTCGGTCAACGGCTCGGTGTTGTCCGCCTCACGCGAGGGACGGGCCAGGCGCCGGTCGAGATCGGCCAGGCGTGCCTGGAGCATCTCGGTGCCATCAGGCAGGGCGGCCAGCACCTCCCGCGCCTCCTCGGCCAGTTCCGCCGCCCCGGCGACATCGCCAAGCGCCAGCCGGATCCGGGCCAGCAGGAAGGTCGGCACGATCGTGCTCCAGGGCCCCAGGCCGGAGTTCTTCCTGCGCAGGTCCAGCACTGGCTCGAGCTCCCGCAGGGCCTCTTCGAACCGGTCCTCGGCGGCGTACACCGCCGCGGTCGCGGCGTAGGCCATGACGGTCTGCGGCATCCTGCCGAGATCGCCCTTGATGGCGAGGTCACGGGCGGCGTGCGCGCATTCCCGTGCCCTCGGCACCCTGCCCTGCCCGACCAGGACCATCGCCAGCACGGCCATGGCGAACATGCGGATCAACTGCAGGGACGCGTCGCTGTTCACCGCCTCCTCCAGGGGCCGCGCCGCGGCCTGGAGATCGCCGTTCAGGAAGTGGGAGAAACCCAGTGCGCTCCTGGCCAGGGCGAAGTACGGCGAGGCCGGGTCTTCCTCGATCGAGGCCGCCGTCAGCGCCGCCTCCAGCATCACCGGCAGGCCGTCGAAGCCGAACGAGGCCCGCAGCAGCGCCGCGGAGGACTGGAGCGAACGCATGCCGTCGGGAAGCGGCCCGTCGTAGCGGCCCGCCTCGATCACCGGCAGCCAGCGCCGCACGCCCTTCTGGTCGCCGGAAAGGGCGGCCGCCCAGGCCGCGCAGTGCGCCGCGAGCGGGTAGCCGGCGATCCGGTCATCGCCGAGCGCGCGCATCCACCCGGACACCGTCGCCGTCCTGCCCTTGTCGACGTAGGCGTGCCAGTAGCGGGCGATCAGCGCGACGGCCCTGCTGGCGTCGCCCGCGGCGAGCGCGTGATGCACCGCCTCCTCCGCCGACCCGGCCGCCTCATGCCAGGCGCTCGCCCGTGCGTGCAGGGTCGTCACCAGCGCCGGTTCGGTCCGGGCGAGCCGGCTCCGCAGCAGTTGCGCGAACAGGTGGTGGTACCGGTACCACTGCCGGTTGTCGTCCAGCGGTACCAGGAACAGGTTCTCCCGTTCGAGCATCTCGATGATCCCCGCGGCGCCCGCCGATCCGGTGACCACGTCGCACAGCGGGGCGCAGAACCGCGTCAGCACCGAGGTCCTGGCCAGGAACTCCTGGATCTCGGCGGGCTGGCGGCTGAGCACCTCCTCGGCAAGAAAGTCCACGATGAACCGGTTGTTGCCGGTGAACTGCCTGATGAAGGCGTGCGGCGACGGGTGGCCGCGCAGCGAGATGGCGGCCAGGTACACCCCGGCCGGCCATCCCTCGGTCCGTTCCACGAGCTGGCTCAGGTCAGGCTCGCTGAGCTCGACCCCGGCCACGGCAAGCAGCAGCTCCGCGGCCTCTTCAGGGGTGAACCGCACCTCGCGGGCCCGTACCTCGGTCATCTCCCCGGCCGCCCGCAGCCGGGCCAGCGGCAGCGGCGGATCCGCCCTCGTGATGATCACGAGCTGAGCGCTCGGCGGCAGGTGGAGCAGCAGAAACGCGATCTGCTCGTGACAGCTTCGGTCTCTGATCACGTGGTAGTCGTCGAGCACGAGGACCACCGGCGCCGAGATCGCCGCCAGTTCGTTCGCCAGCATCGGCAGCACCGGCTTCGGGAACTCCGGGGCATGCGCCCGCAGTTCAGCCAGGATCGCCTCGCCGTCGATCTCGGGGCAGGCCCTGGTCAGCGCGCTGACCACATACCACCAGAGCCTGCCTGGGTCGCTGTCGCCGCGGTCGAGCGAGACCCAGGCGAACGGCCTGGTCTCCGCAGCGCTGGACCGCCACTGCGCGACGAGGGTTGTCTTGCCGAACCCGGCCGGCGCGTCCACCAGCACCAGCCTCGCGGTGGTCTGTGCCAGTTCGTCGATGAGCGCCGACCGCTCCACCCACTCGGCCCGGACCCCCGGCGGATAGAGCTTGGTCTCGACCGGCGCATCCACCCCCGCCAGGGCAGAGGACATCGCAGGAAAAGCGCCAAGGCCTTGCCCCGGTTGCCCTCCTGTGCCGAGTCGACCGCCATGGTGCACTCCGTTGAGGGTAATAAACGAATCACGGTTTGGCTAGGAATGATGTTCCGTGTCGCTTCCGGCCATTCCGCGGTGCGCGGGTGCGGTGCCGCTAGCCCGATAGGCGAGTTATATAACGGACAGTTATGTCTCGTTGCTTTCGGTGACTTGCCTGGCGGCGGGGTCACCCGTACCGGGCGAGGCGGATCGCGGGTTTCGCCGTCACTGTGGAAGGTGCCTGAGGAGGTGGCAATTGCGGTGACGATCGGTGCCAGCGTCGCCCTCATCATTATCGGCGCGATTCTCCGGTTCGGCGTGACCTGGCAGCCCGCGCACGTGGATCTCCAAGTCATCGGGGTGATCCTCATGGTCGCCGGGGTGCTCGGCCTGGCTCTTTCCCTGCTCTTCATGGTGATCAGGCGGAACGACCGCCGCTCGGCGCAGGTGTACGAGGAGCGCCGCTACAACGAGCCCCCGATGTGACTCCTGCGGCTCAGGTGCCGGTCACCTGGGGGGCGGTCGGCCGCGGGGTATCACCCGCCGGGGGTGGAGCAGTGCCGCCTCCTGACTTGATGAACTGAGCCGGATTCCATCCAAGTAGAAGGAGAAAGAGACGTCATGTCTGACTTGATTGCCATCGGCTACCCCGATGAGGCCACGGCCGAGGCCGCCGCCGAGGAGGCGCGCAGGCTCGCACGGGATCTCATCATCGAGCCCGACGCGATCGCGTCGATCGTCCGGGACGGTGAAGGCAAGTACCACGTGCACACCAGCCACCACCCGGTGGGCGCCGGCGCGACGTGGGGCATGTTCTGGGGCCTGCTGTTCGGCCTGCTGTTCTTCATCCCGGTGTTCGGCATGGCCATCGGCGCGGGCATGGGCGCCCTCATGGGCAAGGTCACCAAAACGGGGATCGACCGGGAGTTCCAGGACCAGGTACGCGGCATGCTGCAGCCGGGAACGTCGGCGCTGTTCCTGATGGTGGAGAAGGTCACGCCGGACAAGGCCACCGAGGCACTGAGCAAGTACGGCGGCACCGTGCTGAAGACCTCGCTGTCCAAGGAGGGCGAGGCCGAACTCCAGGAGGCCCTGCACGGTGGGGCTGCCGTCCAGTAAGGACCGCGTCCGGCTGCCCGTCCGGCATGACCACACGGCCGGGCAAAGGCCTCGTCGCCGACCGGGCAGCCGGCGCCAGTGTCTCGTGAGCCCATTTCTATTGAATCGCTTTTCCGCGGTGCGCACTCCCGGCGCTTTTCAGCGTGCCCGCCCCGGGCCCCGCGGTGCGCAACCACACATTTTCCCGGTGCGCGTGCCGGTAATCACATTCCCGATCCGCAATTAGCGATCCGCCGCCCCTATCACGGGCCGTACACGGATGGATGTTACAGCAATGAATGTCTGGTATTTGGGCCTGGGAATCCTATATCTGGTTTTGATAGCAACCCTGGCCGTCATGACCTTCCGCAAGGGTCACTGGGTCCTAGGCCTGATCGGCTTCATCTTCCCCGTCCTGTGGCTTATCGGCGCGGTCCTGCCGAGCAGATACCGGCACGGCCGGCACTGACCTCGTGGCGGCCGGCCCGGCAGGGGGCCGCCCCGGCTGGGCCGGTTCCGCCGGGGCCGGCTGGGGCGCCGGGATGAGCCACGCCGACGCCACGTAGGCGACCACGACCGCGACGATCACCACCGGCATGACGGCCAGGCCGTCCGCGGTGAGCAGCACGGTGGCCAGCAGGACGGATGTCATCGGCAGCCGGAGCATCACCGCGCACATGGCACCGATTCCCATCGCGGCGCCCGGTATCGGCGTCAGCCCGGGCAGGTGCGACAGCGCGATCCCCCCAGCGGCCCCGACGAACATGGCCGGAAAGACCGGGCCGCCGCGGAAACCGCTCATCGACACCGCGTAGGCAACGCCCTTGCAAGCGACGAGGAGCACCACCGCGCCCGCCGTGTAGCCGGCGCTATGCACGATCAGTGGGCCGAGCGAGTCCTGGCCGGAGAACAGGACATCGGTCGCGTTCTTGCCGGTGGCTGCCGCGTACCCGATGGCCAGCCCGGCGACCGCCAGGCCGGCCACTACCGTGGCCAGGATCCGGTACTCCACGTGCGGCCGCAGCGCCAGGGCGAGCCTCTTGATCCCGGCCCCGACCAGGGCGGCGGCCATCCCGATGACCAGCGCCCAGCCGAAGTCGGCGCCGGTCAGCGTCCCGACGTGCGGCAGGCCGGGGATCGCCAGCGAGAAGGTGCCGAGCCCGGTCCAGTTATCCAGGCCGAGGAAGATGAGGGAGCCGATCCCAGCGGCCAGCAGGCCGGGCACAAGCACCAGTTCAAGCGTTGCCCCGCTGATCCCCGCCGCCTCCATCAGCAGGAAGGCGCCGAGCAGCGGGGAGCCGAAGAGCGTGCTGATGGCGGTGAAACTGCCGGCGGCGGCCACCATGGTGATGACCTGCGGCGGAGCGTCCTTCCTTGCGAGCCGGATCGCGCAGGCGCCCAGGCCGCCGCCGAGGGCGATCAGGGGCGCCTCGGGCCCGAGTACCACGCCCAGGCTCAGGGTGGCGAGTGCGGCGAGGGCTATGCCCGGGAGGTCAGCGGCGCCCGGCGGCGGCCCGCTGGCCTGCAGTCCGTCGGCCGGTGAGTGTCCTCCGGTCCCGGGCAGGTGCTTGAGGGTGAGCGCGACCAGCAGCCCGGCCAGCGCGAGCGGGAGCAGCGGCCACCACAGCGGCGCCCCGTGGAAGCCCAGGCCACTGGGCAGGTCGGTGAACACCCACTGCTGGAGCTTGGCGACCAGCGCGAGGAAGCCGTAGGCCACCGCGGAGATGGGCGCGCCGATGACCGCCGCCAGCACCAGCAGCCTCAGGTAGCTGCGGGAGCGCAGCAGCGCGACGGGATCGGGTGTCGGCGTCGTCACGGTTCCTCCCGCGCGCGGCTCACAAACCGTACTCGGCGGTGATCCGTCCCTGTTTGGCGGCGTCGGCCAGTGCCTGGTGGTCACGCTCGTTCTGGTCGGCGTACACGCTCGCGAAGTCCGCGATGGCCCGGTCGAACACGTCTGAAGTGCCGAGGTAGGCGGCGATGGCGATGCGGTCGCCGGAGCGGGCGTGGGCCCGGGCCAGCGTCCAGCCGCACACCTCGCCGTAGGCGCGCATCCCGGGTGGCACCATGGTCGTGACATCGAGGGAGAACTTCCAGTCCCTGAGCTGGCGCACGTAGA
>Ga0207700_10002354_pt1 | contig 10850 bp, 9 predicted proteins | sample LARL82metaG_FD_184348 | JGI IMG/M metagenome (GOLD analysis project Ga0207700, IMG submission 184348) | Corn, switchgrass and miscanthus rhizosphere microbial communities from Kellogg Biological Station, Michigan, USA - LAR L8-2 metaG... | ecosystem: Host-associated > Plants > Roots >...
ATTCTGTGAGTGCGGGCATTGGAACGCTCCTTTATCGGCACGAAATTCAGCGCGGGTCATCGTAGCGAATAGTGTCTCGTCATTGCAGGAACGGGATGCCGACGGCAGGAAGCACGATGCTGAGAATCATGATGAATGAGAGTGCGATCAAGACACCGGTAATGCCCCAGGCAATGGTGTTCTGAAGCGCGCTGTTAACGTATTTGCCCATGATGCGCCGGTCGTTGACCAGCCACAGAATAAAGACCAGCAGAATCGGCAGCAGCATGCCATTGATGATCTGCGCCACGACGATGAGCGGGATCAGCGGCAGCCCAGGGATGAGCGCGACGACTGCGCCCAGGATAATCATGCCGGTAAAGAGACCCTGGAAGATGGGCGCATCTTTGAACGAGAACGAGACGCCGCGCTCGAAGCCGAACGATTCACAGACCGAGTACGCCGTGGCCAGCGGCACGACCGCCGCCGCCAGCAGTGACGCGCCGAGCAGCCCAACCATAAAGAGGATCGGGGCGAAGCGGCCCAGGAATGGCACGAGCGCCATCGCGGCCTGAGTGGCGTCGTTGATCTGCACCCCCGCGCCGTGGCTGGCGGCGAAGACCGTCGCGCCGGTCGCGATGACGATGGAGGCGACGACGATGCCCGCAAAGACCGACCCGCCGTAGGTCTCCAACCGCTCAGCCGGATAGTCCTCCATCTGGATGCCCTTCTCGGCGACGCTCGACTGGATAAAGAGCTGCATATAGGGCGTGATGGTCGTGCCGACCGCGCCGACGAGCAACTGGAAGTAGATGGCGTTGAAATAGACCGTAGGAACGACGGTGTGATGCAGCACATCGCCCCAGTCGGGATGGGCCATGATAGCGGCGATTGGATAGGCAAAGAAGGCGAACGCCATAAACAGGAAGATCTTTTCGACACGCTCATACGAGCCGCGCGTAACGATCAGCCAGATGCCGATGGCGGCCAGTGGCACGGTAATATATTTGGAGATGCCGATGAGCTCGCAGGCGGCGGCGATACCAGCAAATTCGGAGATAGTGATAAGAACATTGGCGACGAAGAGCGTTGTCATTGCGAAGGCAGAGCCGCGCACCCCGAAGCGCTCGCGAATCAGGTCGGAGAGGCCCTCGCCGGTGGCCGCGCCCATCCGCGCGCACATTTCCTGGACAACCGCCAGCGCAATCGTGACGAGCACCAGCGCCCAGAGCAGCCCATAGCCGTAGCGCGCGCCCACGCTTGACCAGGTGGCGACGGCGCCCGCGTCATTGCCCGCGTTGGCGGCGATCAGGCCGGGGCCGAGGAAGGCAAGGAAGAAGAGGGGTCGGGGAAAACGGCCCGAACGCCAGCGGCGCAGGTAGGCCAGGGGACGACGAAAGGTGACTTCCGCGGCGCGGCGCGCAAACAGCACGCGCGGCGCCAGCACATCGGTTGGGGTTGGAATTGGCTGCTCCATGAAGGGCCTCCCGCATAATGCTGTTGTGGCCGACGCTTTCCAGGTCGGCCTGCGGAAGGGTGCGGAGCGCCCAAAATCAGGCTGGCAAAACTGGAACGCGACGGCGAGTTAGCGATAAGAATTGGCTACGACTACTTGAGCCAGCGTCCATCGAACATTGTCCTCCTCTCCGCACGTTACATACATTGCATTTGCACGGTATATGCCAGGTGCCAGGCGCATGCATGCTCGTACGGGAGAAACACCCACACATCTGCCCCCAACGAGTTGGTGAAATGACCAAAGGGGAATCGTTCAGCGTGCGGGTCGTAGCGACGCCTGAGAAACCTGGTGGCGTCGCGGTCGGGGTAGCCGGATTCAACTTGACCACTGAGCTCGCGTGCTACATGCGCGATGGCTCAGCAGATCAACGAGAGTTAGCGGCTACCAGTCCGACTTCTCCCTATTATACACCGCAGACCCGCCGTTGGCGAGTTCATGACCGATTGAGTGAGAAAGTTCACGTACCTCACCCAGCGATGCCTGATGGTATAATCGGCGGGGGATAGCGCGGGCGCATGAGCGGTGCTGCGCGCCCAGGCCGACACAATGGGTCGGAAAGAGGACGGGAGGGACGAGCGATGACCTATCTCCGCTCCACCGTAGCCAGCTGGGATATCGACCTGACATCCGCCGCGGGGCAGGATTTGATTCGCCGGATTGAAGAGGGAGGTCTGGCGGTCTTCCGCCAGCAGCCCGGCTTCATCCGCTATCGGCTGATGCGGGCCGATGCGCGCACCACTATCGCGGTGGCTGAGTGGGAATCGGAGGATCTCGGTCGGGCAGGCGCCCAGCGATACCGGGAGTGGATGCAGAGCAGTGGGGTCATGGAACATCTCTCGCTCCACACCTACGATGGGCCGGTGGTGGTCTCCTCGTGAGCGGCGTAGAGCAATTTTCGCCGGATGCACGCTGGTAACACTGGCCTCCAGCCGCCCAATCTCGTCAGCCATCGTCTCAGCCCCAAGGCAGACCGACGAAGCGACTAAGCGGTGTGCTGGCTGGCAACTGGCTGCTACGCACCAGCGCAACGATCACGCGCCAATACAGCGTTGTGCGGATGACGTAGCAGCCCAACCACAGACTGGTGAGCAGCACAGCAATCCAGGGAAGCGCGGCCTCGATCACGGTCTCATCGGGCCAGCCGGCCCCCTTCCCGTTGACGGTGGAAACGCTCACTACGCCCAAACTGATGAAGAGGATGATGCCCACGATGCCTTGCAGCATCTCGGACCGGCGGCGAGTCTTGAAGTGGTCGAGTAGTTGGGCGTTCTCCGTTTCCAGCGGTACCCGGAAACCGATGTGGAAGAATTGCAGTACGGCGAGGGCTGCCCCCGCTACCATGCCGAAGAGCCAGGGGCCAAGACCGATGATGATAGCCTGCGTCTGGTAAAGCTCAAACGCGCCGAGCAGGAAGGGGATCACCGAGTCGCGAAAATCAGGGATCCATACCCAGGTCATGGCGTCGGTGGTCATGTGGTGCCAGATGATGATCAGGATGCAAAACGTCAAGACGACGAGCGCCCACTGCACCGCCGTGAACTGCGGATAATTGCTGGCAACCACCGACGCTAAGGTGGCCAAAGTGACGCCCTGAACGATGCTGAGAACCGTCAGGTAGATCGAGGTAAATGAGCCTTTGAGTTGATGCAACAGCATCTGGCGCTCATCAGCGGTTGGGTTGGGTGCGCTCATGCTTGTCCTCCATGTGCAGGTCGTTTTCATGTTGCTCTGTCACGAATCACCCGGCCTGGGACGGGCTGGGGAGCCAACGGGACGGGAGTCCAAGTCCCCAACCTGTTAGCGATCGGCTATACCGCCGCACCTGGGAGCCAGCCAGGATGGACCCACCAGACGACCGCTAGCGCCAGCAGAGCAAAGCCAACCGCCGGTGTCAACCATCGCCCGCCCGGTATGTCTTGCTCCACCACCATGAGGCCGGTGAGCGCCAACATCCATCCGACGCCGCCCACTCCGAGGCCGAACATGACCAGCATGAGTGCCCATCCGCTTCCCAGGCAGGCAAGACCATGATGGAGGCCAGCCCGCCATGCAGAGCCAACAGTGACGGAATCTCGTCCTGTAGTGCTACCGAATGGAGTACGGCAGGCTGTGAGGCTTGCTCGTTTCAGCGGGCTAAATTGAAAGATTCCCGCTACTGCGAGCGTGGTCGTGCCAATGACTTCCGTGTGCTGGCTAAGCCACGACCACGACTCGACCAAAACATGGATGGAGGTGTCGGCCAGGAAGGCCGCGGCGGCAAAACAGGTCCAGACGAGAAAGGAGCCGACCAGAAAGACTGCTTGCCCTTGCCGCGAGATCCCGCGTAGTCTATGCAGGTCTCTATGCAGGATAGGTAGGGTTGAAGGGACCATCATCGCAGCGGTCATCACCTGCCAGCAGACCAGGAAGAGCCCCAGCGCCGCCAACCAGGGGAGTCCACTATGCTCCAGCAGCCAATCGTGGTCGACCAATTCGCTGTGACTGGTCAGCGTGGCCAGTAGCACCGTGCCCCACGCGCAGGCAACCACCACCCACGGCCAATTCATCTGCGCCCAGGACTGTGCGACGGGTCTGGATAGGTAACCATCGTCTACCATGGGTGGCCTGTTCAATACGCGCATCGCGCGTCTCCTTTCAAGCACGTCGTCAGCCAGCCGCCCAGACGCGCGAGCCGAGACAGTTGAACGAGGGCCGTTCATTTCATTTCAGCGCAAACGTGATCGGGGAGCCCATCTACGCTCGCGACTCGGGGCTCGGCCCTTTCAAATCAACCAACTTCGTGGCGGTTAGCGCAGGAGCGCGTATTTCGAGCGTGCGTGGGAGGCAGGCTGCGACGCGAGGGCTGCAGCCTGCCAGCGATGGGCCGAAAGCCACTAAATCCAGATGTCAGAGGTGCAGTCACCGCCAGGGTAACGCATCTCGTGTGCACGCGCCGGACCGTTGGGCTCCTTTGAGAAGTCGACAAAGAAGCGTTCGTTGAGCGCCATACCGCCGTTCACCGTATCGCAGTCGATTTGCAGAAGCGATGAGCCAGCCCGCGCCATATCCGGGTAGAACTGGTTGTCCCACGAACTGAGCAGCGAGTTTGTGACGTACAGCCGCTTGCCGTCCAGGCTCAGCTGCAACATTTGCGGGCCGCCTTGCACCGTGCGTCCCTGCACAGTCGCACCTTTGCCCAGGTGTCCCCCGAGCCAGAGCTGCCCCGTCAGTTTCGGATGGGCAGGGTCGCTGACGTCATACTGGCGCAGATCTCCCTGCAGCCAGTTGGAGAAATAGAGAAACCGATCATCCATCGAGAGGACGAGGTCGGTGATCAGCCCTGGAACAGGAATGGGCCAACTCGCCACTTCGACGGGGTCGACCGCGATAACCTTGTCGGCCTGCCATGTGCCGTTGGCCTTATGGCAGTGCCACATGGTGCTGCTAAGAGCCGCCCCAGCAAAGGCGTGCGCACTATCCGGGTTGTGATGGAAGCGAACCTCCAACGGCACGAGTCCGTCGGCGCCCAAGTCGATGGTCTGGGTCAACTCGTGCTTTTGCCAGTCCCAGAAGTGCAGGCGATGTCCGTATTTGTCGGCCTTGACATCCTCCAGGTCAAAGCCCGGCTCGTAGGTCTTGGGCGCCGCGAATTCGGTGCTGATCATGACATCGTGGCGCGGTTGGTACCAGTAGTCGTAGTTGTATACCATGCCATCCTGCTTGTTTTCCCAGCGTCCGGCGATGTTGAAGTCCTCGTCGAGCAGCAGGAACCCGCCGGGGCCATTCTTGTCGCCGTCGCCCAGCATCGAGATCATGACGTGACCATCCGCCAGGCAGTGAACAGTATGAGGCGCGGAGAGGTTCGTCTTGGCCTTGATCTCCTCTGCCTCGATCACCTTATGCAGCTGCGGCGCCCGGTCGTCATTGGTATCGAGGATGTAGATGCGGCCGGAGCGAAAACCGCCAGCGATCAGATAGCGGCGCGACTTGCTGGCATCGGTGTGGCACGAGCTACAGGCGTTCCAGCCGAAGTGGTGCAGTTCGTCGTCAATGCCGGTCATCGGCGTGCGATGGATGACCTGTGAGTAGGTCGGCGAGTTAGGATCGACGTCGATCGTTGCCAGGTAGTCCGGCGCCTGAACGCCGGTTCCGCCATACAGCGCGACGGTGTATAGAATCTTCTCACGCTCAGCGTTCATCGCCTCTTGCGGCGAGGCATAGCCGGGTCCGCAGCAGGAATCAGCATTGTCAGTATCGTTGTGCGCATGGTCCGTGTGGTCCGTATGAGCCATCGTTCTTTCCCTCTCTCTGCTCTTGTTGCTTCTCTCATCCATCCTGAAGATGCCATCTGTGTTCGAGGCAGTTTGCGCCAGCCCAGGAACACTGTTTTGCCTGCGCCACGAGGCGCTCTGCCTCTCTGCACACCGTCCCCTCGGTCACAAGACAACGCACCGACCAGACTGCTGCTCTAGGACTGGTCGCGGCGTCGCCACGGCGGTGGCCGTTACGCTCAGACTGCCCTCCTCTCTGCTTCTGCCTGGTCGACATATGTGCGTCAGGCGCCGCTCATTGACGGTGAAAGGATACCTTGTGTCCTGGCCCGGCGAAACCTCTCGAAAGAAGGGAATCAAGAATGGAATTGGGAGGGAAAGCGTAAAGAGAATGGCCGACGACATCACGGGCCGCAGAGTGTATGATTGGACTGCAAATGGGGCACAAGACCGGGGCACGCTCAAAGGGTCAATGCCGATGGCTTCTCAGAATCACGAACGGCTTCCCCGAGGTTTGGGCTTGAGCAGGCGCCCGGCTGAGATACTGGGCCTCTTAGCCGAGGGCCTGTCCGACCGGGAGATTGCCGAGCGACTGGTCATGACCATCAATACGGTGAAGTGGTATAACCGCCAGATTTACCGTAACCTTGGTGTCTCCAGTCGCACACAGGCCATCGCGATTGCGCGCCGCCAGCAAGCTCTCGATGAGGATCGCGGACTCATACCAGCGCTGCATATTGTTCCCCACACGCCGACGCATCACCTGCCGGTTGAGACCACACACTTCGTGGGGCGAACACGCGATCTGGCGGCAATCAAGCGCCTGCTGTATCTGGCGCGCCTGCTGACGCTGGTGGGCCCTCCGGGAACCGGTAAGACGCGCCTCGCGCGCCAGGCGGCCTGGGAGGTGGCCGATGCCTTTCGTGAGGGCGCGTACTTTGTGCCGCTGGCGCCGATCAGCGATCCCGCACTGGTGCCTAGTGCTATCGCGAGCGTCCTCGGCATCAGCGCTACTCCCAATCAGCCGCTCATGACGACGCTCCAACAGGCGCTCCGTGAGCGCCACCTCCTGCTGATCCTGGACAACTTCGAGCACGTGCTTGCGGCGTCGCCGCGCGTCTCGGAATTGCTCGCCGCCGCGCCGCATCTCAAGGTGCTGGCGACCAGCCGTGAGCCGCTGCATCTGTACGGCGAGCAAGAATACGCGGTGCCGCCGCTGGAATTGCCTGACATGGAGCACATCGATCCGCAGGCATTGACCGTGTGCGAATCCACCGCCCTCTTCCTGCAGGCGGCGCGGGCGGTGCGCGCGGATTTTCAGGTGAGCGCGGAGAATGCGGTGGACATCGCCAACATCTGTGTACGTCTCGACGGTCTGCCCCTGGCCATCGAGCTCGCAGCGGCGCGCATCAAGATGCTGCCCCCACGTACGTTGCTCGCTCGGCTGAATCGTCGGCTTGATACACTCACCGGTGGCCCTTTGGACCTACTCGCCCGCCAGCAAACCCTGCAGAACACGATTGACTGGAGCTTCAACCTGCTGAACGCGGATGAGAAAACGCTCCTTGCCCGACTTGCGGTGTTTCGCGGTGGCTGCTCACTGGAGGCCGTCGAAGCGGTCTGTGGCGATGAGCCTCAGAAGAACGTGCTCTATACACTCAGCGCGCTCGTCGATAAGAGTCTCATCCAGCAGCGCGAGTCATCAGGTGGCGATCCGCGCTTCGTGATGCTGGAAACGATTCGCGAGTACGCGTGGGAGCGCCTTGATGAAAGCGGTGAGGCCGCTATACTGTCTCGGCGGCACGCGGAGTATTTCGTCGAGCTGGCGGAGCATGCCGAGCCGGAGCTTCGTCTGGCTCAGCAATGGCAGTGGTTTCACCTCCTCGAAACCGAATACGACAACCTGCGAGCTGTCCTCAGGTGGTCGCTCGATGAGGGGGACAGAGTCCTCGGTGTGCGCCTCGCTGGGGCACTGGGCCTTTTCTGGTACGCCTGCGGCTATCATGCTGAAGGTCGACAATGGTCAGACCAATTGCTTGAGCGGCTGGATTCTGTGCCCACGATCTACCACACCAAACTGCTCACTGCCGCCGGTCACATGGCGTTACTGTGCGATCCCGACGTGGCGAAGGATTATTTTGATCGAGCACTCCAGATCTCGCGTGAGGTAGGCGATCCGGTCAATACCGCCTGGGCGCTTACGTTCAAGGGCTTTGCGATACTTCGGGACACGGAGCCCGCTCTCGCTCTCGCCCGAGCAGGGCTGTCCGCATTTCAGGAGTTGCACCATAAGCCAGGTATTGCGCAGGCGTTGAATATCATCGGACAGATTGCCATTGTCGCGGATGACACTACTCTCGCACGGCAAGTCTACGAAGAATGCCTGGCAGTATCCCAAGAGACGGGGGAGATCCGGCGGATCCGCTTCATGCTCGTCAACCTGACGTTTCTTGCCCTGCACGCCGACGAGTATGAGCGCGCTAGAGACCTGGCCATGCAAGGATTGCGCTTAGCGCTTGAGATGAACAACAAGTTGGACATTGCGGATAGCCTGGCCGGGCTCGCTGGTGTCATGGGGGTGACTGGACAGCCACACCGCGCGGCATGCTTGCTCGCGGCATGGGAAGCGGCCTTCGAGTGGATGGGCGCCACCGCCCTACCTTCCGCCAAAAGGGAACACGACCGCAGCATCGCCGCGGTGAGCGCCCAACTGGATGACACCGCCTTCAAGGCGGCGTGGGCGAAGGGGCGCGCAATGTCGCTCAAACAGGCCGTGGAATTTGCTCTCCAAGAGGGCGATCTATAGATCTTCGGCGCCGCTAAGTGTCCTACCCTGGCGCATCAGTCGCTTTCACCACCAGGGCTTGCTCAATTTGGCAGAAAAGCTGGTATACAGTGTGTGGTCGGGGTGGCCGGATTCGAACCGGCGACCTCATGGTCCCAAACCATGCGCGCTGACCAACTGCGCTACACCCCGCAAAAGCCGTACTGTCATAGTATAGGCATGCTCGCCTGCAGGCGTCAAGCATCTGCATGTCTCATAGCCCGCATGTCATCGGCGCTCAGCGCTTACCCAGCGAGCGCTGTAGTACCTCCCTGGTGGACTATCACACGAAGGTCATGAAGATTTGGCCATTCGCGCCCTCCAGCGTCAGGGTATCGCCGTCGATGCGAAAGCTTTCTACATGCTGAAGTGCCTGTGTATAGGCGAATTCCAGCTCCATCACGCCAGCATCTTCACAAAACACGAGGGTGCTACGCAGGTCGGTGATATGGATCTGGTTGCCTGTTAACGAATAAGACGCGCCATAGGCATTACAGCCACTGTTGCCACTGAGCGAGTGATCCTGTGCCTTGAAGCTCAGCGTAATCGGATTGGCGCTGGAAAGAATCTTGTCGTCGCCATCCACCACGAGCCTGGTGAGCGTCCACGTATGGCCGGTCAAGGTTGCCGGAGGCGCGGCGCGGGAACTCGCTGGCTGGGCAATCAGAACGATCACAGCCACGACCAGCGCGACAGCGACCGTTGCCGCGACAACGAGAAGCGGACGCTTCATGGTGGGCCTCCCCTCTCAGCATCGCAAGAGGTTGTAGGCGATAGCGTCCCGCCGACGCCTTCGTAAGGGCTACCGAACGCAATTTGCGGGCCAGTTAATGCAACAGGCCGATGCCGAATGTCTGCCCGATCAGCAGGACATTCAACCCCAGAATGATCGTCGCGATGACCCAGCCCGCGATCTTCGTCACGCGCCGGTTGACCAGCCCACCCATGATGCTGCGCCGACTGGTGAAGATCAACAGCGGCACGATGGCGAACGGCAGGACGAAGCTCAACACCACCTGGCTAATCACCAGCGTCTGGTCAGGATTCGCGTTGAGCGCGATGAAGATCAGCGCGGGCAGCATCGTCAGGCCGCGGCGCATCCAGGTGGGGATCTTCCAGCCAAGGAAGCCCTCCATGATGACCTGGCCCGCCAGCGTCCCAACCGTCGAGGATGAGAGGCCCGAGGCCAGCAGCGCCACGCCAAAGATGACGGACGAGGCGTCGCCAAGCAACGGCCGTAGCGTATGGAACGCGGTCTCCAGCGAGCCGATCTCGTTATGGCCGCTGCCAAAGAAAATCGACGCCGCCATGAAGAGCATCGCGCCATTGACCAGCCCTGCCAGCCCAAGCGCGATGACGATATCGAGGCGCTCGAAGCGCAGGATGCGTTTCGCCTCATGCTCATTACGCGGGTGAATGCGATTTTGCGTCAGCGCCGAGTGCAGGTAGACGACATGCGGCATGACCGTTGCGCCGAGAATTCCCACCGCGAGCAGGATGCTGCCCGGCCCGGCAAACTGCGGCACGAGCGAATGGTAGACGATCTGCCCGCCATCTGGCCGCGCCAGGAATGTCTCGGCCACATAGCAGACCGCAATGACCCCCAGCAGTGAGGCGATGATGGCCTCCAGCGGTCGGAATCCTAGCCGCTGCAACGCCAGGATGCCGAAGGTGGTGACGCCGGTCAGGAGGCCCGCCGCCAGCAGCGGAATATGGAAGAGGAGATTGAATCCAATGGATGCGCCCAGGAATTCCGCGAGGTCGGTCGCCATCGCGCCGATCTCGGCCACTATCCAGAGGCCTATGCTCACCGGGCGGGGCAGATATTCACGGCACAGCTCGGGCAGATTCTTGCCGGTGGCGATGCCCAGCTTGGCCGAGAGCATCTGGAGCATGATGGCCATCAGGTTGCTGGCAAGGATCACCCAGAGCAACAGGTAGCCAAACTGCGCGCCCGCCTGAATATTGGTGGCGAAGTTACCGGGATCGATATAAGCGATGGCGGCGATGAACGCCGGGCCTAGAAAAGGGAGAATACCGCGCAGACTGAAGCGTTGTGGCGCGGCAAGCGATTGTTCCGCCGCAGCGACGGTGCGCGCGCTGCTCGAGGCGACTCTGCGATGCACATTGAGTGTTGAGCGGAGCCGATCCTTCCACGAACGACGTACAAATTCCATAGAACTATCCTCGCCCCCACCACAAAATCACCTGGATATCACCTGGATGCCACGACCACCTGCACGGCATCAGCCAGCTCGCCGCCAACCGTCTGCTCAGC
>Ga0207700_10002355_pt1 | contig 10850 bp, 10 predicted proteins | sample LARL82metaG_FD_184348 | JGI IMG/M metagenome (GOLD analysis project Ga0207700, IMG submission 184348) | Corn, switchgrass and miscanthus rhizosphere microbial communities from Kellogg Biological Station, Michigan, USA - LAR L8-2 metaG... | ecosystem: Host-associated > Plants > Roots >...
CGCCTCGCGGCGCCGGAAGAAGGACTTGAGCTCAAGGACGGTGCGGTTCAGCGAAAGGCGGGTGACCGACGGCAGGGCCACGGCGGGCCGGGCCGCGACTGCGGTGCTCATTGGTTTGCTCCGATTTCTGACCCCGCCGCCCCGCCCAACGTCGTTGCGGGAGACCGCCCCGGCAGGCCTTCCGCGGTGCCGTCCTGGGCGTGGCCGATCATCGCGAGGTAGACGTCCTCCAGCGACGGCCGGGTGACCGTCAGTTCGGGGATCTCGCCGCCGAACCGGCTGGCGAGTTCGGCGACCACCCGCGTCGGGGTGTCGGTACGGACGTTCTGGCGGCCGTCGGGCGCCAGCCAGCTCACCGTCGCCTGTGCCGTGGCCCGGCCGCCAAGCTCGGCGGGGGCGTCCACGGCGCGGATGCGCCCGGCCGCGATGACGCCGACCCGGTTCGCCAGCGCCTCCGCCTCGTCCAGGTAGTGCGTGGTGAGCAGGATCGTGGTCCCGCTGCCGGCCAGGTTCTGGATGAGGTGCCAGAACTGCCGGCGCGCCTCGGGGTCGAAGCCGGTGGTCGGCTCGTCGAGGAACAGCAGTTCCGGGCTGCCGATGATGCCGAGCGCCACGTCCACGCGGCGGCGCTGCCCACCGGACAGCTGCCGCAGCTTGGCGCCCGCCTTCTCGGTCAGCCCCACGGCCTCGATGACCTCATCCGGGTCCCTCGGGTGCGGGTAGTAGGCGCTGAAATGGCTGATCATTTCTTTGACAGAAAGTTCCGAGGCGTCGGCGTTGCTCTGCAGCACGATGCCGATCCGCGACCGCCACTCCCGGCCGCCTTCGCCCGGGTCGGTGCCAAGGACGGTGACCTCGCCGCTGTCGCGCCGCCGGTACCCCTCAAGGATCTCGACCGTCGTGGTCTTGCCCGCGCCGTTCGGGCCGAGCAGGGCGAAGACCTCACCGTGCCGGATGTCCAGGTCGACGCCGTCGACAGCCACGGTGTCGCCGTATGACTTGCGCAGCCCCCTGACGCGCACACTCGCAGTGGTGTCCATGACCCCAGCCTCGGGCCACGGCAGGGCCGGCACAACGACCGGCCGGCGGGATCCGCCGTCCACCGTTCGGTGGACTCCCGCCCCCCGGTGCGGGTGCGGCCGCGGGGCGAGGGGTCAGGCGGCGCTGGTGACGGCGCGGATCGCGTCGGGGAGGACGGCGATCACGTCACCCGCCCCGATCGGCGCTTCGCCGCCCGGGTGCCCGCCGGCCCCGCCCGCTGCGTAGCGGGCCGAAATACCGTGCAGGTACGCCGCTGCCGCCGCCGCCTCGCCGACGTCAAGCCCCTGGGCGAGCAGCGCGCCCGCCAGCCCGGCAAGCACGTCGCCCGTGCCGGCGGTGGCCAGCCAGCCCGTACCGGTCGGGTTGACGAGCAGCGGGCCTTCGCCGGCCGCGATCACCGTGGTGGAGCCCTTGAGCAACACGCAGCAGCCGTAGGCGGCCGCCGCGGCCCGCGCGTGCTCGGCGCGCCGCGCGGAGACCGTGTCCGGGTCGTCGCGCAGCAGCCTGGCCAGTTCGCCCGCGTGCGGGGTGAGCAGGGTGGGCGCCCGGCGGCCGGCCACCAGTTCGGGCTCCCTGGCGACAAGCGTCAGGCCGTCCGCGTCCACCAGCACCGGCAGGTCGGTGGCGAGCACCGCCACGAGCCGGCTGCGGGCCTGCTCGTCGGTGCCCATGCCGGGGCCGGCCAGCCACGCCTGCACCCGGCCCGCGCCGCCGACATCGGCGCCGCCGCCCTCCCCGGTCACCGTGATCACCGCCTCCGGCCAGTGCTGCCGGACGACGGCCGCGGCCGCCGGGGCGGTCACCAGGCGCACCATGCCCGCGCCGCCGCGCAGCGCCCCGCCCACGGCGAGCGCCGCGGCCCCGGTGAACCGGTCGCTGCCCGCGACGATGCCGAGGACCCCGCGGCGATACTTGTCCGACTCGCGTCCCGGCCTGGGCAGCAGCGCGGCCACGTCGGCGGCGCCGTAGGCGGTCGCGGCAGGCGCGGGCAGGTGCGGCGCGAGGCCGATGTCCACCAGGTGAGCCAGGCCGGTGTGGGCGGCGCCAGGGTCGATCAGCAGCCCGGTCTTCCAGGTGCCGAACGTGACCGTGACATCGGCGCTGACCGCCGCTCCGGTCACTTCGCCCGTGTCCGCGTCCACCCCGCTGGGCAGGTCTACCGCGACCACCGTGGTGCCGCCATCGCGCGCCGTCGCCGCCAGCGCGGCGAGCGTCGCCTGCGGCTCCCGCAGCCCGCCCCGGCCGCCGATGCCGAGCAGGCCGTCGAGGACCAGGTCCGCGGCGTGCATCGTGGCCGGCAGGCCCTGCTCATCGGGCCCGGTGATGAGCCCGCCCGCGGCTTGCAGCGCGCCGGCGCCCCCGGCGTGCACCCGGCTGCCCGCGGCGACCGCCACCACCTGGGCGCCGCGGCGGGCCAGCCGGGCCCCCGCGTACAGCGCGTCGCCGCCGTTGTCCCCGCTGCCGGCCAGCACCACCACGCGTGCCCCGTAGACCCGCGGCAGCAGCCCGGCGCAGACCGCCGCCAGCCCGGCCGCGGCGCGCTGCATCAGCGCCCCGGGCGGCAGGCCGGCCATGAGGGCCTGCTCCGCGGCCCTGACGTCGGCGACGGCGTGCGCGTTCCTCATGCCTCGGCCACCACGAATGCCACGCTGACTCCTCCGTCGTGGGTCAGGGATACGTGCCACCGGCGCACTCCCAGGCGGCCCGCGGCGTCCGCCACGGTGCCCCGGACGGTCAGCGCAGGCCGCCCCGCCTGATCGTGCCGGACCTCGACATCAGCCCAGCGCAGGCCGGCCGGAGCGCCGAGCGCCTTGGCCACCGCCTCCTTGGCGGCGAAGCAGGCCGCCAAGGAGGCGGCCGGCGCGGCACGTTCGCCTTCGGTGAACAGCCGCTCCGCGAGGGCGGGGGTGCGGCGCAGCGCCTGCTCCAGGCGGGCGATGTCGACCAGGTCGACGCCGATGCCAACGATCACTCCCCCAGCCTGCCACGCCGCCCGGCGTACTTCCCGGCCGCCCGCGTGATGCCGGCGCCGCGGGTAATGGGCGCCCGCCGTGGCAGAGCGCGGCCATTACGCACGTGTGCCGATATATTGCCGCACCCGCGAATATCCGTCATACCGGAAGGGCCATTGACACCCGTTTGCCTTTCGGCGGGCATTGTCCGGCGGGGCGGGGCCTGCGGTCAGGACAGGGACCGGATGGCGGCGGCGAGGCCGTCGGCGAGGCGCTGCGCGTGGTCGTGGTCTGTTGCCTCGACCATGACCCGGACGGCGGGCTCGGTGCCACTCGGCCGGACGAGCACGCGCCCCGCCGCGCCCAGTTCCGTCTGCGCCGCGGCGACCGCCGCAGCCAGTTCCGGCGATCTGGCGGCGCGCTCCTTGTCCACCCCGGCGACGTTCACGAGCACCTGCGGGTACCGCGTCATCACCCGGGCCAGGTCCGCCAGGGCGATCCGCTGCCGGGCGGCGGCCGCGAGCAGGTGCAGCGCGGTGAGCATGCCGTCCCCGGTGGTCGCGTGGTCGAGCATGATGATGTGCCCGGACTGCTCGCCGCCGAGGACGAAGTGCCCGGCCCGCATCGCCTCGAGCACGTAACGGTCGCCCACCGCGGTCTCCACCACGGTGATGCCTGCGTTCGCCATGGCCTTGCGGAAACCCAGGTTGGACATGACCGTGGCCACCACGGTGTCGCCGGCCAGCAGGCCGCGGGCCTTGAGCTCAAGGGCGAGGACGGCAAGGATCTGGTCCCCGTCGATGATCTCGCCGTCCGCGTCCACCGCCAGGCAGCGGTCGGCGTCACCGTCGTGCGCGATCCCGGCGTCCGCCGCGTGCTTGGTGACCGCCGCCGACAGCGCCTCCAGGTGCGTGGAGCCACAGTCGGTGTTGATGTTCTGGCCGTCGGGCTCGGCGCCGATCGCGATGACCTCGGCCCCGGCCCGCCGCAGCAGTTCGGGTGCCAGCGCCGAGGCCGCACCGTGCGCACAGTCCACCACCACGCGCATCCCGGTCAGCGTCGCGGTGCCGCGTCCCACGGCAGATGCCACGTGCGCGGCGCTCAGCTGCCCCGTGGCGGGCTGGGAGGCCAGCAGGTGAGCGAGGTACCGCTCGCGCTCGCCGGCCGCCTCACGGACCCGGCCAAAGCCGCCAGCGGGCACGCCCCCGGTCCGGCCGGGGAGCGCCATCCGCGCCTCGATCTCGTCTTCCGCGGCGTCGGGCAGCTTGAACCCGCCCCGGGCGAACAGCTTGATCCCGTTGTCGGGTGCCGGGTTGTGGCTGGCCGACAGCATGACCCCGAGGTCGGCCCCGAGCGCGGCGGTCAGGTAGGCCACGCCGGGCGTCGGGATGACGCCAAGGCGCAGTACGTCCACCCCGGCGCCGGCCAGGCCGGCCACCACGGCGGACTCAAGAAACTCACCGGAGGCCCGCGGGTCGCGGCCCACCACGGCCACCAGGCGGCCGCCGTTGCTCCTGCCGACCGTCGCGGCCCGCATCTCCTGCAGCATTCCGGCGGCAGCGGTCGCGAGGTCCATGGCCAGCTGACTGGTCAGGTCCTCGCCCGCAACCCCCCGAACGCCGTCCGTGCCGAATAGCCGGCCCATGGAACGTTCCCCCGTTGTCGGCGTGCTGTCGCCGGAAATGTTGATGCCCTGATTCCGGGCGGCGCTAGCGCTTGGAGTACTGCGGCGCCTTCCGGGCCTTCTTCAGCCCGTACTTCTTGCGCTCCTTGATCCGGGCGTCACGGGTCAGGAAGCCGGCCCGCTTCAGCGTGGTGCGGTTGTCCGGATCCACCAGCGTGAGCGCGCGCGCGATCCCCAGCCGCAGCGCGCCAGCCTGCCCGGTGACTCCGCCCCCGGAGACCCGTGCGATCACGTCGAACTGATCCTCGGCGCCGAGGGTCACCAGCGGCTCGCTGATGAGCTGCTGGTGCACCTTGTTCGGGAAGAACTTCTCCAGCGGCCGGTCGTTGACCAGCCACTGCCCGGTGCCGGGCGCGATGCGGACCCGCGCGATGGCCTCCTTGCGCCGGCCGGTGCCGATCGCCTTGCCGGTCACCACCGGCTTGGCCGCCGCCTTGCGGCCCGCGTCAGGGGCCGTCTCCGTGGTGTACTCCGAAACGTTCGCTTCGGCGTCTTCCTCCGGCGCAGCGCCCGCGCCCTCATCGAGTTCCTGGGTGCTTGTGGGCTCGGCCACGGTACCTTCCTCGCGCTCAGTCATCGGCTCGTCGCAAGCCTCGTTATCGCTACTGCCTGTGTGCCCGGCGGCGCTACTTGGCGGCCGCGGGCTTTGTCCCGGCCGGCTGTGCGACCTGGGTGATGGTAAAGGGGACCGGCTGCTGCGCCTGGTGCGGGTGGTCAGGCCCGGCGTACACCTTGAGCTTGCGCAGCATGTTCCGGCCCAGCGTGTTCTTGGGCAGCATGCCCTTGACGGCGTTCTCCACCAGCCGCTCGGGGCGCTTGGCGAGCAACTCGCCATAGGTGACCGAGCTGATGCCGCCCGGGTAGCCCGAGTGCCGGTAGGCCCGCTTGTCGGCGAGCTTGTTGCCGGTCAGCGCGACCTTCGCGGCGTTGACCACGATGACGAAGTCACCCGTGTCCAGGTGCGGCGCGTAGATGGGCTTGTGCTTGCCCCGCAACAGGATTGCCACATGGCTGGCCAGGCGGCCGAGCACGACATCAGAGGCGTCGATGACGTGCCACTGACGCTGGATGTCAGCGGCCTTGGGGCTGAAAGTGCGCACAGTCGTAAGCCTTCATCTGTGGGACCTGTTCCGGACCCGCGCCCTGGGCGAGCCCGGCAGCGAGGGAGTCCGCCGCACCGGCCGCCACACGGCCTCGCTTTGCGCGAGGCTCCGTGGGCATGCTGATGCTCATGGACGTCAGGTAAGGATACCGGCCTGCGGCGGGGACGGCAAAGCGAAGCGTGCGATACGCCCCGGCGTGGCCCGTCCTGGTCTCGCGGGGCGGCCGCCCGGGGCTGGCCTCCGGCCCGGGCCGGAGGTTGCGCCCGCCCCGTGACCATGAGGGTATCCGGGCGAACACCCCAGGTGAGGGCAACCGTCCCGGGGGCGGGTAACCCGGCGCCTGGGCCAGGAGAAATGCCTGACCGCGCCATGCTGAGCGCCCAGAAGAAATACGCTCGCGCCATGGGCTATGCGGATCTGCAGGACGGCCGGCCCCCGCGCACCAGTGCGGGCGGCGAGCTGCCAGACGGCCCTGTTCCTGCGGAGATGCCCGGCGAGGAGGCACCAGAGTACCGTCCGACGCCGATTTCTGGCACGGATGAGGCCGCGTGGCGCGGCGCCGATCGCGGCGCGGACGAGGCCGCGTGGCGGGGTGCGGACGAGGCGGCATGGCGTGGCAACGGCACGGCGGACCGGCAGGCCCATGCTGCGCAGGGCAACGGCGGCCCGGGATTTGACGGCGGCCACGCACCCGGCGGCGGCCAGGCACCTGGCGGCGCGCCGCCCGCGCCACGCACGGGCGCACACCGGGCGGTGCGCAGCGCCGAGCCCGGCCCCGCGGGGGCTGCCGCGGCCAGCGGCCCGCAAGCCCGGCACGGTCCTGGCTCGCACCGCATGGGCAGCGGGGGGCAGCGCGCGCAATCCGGGCCTGCTCAGCCCGCACCGGGAAGCACCCCATGGCCGGGTGCGCCCCTGCCAGCCACGGACAGCCGGACGCAGCCGACCGGCCGGACCGCAACCGGCCCGCACGATCAGTCCTGGCGGTCAGGTGCGCCGCCGGCCGGCCAGGACGACGGCTCCATGCTGCCGAAGCGGGCCACCACCGCCCCCCAGGACCAGGCGTTCCTGTCGAGCCCGCCGCCCGCCGTGCCGGACAGCGGGTCGCGGCTGCCAAGCCGGACCGGGCCGCAACACTCCGCCCGGCCCACGGACCACCGCCCGCCCGCCACCCGGCCGGGGCTCGCCCGCCGCGACGGGCGTTCCTCGCCCCAAGGACCCGCCGCGACGGGCCCGCAGGCGCCGTACCGGGCACGGCCGGACGACCCGGGCGACGCGCCGCCAGGCCTGGCCATCACCCGGGAGGCACCGGGCACTCACCGCACTCCCCCGCAGCAGGCCGGTTCGCCCAAGGACGGCCGGCGCGGCCCCATCCGCGGCTTCCCGCCACGGCCGGGCCAGCCTGACCCTGTCTACCCACCGGGCCAGTTCTCCTCGTGGAACCGCGCCTCCACACGCGCCGCGTGGCTTGGTACCGCCGAGAGGGCGGGCGGTACCACCGATGCCGAGGTGGAGCCCGGGTACTCGGCCCTCGCGCTGAGCGACGCCGCGGCCGATCTGACCGCCACCCAGACCTGGGCCGTGATCGATGACGAGCCGCCGCCCGGTCCCTCAACGCGGCGCGCCAGCCGTGACTGGGGCTCGCACGCCGAAGACCTGGCCACCGGCCGCCCACGAACCGCCGGCGGCGGTGCTCCCGGTGGCACCCCCGGCGCCGGTGCCACCGGCGGCCAGACCTTCGGGCCGCGCCGCGGGCACGCTACCGGCAGGCCTGCGCCGGGCTCAGGAGACGGGGCGGCCGCCGGACTGCGGCGTGCGGGCGGCACCCGGCCAGGTGCGGCCGATGGCCCCGGCATGGGCGCCCCCGGGCCGGGCACCGGCGCGACCGGGCCGAATGCCACAGTGCCCGGCGCCACCGGGCGGCGGGCCGGTGGGCTCGGCGCGGGCGCCGCCGCAGGGCTCGCTGCCGCGGGACTCGGCGCCGCGGCGGTGGATGCCGCCGGGCCGGGCGCGGCCCCCGGAGCGCTGGCTGGCGCCGGGGGGCCCGGCACCAGCGGGCCGGACACCGACGCCGGGGCGCCGGGCAGCCCTGCGGGGCTGACCGGGCCTGGCGGGTCCGGCGGTCTAGCCGTGGGCGCCGGGGAGCCCAGTGGCCGGGCGGCTGCCCGCCGCGCCGCGGACACGGCGCGGCAGGCCCGGACGCCGTTCGACGAGACCAAGCGCGGCCGGGCGCCGCGCGGCGCGGCAACGCGCCACCGCCCGGCCGACGCCGGCGAACCCGCAGCCACCCGCCGCTCCGGCAGGCGTGGCGTACGGCGCAACGGCACGATGGCCGCGCTGCTGCTGGCACCGGTCCTGGTCGTGGTGCTGGTGGTCGCCGGGTACGTCTACCTCAGCAGCAGGCATGCGCCGCCCACCCCGCATGCGGCACCGCCCAGTCATCCTGCCGCGGCGCCGAACAGCCCGGCGCCCACGCTCGGTCCGTGGAAGCACATCGAGAGCCGCAGCCAGGACCTGGTGCCGCTGACCATCAGCGAACTGTTCCCCGCGAAGTTCACGGCGGATGGCCAGTCGGGGGCGCTGACCGTGAGCAAGGAAGGCACCAAGTGCACCCATGAGGTGATCGGCTCGAAGCTGGCCAAGGCGGTCCGCAAGGCGGACTGCACGCAGGTGCTCAGGGCCAGTTACCTGTCCACGGACCGCAAGATCATGGCCACCGTGGGGGTGCTGAACCTGGAGAACGCGACCTTGGCCGGCAAGGCGGGTAAGGCGGCGGGCGCGGTGGAGTTCATCAAGCAACTGGGGTCCAAGCGCGGTCCCACCCGCAACATCGCCAAAGGCACGGGAATCGTCGCGGCCTACGTCAAGGGGCACTACTTGATCTTGACCTGGACGGAGTTCGCCAACCTGCACGCACCGTCGGGCAAGACCAAGCGGAAGCAACTGGAGTCGTTCTCGACGGGCCTGGTCGCGGGAACGGCCAACTTCAGCCTGACGAGCCGGATGGTCACCGGCCATCCGTCCCACCCCCCGGCCTGATCAACCGCAAGCCTGACCCACCGTCGGCGAAGGTCCGGCGGCTCAGCGCGACGGGGTCACGCGGGAGGGGCGGTGCGCAGGGTGCGGGCGGCGGCGGCGCGGGCGGCCAGGTCGGCGTCCGCGGGATAGCCGACCTCCTCCAGGCACAGCCCGTGCGGGGCCACCACCGGCGCGGCCGGGTCCCTGACCCGGGCCCCGAGCACCTGGGCGGGCCAGCCGGCCGGCCTGCTGCCGTCGCCGACCTTGAGCAGCGCGCCGACCAGCGCGCGGACCATGTTGTGGCAGAACGCGTCGGCCACCACCGCCGCCTCGGCCACGGCCGGCTCCGGCCTGGTCCAGTCCAGGCGCAGCAGTGTGCGGACGGTACTGGCGCCGTCGCGGCGGCGGCAGAACGCGGCGAAATCGTGCTCGCCCAGGCAGCCCCGGGCCGCCTGGTTCATGGCCGCGACGTCGAGCCTGCTGCGGTACCAGAGCGTCGCGTGACGGGCCAAGGGGTCGGCCAGGGCCGGATCGTCGCAGACCCGGTAGGCGTAGCGCCGCCAGATCGCGGCGAACCGGGCATCGAAACCGGGCGGGGCAGGTGCGAGCCGGTGCACCCGCACGTCGGGCGGCAGCAGCCGGGCCAGCCTGCGCACCGCGGTGTGCCCGCTGTCCGCCCAGCGGTCCGCCGGGATGTCGGCATGCGCGACCTGGCCGCGCGCGTGGACGCCCGCGTCGGTGCGGCCGGCCACGGTCAGGGCGGCGGGCTCCGCCAGCCCCAGCACCCGGGTCAGGGCGTCTTCCAGGGTTCCCTGCACCGTCCGCTGGCCGGGCTGGCGCGCCCAGCCAGAGAAACCGGTGCCGTCGTAGCCGATGTCCAGCCGAACCCGGACAGGTGCTAGCCCGGGGGGACGACCCCCCGGAACCCCGCGCTCGCCTCGATGCCCCGTGACTTCGTCACGGGGCATCGGCCGTCGAGTGAGTCCGACCACGGGAACGGGGTCACTATCCCCGAATCCCATGGCCGGCCCTCTGAGCGTTACTTGGCGTCTTCCTCGGCCGCGTCGTCGCTGTCCTCGTCGGCGGACTCGGCGGTCGCGCCCTCGGCGTCATCCACCGCGGCCTCGTGCTCGGCCGCCGCGGCCTCGTGCTGCTCCGCGGCTGCTTCGTGCTCGGCGGCCGCGGCCTCGTGCTCCTCGGCCGCTGCTTCGTGCTCGGCGACCGCGGCCGTCTCCTGCTCCTCGGCGGCTTCGGCACCAGCCGGAGCAGCCTCCTCGGCCTTGGGCCGGGACGTGCGCGCGGGCGCTGCCGGACGGCGCGGCCGGCGGCGCCGTGACGAGGTGGCCGCAGCCTCCTCCTCGACCAGTTCGATGACGGCCAGCGGCGCGTTGTCACCCTTGCGCGGACCGATCTTGGTGATCCGGGTGTAACCACCCGCGCGGGTGGCGAACCGCGGGCCGATCTCGGTGAACAGGGTGTGCACGACCCCCCTGTCCGTGACCACCGTCAGCACCTCGCGGCGCGCGTGCAGGTCACCCCGCTTGGCGAAGGTGATCAGGCGCTCCGCGTACGGGCGCAGCCGCCGTGCCTTGGCCTCGGTCGTGGTGATCTTGCCGTGCTCGAACAGGGCGGTGGCAAGGTTCGCCAAGATGTGCCGCTGATGGGCCGAACTGCCACCCAACCGCCGGCCCTTGGTGGGCGTGGGCATGGAAGCTTCTCTCCTTGGATCTGCCTGCGGGCTGGGCCCGTCAGTACTGCTCGGTCTCGACGTAGCTCTCGTCGTCGTCCGCGCTGTAGTTGTCCACGGCACTGCCGGGGTCGAACCCAGGCGGGGAGTCCTTGAGCGTCAGCCCCATGTCGGCCAGCTTCTGCTTGACCTCTTCGATCGACTTGGCGCCGAAGTTGCGGATGTCCAGCAGGTCCTGCTCGCTGCGGGCGACAAGCTCGCCGACGGTGTGGATGCCCTCCCGCTTGAGGCAGTTGTAGGACCGGACGGTGAGGTTCAGCTCCTCGATCGGCAGCGCCAGGTCCGCGGCCAGCGCAGCGTCCGTCGGC